>Ga0187851_10004909_pt1 | contig 10812 bp, 9 predicted proteins | sample June2016WEW_6_10_FD_132997 | JGI IMG/M metagenome (GOLD analysis project Ga0187851, IMG submission 132997) | Peatland microbial communities from SPRUCE experiment site at the Marcell Experimental Forest, Minnesota, USA - June2016WEW_6_10 | ecosystem: Environmental > Terrestrial > Soil > Wetlands... | reverse complement strand
TATGATTGGTATCCCAAGTGGACGCGGGTGCCGAACTGGCTCATGGCGGAACTTGCGATCATCGCGTGCGATTTGGCCGAAGTCCTGGGCGGCGCGGTGGCGCTGCTCATGTTGTTCCATATCCCCATTTTTTGGGGGGTCATCATCACGGGCGTTGACGTGCTGCTGCTGCTGGCGATGCAGCGGTTCGGAATGCGGACCATCGAAGCCATCGTGCTGCTGTTGGTGGGGACCATCGGGGTTTGCTACTTCATCGAAATTTTTGTCCTGCCGCAGACCCAGCCCAGTTTCCTGGAAATGGGCCGGGCCATGATCATGCCCCGTTTGGGTTCAGCCACCATGATTTATGTGGCCATCGGGATCATTGGCGCGACCGTCATGCCGCATGTGCTGTATTTGCATCCCGCCCTGGTGCAGAGCCGTAAATTCCAGAAGGACGACGAATCCATCCGAAAGGCGATCCGCTTCAACACGTATGACGTCATCGCCAATCTATCGGTCGCTTTCTTGATCAACGCCGCCATCCTGGTGCTGGCCGCGCTCATCTTTTACGGCAAGACCAGCGTCACCGTCGCCGGCGGACAGGTGGTCCAGTTCAACAATTCAACCGACTGGATCCAGGCGGCCTACTTGACTTTGGCGCCGCTGCTAGGCACGGCGGCGGCAGGCACGCTTTTCGCCGTGGCCCTGCTGGCCAGCGGGCAAAGCGCCACCATTGTCGGCACGCTGGCCGGCCAGGTGGTGATGGAAGGCTTTATGCACTGGCGAATCCAGCCGTGGTTGCGGCGGCTGATTACCCGCTCGCTGGCCATTATCCCCACGGCTGTCTATATCGGCATCCGCGGGGCCAATAACATCACCGATCTGATCGTCTTGAGCCAGGTGGTGCTGGCGTTGCAGTTGCCGTTTGCAATGTTCCCCCTGCTGCACTTCGCCAGTTCCCGCAAGCGGATGGGACAATGGCGGATCGGCTGGTTTCTCCTCATCGCCGGTTGGGGCTCGGCGTTGCTGATCACGGTCTTCGACTTTTACGGATTGCCGGACGCCGTGAAACAGGCTTGGCATGTTCTCAGCGGCGGGTAAACTATAAAGCTTGAGCATGTACAAGACCATTCTCGTGACGTTGGATGGCACGCCCACCGACCGCGCCATTATCGAACACGTCAAATCCCTCGCCAAGCTGGCGGAAAGCCGCGTCGTGTTGCTCCACGTCGCGGACGGCTGGGCGGCGCGCACCTTTGGACCGGACGCGATCAGCCCCGAGATCACCGAGGACACGGCTTATTTGCAAAAGGTGCGGTCGGAGTTCGAAGCCGCCGGGATTCCCGCCGAGGCGGAACTGGCATTTGGCGATCCGCCGAAGGAAATTGTGAAATGGGTCGAGCAAAAAGGATGCGATCTGGTGGCGATGAGCACGCACGGGCACCGGTTCCTGGCCGATCTTTTTCTTGGCACAACCTCCAGGCACGTCCGCCACAGCATCAAGGTGCCGGTTCTCCTCCTGCGCGCGAAGTGAAGCCTCAAAGTTTCTCCAGCAGGCGCTGGATTTCCTCGTCCGTATTGTAGAAGTGGGGGGAGACGCGGATGTAATGCCGCCCGGTGCGGTCCGTGCGCAACGATGTCTCAACCCCCGCCGCCGTGAGTTTCTTGTGCAACGCGGGCATATCGGCGTCGGGCCGGTAAAAGCTGACAATGCCGCTAGCGTGCCGGGCCGGTGCGCCGGCCTGCAACACCGTCCAGCCTTTTTCCTGCAACGCCGCCGCCAGCAATCCCCGCAGATGCAGCACCCGCGCCGCAATTTTCTCCACGCCAATTTCCAAATTCAGTTCCATCGCCGCAATCAATCCCACCAAGCCCAACAGGTTGGCGGAGCCGGCTTCGTAACGACGGGAATCGGAGGGATAAACCAATTGCTCTTGGGCGACAAAATTCGGGCAACGGATGTTGTGCCAGCCATACACGGCGGGGCGAAGTCTTTCCTGCATCGATTTTCGCACGAAAAAAAGCCCCGCGCCGCACGGGCCAAGCAGCCATTTGTGAGCGTCGGCGGCCAGGAAATCAACGTGATCGACCCTGGTGGGGAATGCTCCGACAGTCTGGATGCCATCGACACAGAACAAAATATTCCGCTCGCGCAAGGCCTTGCCAACGGCCTCAAGATCAAGCCGGTAACCAGCCACGAAATGATTCGAGGCCAGGGCCACCAGCCGGGTCTGTTCATCGACCTGGCCGATGACATCCGCAACATCAATGCGCCCGTATTCGCGGATATTGAGCAGGCGCGCCTCGACGCCCTTTTCCGCCAGCGCCATCCATGGATAAACGTTGGAGGGATAATCCTCGAAATAGACCAGGAGGTTGTCGCCTTTGCGCCAGGGCAGCCCGCTGGCGACAAAGCTCAAGGCCAGCGACGTCGGGCCGACAAAGGCAATTTCCTCCGCCCGCGCGTGGAGCAATTTTGCCGCCAGGGAGCGCGCCTGCTGGATGCGCGCCGCCGGCATCGACTCCTCCTGTTCGCCGAGAGTGCTCTTGAGCGCATAATCGCGCACCGCCTCCGCGACCCGCCGCGGCAACGGGCAAACCGCCGCATGGGCCAGGAAAACCTTTTCGCAGGTCACGGGAAACTCGTGCCGGCGCAACTCCTCGTTCGACAGAATCTCCTCGATGGTCATTTGAAATCAATCGCTTTGTCTATTTCCTGAAAATACCCGAAATAAAACGAAATAATCTTCCAAGCCACGAAGAAAACGACGCCAAAATAGACCAGCTTCGGCGTCCATTGCGCCAGGGCCTTCATTCTTGACAGGCCCTCGGTCTGGTAAAGATCGTGCAACCGGATGAGGGTTTGGTCGGTCGTCCCGCTGACTTCGCCGGTGTGATACAGGTTGGTGAAAAGCACGGGGAACCGGCCCGAAGCCGAAATCAGCTCGGAGAAGGTCGAACCGTTCTGCAAGGGTTCCTTCCAATTATGCACCGTGCGGGCCAGGGCGGGCGAAGCACTGGCGGTGGCGGCCAGTTCCCACGCTGTCACAATCGGCACGCCGGCGTTGAGCAAACTATCCAGGGCCGTCGCCAGCCTGGCGAGGGCCAGGTCCTGACGGGCGGTGCCGAGAATGGGGACGCGGGCCAAAACGCTCTCGAGCTTGCTGCGCCACTCTTCGCCACGCCGCCCCTGGCAGGCGTAAATAATGAGAAAGACCAAACCATACAGCGGCAAAAGCAACCCCGCCGTCATCAACACAAAGCGCGTGAAATTCCCGGTCGATACCAGATTGATCAGCGGGAATAGAAAAATGGCGAAGTGAAGCAGGAAGGCCGGATACGCCATGTCGGACATCATCTGCCGCATCATCTGCGCCCGTTCGCGGTAATAGACCGCGAGGAGTTTGAAGCAGGCGTCCAGGCGGCCGCTGCGCTCGCCCGCGTCGATCAGGGCCAGATCAAAAGATGGACTCCACCTCCCCAATTGCTGCACGGAATCGCTCACGGTATGGCCCTGGTCCAATTGCTCGAGCAATTGCGTGATGGGCGCGCGCAAGGAAAGGGAGGGGGGGTTGGTCTGGAGATGTTCCAGGGCTTTATGGATCGTCAGCCCCGCGGTGATCATGATCCCCAATTGATGGTACAGCTCCGCGCGCTGGTTCAATTGCCGCGGGGTGATGATCAGTGGCATGGGCCGCTTAACCGCCCAACAATTTGTCGATGTTCGCCTTCAAGTCCCGTTTGGAGCACATGCCGACGATCTGCGCGGCCACTTCGCCGCTTTTGAAAAAAAGCAGGGTGGGGATGGCGCGGACGCCGTACTCGGCAGCCAGGGACTGGTCCTCGTCGATATTGACCTTGCCGATGCGCACGCGGGCATCGTATTCGGATGCCAGTTCATCCAGCAACGGGGCGATCATTTTGCAGGGGCCGCACCATTCCGCCCAGAAATCGACCACCACCGGCCCGGGCACGCCCAGTACTTCGGTTGCAAAATTCGCCTGGTTTAATTTCAGAGTATTCGGAGAGGACATAGGTTTGGTATTGGGGGAAGCCAGAATTGGCCGGGATCAAGACCCGGTTGTGTCAGTCAGGAAAAATTTAAGGAACACCAAGCCCGCTGCGCCGGCCACGGCGGCCACGGCGGCGGCAATGGCCAAACCTTTATCCAGCATGGTCAGCTCGCCTCCACCGGCGGGCATGGGGCGGGGCGCTGCCGCGGAAGGCCCGGGTCTGTGGGCTGGGGCCGGGGCGGCGACTCGGGAAGACGGGGCTCCCGACGTGGGCGGCTGGGGCGGAGCGGGCGACCCGGAGCGGGTCGCGGGCGGAGCGGCGGCGGATGCCGAGGCCATGCTGGGGGCGGGGCCGCCCGGGGCCAGCGTAGGTAATTTAATCGTCGGCGCAGCCGTCGGTTTCGGCGGCAAATTGATTCGCACCGTTTCTTTCTTCGGTTGAACCTTGGCGCCTTCAGCCGGTTTGGGCGGCAAGGAGCCGCCAGTCGGAATGGGGGTTATATCAGCCATATATTCCTATCATTAACCTCAAATTAGAATCGCGCTGCACCAGTGTCAATTCCAAATGACTGTTCTCTCTCCCCGCCGGGTGGGGGAAGGGCAGTGAGAAAGTTCTTCCTTTTCGCCCCCCTTCTCCCCCGGCGAAGATCTACAAAGAACGAAGATCCACCATAAGCTCGTTGGAAACCAACATCCTGATATCGCAGGCTGAAAGACGGGCGCAACAGCACGTCCAAGGAAATTGATCACCGGCCTGACGGCTGGGGGAGGGGATGCAAAATGATGGGAATGGATTACAGTGGCGATCAGGCCGGGACGGTGCAAAGGCAGCTGTCGTTGCGCAGGGTGCCGTGAAGGGCTTCGAGGAGTTTGTCAGCGGTGTAGGGCTTGGTTAAAAAAGTTTTGACGCTGAGGGCCTCCAGTTCTTCCGTGCGCGTCCCCCCGCCCTGCTCTGTTCCCAAGCCGCTCGAAGCAATGATTCTGAGGCGCGGATGCATTTTCCTCAGCACCCGGATCAACTCCACGCCGTCCATCTCCGGCATCACGACGTCAGTCACCACGGCGTCAATGGCCGGCCCGTGCCGGTGAACCACGGCCAGGGCTTCCAGTCCATTTCTCGCCGCTAAAACCCGGTAATTTTGCTTCTCCAGCAGCGACTTCATGCCGGAAACGACCTCCGGTTCATCATCCACAATCAACACAGCCTCCCCGTCGCCGCCTGGCATCTCGGGGGGCGTGTAGGGCGCGGCGCGCTCCACTGCTTGGGGTGAGGCCGGCAGCAGGATCCAAAAGGTCGATCCCTTGCCCAAGGCGCTCTCCACCATGACGGCGCCCTGGTGGCTCTTGACGATGCCCAGCACGGTGGACAATCCCAGGCCCGTTCCCTTGCCGATTTCCTTGGTGGTAAAAAACGGGTCGAAAATCCGTTCCCGATCCTGCGGCGCGATCCCGCAACCGGTGTCGGAAACCTGCAACAGCAAATAGGGTCCGGGCGGCGCGGGCGCGGGCAGGGCGGGCCTTGGTTCTGTCAACATAACGTTTCGCGCCCGCATCGCCAACCGTCCGCCCCCGGGCATGGCGTCGCGCGCGTTGATGCATAAATTGAGCAGGACTTGATGGATCTGCGTCCGGTCGCCCTTTGCCGTCCAAAGCCCGTCCTCGGCTTGCGCGGTAATGACGATGCTCTTGGGGAAGGTGCGGCCGGCGATCCGCGCCACGTCGTTCATCAGTTCCCCCGCCTGGATGGCCACCCGTTCCCCGCTAAGTCCCCGGCCAAAAGTCAGGACCTGCTGGATGATGTCAGCCCCGTGTTTGACGCACACCTCGATTCGGCTGATGGCCCTTTCCTGCTCCTCCGGTGTCAGGTCCCAGCGCAAGGTACCGGCAGACATGAGGATTGGGGCCAGGGTGTTGTTCAAATCATGGGCCATGCCTGTGGCCAGCGTGCCGATGCCTTCGAGGCGTTGCGCGCGCAGGAATTGCGCCTCGAGCTTTTTCTTTTCCGTAACATCATTGGCCAGCGACAATTTCGCTTCGCGTCCGGCAAAAGTGATGAGGCGGGCGAAGATTTCCACCGTGAGGACGCTCCCATCCTTGCGGTGATGCCGGGCGATGAAACTGTTGACGGGACGCCGCACGTTGGCTTCGGACAAACGTTCCTCCAGCACCGGCTTGTCTTCCGCGCAATGCAAATCCTTCACGGTCATGGCCAGCATTTCCTCCTTCGAATAGCCATAACCCCGGAGGGCGGCCTCGTTGACCGCCAATAAGGCCAGCGTCTCGACATCAAAGACGTACAAGGGCAGGGGGTTTTCCAGGAACAATAATTGGTAGCGCTCTTCGCTTTCCCGCAGGGCGTCCGCCGCTTTTTGCCGCTCGCGAATCTCCGTTTGCAGGTTTTCGTTGGTTTGTCGCAGCAGTTGCGTGCGCTGCTCCACCTTGGATTCCAACTGCGCCATCTTGTCCCTGGCCTCGAGCGACAGACGGCATTTTTCCGTCATGGCCGATGCCAGTTGCAGCACTTCCACGGCATCGAACGGTTTCTTCAAAATGACGAGGCGGTCCGAATAATCGAGCTTCGCCATCATTTCATCCCAGGAATAATCCGAATAGGCAGTGCAAAGGACGACCTGGGTGTCGGGGCAAATCTTCCAGATTCTGGAGGTTGTTTCCACGCCGTCCCAGCCGGGCGGCATGCGCACATCCACGAACGCCATCGCGTATGGGCGGCCTTCCGCCCGCGCCTTTTCCATCAAAGCCACGCCTTCCTGGCCCTGAAAGGCGGAGTCGATTTCATAACCTGGCCGCCGGTTGGCCGCCGACTGCCCAAAAAGAGTCGCCTCCATGTCCTTTAATTCAGACCCGTGGTCCGCGCACAGTATTTTGCGAAAATCCGTGTGGATTGCCTGGTTGTCATCGACAATCAGAATGCGTCCGTTCTTCGCCCCCGAGGCATCTCCGGCCGCATCCTTCGCCTCCGGCTGAACCGGCGGCGGTCCTGCTGCAGGAACCGCGGATTTTTCTCCCTCAGGCGTTGTGTCGGCAGTTGACATTTGCTTATGTTCTTTTCATCGGCCTTTCGACTGAAAATCTTGAGGGGGCCTTGGGGATTTTTGGCAAGGCGCCCCACTGGCCATGATTTTACCGCAATCCATGGCAGAACCACGGTTCAGGGCAGAACGTGGCTCGAGCTCACGATGCTGCAGAGTGGCTTCGTGGCGACGTTACCGAGAGCGGCAGCGTAGCTGGAGGCCCAAGTTTTCGAGCTGTCCGCCGGGCACGACGGCAATTCGCCCGCCGAGCCGTGGCCGAGGTAGGGCTGCAGGTCCGATCCTGACGGCGTGCCGGTGCTGGACTGGTGTTGCTCCAGCGCCCATTGATCCTTGGCCGCATCGAATATGATGAACACCCGGATTCACAGATTGCTTTTTACACCCCTGCTGTCTGACGTGAAGCATTCGATATGCCATGAGGGCCATGGCCGAGTTATCTATCAATGCTTCAAGGGTTTACGCTTGGCGGGCCATTCTTCGAGGAGGCGCGTCTGTCCATTAGATGGACATTTTTTGCCGAGTCATGAAGAAACGCGGAAAAAATGCCTCAGCCTCCAGCGCGCCGGCGCGCTACGCTTTCACCGGCCGCTTGCCGCGCCGGCCCAGCCGAAACAGCTCCATTTGCGGCTCCTTGAGAAATTCATAATTCTTCAGCACGCGGATGATTTGCAGGAGATCGGATTTGTCGTAATTCCTGTTGACTTCCGTCCGCGCGATCAAGTCGGCCAGCATGGCGCGGAAGGGAATCACGGCATCGATTCCCTTGGCGCGCAGGACGCGGATGCTTTGCTCGCGCGCCGCAGCGGTCTGCGCCAGCGCGGGCACGACCAAGATTTTCAACGGCGCCGCGTCCGGACTGAAGGACCGGGCGGCCTGCTCAAAAACGGCCGGTTCCACGAACCGGAACATCTCGGGCGAATTCTCCAGCAACGCCGGCCCAAATGATTCGGTATGCCAGCCGCGCACTACCACGATGGCGCGCTTCACCGCTGCCAAGTCCTCCGCCGTCAGTATTATAAATGGCACGGGCGATTGGCCGTCGCGCGTCTGGGGGTTCCAAACAAAGAAATCAATCCCGTCCTTTTCCTGTTTGCCACGCCCCGAATATTTGCGGTCCTGCCGCGTCAAAAAACCGTGCAATTCAAAGTATTCCCGGACAATGGTTTCGCTGACGGCTGCCATGATTCAGGAATTGTTCCGGGAACGCCGGCCATTCTGCAACACTTTTTCGAGCAGGGCCCGCGGCGCCCTCTGACCGGGTTCAACCCGGCCGATGCGGCGGGCCAGGACGAACAGCGCTTCGCCCCCGCTCACCTTCTTATCAAGGCGCATCGCTTCAAACAACCGCGCCTTTAGCCGTGCGGACAGTGAAATGGCCACCGGCAATTCCGCCCGGCAAAACAGGGACTCAATTCGCCGGGCTTCGCCGGCGGACAAGCCCGAAACCGCAACGGACAGTTTTGCGGCCGCCACCTGGCCCACGGCAATGGCCTCGCCATGCAAAAATTTTCCGTAGCCGAAAACCGCCTCGATGGCATGGCCGATGGTGTGGCCGAAATTCAAAATCGCGCGCACGCCGGTGTCCCGTTCGTCCTGCCCCACGACCTCTGCCTTGATCTCGCAGCAGCGGGCCACCGTTTCGGCCAGCAAAGCGGGGTCCTGTTTCAGCAGCGGCTCCAAATTCTTCTCCAACCGGCCAAAAAGGGCCGCGTCGCGGATGATGCCGTACTTGATGACCTCGGCCAGGCCGGAGCAGAACTGGCGCATGGGCAAAGTGGACAGCGCGCCCAGATCGCAGAGCACCAGGCGCGGCTGGTAGAACGCGCCCACCAGGTTTTTCCCCGCGAGCAAATTGACTCCCACCTTCCCGCCCACCGAACTATCCACCTGCGCCAGCAAGGTGGTCGGCGCCTGCACGAAGGCGATTCCCCGCAAATAAACCGAGGCGACAAAGCCGGCCAGGTCCCCAACCACTCCGCCCCCCAGCGCCACAATAAACGATTTGCGTTCCAGCCTGTGCCGGGCCAGTTGCTCACAACACATTTGAACGGTCTTGAGACTTTTGGAAGTTTCGCCGGCGGGAACCGTGATGAGGACCGGCTCAAAGCCTGCGGCCCGCAACGAAGCCATGGCTGGTTTCGCATAACGCCACGCCACGTTCGTGTCGGAAATGACCGCGCAACGCCCTTCGAGCCCCAGTTTGGAGCAGTGTTGCCCGAGCTGGGGCAGCAAATTGCTCCCAATGAAAATGGGATAACTACGAGACCCAAGCGAAACATCGACCGTGCGCATCCCTCAAGGAATAGGCTCTGGCGCAAAACAAGGCAAGTTTTGTGTCCGATTGGTGTTGACCTGGATGGAGATAACGCTATATATTCCCCTGTGATGGGACACGCGATTCCTGTATTCGCGCCGGAAGACCCGACGGCGGAAACTGTGCTGTTGAGAAAACGGCGCGGCGTGACGGTCGTTACCCAGTACGGCCGGGCTGTGACTTTTGGCGTTTCGCGGGATGCCGCCGAACACTTTATGAAAGCAAAGGCGCAGGGCAAAGAACACGAAATGTTGGCCGCCATGCTGGCCCATAAAGCCGCCTGCATCGAAGCGACACAGATTCCCGCGGGGAAAGCATAAGTATCACGCCTTTCAGTTTTTCCGTCCGTTTTTGGCATTCCTTGGTCATTGTGCTTTGACATTAGTCATTCTTTTTTTACCTTTACGGCATGTCTGATCGATTGACGACCTGGCCGGAGACAGCCCATGAATTCGCCACCCGCCACATCGGCCCCGATGCCGATGAGAAGGCGCGGATGCTGCAGGAGTTGGGCTTTGCCCGGATGGATGACTTTATCGCCGAGGTGGTGCCGCCATCGATTCGCCTGAAAAAGGCCCTGGATCTTCCTGCGGGATGGGATGAACACGGCGTTTTGACCGAGTTGCGGGCCATTGCCGCCAAGAATCTCGTTTACCGGCCTTTCATCGGAATGGGGTATTCTGATTGTATCACCCCGCCGGTCATCCAGCGGAATGTTTTGGAGAATCCGGGCTGGTACACCCCTTATACGCCATATCAAGCCGAAATCTCGCAGGGCCGCCTGGAGGCGTTGCTCAATTTTCAAACCATGACCAGCGACCTGACCGGCCTGCCCGTGGCCAACGCGTCGTTGCTGGATGAAGCGACCGCCGCCGCCGAGGCGATGCACCTGTGCCAAAGCATGAAGCCGGAGCGGAAAGTGTTTTTCATTTCTGAAAAGTGCCATCCGCAAACCATCGAGGTGGCCCGCACCCGCGCCCGCGCTTTGGGCATCGATCTCGTGACGGGCGATCACCGCGCATTCCAATTCCACGACGAGGTATTCGGCGCGCTGGTGCAGTATCCCGCGACCGACGGCGCGATTTTTGATTATGAGGAGTTTGCCGGCCGTGCGCATGCGGCGGGGGCGATGCTGGCGGTGGCGGCGGATTTGCTGGCGCTGGCCTTGTTGCGGCCGCCGGGGGAATTTGGGGCGGACGTGGCGGTGGGCAGCGCGCAACGGTTCGGCGTGCCCCTGGGTTACGGCGGCCCTCATGCGGCCTTCTTCGCCACCCGCGACGCTTATAAGCGGCTGATGCCCGGACGGCTGGTCGGCGTCTCCAAAGACGCGCAAGGCCGGCCCGCCCTGCGCCTGGCCCTGCAAACCCGCGAGCAGCATATCCGGCGCGAGAAGGCCACCAGCAACATCTGCACGGCGCAGGCGCTGCCGGCCAGCATGGCTTCGATGTAC
>Ga0187851_10004908_pt1 | contig 10815 bp, 3 predicted proteins | sample June2016WEW_6_10_FD_132997 | JGI IMG/M metagenome (GOLD analysis project Ga0187851, IMG submission 132997) | Peatland microbial communities from SPRUCE experiment site at the Marcell Experimental Forest, Minnesota, USA - June2016WEW_6_10 | ecosystem: Environmental > Terrestrial > Soil > Wetlands... | reverse complement strand
TCTATAGGTACTGCAATATTGACTGATTTAGGATCCAATTTAGGAGAGTGGACAGTAACTGTGTTGATGACCCCTCCACCATCGTTATTGGTTATGTCTGCACGGGTAACCGTATAATTTCCGGTATAAGTCCAATTTTCTCCTACGTTAAGATCTGTACCGTTACTGTTTGACGTTGCAGGTCCTGTTAGAGTCACCAGGGGATCATCAACAGTTACATTGTTAAGGTCAATGTTCCCGTTATTCATCACATCAATCCGATAGCTGACTACATCCCCATCTTTGGTAATATTTTCACCAGGTCCGTTTCCGTTAACATCTGTAACTATCATGTTAACTGCATATGAGGGATCCTGAACCACAGGTGTTTGGTAACTATAGTTTTCCGCTCCTAATTGATCACAATCGACAGTTACATTATTGGTAATGAATCCAGTTCCGTTACCATTACTGTTCATATCATCCTGAGTAACCACATAATTACCAGTATAAGTCCTGTTTTCTCCTACGTCGAGAACTGAATCATTACTGTTTGACTCTATAGGTTCTATTAGGTTCACAAGAGTACTATTAACACTTACATTACTAAGGTCAATGTTTCCATCATTTATCAATACAAACTGATAACTGACTGTATCCCCTGCTTTTGTTGCATTTTCCGCAGGTGTTACATTTTCCGCAGGTCCAGCTCCTACAACATTAACGGTTTTTCCTATAACATTGATAGTTTTATCAATTGTGTATGAAGGATTTTGGATTATAGGCGTTTGAATACTGCTACTTTGGACTTGAGGGCCCTTCCCCACATAAACTACCGCAGTGTTGTTGACGAATCCTGTCCCATGTCCATTACTGTTTAATTCATCCTGAGTAACCTTGTAAATACCAGTATAGGTTTTTGATTCAATTAGGTTAATCATGGGATCAGTAACTTTTACATTTGCTAAATTACCGATTTTAACAGGAGTTGTCACATTAATCTGATAGCTGATGATATCGCCAGCTTTCATTACACTTCCCTCAGGGCCTTTTCCTGCAACATCAGTAACTGTTTTTGTAACTGTGGTTCCTGAAGATAGTATGTCCGGAGTTGAGGTCCGCGGCAAAGGTGATGCCTCTCCTGCTAGCACAAACGGTGAAAGAACTATAGTAATCATCACTAAAGAGATAAATGAGAGCACCTGATGCTTCATAGCTTTGTCCATTCTTGGTATCGAAGCAATCAACAGATTGCTTACAACCGCAAGTTTTGTTTTCTTTTTATCCATTTATCCACTTCCTGTTACAAATATGAGCATTTGTTGAAATTACAGCATAAGCTAAACAAACGCCAATATTCCCCCATTAACGGAGTATTTGTATCCTCTTCAAATTCGATGAAGAATTTTTCAAACCAAAAAAATTATATGAAATTCGTATTAATTATAAAGTTGAATGTGCTTCAGGGTATATTTTTCAGACTTGGCCGGACTTTGCTAAACTTCCAGCATGTGTCTGAAATTCACTTATTCCCACACAATTCGAGGAGGATACCAATACCTTAACCGTTAAACTTTTTGTATTTTATGAGGCGTAACTTTATCAATATTCATAATAAGATATCTTCCAATATAAATCTTGCCATCTATTTGCTTCAATTATTTTTGTTTGCTTAATAAATTAGTTTGCTTTTCTTGTACGTATTTTGAGCTATTTAGTTTAATTTATTTCACATTCATATTAACTTCATAAATTGTTATAAAAGATTGTATTGTTAAAAGACCTGATAATAAAATAATATTTGAGAGTTTTTTGAAATTTCATTTATATTAAAAATAGTTACGATAGTTAAAGCACTTAACATTATATTTATAATTAGATATATATTGATTCGATGTGAAAATTAAACACAAAACCAAAATATCGATATCATTTACCCAATTAGCCTTTTATTATAATACTACCTTGTTACAGATCAAGGAAACTTTTTCTAAATAATGCTCATCGAATAGACAACAAGGATATCTAAAGACGCCTATGTAGCAGTTGCAGCAGAGCTTCTGTAAACATGCCAACAATTTTAGCTCATTATCATCGTATTGATAAAGTTACCACTGAGTTAGCCACTAAATAGCAATTAAGAATATAAGCTATCGGGCTATGCAGATGTTTTAGAAGCGAAATAAATAAATGTCAGCAACTGATTCACTCTCCTTGTTGAAAAATGTGAAAAAGTGAATAAAGCAAAAATGAAAATGTAGATTTACTCAAGATGAGCTAAATCACAATTTTGAGCAGAGTACTAAAAGTTCCATAAAATTTGATTGACTCTACATTATATTTCGTTCACCACAAAAGGTCAAGGTTCAAAGTCAATGGTTGAAGTCATCCAATTCATAAAAAATTAATATTGTAGATCTGGAAAATGGAATTCATCACCCAAAACTTTGTGGCGGAAGAAGAATCTCTTCTCAATCTGGTATAAAAAGTGATGAGAGGACCAACTCCACGAAAGCAGCAGAAACAACTAAAACCCCACAACCCTGAGAACAAATATAGGTGATTCGAATTATTGAAGCTCAATTCAGTGGGTTCTTTTTTGAAAATAATATATTTGGAAAAAATTTAATATTTGTAAGATAGATCGTAACTTCTGTAACTAAATATTAGATGCAAGGTATCTCCAACCTAAAGTGTGGAAAAGAGTATGATTGATTTAGATATGCAAAATTTCAGACCCTCTATTTTCAGGATTACTAGAGAATTATATGAAAAAATGGAAGAATTTCTCCCAAAATGAAAATGATGTTTTTCAAATTAAAAGCTGAAATAAATTAAAGCTTATCCCTCCTGAATCTTTTTGGAACATTCAAAGCATCGCTATTTTGAGTGGAAAATTTGCTCTAATCTTGGTTTGCAAAAACATTGTGAAGAACTTCCAACCTCCCCTAAATAAGTTTGATATCCATTTTGATTCAATAGATATTCATGATTATTAATGATAAAAATAAAAAATATCATAACAAAAAGTGAAATAAAATCAATCCACCAAAATTCGCTTACTGAATCATTGTAAAGATGGCCATTTGTATCATTTTGCCCAGCTAAATTGTTACCTCGTAGCAATATTGTAGGGAATAAGCTACAGGAGAAATACTCACAGGATAACCCCTTTATTTGAATTTAACAAAAATATATTCCAAAAGAGTTTCTTGCTGGAAAAATATCAAAAAAATTCTGTCGAAACTTTTAGAATTTCATCACGAAAATAAAAATATTCTGTATTTTTATTTGAAAGGATATTCAAAAAGTTATTAATGCGACTGCCGGGATTCGAACCCGGGTTCTAAGCTTGGGAAGCTCAGGTCATAGCCACTAAACTACAGTCGCATATAGATATAAGGAACTGTGATAAATTCATCTCATGAATCTTTTAGATATTAAAGGTTTCGGTAACGATATAAGGGATAACTTATAGAATCTGTTTATTGGACCAAAGAAAATAGAGAATCCCCTGACAATCTAGGAAGCTTCCATAAGGCCCAGATAGATAAAAAATTTTAGGAAAGGGAGAAAAATCAAGCTTCTTTCCGAGATTTTGTAGCGGCCCAACATAAAGAAAGGAAATTCACAATCATAATTATTTTTTGAAAGCCAAGTCTAGAATTGATGACCAGCTTTTCTCCGAGGTATTTTTTAATGCGTTAGTCGAGAAGACACTAATACCATAAGTAAAATTAAAGGAAAATATATGTATGAGCTAATACTGGAGAACTTAAGTAGTTTATCGCGAAAATGGTTAAGGCTGAAGAAAATTTCTTCATAAAAATAGATAGATATATCAGATCAATGCTTGCTTATAGCATTAAGTTTTAGAAAAGATGACGAAAAAAATACCAGGAAAAAAAAAGCAATCGAACAAAAATATTATGAAAAGGATACTACCCACAAAAACGGAAATTAGATTAAAGCCCTTTAGTAGCAGCATTTACGAGTTGCTGTATTCCAAATAAATACTGATGATTTCGATAACCCCTCAAATTTAGTAGTGTGCTTAAATTGGTATATAAAAGACTCATGGAAATCAGAGGTTTATCGAAACCCTCTTAAGTTTCCAGTGTTACGAATTTTATGTTTTTATACATTGAAGCAGGGTTGTTTAACAGCATTAAGTGTTGAACAAAACAAATAGAAGGTAATATAAAATCGTGAAAGATGGTCCGACCTACTTTTTGCAGATATGCACATGAATACTATCTCTGTTTTCAATATGATAGTAGCTTAAAAATTAATCAAATTTCCCATGAATGATAGTGATCAATAGCAAACAAATTATCAAATCCGTTTACATTTGCAAAACCTTGATCATAGTTAAAAAACACTTAAAATACTTACCAGAATGAATTAATAGTCACGGATATGCATCTCTTTATTAAACTTAAATGCAAAGTTGTACTACATAAAACAAGGAAAATATTGAAAAAAGAAAGAAACCGTTTTTTTCGTTTCCTCCATTTATTCCGTGCTTAAAGAATTTTGAGTAGTTTAAGAATAATAATTGAGTTTAAAACTGTCAATTTTTTAAAAAATATAATTGATCCGTGAATATATTAAACAACAATTAAATTCGGAGGATAAAAAAGATACTCTTTTTCCCGGAGCTACAACTTTAAATCACATCCCTCCCTTTTTATCCCATAATAGAACTCTTGTAAATTTCATTCGGTGACCTTTTTATGAAACATAGGATTTACAAGTATTATCCTGAGGACTTCGGAGAGCTTAGATTTGAAGTTTTACACATGGACCTTGTTTTTGATGTCTATGATGATAAGACTAATGTGAAATCCATGCTAAGGGTAAGGACCAGAGATGAGCATATAGAGAAACTGGAATTAAACTGCAAAGACCTTGAGATTAGGGCCGTAAGCTGCATACAGTATGAGGTCTCTTACAAATATAGGAAACATGATGCGATTCTTGAAATTAATTTTATGGATATGATCCCCCCACATACTGAGATCTCGGTCATTACGGATACAGTATGCAGACCAACCAAAAATATCCTTGAGGGGCTGTACTATGACGAGACTCCAGCAGGAGCTCCTCCGCAACAGATCACACAATGCCAACAATGGGGTTTTCAGAGGATCGTACCCTGCATTGATGACATGAGAGCAAAGTGCACTTATAAAACTACCATAATTGCAGACTCAAGGTATACCAACCTCATCACAAATGGAGATATCCTGGTCAGTCGGCGAACCTTAAAACCTGGAAGGGACAAAATAGTTTATGAGAACTCGATCACTCCAATGGCTACATATCTCTTTTTCCTTGGGGTGGGAACTTATTCGACCTTTACTAGGAAGTTTGAGTACCCTGATGGGGGAACCTTCATGATTGAGCTGCTCGTGCCACTCGGTTCAAGCGCAGAAGCTGCAGAAAAAGCCCTCAGCATTCTGCATGATGCAATTATGTGGGTGTACATCTTTACAGGGCCTGAGCAGTTCGACGAAGAAAAATTGCCGATCAGGGAGAAACTCTGGGAACTTGTCCACAAGCAAGAGAAAATAAAACTTGAGACAAAGTCCGAATCTATGCTAGAGGAATCCGCAAAGGTCAGGAATGATCTTACAGAACTTGTCAAAAAAATCAATCACGGGTACAAGTATACAGGTACCATATACAGGGAAATAGGTATGCAGAATTCGGACTTTGGGGGCATGGAAAATGTGGGAAACACCACAATTACCACAAACCGCATTATGCCTTCCCCTTACACAACTGACCCAGCTTTTGAGTATATGATTCGGGTCAAGTTACATGAATATTACCACAACGAGAACGGTTCCGAAGTCACAGGAAAAAACCCATTTGAGATTTGGTTGAATGAAGCTGTGACTGTGCACGTAGAAGAGCAGTATCACGCCTTACTCTTCGGCGAAGATTACCAGAGGCTGAGCAGGGTGCTAGATCTCCTCGCGTCTGCATCTGGTACTCTAGCCCTGGACTCTGGAGCCGCTTCCATGCCAATTATCCCTGATGGTTTTAATGATCCTAATGATTTGATCACTGCAGTTACCTACATAAAAGCCCCGGAATACGTGCGTATGGTCGAAACCTTGATCGGAAAAGATACATTTGCAAGGGGCCTAGATCTTTACTTCAGGAAATTCAGGCACTCCAATGCAAGTACGCAGGATTGGATAGAAGCAATGGAAACAGAAAGCGGACAGCCCTTAAAAGAAATGTCTGAGACCTGGCTTAGACAGATAAAATTCCCCATAGTGGAGGTTTCAACTAAATACGAAAAAGCCTCACGAAAGTTCACTATCCTCCTGAAACAGAATGTTTCTGAGGGCGCAAAGCCATGGGAGTTTCCTTTCAGAGTGGCACTTGTAGATGTAAATGGAAATGACCTTGTAGAAGTTCTGAAAAGGGTAGGTGGAGAGACTACGGAAATAATTGTCGAAAACGTGGACATTCCAGCCTTTCTCTCCCTGAATAGGGGTTATTCTTTTTATGGGAAACTTATTTACAAAGCCAGCCAAGATGAGCTTTTGTTGCAGGTAAGAAAAGACAGAGACATAATAGGCAGATTTACAGCTTTTTATACCCTACTTGACAGAGAAAAGATGAATCTCCTAACAAATTCTGAATCAAAGCCTTCCGAAGACTTTATTGAACTCTACTACAGGCTCTTGAATGATCGACAACTTCTCGAAAAGGCAGGAGGCCAATTTTTGACCATCTTTGAGTCCGTGGAAGACGAGGAGTTTGCCCACCGTTACCAGGCACTCTATGATGTAAAGCAGAAACTATTAAAGGCAGTTGCCTGGAAATATAAAAATTCAGTTGTTTCAGCCTACCGTTTTTTTGAAAATTCCTCAGTTATGAGGGATTCGACGCTAGAAGAAACAGCAAGAGTAATCAAAAGCAGACAGGCAAAAAATATATGTCTAGGCACCCTTGCAACCCTTGATACTCCTGAAATCCATTTCCTCATAAAACAGCAGTTTGAGAATGCAACCTGCGCAACTGATAAGCTTAGCGCATTTACTGCATACCTTAACAGCTCTGCATCTGACAAAATTGAAGTCCTGAAAGCTTTTGAAGCAGAATCACTGCAAAATTTCGTTGCCTGGGAAGCCTTCCTTGCAGTTATAGGAAACAACAGCAGTGCTGATGCTGTCAAACTGATTAGAGAAATGGAAAGATCAGAAACCTTCAGAATTGAGCAAACAAATGACCAACGAGCCCTTTACGGAAGCTTTGCTCGCAACCGCAAGAAGTCTCTCCAGACAGAAGAAGGCAGAGATCTCTTTGCAGAAAGCCTGCGAGAACTAGCATCAGTAAATGAGTATAGTACGGTCAATATGCTCAACGCTTTTGCAAATATAGACAAGATGGAGTTGAAGTATCATATCCCATTGATAAAAATCTTAGCAAATCTCATTGAAGAATTGGACTACCAGAAGTTTCCTAGCGTCCATAACCGGATTCGGAAACTCCTTCTCGGAGCTCCGAAAGCTGTCAAATCATATAGTATAGCGCACGGTGAAATTCAGGCTATGCAACTGGAAAATGCTGAGAAGAAGTAAGTTCGCAATTATACCTCTTTTTTGTTGTGGAAAATTAAATACAGAAGAGAAATTTTGATCAAAATTTTTAATTGTGAGTATTTTGATAAAACTCCTATACATTTGAGCATTGAAGAATTTAAATCTCTCAACAATAATTTTTACTCATAAAAAATCCGACCGATTTGCTCTCAAAGAAGATTTTAAACATGCTTACAATTTAGGCTGGAGATCATATAAAAAAACAAATCACATCCCTTTAAAATACGATTCCTGTAGGCAACAAAAAGCTGAAGATAAATATTTTTATTCATCCTTATTACCCCTTTAGGTATTAAGTAAAAAACGGAAATTCTGAAAATATACTTTTTACACGGTTATATCTAATTTGAGTAATTTTTGTATCAAAAACTTGGTTTTTAAGTAGTACTCTCCGAGTTTTAGAAATTTGTGATAAATGAAATAACATGTTCAGTATAAACCCTTGTTTACAGGCTAAGAATCGAGTCTCTTAAAAGCATGATAAGAACCCAGTACTTTTAAAGTATCAACTTTTCCCTTTATTTCTTCAAAGACATTTTTTATAACCGCATTGCTGGCATACCCTTCAAAATCGATATAGAAGTAATAATCTCCTAAGCCCCTTCTCGAAGGCCTTGACTCAATTTTTGTCAGATTAATTTTTCTTTTTGCAAAAGCCCCAAGTATATCATATAAGGCCCCAGGTCTATTTTTTTCAAGATATATAATCAGGGAAGTTTTGCAAGCTGAAAGGCTAAGATTCTCGGATTCTATTCCAAGTTCATGCTGGAACTTAGATCCTGATTCCAATCCTAACTGTAATTTCCTTTTGGTATTTGAAGCACGTGAAACCTGTTCAAATGAATCGGCTTTCCCGGCTTTCAAAACAATGAAACGAGTGTAGTTTTCTTTCTGGTCTTGTATGTTTGAAAGAAGAATTTTCAGCCCGTAACACTCTGCGGCCTCAGGTGACGCTATTGCTGCCATTTCTTCGAACTCTCCTGCGAGTCTGGCTGCATGGGAAGTACTGCCTGTGCTCCGGAGTTCTGCCTTAGCGAGATATTTTTTTAGGAAATTTCTACACTGAGCAAGCCCCTGTGGATGCGAGAGAATGATCCTGACATTATCAAGCCTACCTTTAGAGAGTAAACAGTGTTCTATTTTGAGAACAATCTCTCCAACTATTACAGCTTCATTTTCGAGAAAAAGGTCAAGAGTGATACCTACTGAGCCTTCAATAGAATTCTCTACTGGTATTATGGAAATATCTGATTTTCCTTGGACCGCCGCCAAAAATGTATCTTCTATGTCTGCAAAGTATTGAATTTCTGCGTCAATCAAGCCATATTTTAGAATCCACAACTTTGCAGCTTTTTCTGAGTATGAGCCTTCAGGCCCCATTACGCCTATGATCATCCAAGAAACTAATTGGGATTGATAGTAATAGTATTTTTTGATGATCCGAAATTCTGGTGTTTCAATGATATATTTGGTTGTGCCATATCAGATATAGCGTGCTGGTTTCGATTTACTCAAATTTATTTCTTCGCGGTGATCCTGTCCAAATCTTTCTCGTTAATTTTTATATTTGACCCTAATAAGAAATTGATTAAATTTTTAAAACAGGCTTTGAGGAAATTCGGCACCTTTATGGGTAGATAATAAATCTGAAAAAATATGCATTACAAAGCCTAATGCATGTTTTTGGATAAAATTTCGTCTAAAGATTGCATATAAACTGCACAAAGGAAACCGGAAATCAGTAAGAGAATAAACATTGAATTAAAAAGGTCTGTAATCCACCTTTTAGAAGCTTGTTAGGCAAGTGTTTAACTGCTTCCGATTAACAGTTGAAATTTACGGAATGCAATAATATATAGTTTATCCCACATCTTATTTTACACTAAAATATATGATATCATGACTTAAAAGTTGCTTTTTAGATCTTATATTCCGAATAACCGAACAAATTCGGGATCATAAAATCAATTCGGAAATTTTATAACTACCAAAAAAGAATGGTTTTGAAGATGAGCTTGTTTAAAAATATTCAGTATTTATGTATTTACCTATTATATTGTGAGATGAAAGAGGTCTTGTATTTAAATAATAGAAGGGATGTATGCAAGCAAGCAGCATTCATATACTCTGTAATAATAAATATACTGTTCTATGTATTAGAGTTTACTCCAAAAATAGCTCTTTGAATTGATTTAGCAAAAAATATCGATGTTTTCAAGGAAATCAGTGATTATGCAATTGATAGATCGTTTTGCTCTAGCTAAAGTATTTTGAAAAAATTCTAATCTAAATAAAAAAAGATCTTCGCTATTTAGAGTGGAAAATTTAAAATCGTTCACCAAATATGATATAACATATATAATATTTGAAAATATTTTGCTTGAAAAAACATTTCGAATAGACAATTTCTCTTTGGTTTAGTTACTTCAATTGAAAAATTATTTTTAAACAATACAAAACATCGAGAGTCATTTTCTGCATGTATATTACCTGGATATTCGCGATAAACTGCGTATTTGCCATTTGGTTTATGCACATTTAGCTCAAAGCCCATCCTATTTAGCATAGCTCATCTATCCTAAGATCCTTACTACTATAGCCCAAAAGATTTCAACTCGTCAAACATTTACTTTATACAGTCAAACTATCTGCGAGTTATATCTATTAATACCCAAACATACCATCGTTTCTGATATTTATATGAGCAAATAAAAATAAAAATGCCAATAATTTAGTTAAAAACGCTGAAACTCATTGATTTTTTGACGCAAAATTCAGTAATCAATGATATCTAGAGCAAATCGGATTTAAAAGAAAAGATTAAGATGGTTTCAATGAACCTCATATTTTCACGAAATAATCACACTGATTATAATCACATAATAAAAATTAGATATTTATCGAAAATCATCCTTATTTTCCAGACACAACTTTTTCGCATGCCACCGGGCTCTGTAGAAATGCTCTAAATTGAACATTTATACTATAGTATTATAACTATTCCGTTATAATATTCTCCTTATTTTTGCTCTAAAAACGAAGGAACATTCAAGATTGAAATTTAGTAAGTACATTAAATTTGTTGATACCAGCCTTGAAACTGTTCAGTCTTCGAGACTGAAGCTTTATTCCTGCAAGTACTCAAAACACGTTTATACCCAGCATCAGCTTCTTGTTCTTGTTTTATTGAAAGAGTATATTAGTACAACTA
>Ga0187851_10004907_pt1 | contig 10821 bp, 8 predicted proteins | sample June2016WEW_6_10_FD_132997 | JGI IMG/M metagenome (GOLD analysis project Ga0187851, IMG submission 132997) | Peatland microbial communities from SPRUCE experiment site at the Marcell Experimental Forest, Minnesota, USA - June2016WEW_6_10 | ecosystem: Environmental > Terrestrial > Soil > Wetlands... | reverse complement strand
TCGGTGGCCGCGCCGACCTTGATCACCGCCACGCCGCCGGCCAGCTTCGCCAGGCGCTCCTGGAGCTTCTCGCGGTCGTAATCGGAAGTGGTCTCTTCGATCTGCGCACGGAGCTGTTTGATGCGGCCTTCGATGGCCTTCTGGGAACCGGCGCCGTCGATGATCGTGGTGTTGTCCTTATCCACGGTGACGCGCTTGGCCTTGCCCAAATCGTCCAGCCTGACGCCTTCCAGCTTGATGCCGGTCTCTTCCATGATGGCCTTGCCGCCGGTGAGAATGCCGATATCCTCCAGCATGGCCTTACGGCGATCGCCGAATCCGGGGGCCTTCACGGCGCAGGCGTTGAGCGTGCCGCGCAGCTTATTGACCACCAGGGTGGCCAGGGCCTCGCCTTCCACTTCCTCGGCGATGATCAGCAGCGGACGGCCGGCGCGCGCGATCTGCTCGAGCAGCGGCAGCAGGTCCTTCATGTTGCTGATTTTCTTCTCGTGGATCAGAATGTACGGCTCTTCGATTACGGCTTCCATCCGCTCCGCGTCGGTCACGAAGTAGGGCGAAAGATAGCCGCGGTCGAACTGCATGCCGTCCACGGTGGTCAATTCGGTGACCATGGTCTTGGACTCTTCCACCGTGATGACGCCGTCCTTGCCCACCTTCTTCATCGCTTCCGCGATGATGTTGCCGATGGTGGCGTCGCTGTTGGCGGAAATGGTCCCGACCTGGGCGATCATGTCGCCGGTCACATCGCTCGAAAGCTTCTTCACTTCCGCGACGGCCACTTCAACGGCCTCTTCAATGCCCCGCTTGAGGGCCATGGGGTTGGCTCCGGCGGCTACCGCCTTCACGCCTTCCCGGAAAATCGACTGGGCCAGAATGGTGGCGGTGGTTGTGCCGTCGCCGGCCACGTCGCTGGTCTTGGAAGCGACCTCGCGAACCAACTGCGCTCCCATGTTCTCGAGCGGATCCTTCAGCTCGATTTCCTTGGCCACGGTAACGCCATCCTTGGTGATGTTCGGGCCGCCGAATTTTTTCTCCAGCACCACGTTGCGGCCTCGCGGGCCGAGCGTAACCTTCACCGCGTCGGCGAGCTGGTTGACGCCGCGCAATATCGCCTGACGGGCATTTTCGGAATAAACAATCTGTTTTGCCATCTCTGTATCGACTCCTTCGTTTACTTGCTGGCAGCCTCGCCGGCGCCTTCGAGAATACCGAGGATTTCGTCCTCACGCATGATCAGGTATTCTTCTCCAATGGACTTGGGGGCTTCACTGCCCGAGTACTTGCCGAACAGGACATGGTCGCCAACCTTCACTTCGAGCGGGACAATGACGCCCTTTTCCCGCTTGCCCTTACCCACGGCAACGACCTCGCCTTCCTGGGGCTTTTCCTTCGCTGAATCCGGAATGTACAAGCCGCCTTGCATTTGCTCGGCCGGCTCAATCCGTTTGACCACGATGCGGTCATAAAGCGGACGAATGTTCATGGAACACAACCTCCACACATGAGAATTGAATAGTCGGTTTACCGAATGAAGCCCGTGTCGGGTGACTGCTGGGCTCCGCACACCATTATTAGCACACTCTGCCATCGAGTGACAAGATTCTCTTGCAAATAAATGATGATAAAGGACTTCTATCTGTTGACAATCATGCGCTAATGGCACTTCAGCGTTGCCACAGGATCTGTGCGGCTTCTAGGGGAACGGCGACGCCGGCATGGTACGGTATCGCGCGCGCCGTGTAGTCGGTGGCCGGGCGGGTGGCGGGGATTTGCCCTGTGTACGCGTAGGCGCCGGCCTCGCTCAATTGGCGGACGCGATCCATCTCCTGGCGCACGGGACCCTGGCCGCCGGCGCCGTCGGCGTAAAGCTCTACTCGCACCGCATTCGGGTCGGCCGCATTGAGATAGAGCTGGACCTCGAATACGTGTTGCCCGCCGCCGGTCTCGACCTTCATTTCACCGAAGCGAATGGCGGGCCACTCCTTCTCCAGGGTCTCCCGCCAATCGGCCGCTTGCCGGCCCGCCGCGCCCTTATCGGCGGCGCGCTCGCGGTAGGCCGACGCTGCCGGGAGATAGTGTTGCCCGGTATATTCGCGCACGGCGCGGTCGGCGGAAAACCGTGGGGTCAAGCTGGCCATGCTTTTTCGCATCCGCGCCACCCAGGCCGTGGGGATGCCCTGTTCGTCGCGCGCATAGAACTCGGGAATCACTTCCCGTTCGAGCAGGCCGTAGAGGGCGTCGGCTTCGGCGTCGTCCCAGGCCGGGTCGTCGTGATGTTCCTGGCCGTCCCCCAAGGCCCACCCGACTTCAGGCGTGTAGGCCTCCGCCCACCAGCCGTCCAACTCCGAAAGGTTTAGGCCCCCGTTGACCAGCGTCTTCATGCCGCTCGTTCCGCAGGCTTCCCAGGGCCGCCGCGGGGTGTTGATCCAGAGGTCGATTCCTTGCACCAGATGCTCGCTCAAGAGCATGTCGTAATCGCCGAGAAAGATGGCATGCGGGCGCGTCTCGGGCCGCCGGATGAACTGAACCCATTCGCGAATCAGGTCTCTGCCAGCCTGGTCCGCGGGATGCGCCTTGCCGGCGATGATGAGTTGCACGGGGCGCCGCGGATCGCTCAAGAGGCGAAGCAGGCGCGGCGGGTCGTGCAACAGCAGATTCGGTCTCTTGTAGGTGGCGAAGCGGCGTGCAAAACCCAGCGTCAGGGCGTTGGGATCGAAGAGATGCCTCGTAACTTCCACCTCTTCGGGCGGCGAGCCCGCCGCGGTCAGGTCCAGTGATAGCCGTTCGCGAGCGTATTCCACCAGACACTTGCTCGCGGCGGTCCGAAACTGCCAGAGCCTGGCGTCGGAAACCTGGCCAATGTCCTGCGCCAGGGTTTCCGTGGTCCCCAGCCAGCGGTCCTTTCCACAGCTTTCCGTCCAAAGATCGTCGGCGGCGCCCGAGTCCCATGTGGGCACGTGGACTCCGTTTGTCACGTGCCCGATGGGGACTTCCTGCTCCGGCCAGCGCGGAAACAGAGGCAGAAAAAGGCGCCGGCTCACTTCCCCGTGCAAGCGGCTCACCCCATTCACCGCCCCGCTCCCGCGGATGGCCAGGTACGCCATGTTGAAGGGCTCCGACGAATCGGCCGGGTTCTCTCTTCCGAGGGCCAGCAAATCGTGAAACGCGATGCCGAGCTTCTTCTCGGCGTATTTCGCGAGGTACTGTTCGATGAGGGCGGGCGCGAAACGGTCGAAGCCGGCGGCCACCGCCGTGTGGGTGGTGAAGAGGTTGCCCGCGCGAGTCGCGGCGAGAGCGGCTTCGAAGGACTGTCCGGTCTCCTCCATGAAGTCGCGGGCGCGCTCCAGAACGGCGAAGGCCGCGTGCCCTTCATTCAGGTGACAGACCTCCGGTTGTATCCCCAGAGCGCGGAGCAGCCGCCAACCGCCGATCCCGAGAAGCATCTCCTGCTTGAGGCGCAGCTCCGGCCCGCCGCCATATAGCTCGCTCGTAATCCCGCGATGAACGGGGAAATTCGCCGCGTCATTGCTGTCCAGCAGGTAAAGCCTCACCCGGCCGACCTGGGCCTGCCAGGCCCGCAGCCAGACCGAGTATCCGGGCAGGGCAATCTCCAACCGCAGCCACTCCCCGTTGGGCTGGCGCAGCGGCATGATGGGCAACTGACCGGGATCGTTGTATGGGAAAAGGGCCTCCTGTTCGCCGTTCTTATCGATCGCCTGGCGAAAATAGCCCTGCTGATAGAGCAGTCCCACGCCGACCACGGGAACGCCCAGATCGCTCGCGGCCTTGAGCTGATCGCCGGCCACATTGCCAAGGCCGCCCGAGTAAATGGGCAAAGCCTCGCTCAACATGAACTCCATGCTGAAATAGGCAACGCAGCTCAGTGGACTTTGCGGATAACTCCGCTGAAACCATGCGGGCGCTTCCACCGCTTTCCGGCCGGCTTCGACGAGGCCATCTACGTTTTTCCGGAAGACCGGATCGGCCAACACGCGCTCGATCCGGTCGCGCGAGACCGTCTGCAGGACCACCCAGGGGTTATGCGTGATCTCCCACAGACCGGGATCGAGCTGCCGCCACACTTCGTCGGTGGAATGATTCCACGACCAATGCATGTCCAGGGCGAGTTCCGCCAGGGAATCGAACCCCTCGATTTCGGTGGGCAGCAGGTGGTATATGGGGTGGCTGGCACGGATGTCTTTGCTCATGATCGGAAACCCGCTCCCAGTGTACAAGAGCGGTGCAGGGGCGGGGAACGCGCGGCCCCGACGGGCCGGAACAGAACTTCCGATTGGCAGCGCAGGCTGCGAATCACAAGAGGCCGAGGCGCGGGAACAGATTTAGGGTAGAATCGTCGCAATGGAAACCTACAACCGACGTACCCTTCTGTGCGCGACCGCCGCGGGCGGTCTGTTTCCGGCGCGCGCGCGGCAGGTTTTACCGGAAGCCAGGATGCGGCTGGGCATTATCCTCGGCGTTTCCAGCCAACCCGGCGCCGCCATCAAACGGGTGCGTGATCTCGGATTTCCTACTTGTCAGGTCACAGTGCAGGACGCCGGCGACGATGCCGCCGCCAATCTCCGCCGCGCCCTTGACCAGTACGACGTACAAGCCACGTCGGCCGTCTGCACGGGACCCGGCCCCGAGGTCTACGATTTCTATCAGGGGCCTCTTACCATCGGTCTGGCGCCGCGCCAGTACCGCCAGCAGCGCATCGCCCGCATGAAACAGATCTCCGACTTCGCCGCGAAAGCCGGGATCCCCGCCGTGCAGGGCCACTGCGGGTTCATTCCCGAGAATCCGAACGATGCGGGGTACCAGGAAATCGTCGACGCCATCCGCCTGGTGGCGGCGTACTGCCGCCAAAACAACCAGAAGTTCCGCTGCGAAACGGGCCAGGAGACGCCCATCACGCTTCTTCGGGCGATTCGCGACGTAGGGCTCGACAATGTCGGCGTGAACTTCGATGCGGGCAATCTCATCCTTTACGGAAAGGCCAATCCAGTCGATGCCGTCGAAGTATTGGCCCCATACATTCAGGGCGTGCACGCCAAGGACGGCCTATACCCGACGGATCCGAAGCAACTCGGGAGAGAGGTTCCCATCGGCGAAGGCATGGTGAACTTCCCGGCGCTGATCGACAAGCTGAAGAAGATCGGCTATCGTAATCCACTTACCATCGAACGTGAGATCAGCGGCGAGAAACAGACCGCCGACATCCTGGCCGCCAAGGCCTATCTGGAAAAACTGGTGGGGTGAGCCATGAACGGGGAGAATTCCGAACGTCGCGCGTTTTTGAAAGCAGCCGGGGCGGTGGGCGCCTTCACCGTTCTCGAATCGCGCCTGGTGCGGGGAAGTGAAGCCAACTCGGCGGTGCGAGTCGGTCTGCTGGGTTGCGGCCGTCGCGGCGCCGTGCATGCCAACAACGTCATACAGAACACCGGCGCGCGGCTGACCGCGCTGGCGGACCTGTTCCCGGACCAGCTCGACAAGGCCAGGCAACGGTTCGACAACGCCGCCCGATCCAAAGGCTATTCCGGAGTGTCGCAGACGTATACCGGGCCCCACGCCTGCCAGCAGATCGCCGAATCGAAAGACGTGGATGCCGTGGTGATCGCCACACCCGCTTATTTCCATCCCGAACATCTGCGGGCGTTAGTGGAAGCTCGCAAACACGTCTATCTCGAGAAGCCCGTGGCCGTGGATGTCGCCGGCGCCAAACGCGTGCTCGAGATTTCGCGGCGGGTTGAAGGCCGCGTCAGTCTTGACGTGGGGTTCCAGATCCGCTCGGCGCCGCCCTTTATCGAATTGGTTCGCCGCATCCAGGCGGGGGCCTTGGGCGAGATCGCGGCCGGCGAAGCCTATTACTACTGCCCGGCGCCCGAAGAGCGCCGGTGGGCGGGCGCATCCGGGGACGTGTTGCGCCTGCGCAATTGGATTCAGGATCGCGTACTCTCGGGCGACATTATCGTCGAACAGAACATCCACGCTCTGGACATCTGCAACTGGGTTCTCAAGAACCATCCGCTGAGCGCTATCGGCCGCGGTGGAAAGGGCGGCCGCGGCGCGCCCGGCGACGACTGCTATTCGCACTTCGAGGTGATCTTCCAGTACCCCGGAAGCGTGCACGTCAGCTTCACTTCGACGCAGTTCGGAAAGGGGCCGTTCGAGGTGAGTGAGCGGTTCTTCGGTACGCGAGGCGCTTCGCAATCTCCCTACAGCGGCATGTTGGGCATCGTCGGCGACGAGCCATGGACATGGGCCGGAAGCGAGCGGCCGCGCGACGCATCCTTCTCGGCCGGCGGTTCCTTCTCCGACAATCTGGCCGAAGCGGATACGGAGAAGCAGAAGTCGTTTATCACCAGTATCAGCAGCGGACAGTTCCACAACCAGGCGCCTCAGGGCGTCGAATCCGCCTTAACCGCAATGCTCGGCCGCCGCGCCGCCTACAGCGGCCGCGAAGCGAGCTGGGAAGAGTTGCTCCGTTCCAACGAACACTGGGATTCGAAGATCGACATCGAGAAGCTGGTCTAGCTCGTTGGTTTCCGCTACGGACAGGCCCGGCGTGGTTCGAGCCGCGGGTCGATGGCGACCGCCATCTCGCTCAACTCGCCGACGTAGACGACGCGCAAATGGTTGGCCGCCAGCGTCTCCTTTTCGAATGGGAAGTCGAGCACGTAGACCTGCCGGCCCGGGGGAAGTTCGGGCGACGCGGTAAACTCCGGAAGGTCGCCGCGGCCGTAGAACTCGCGGTAGAAATTGAGGGTGGCCACGGACTTCCAGTTGGTGGCGAAGCTGTCGGCGCCATAGACGCGATGGTAGTAGTCGAGCATCCAGTAGATCCGGTCCGAGTCCGCATTCCAGCGCCATTCGCGGAAGTAAGTCAGGCGCAGGCAGGAGAGGTAATAACCGGCGGTAAGCAGGCAGACGCCCAGCAGGCAGCGCTGCGCGAGCCGGGTCCAGGCGGCGGTTGCCGGCGTGGCCGCCACGGCCCCCACAAACAGCGTGCACAGCGGCACAAGGTATAGGGCGTGGCGCTCGAGCGGCAGCTTGATGGCGAAGGCGCGGAATGCCAGGTAATCGAGAACCAGCAAGCCGGCTATCAGGGCGAAGAGGCCGGCGCAGTGCGCCATCGCCGTGCGGGCCGGCTCGCTGCGCCACGGCCGGTACACGGCGAATCCGAGCAGGCACAGCGCGCAGGCCACGCCGAGCGCCGGGAAGAGGAACGGCCGGAGGGCGTCGACGAAGGGATAGATCAGCGGATTGAGGAGCTGCGTATTCGGCCGGTACAGCGACGCTTCCCCGATGCTGGCGAAAGTCTCGCCCAGGCTGGCCGCGCCGCGATACGTCATCTGGCTTGCGCCCCAATTGAGGGCGGTGTAGGAGGAAAGAAGAAGGGTGACGAAAAGGCCCGGCAACACCCCCGCCGCCAAACGGCCGAAACGGTCGCCCGGCCTCCGGCAGCGCCACAGCAGGATAGCCAACAGCATCGTTCCGTCCGCAATGGCGAATGCGAAGTTGGAGGCGAACGCGAGAGCCAGGCACACCGACGAGACGGCGCAGGCCCGCCGCGGAGGGAGCGCGGTGAACTGCACGGCCAGGGCGCACAGCAGGAAGCCGAGCGCCAGGCCGTAGCCGCGCGCGGCCACCAGGTAGTCCATCACCAGCGGGTTGCAGGTCATCGAGACCAGCAGGGCCCATTGCAGCGCGCGAGAGGAGGAAACCACGCGGCACAGGCGGTACGCGCTGCCGATGTAAACCACGGCGCCAATCATGGCCGGCGCCCGCACGGTGAGGTAATGGAGGCCGAAGACCGAGGTGAACAGCCGCATCAGCGCCGAGTTGAGCACATGATTGTTGGAGGACGGTTCCCAATGCGTGGGTCCGAAACGGGACACCCAGAACAGGTACGTGTCCGCTTCATCGATACTTATGGATTGGACCGCGGCGCGTGCGATCACCCAAAGAACGGCGAACGCGGCGGTCCCCAACAGCAGTGCGGAATGGCGCCGGAACAACGTGTCTGTCATCGAGTTGACCTGTCATTATAAGACCCGCAAGGGGGCCGATTCAATCGCGCCGCCGGCGCTTTTGCGCTTTCCTCTCCGGTTTCCCGCCACTTGCCGGCCCCGATGCGCGGTGCAGTGGACCGCGGCGCGCGAATTGCGGAACCCGTCACAAGTTGTTAGGATCAAGAGCGTGAGCCACCCTAGCTCAGTTGGTAGAGCGGCTGATTCGTAATCAGCAGGTCTCCGGTTCAAGCCCGGAGGGTGGCTCCATCAAATCAATAGCTTACAGGCTGATTCAGAGTCTCAGTGCGTTCCACCGGCACAGTGACTCGCGATTCTCAAACAGATGTTCTCCTATTGCCCTCCGAGCGTGGCGAACTTGCCGGACTTGACCCACATCCAGTCGCCGCCATCGGTAAGCTTGTTCGGATTCTTGAAGACGTAAAGCAACACGGTCTGCGGACCCGAGCACTGGCGGTACAGATATGCGCTGGCGCCGCCGCCATCGAATAACATTTCCAGGTTGAAATGGTCCGGCGCGTTGTCAATGCGCAAAGTTCCATTCCGCACCTGGTCGGTGTACTCCTTGAGGCTGCCGCCGGAGAATCGGGGAGACCCTCCCATCACATAGTGCGGCGGATGCTCGAAATCGACGTTCAGATCAAGAGCCAGATAGTATCCGCCGGCGATGGGTTGCATGGCTGGCGCGCCGACTATGCGCAGCAACATGGCGCAGGAATTCTTAGAGCCCGGTCCCTTGGTTGCGTCGACGAGGTCCTCGCTATTGGCGCCGATCTCGGCGGCGACCCGTTCCTCGGCCGTGGGGACATGGGCCGGAAGGGTTGTCTTGGCGCAGGCAGCCGGCAAAGCGAAGACCGAGGCGTCGGGCTTGGAGACAGTAAGTTGCTTCACTTCGCCCGAAAGCACGGTTTTCCCGTCGGGACCGGCAGCTTCTATTTTGACCACCATCCCATACCGCGATTCCATCCAGAGCTTGTACTTGGATTTGGTATTGGGCTCGAACGCCTCCGTCACCTTGGCGGCGAATCCGTTGACGGTCTCGTTGCCGATCTGTTGGGGATTCATTTTCGCCAGTCCTTCGCGGAACTCGGCCGAGCTCGCAAACGGATCGCCCCAGTCCCCTGAAAAAGTGGCCTCGGCGCACGGAGTCGAAGCATCCACCAGATCCCAGGTGTAATTGGTGTGCGCCTGCAGATCGTAGAGAGTGCGGGTGTGGCGCCCCTTGGGAAATGCCTGGTCGGCCGCATAACTCTCGTCGACCAGCACCTTCGAGCCGTCACGGGTGATCCGCTTGGCGCTGGCTACGCCCATCATGGAACCGGTCTCCGACTCCATATACGCCGTTGGCGGGCTGGCATACTGCGCCCGCAGTCCAGGCGCCGCAAGGCCGCCTGCCACCGCCAAACTCGCCAACCATGGAACCGAGCTTCCCTTGAACATGCTCCCCTCCGTTGCCCCAGACGCTCTTCAGTGTAGAACGCTGTTTCGCCGGGGGGGCCGGTTCAAGAAGGCCGGGAATGTGCCCAAATACACGATTTCAATTCACGGAGGACTTTGCGGTGCGCGAGCGCACGCGTTGTCGCACCAGCCACCAGCCTTCGACCGCCTACAACTCGATCCGCGTGCCGAGAACCTTCAGAAACTGCGCCAGCCACGCCGGGTGCGCGGGCCAGGCGGGGGCCGTCACCAGGGCGCCGCAGGTATACGCCTGGTCGATGCCGATCTCGATGTAGGTTCCGCCGGCTTGGGTAACATCGGGCGCCACGGCGGGATAGCAGCTACACGATTGGCCCTTGAGCGCGCCGGCCGCGGCCAGCACCTGCGCGGCGTGGCAGATGGCGGCGATGGGCTTACCCGAATCCGCGAAGTGGCGCACGATTTCGAGAACCCGGGGATTGAGGCGGATATATTCCGGCGCGCGGCCGCCGGGAATCACCAGTCCATCGTAGTCTTCGGGGCGAACCTCGTCGAAGGTCGCGTTTAGCGCGAAATTGTGGCCCCGTTTCTCGCTGTAGGTCTGGTCACCCTCGAAATCGTGGATGGCCGTGCGCACGGAATCGCCAGCGCGTTTGTTGGGGCACACGGCGTCAACCGTGTGACCCACCATGAGAAGCGCCTGGAACGGAACCATCGCTTCGTAGTCTTCCACGTAGTCGCCAACCAGCATCAGCAGTTTCTTTGCGGCCATGTAAGATCTCTCCTGAGAGCTATGTTCCCACTTCCGGGGCGGCGGTGGAGCTTGGCAAGCGAGGGCAGGCGCTTGCGATACCATCGAAGAGAGGAGAAGGCGCCTCGGCATGACCAACATCCAACTCTACCTGGCAGTCGGCATCCCGATCATCGCCATTCTCACCAGCCTGACAGTAAGCCTCCTGCAAGTCAGCGCCATCCGCGCCGAGGTGGCCCGCATCCACGAAGACATGAGTGGCCTTCGCGCCGACTTCCGCGAAGACATGAAGGCTATGTACGCCGACTTCCGCGAAGCCATGCGCGCCATCCGCGCGGATCTCAACACCCTCACCGGCAAAGTCATCGAGATCGGTAACCGCCTGACGCGCATCGAAGAACGCCTGGAACACCGCTGATCCGCCGCCGGAAATGGGTGCGCGACATGAAAGTGGGGTCAAGCCTTCGGGCTTGCCGCCGGGCTTCTGCCCGGCGTCTGGCTCCGGCGTGAAAAACGCCGGCCAAAAGGCCGGCGGCAAGGTGTGCCCAGCATGGGCAGAGTCTTGTTGGATGAAAGGAGCCAATCGGAGCCGATGACGGCAACCGTAGCCGAAGCGCAAGGCGT
>Ga0187851_10004905_pt1 | contig 10823 bp, 8 predicted proteins | sample June2016WEW_6_10_FD_132997 | JGI IMG/M metagenome (GOLD analysis project Ga0187851, IMG submission 132997) | Peatland microbial communities from SPRUCE experiment site at the Marcell Experimental Forest, Minnesota, USA - June2016WEW_6_10 | ecosystem: Environmental > Terrestrial > Soil > Wetlands... | reverse complement strand
GATGTTCTCGTCGGTGATGGTGCCCTGGCCGCGCAGGGCCTTGAAGGAACGCTGGAGTTTGTCGCTGAGGGTCTCAAACATGCTGGTTTGAGTTTATCAGGCACTTCGTGCGGTTCTGGACGGTACTTCGTACGGTGCCCGAAGGGCGCGTGAGTACTTCGTACCGTTCTGGACGCTACGCGTGAAGGCGGGAGGGTGCTGGCGAAGTTGGTGCGGGGCGCGCGGATGGGGCGATAGGGGCGGTGGGCGGCGCGGATAATTATAGGATGCGGACGGGTGCAGAAGTGCCGGGCAATACGCGTACAGAGATCGCGGGAAATGCGCGGCTGGTGCGCGAGTATATGGACTATCTGCGCGTGGAGAAGGGGATGCGGCCGGCGACGTGCGAGGCGTATGCGTGCGATCTGGAGCAATTTGCCGAGCAGGTGGAGCGGCGGGACGCGCTGCTGCTGACGGCGGTGGAGGCGGACGTCAAGGACTTCATGGAGCGGATGAGGGCGAACCATGTGGACGCGCGGAGTGTGGCGCGCAAGCTGAGCTGCCTGCGGGGGTTCTATCGCTGGCTGCTGCTGGACAAGCGGACGACCGAGGACCCGACGGTGAACATCGAGACTCCGGCGAGCTGGAAGGTGCTGCCGAAATCGCTGGCGGAGAGCGAGGTGGCGGAGATGCTGGACCGGCTGGGTGCGGCGGCACGCACTCCGCAGACAGAGGGCGGCGGACGGGATGCGGCGGCGCTGGCGCTGCGCGATTCCGCGATCCTGGAGCTGCTGTATGCGGGTGGGCTGCGGGTGGGGGAGATTGTGGCGCTGGGCGAAGAGGACCTGCACCTGGACCAGGCGCGGGCGCAGGTGCGCGGCAAGGGAGATAAGGAGCGCATCGTTCCGCTGGGACGTCGCGCCGTCGAAGCGCTGGACGAGTACATCCAACGCGGAAGGCCGTCGCTGGCGCACGGCGGGATGCAGCGGGCGCTGTTTCTTAGCGTGCGCGGTCATGCGCTGACGCGGCAGTGGGTGTGGGAGATGGTGAGGGCGGCGTCGGTGAGCGTGGACGGGAGCGTTCACCGGGCCAGCCCGCACATGCTGCGGCATAGCTGCGCGACGCACATGGTGGAGCATGGGGCCGACCTGCGCAGCGTGCAACGGCTGCTGGGGCATGCGGACATTGCTACCACACAGGTGTACACGCATGTGGCGATGGAACATTTGAAGAAGGTGCTGCGGGAACACCATCCGAGGGGAAGGCGAAGGACGGTTGTTGGTTGTTAGTTGCTGGTTGTTGGTAAAAGCAAAGGCAAAAGCAAAGGCAGAGGCGGAGATGGGGACGGAGCGGGGCGAGTTCGAGAGGCTGGCGGAGGAGTTTCTTCGCGTGCTGGAGAATGAGCGCAACGCCAGCGCGCATACGGTGCGGGCGTACCGGCGCGAGGTGGGGAACTTCGCTGAGTATCTGGGCGAGACGCTGGGCGCGAAGGCGAAGATCGGGGCGGTGGAGCACCTGCACATCCGCGCGTATCTGGGATCGCTGTATGGGCGCGGGCTGAGCAAGGCGAGTGCGGCGCGCGCACTGGCGGCGGTGCGGTCGTGGTTCCGGTGGATGGCGAAGGAGCACAGGCTGGCGCAGAATCCGGCTCTGCTGGTGAGTACTCCGAAGCTGCCGAAACATCTGCCGCGCGTGCCCAGCATGGAGGAGGTGAACGGCCTGCTGGATGCGATGGAGGCTGGCGTCGATAAAAAAGATGAGGCCGCGGCGTGGCCAGCGCGCGATCGCATGATCTTCGAGCTGCTGTATGGCTGCGGGATTCGCAACTCCGAGCTGGTTGGCATCAATATGGCGGACATTCAGTGGAAGAACGACGCGATCCTGGTGAAGGGCAAGGGACGCAAGCAACGCTATGTGCCGCTGGGCGACGAGGCGGCGATGGCGATGCGCGCGTTTCTGCCGCTGCGCGAGACGAGGCTGCGCGAGGCAGGGAAACTGGCGCTGGTGGCGGATGGGCCGCTGGTGACGAATTTGCGAATGCGTGGGACGGCGCGGCTGACGACACGAAGCGTGGGGAGAATCGTCAAGCGGATTGCGCTGGCGCGGGGGCTGGCTTCTGATGTGCATCCGCACACGCTGCGCCATGCGTTTGGGACGCACATGCTGGAGGAGGGCGCGGACCTGCGCGCGATCCAGGAGATGCTGGGGCATGAGCGGCTATCGACTACGCAGCGATATACGCACCTGACGGCGGGACAGGTGCAGCGCGTTTATGACGAGACGCATCCGAGGGCACGGTGATGCGACAGATGAGTTGGAAGAAATGAGGAGAAGGTATGAGTCGACGTGCGGAATGTCAAAAGGTACTTGATATTGAAGTTGCCCGTTGGTCCGGAAAGTCATGTCAGCAACTAGTCAAGGAACTGCGCGAGATCCAAGCGTATCAGGTCGAGGTTGAATCGAAGCACTTCCAAGTTGAGGTCCAGCTTCTTGAGGACACTAAGGACTATGTCCATGTAAGTGTCGCAGTCGATGATTGCACCCTTCTTGTGTCCATGTTGCCCTCGACGCACAGCTTCATCAAGCAGAAGAGCGAAGACGCGAATTAAGTCAGTCTTTCACAGTCATAGTTTCTGAGAAGGCGAAATACGGGGATTCTTCGCTGCGCTCAGAATGACAATTCGATTCTTGATCGATAGCAATTACGAAAACACACTGACGATCTACACCCTGCAATTGGCTTACGTGGCGGCGCCGTGGCATTTTTTGTATTTTTTGCCGGAGCCGCATGGGCAGGGGTCGTTGCGGCCTACTTTTTCTCCGGTGACGCGCTGGGCGGGAGCGGCGTCCTCCGCGGAGCTGACGGCGCGGGCCTGTTCCAGCTCGCGACGCTTCTTGCGCTGGAACTCTTTTTCCAACTCGTCGATGGTGGTGGATGGGGCGCGGTTGTGGATGGGGACGGGGGCGTGCTCCTGCTGCAATGGAAGCGCATTCTGCGCGTTTGCGTCGGAGATAACCCGCTGGTTCTGCGCGGCCTGCATCTGTTCGGAGGTTTCGATGGGCGTACCGTCGGGGCCGATGATCTGCATGCGGAAGAGATGGCGCGCGGTGTCCTGCTGGAACTGGAGCATCATCTGCTCGAACATCTCGAAGGACTCTTTTTTGTAGGCGACGAGAGGGTCCTGCTGGGCGTAGCTGCGCAGACCGATGCCCTCCTTGAGGTGGTCCATGGCGAGGAGGTGGTCTTTCCAGAGGCCGTCGAGGACGGAGAGCATGACGATGCGCTCGTGGTAGCGCATCTGCGGCGCGCCGAGGATCTTCTCCTTGATGTCGTAGCGCGCGCGGACCGCGGCGAAGATCGATTCTCCCAACTCGTGGCGGCCAAGATTGGCGGCGTCGATTGCGTTGGGGCCTTCGTTGAGCTTCGCGCCGAAGATGTCGTAGAGCTGGCTGAAGATTGCATTGAGGTTCCACTGATCGGGGTGCTGCTTCTCCGGCGCGTGCTCGTCGAGGATGTTGGAGAGGATGGTGGAGACGTAGTCCTCGGTGATGAGCTGCTTCTGGTCGACGCCCTCCATCAACTGACGGCGCAGGCCGTAGACGGCCTCGCGCTGCTTGTTCATGACGTCGTCGTACTCGAGGACGTGTTTGCGGGACTCGAAGTTCTGCGTTTCGACGGCCTTCTGCGCGGATTCGATGCGCCTGGAGATCATGCGGCTCTCGATGGGGACGCCCTCTTCCATGCCGAGGCGCTGGAGCAGGGTGCTGACCCACTCGCGCGCGAAGATGCGCATGAGGTCGTCTTCGAGCGAGAGGAAGAAGCGCGAGCTGCCGGGGTCTCCCTGGCGGCCGGCGCGGCCACGAAGCTGGTTGTCCACGCGGCGGGACTCGTGGCGCTCGGTGCCGAGGATGTGCAGGCCTCCGGTGGCGATGACGGCTTCGTGCTCAGCTTGCGCGGTGTCGAGATGCGAGGCGATTGCCGCGTCCCATGCGGCTTTGGTGGTCTCAAACTCCTGGCTGGCGTAGTAGAAGCGCTTCATGCCGGGGCCGGCGGTGGGCGAGATGGCTCCCTCGGCGGCGGAGACGGCGCGGGCCTGCGATTTTTTGACGAGGTCCTGTCGCGTCATAAACTCGGAGTTGCCGCCGAGCAGGATGTCTGTGCCGCGACCGGCCATGTTGGTGGCGATGGTGACCATGCCAAGACGCCCTGCCTGGGCGACGATTTCGGCTTCCTTCTCGTGGAACTTTGCGTTGAGGACGACGTGGCGGACGCCCTTGCGCTTGAGGATGTCGCTGAGCAGCTCGGACTTTTCGATGGAGGTGGTGCCGACCAGCACGGGCTGCTTGTCCTGGTGCAGGCGGACGATCTCGTCGGCGACGGCAAGGTATTTTTCCTTGGAGGTGCGGAAGACGACGTCGGGATTTTCCAGGCGGCGCATCGGCATATTGGTTGGAGCGACGACGATGTCCAGCTTGTAGATCTTGTCGAACTCGGCGGCCTCGGTCTCTGCCGTGCCGGTCATACCGGAGAGCTTCTTGTACATGCGGAAGTAGTTCTGGAAGGTGATGGTGGCGAGCGTCTGGTCTTCCTTGCGGATGGAGACGCCTTCCTTGGCTTCGATCGCCTGATGGAGGCCGTCGGACCATCGGCGGCCGGGCATGAGACGGCCGGTGAACTCGTCGACGATGATGACTTCGCCCTCTTTGACGACGTACTCGACGTCGCGTTTGTAGAGGTGGTGTGCCTTGATGGCGACCTCGACGTGGTGCTTGAGGTCCCAGTTCTCGGGGTCGGCGATGTTGCCGATGCCGAGGAGTTTTTCGATCTTCTCCCATCCCTCGTCGGTGACGGTGATGGCGCGGGCCTTCTCGTCGATGACGAAGTCGCCGGACCATGTTTTTGTTTCGAGGGTCTCGATCAGCTCGCCCTCTTCGAGGTTGGGGATGATGAGGTTGACGCGTGCGTACTTGTCGGTGGTCTCGTCGGTGGGGCCGGAGATGATGAGCGGGGTTCTGGCCTCGTCGATGAGGATGGAGTCGACTTCGTCGACGATGCAGAAGTAGTGGCCGCGCTGGACCATGTCCTTGAGGTCGAACTTCATGTTGTCGCGCAGATAGTCGAAGCCGAACTCGTTGTTAGTGCCGTAGGTGATGTCGGAGCCGTATGCCTCGCGGCGCTGTTCGTCGGAGAGGTCGTGGACGATGACGCCGACGGAGAGGCCGAGAAAGCCGTATATCTTTCCCATCCACTCCGCGTCGCGCTTGGCGAGGTAGTCGTTGACGGTGACGACGTGGACTCCGTGGCCGGCGAGCGCGTTGAGATAGCAGGGAAGGGTGGCGACGAGGGTTTTCCCTTCGCCGGTCTTCATCTCGGCGATCTTGCCCTGATGGAGCACCATTCCGCCGATGAGCTGGACGTCGAAGTGGCGCATCTGCACGGTGCGCAGGCCGGCCTCGCGGACGACGGCGAAGGCCTCGGGAAGAACCAGGTCGAGCGCGGCCATCTCGGCGGCGCGGATGCGCTTGGCGGCGTCTTCGCCGGCGGGGTCAATATTTTCGGCGGCTACGGACGCGGCGATGCGCTGGCGGAACTCTTCCGTCTTGGCGCGCAACTGGTCGTCTGAGAGCGACTGGATGGAGGGTTCAAACGCATTGATCTGTTGCACAGCGGGGAGCAAACGCTTGACCGCGCGTTCGTTACTGGTGCCAAAGATCTTGGCGAGTAAATTATTCAGCAAACTGGGTATCCTTCAGGATTTCACGGGCATCAAACCGCCCAAATTCAAGTTTACGCGATGTTTGCGGTGGAGGATAGACGTACTCGATCCCGATTTGGATGCAAAACAATCAATGAATTAAAAACTGCGCATCCGCTGCATCTTATTGGCGACTGGCGACGTATTCAGGTTATGTACGGATGTGGCGTCTGCAACGGACTGAGCGGAGCTTCAATCCCACAATCACTGGAGGAACCATGATGTCTATTACGAAAATGCTGGCAACTACACTGTTTGGTGTTGCTATTGCCGCGACACCTGTTCTGGCGCAGACTGTGACGATCGACTATGACCACAGCGTCAATTTCCTGAAGTTCAAAAGCTACACGTGGGACCGCGTCCATGCGACCGACCCCGGCGTTGAGGGCCGCATCACCATCGCCGTGGACCGCGACATGAGCGGCAGATTCTTCCATCAGGAGTCGAAGAATGGCGATGTGACCATCGCCGTGGTGGAGGCGACACAGGACAAGAAGGAGTACTCGGACTTTTACGCAGGGCTGCACAACGTGAGCTGGCAGCGCGGATGGGGCAACGGCGGCTTCCTGGATACGGCGGCCACGCTGCAGGATGTGCCACTGGATACGCTGGTGATGGATATCTACGACACCAAGACGCAGAAGCTGATCTGGCGCGGCGTTGTGACCGAACCTGTGGACAAGAGCGAGGACAAGAACGACCAGAAGATGGACAAGGCCGTCAACCTGTTATTCGGAAAGTTCCCGCCAAAGTTCGTCAAGGCGAAGTAAGCCGTCGCTGATCAGGATGCAGAGCCGAGTAAGTTGGAGCTAGTCGAACGACAAAGTGCGGTCGTTGCATAGCGTTGGTTCACTCTGACGGCACAATACTGAAACGGCCTGGAAGTCTCCACGTGAGGGGACGGCCAGGCCGGTATACTTTGGCGAATTAATTTTTTGCCTTGCATGGATTGCGGACTTACTTTGCCGTTTCGGAGACTGGCGCAGGCAAAGGGATTTTCTCTTTCAGAAAAGCCACCAGAGGCGACCTGGCCTGTTCGAGCGCGATGACAACGGACTGCGCATTTAGATCGGCGCCGGTCGAGCTGGTATGGGTGTGGTCGATGGGGAAGAGAAGCGCGGTCTTCTCTGGGCCGGTGGCCTCCAGACGGTCGGCTTCGACGGAGGCCATGTCGATGAAGGCGAGGTGGTCCTGGTCTGCGATCTTCTTCATGATGGTGTTGAAGTTGGTCTCGCGCTCGATGCGCTGCACTCCGTTGGCGTCCACCTTCCAGACGTTGCGAATGGTCATGGAGAGAAACATTGGCGTCGCGCCCTTGGCCTGGGTGTCGGCAACGTACTTGCGGTTGTACCAGCCGTAGGTGTGGATGGTTTCGGTCTTGCCGGCGAGGACGCCGGTGGTCTGCGGGACGTCTTTGGTCTCGTCGGTGTCTCCGGGGAGATCGCCGCGCGGCTTGTTGCCGCCCAGGTCGCCTCCATCGTTATGCCCCCACTGCAGCATGACGTAGTCGCCGGACTTCATCTCTGCCAGGTCACGATCCCACAGGCCCTCGACCATGTAGGAGCGGCTGCTTCTTCCGGCGCGCGAACGGTTGGCGACGTTGATCTTCGTGGTGTCGAAGTATTGGGCAAGGTGGTCGCCCCATCCCAGGTCTGCTCCGTTGCGCGCGGTGGAGTCGCCAACAATGAAGAGCGTCGGCAGCCTGGGATTGAGAGGCTGGTCCTGCGGGGTGTTGACCTGTGGCGGAGTGACGGGCGCGGGCGGAGCTACGGCGGGCGGTTGCGCATGGACAAATCCGGCAGACGCAAGAGCGAGAACGACCGCCGGAACGAGACGAGAAAAGAGCGAAGAGCGGATGGATTTTGACATGGAAGAAGCCTAGCATTGCAGGCGGCATTTTGGCAGTGGGCGCTGCGATTTGAAGATCGTCCGCGCCGGGCTGTACGATAAACGCCACTGAAAACGAGGAGAGACGAGGGGGCATGATGCGCAGATCGCACTTGGCAGTTGTTATGAATATGGCGTCAATGGTGGCGGTCACAATGGCCTGCGGCCAGGCCCCGGTTGCCGCGCCGGCGTGGATGGACGCGGCAAGCTGGGGGAGCGTGCATCCGGTGGCAACGAGGAACATTGTGTACGCCAACGTTCCTGTTCCCGGCAATCCGAGCGCGAACCCGAATCCAGGGCTGGCGGGCGGAGGAATGCCGCGAATTTCGAACTCGCCCACGGCGGCGCCGGGCACATTGGATCTGCATCTGGACGTGCTGCAGGTGGCGTCCGCGAAGCCCACGCCGGTAGTGATCCAACTGCACGGCGGCGGCTGGATACGCGGCGACCGGCCCAGTTCATACGGAACGTTCAGCGCGCTGCTGGCCGCTGGCATGAGCGTGGTGACGGTGGACTATCGCGTGGGCAAGGAGGCACCCGCGCCGGCGGCCATCGGAGACGTCCGCTGCGCCATGGCGTGGGTGAAAGCGAACGCGGCGAAGTACAACTTCGACCTGATGCGCGTGGTCGTCTACGGCGCGTCGGCGGGCGGGCATCTTGCGCTGATGGCGGGCTACGCTCCGGCCTCGTTCAATCCGCCGGGATGCAGCGATCAGCCGAAGGTTGCGGCGGTGCTGGATTTTTACGGGCCAACGAATCTTGCGGAGGCGATCAACCAGCACGGCAGCTCGGACTCTGTGCACCAGTGGCTCGGCATGGAGAAGCCGTTGGTGCCGTATACGGGAACGGCACCGGCAACTTCGGGGCCGGACGTGGCTCCGGTGGTGAATGGAGGCGGACAGGGGCCGCGATGGGCTACGCCGAGTGAGGCGGTGCTGGCGCGGGCGCGGGAGATGTCGCCGATGAGCTACATCCGGCACGGCCTGCCGCCTACGTTCGTCGTCAACGGAGACCACGACCCGGCGGTCGATCCGACGCAGGATGCGCAGTTGAAGAAGGCGCTGGACGCAGCAGGCGTGCCGGATGGGCAGGACATTGTTCCGGGCGGCGGCCACGGCAACTTCCCCAGGGCCGAGGCCGACAAGGCGATGCTGCTGTGCCTGGAATTTCTGAAGGCGCAGGGGATTCTACAGTAGCGTACCGCGCGTAAGATTTGATTGAAGCATTTTGGATTCGGCTATGGGCTGTGAGCCGAGTTGTGAGTTTGAGCCTGGGGTGCGTCGGCATAGGCTGAGCCCAACGAAGCAACGGGATGAATGTGGAGGGGATGATGAGTGACGCGGCGGTGACTTTTGCGAAGGAAAATGGGGAGCGTTTTGTCGAGGAGTTGAAGGCGCTGCTGCGGATTCCGTCGGTCTCGACCGATCCGGAGCGCGCGGCGGACGTGCGTCGCGCGGCGGAGTTTGTGGCGGCAGAGCTGCGGCGGATCGGCATGGAGAACGTGCGGTTGATCGAGACATCCACTCCGGAGACAGTTCTTGCGTCCAGTTCCGGGCCGGGGCAGGTGGTTGCCGCGCGCGAGGGACATCCGCTGGTCTACGCCGACCACCTGCACGCGGTGCCAGCGGCAGATGGAAGGCCGGTGGTGACGATCCTGCTATACGGGCACTACGACGTGCAGCCGGCGGAGCCGCTGGACGAGTGGAAGACGCCGCCCTTCGAGCCGACGGAGCGCGACGGCGACCTCTTCGCGCGCGGCTCGGCCGACGACAAAGGACAGGTGTGGATGCACGTGAAGGCGCTGGAATCGCAGCTGGCAACGGGCGGCGGAAGGCTGCCGGTGAACATCCGCGTGATTGTTGAGGGCGAGGAAGAGGTTGGCGGCGAGGGAATTGCCGCGTTTGTGCGCGAGCACCCGGACCAGTTGAAGGCGGACGTGGCGTTGGTGTCGGACAGCGAGATGTTCGCGCCCGATCTGCCGACGCTGTGCGTTGGACTGCGCGGGATGATCTACACGGAGATCGAGGCGCGGGGCGCACGGACGGACCTGCACTCGGGGATGTACGGCGGCGCGGCGCCAAACCCGCTGGTCGCGCTGGCGCAGATCATCGCGAAATTAAAAGACGACTCCGGCCGCATCCTGATTCCCGGGTTCTACGATAAAGTTGCCAAGCCAACCGCCGCCGAACTGAAAGCGTGGAAGGCGCTGCCGTTTGACGAGGAGCACTACCGCGAGACAGAGGTGGGCTCGACCGAACTGACCGGCGAGGCTGGATTCTCGGTACTGGAACGCACCTGGGCGCGGCCCGCGCTGGACGTGCATGGCATTGCGGGCGGGTTTACCGGCGCGGGAGCGAAGACGGTGATCCCGGCGCGCGCGGTCGCGAAGGTCTCCATGCGGCTGGTGCCGGAGATGACGACCGCCGAGAGCTTTGCGCTCTTCAAGACATACGTGGAGTCGATCTGCCCCAAGGGAATCACGCTGGAGGTGCGCCTGATCCACTCCGGCGACCCGACTGTTGTGTCGACCGACAACGCCTTCGTCCGCGCGGCAACGTCGGCGATGCACACGGTCTTCGGCAAGGAGACCGTCTACATCCGCAGCGGCGGGTCGATCCCGATTGTCGGCGACTTTATCCGCGAGCTAGGCATTCCCAGCGTTCTGATGGGATTCGGCCTGCCCGACGATAACATCCACGCGCCGAACGAGAAGTTCCACCTGGCGAACTTCCATCGCGGCATCGAGTCGATTCTGCGCTTCATGACGAGTGCCGGCGCATAGAACCAGAGCTGTTCCAGGGGTGGTTCGGGATTCGGACGACGACTCCTTCCCTTGTGTGCAAAAAATACTAAAGTCTTCATAACAAATATGTTAAGTCTGGACTTTGTCTGGATAAGTCTGGACCAGGTCTGGACTTCCGGGGCAAAGTATTGATTGTATTAGTGTTATTTTGTAAAGTCTCTGGAATCATATTGTTAGTACCGGTTGCTATGACCTGGCGCGGTCGCGGCGGCAACAGGCAGTTCTCCCCCATACTTCTATTGTATAAGTTTGGGTAAAACTACTATGCCAACTATTTTGGCTTTATTTTGGGGTAGAAGAGGTTTGGATTGTGCTGGTTGAGGATTCTGGAGCGTTTCGAGACCCTTGACAGAGTTTGGAGAGGTTCGAGGTACGAGGTCCGAGGAGGGGGTGGGATG
>Ga0187851_10004902_pt1 | contig 10827 bp, 9 predicted proteins | sample June2016WEW_6_10_FD_132997 | JGI IMG/M metagenome (GOLD analysis project Ga0187851, IMG submission 132997) | Peatland microbial communities from SPRUCE experiment site at the Marcell Experimental Forest, Minnesota, USA - June2016WEW_6_10 | ecosystem: Environmental > Terrestrial > Soil > Wetlands... | reverse complement strand
GAGCCGTTCAAGGAATAAAGCACCGTGGCGACCGCGACGTTGTCACCGGCCTTGCCGGTGGCGGTGAAGGTTGCGTTGGTCAACTGCTGGTTGGAGGAGGGAGCCGTAATTTGATCGGTAGGTGGGGTGTGATCGACATAGGCTTGAACATTAACCGTAAAAGATCGGGTGACAATGTTATTGCTCGTACCACCGTCATTAACCGTAACAGTGATGATGCTCGTACCATTGGTATAGGCCACCGGCGTGAAGGTCAGGGAGCCGTTGGTGTTGGGGCTGGTGTAATTTACAGCCGGATTGGGAATTAAAAAGGTATTGCTGGACGTCGCAGCGACGGTAAGTTTTTGATTTTCATTGGCGGCACCGGAGGTAATGCCGGAGAGATTCACTGTTTGCGGACCGCTGTTTTCGTCGATGGTCAGATTGTTGATCGGATTGAGCGTTGGGGGTTGATTTACTGCGTTGACCGTCACTGTGAAAGCCTGGGTGACAATGTTGTTGCTTGCATTCCCGTTATTGACGGTGACGGTGACGCTGGCCGAGCCATTGGCATTGGTCAATGGCGTGAAAGCCAGGGAGCCGTTGGTGTTGGGGCTGGTGTAATTTACAGTCGGATTGGGAATTAAATTGGTATTGTTGGACGTTGCAGTTATGGTGATTTTTTGATTCTTGTTGGTCGCGCCGGAAGTGATGCCGTAGAAATTCACCGTCTGCAGGCCCGCATTTTCATTGATGGTCAGGTTGCTGATGGGGTTTAAGGTCGGTGGCTGATTGACGGGCACGATGTTTGTTGGAACAAGGTAAGACACTTCACTCGAAAATGGACTTTGGACGCCTGAGCCATTATACGATGTAGCTGCAAAATAATAGGTGGTTCCTCCCGCCAAACCGGGGATCGTCATGTTTGTTGCATTTCCAGCAGAAAGCGTGTTGGTATAATTGTGACTTGCCCCGCCATAATAAATGTTGTAGCCGACAACAGTTGAATCTGTGCTTGGATTCCAGGCAAGGGTGACGCTTTGGGTCGCAAGGGCTGGCAACTGTATGAGAAAAACCATCCCGCCTGTTAGAAGTGAATTGACAGCGGCACGCCCTATCCGGCTAAGAAAATGTACACTACTCATTTACAACACCTGCACCTCCCTACGCATAAGCTTTGCCAACGTAATTATTTTGATCCGGGAATTTTCAAGACGTGAATGCCGTGGCACAAAAGAAAGAGTTTTTCCGCAAATTCCCCTTGAAATCGGCAGTTTCGGCTCCTTCCAATGACCGAATTTTTCAAAGCCTTAATTTTAAAGTATCATATGAAGACAACCAGAATCGCTTCTTTTGAAGATCTTCAAGACAGCACTGTCTTGAAAAAGAACATCAAAACTTGGCTGAAAATTTTTCAACGAAACAGTTGATCGGGGCCAATGCAAATGTCCGCGACGAGCAAGTGCACTATTCAAATTATGGAAATTTGACGTGGATGCCGTCTAGATTTTGCGGATTGCCAGTGTGGACGACGAGAGATGTTGATGATCTGTTGGCGGTGTTGCCTGTTGTGATCGGGCACGAGGAAGATCCGCCAAAAATCACTTGTGAAAAATCGAATTCGTAATAACATGTAAAGTCCATGAGCGGCGACAATTCCGACCAATCCGACGGCAAGAACGATGCGCGTGTGCGCGTTTTAATCGTTGATGATCATCCGCTGGTTCGTGAATCGTTGAAGAAAATCATCCAGGGGGAACCTGATTTGGTTGTTTGCGGTGAAGCGGAGGATCGTGAGCATGCCCTGGAGATTGTGAAAGCCACCGAGCCCCGCCTGGCGATTGTTGATCTGACTTTGAAAAATTCCCACGGCTTGGAACTTATCAAGGACCTTCGAGAACGGTTTCCGGAAGTGCAAAGCTTAGTGCTCTCCATGCATGATGAAATGATTCATGCAGAACGAGCGATTCGTGCAGGCGCTCGCGGATATATAACCAAACACGAAGTTCCAGCGAGAATTCTGCTGGCGATGCGAAAAATTCTAAATGGAGAAATTTACTGGAGTGAAAAAGCTGCGGCGCGAGTTGCTTCCAAGATTGCCCATGCAGCACCGACCACCACAAAATTTGATTTGCTGACTGACCGGGAAATGCAAGTTTTTCAGCTTATTGGTTCGGGTCAGAGTACGCGTCAGATAGCCGCCGTATTACATATTGATGTAAGCACCGTTGAAACATATAGGGCTAGAATCAAAGAGAAGTTAAATATTGAGAGCGGTCTTGAGCTTGTGCGCCATGCAATAAGTTGGGCAAACACCCCGAATCCATAACAAAATGATAAAAATGACAGGGCAACAGGGCGCATATTATAGTTGTGTAGCGTATTCCGCTACTGTATAATCCTACTTTGAACGACTGACTAATTTGTAATTTCAGGTATTCTATACATGTGATTGGTGGTTCATTCATGATGCAGAGCAGCGATGGAGATGGTGTCTCCAAAATGTACAGTGTACGAGATACAGGTGGTTCTGTTTTTCAAACATTGAAGGAAATCTCCATTGGAGGCGCTGATCATGAGGTTGCCGTTGATCGGAAGATTGATGGTGGTTTGGCATGGTACTGTGCGCGGACGAAACCTAAGCATGAACACATCGCTGCGGCTAATTTACGCCAGAATTTGGGCTTGGAAGTATTTCATCCGCGGCTTCGCATAGAACGGGCAACTCAGCGCGGGGTGATGCGCGTTGTTGAGCCGCTGTTTCCTTGCTACGTTTTTATTCGTTGCGTATTGGACGAGAATTTTAGCGAGATTCGGCATACCAGTGGAATCAGCAGTCTTGTGCATTTTGGCCAAAAGATTCCGACTGTTCCGGATTCGATCATTGAAGAATTGCGCGAGTGCTTTGAGGCGGACGACCCCATGACCGTTGAGGATCGTATTTCGCCGGCGGACGAAGTGATTTTTGTCGAAGGGGCGTTTACTGGCATGCGTGCGTTTGTTTTGCGTATTATGCCGGCAAAAAAACGGGTGCAGGTGCTGCTGGAAGTTTTGGGTGGCCCAACTCCTGTTGAAGTGGAGCGGAGTGCCGTAGTGCTGGAAAGAAGCACTCTGGCGGATTTTGTGCCGGTTCTGGCAGCCCCAAGTCAAAAGCTGGAACTGGCCTGAGAGAAGGTGCGGCCTAAATTTAAATTCCGGTTTTGCCGGATAGAAAGTTGTTTTTTTGGACGAGTGACAAAAGACAACAAGTGCGGAGCTGTATACTTTTTTGTATTGTCCAGTTTTAAACAGATTAATTGGATCTAAAGAATCCAGTAAACTCAAATTCAGAGGATTTTTTGTCATGTACCTAAATAAAATTTGTGATCAGGAAGACTTTCCTGTTGTTGCAATTCCCGTTCCCAGATGGAAGCGCCTTTTGGATGTAACTATTATCCTCTTGACGACGCCAATCCTTTTGCCATTGATGCTAGCAGTGGCAGTATTGGTTAGGATCGTTTCCAAGGGGCCCACTTTGTTTCGACAGGAGCGTGTAGGATATTTGGGGCAGCGGTTTATGTGCTTCAAGTTCAGGACGATGTTTGTGAATTCCGATACGGCTATCCACCAGGGCCATTTAGACCATTTGATGGACTCAGACGCGCCTCTGGTAAAAATGGACGCAAAAGGTGACCCCCGGATCATTCCCTTCGGCAGGCTTCTGCGTGCCACCGGGTTGGATGAGCTGCCGCAATTAATCAATGTGGTGCGGGGTGAAATGAGCTTGGTTGGGCCGCGTCCCTGTCTTCCCTACGAATACGAAAAATATCAGCGATGGCAAAAGGAACGGTTCAACACATTGCCAGGATTGACAGGGCTCTGGCAGGTGTGCGGGAAGAATAAAACCACTTTTACAGAAATGATCTGCCTAGATATTCGATACGCTCGCACCAGGACAATCTGGCTTGATTTGATGATACTTCTAAAAACCTTCCCAGCCATTCTCATCCAAGTGCTTGAATCCCGTGGGTCCAAGGAGGTAAAATCATATTCCCACCCCGATACCGCTCCAACAACCAATCTTTCTGGAAGGGCTGTCCGTCAACAGGTTCCTTAAGAGCCGGCACCGCCGTTTATAAATGGCGGGTGGAAATGCTTTTTCAAATTTAGAGATGCAAAAACAAAAAATAAATTATCAATAATTATGACTAGGAAACTCAAAGTGGGTGTTGTGGGGTGCGGTTACTGGGGGCCGAATCTTATCCGGAACTTCAGATCGCTTCCAGACTGCCAGCTAAAAATCATGTGTGATCTAAGCCAGCAGCGCCTCATGCATCTCAAAACATTGTATCCGGAAGTCCAGCCTTCAATGGATTACGATCACATGTTGAATGGTGTTGGGCTTGATGCCGTGGTCATAGCAACAGCTGTAAAATCGCACTACCCGATGGCCAAAGCGAGTTTGCTCGCCGGAAAGCATACATTCATCGAAAAGCCAATGGCCAGTTCCTCCGAACAATGTGAGGAATTGGTTGAGATTGCTCAGAAAAACGGGCTGGTGCTCATGATCGGTCACACCTTCCTATATTCCCCTGCGGTCAGAAAAATCCGGGAAATTGTGGCTTCCGGTGACATTGGTGAAATCCGCTACATTTGTGCACGTCGTCTCAATTTGGGGTTGTTCCAGAAGGACATCAATGTGGCGTGGGACCTTGCACCGCACGATATCTCCATCATTTTGTCCGTCATCGGCGAGCAACCCATCACGGTGAACTGCCGAGGGAGCGCTCACATCACACGGGGCATCGAAGACGTGACGACCATGTGTCTCGGCTTCGCGAAACAACGCACGGCTATCATTCAGAGCAGTTGGTTGGATCCGAGAAAGGTTCGTGAGATGACGATTGTCGGAAGCAAAAGGATGATTGTTTATGACGACGTGGCGCCGCTGGAAAAAATCCGCATTTTTGACGCGCGGGTTGAAAGCCCGCCGCATTATGACACTTTTGCGGAATTTCAATACGCTTATCACTACGGGGACATGTATGTGCCCTACATCAAGCAGGAGGAACCGTTGAAAACCGAGTGCCAGCATTTTTTGGATTGCATAAGACATGGCACATCTCCGCTGAGCAGCGGCAAACAGGGATTGGAGCTGGTCCGGATTTTAGAGGCCTCCACAAAATCATTGGAAAAAGGTGGTGCTCCCGTTGAGCTTGCGGATGCGCGCAAGGAAGATACTCGCTTGGAGGCAGCCAAAGTTTCTACTCGCGGCACGGAGTTTCCGGTCTTGGCGCCCCGGTTGGCGGCCAAAAGGCGCACGCTTCAGAACGGCCGGAAATTGCGGATAAAACTGCGCGTGAACGGGCGGTGAATTCTCCCACATGGAAAAATCGCTGCAGACATCGTGTCAAAGAATCGCTCCTGACGTAAAGCTGGGAAAAAATGTCCGTATTTACGACTTCACGAATCTCTACGGTTGTGAAATTGGGAACGATGTAAAAATCGGCACTTTTGTTGAGATTCAAAAAGGTGTCAAAATCGGTGATCGCTGTAAAATTTCTAGTCACACCTTCATTTGCGAAGGGGTGACCTTGGAAGACGATATTTTCGTCGGTCACAATGTCACTTTCACCAACGATCGTTTTCCTCGCGCCACCAACGACAATGGGCGGTTGCAGACCGACACGGATTGGACCTGCATTCGCACCTTGATAAAACGAGGCGCCTCCATCGGTTCTGGAGCCACACTTCTCTGTGGCATAACCGTTGGTGAGAAAGCGATGATCGGGGCCGGCAGCGTGGTGACGAAGGATGTGCCGCCGGGCGCGGTGGTCGCAGGCAACCCTGCCAGATTGTTTCGGTCTTTTCAGTCCAAGGTTTGAATGGACTTGTCTGGATAATGTCTTATCCCTTGATTTTGCATGAGCAATAAGAGTCAAGAACCACCCTCTACAGCAATGTCGTTGGGTGATGTTTATTTCATCCTGTTCCGGCATAAGTGGATGATTCTTTTGTTCTCTTTTGCGGGAGTGATGGGGGCCATTTTGCTGCTTTTTGTGGTGAAGCCGCCCCAATATCAATCCGAGGCCATGCTTTCCATACGTTATGTAGTTGAAGGAAAATCCCTGAATCCCCCCGGAGACGAGCAGAATACCAGGTCGCTGGATGAGCGGAGCGACAGTATTATTAATACAGAGCTGGCAACTCTATACAGTTTGGACCTGGCTGAAAAAGTGGTTCAAGCCATGACACCAGAGACGATTTTGGCCAAAGCCGGCGGAGGCACAGACACCAATCGAGCCGCCTATTTGGTTAGAAGCGGTTTGACAGTGGAACAAATTCCTGACAGCAGCGTGATTCGCATCAGCTTTCAAAATCCGGATCCGAGGCTTGTTCAACCGGCTTTGGGTGAAATCATTGACGCTTATTTTACAAAGCATGCACAAATGCACCAAGGCATGGGAGTGTCTGATGTTTTTCTGACTAATGAAACCGCCAGGTTACGCGTCGAATTGGCGCAGACTGACGATCAACTCGGGAATCTCAAACGTGCAGCCGGTGTGATTTCCGTCGGAGATACACAAAACGAATATGCCGAACAGATCTCAAAAATTCGCCAGGATCTGTTTAGTGCCGAGGTTGAATTGTCAGGACACCAGGCCATGCTGGAGGAATTGACAAAATCATCGGGAAATGAGCCTGAAGCAACAAATGTTGATTCGGCGGCTGGAGTGCCCTCGGAGCAGCTTGACAGCTACAAAAAGATCTGTGCTACTCTCGCTTTTCTTGAGCAAAAGGAGCAGGATTATCTTACCCGACAGGGATTCACGGTCGAAAATGTCCTGGTCAAGCAGGTTCATGAACAAATCGGGCAAACCGAAATGCTCAAAAAGAGCATGGAAACAAATTATCCACAGCTCCTTGTCTTGGATATTCCATTATCAAGCCCTGTCTCCGGACAGCAGGCAAGCGGGTCAAATGATTTGAAAACGGAATCCGAGCAGGTAGCGGGGCTTAAGGCAAAAATTCAGGCGTTGAATTTGCAGTTGAATCAGATATGGGCTGAAGCGACGAATTTCGAAAAAGTAGAGACGACCATTTCACAATTGGAACAAAAAAAACAGGTGGAAGAAGCCAATCTCAAATATTTCATGGGCAGTTTGGAGGAGACTCGGACAGATGAAGCTTTGGGAAGAGACAAAGCCGCCAATATCAGCATAATCCAAGCTCCGACCCCCCCGGTCAAGGGATGGTCAAAGGCTCTCAAAAAGAAGGTGGCAATGGTGGCTGCCGGAGGCGTTTTTGGCGGGCTGGCTCTGGCATTTCTCATCGAGTTGCTCTTCGACCGTTCCGTAAAGCGCCCGGCGGATATCGAGGCCAAATTGCGATTGCCTCTGTTTATCTCAATTCCTGCCATGGCGAGAAATAGCCATCGCGATTTAACAACAGTTAACAACCATTTGCGCCTGCAAGATGCCAATGGCGACGAGCGTGAAACATCTGGAGCGATTGCTCTCCATGAGGCGACCGGCGTGGATTTGCAGAATCGGCATGATCCTCTCCACCGGTTTTACGAAGGTTTGAGGGACCGGTTGATTGTGTATTTTGAAACCAGAAATCTCACCCACAAACCGATGCTCGTGGCGGTAACTAGCTGCGAAAAGGGTGCTGGCGTCAGCAGCATCGCCACCGGATTGGCCGCTTCGCTTTCGGAAACCGGCGATGGCAATGTGCTTTTGGTCAACATCAGCGGTGAGCAGGGCGCAGCGCAGCAATTTTACAAGGGAAAACCCGGCTGCAGCCTGGATGAGGCCCTGGCAACAAACAAAAAGCAAGGTGCGCTCGTCAAGGCAAACCTTTACACCACCACGGAACAAATCGACGGTGACATGCTGCCGGCCAATCTGCCCAAAAAAATCTCGACGTTGATGCCCAAATTCAAAGCGAGCGAATATGACTACATCATTTTCGACATGCCACCAGTCAGCCAGACCAGCGTGACTGCCCGGCTCGCCGGGCTCATGGACATGGTTTTGCTGGTGATTGAGTCGGAGAAAACAAATCAAGACGTGGTCAAGCGGGTAAATCGGTTGCTGTTGGAATCCAATGGCAAGGTCAGCACCGTGCTGAACAAAACGAAGGTCTATACTCCCGCTTGGTTGCATCAAGAGTTTCTCAACGACACCTGAAAAGGCCTGTTTCAGCATGACCACACAACAGGCTTCAGCCCCTCCACGGCAGGCAGGCAAAAGGATTTGCATGCTCGTGTATTCGTTTTACGAGCATGACAACCGTGTCATGCGCTACGCCAGGACATTGGCGGAGCGCGGAGATGAAGTGGATGTGGTGGCGCTGGGCGCCAACGAAGAACAACCCGCGTTCGAAAATGTTGACGGTGTGAATGTGTACCGCATTCAGCGCCGTCAGCGGAACGAAAAAAACAAGTTTTCGTATCTGTTCCGGTTAATCCGGTTCTGTCTGAAATCATCGTTCGTTCTCAGCCGTCTGCACTTGAGGCGCGGTTACGATCTGGTGCATGTCCACAATGTCCCGGATTTTCTGGTGTTCAGCGCCTGGCTGCCCAGGTTGAGCGGGGCGAAAATCATTTTGGACATCCACGACATATTGCCGGAGTTTTTCGCCAACAAGTTTCACAAGCCGCAGGACAGTGCTTATGTTCGATTGCTGAGATGGATCGAGTTTGTTTCCACGCGGTTCGCCAGCCATGTTATCATCTCCAACCACCTTTGGCGTGACAAGATCACCGCGCGGTCGGTGCCGCGGGAAAAATGCTCGGTTTTCGTCAACCACGTTGAGCCGGGCATTTTTGACGGCAAACGCACCAGAAATGAAGGCAAATTTATCCTTCTTTACCACGGCGGATTACAACGACATCAGGGATTGGACATAGCCATCCGCGCTTTCGCCAAAATTTCCCCGCAGGCTCCGAATGCGGAATTTCACATCTACGGCGGGGGCAATGTGAAACCGGAGTTGCAGGCCCTTGTGCAGGAACTTGGCTTGGACGGGACGGTGCGTTTCTTTGAAAGTCTGCCGATGCGGGAAATTGCCGGCACGGTGGCCAACGCGGATTTGGGCGTGGTCGCCAAACGCGCCGATTCCTTTGGCGACGAAGCTTACAGCACAAAAATCATGGAATTCATGGCGTCCGGTGTGCCGGTCATCGTTTCCAAGACAAAAATTGACAGTTTTTATTTCAACGATTCCGTCGTCCGGTTCTTTGAGTCCGGCAACGATAAGGATTTGGCCGAAGCAATGCTGGACCTGATGCGGAACCCGGAACTCCGCCGGACTCTGGTTCACAACGCGAGCGATTATGTCGCGCGGAACAATTGGAACCTTAAAAAGTACGAATACTTGAATCTTGTGGATTCCCTGATTTCTCCGGAAGAAAGCTGTCCCGCCGCATTGGCCGAGAAGTCCACGGTTTGCCGGTGACCAACCCATTGGATTCTGGGAAATCGCCGGTAAATAATGTCCATGCGCCTGGATCGTACACTGTCTCTAAACCTCGTCCGTCCGCTGATGCGAATGGGCATTCCCTCCAGCAGGAGGGCGTTGCCGATTCTCATGTATCACGCCATATCGGACGATACTGAACCCGGAGTTTCGGCTTACTACCGGACCAACACAAGCCCCGCCCGGTTCGAACAGCATCTGCGCTGTTTAAATGACCGGGGATTCCGTTCGGCGAGCCTGAACGAGGCCGCCCGAATGTTGCACCAGGGATTGGCGAAGGAGGGAAAAATAATCGCAATCACTTTTGACGACGGCTTTCGCGATTTTTACGATGCCGCGTATCCGCTTCTTAAAAAATATGGCCACGTTGCAACGGTTTACCTTCCCACCGGATTCATTGGCGAACAACGGCGTTCATTCAAAAACAAGGAGTGTCTGACCTGGCAGGAAGTCCGTGAATCTCATGCCCAAGGCATCCAGTTCGGCTCGCACACTGCGAATCATCCCGTTCTCTACGAACTTTCGTGGAAGAAAATTGAGGATGAATTGGCCGCCTCCAAAATGCAAATCGAGCAAGTGCTTGGGGAGAAAATCACCGGCTTTGCCTATCCCTATGCCTTTCCGCAGCAAGACCGGCATTTCACCGAGAAGTTTGTACAGTTGTTGCGCCGGCAAGGTTATCAAAATTCCGTGACCACCATGATTGGCCGCGCCAGTCCGGACGACGATTTGTTCCGCCTGAAACGGCTGCCGGTCAATAGTGACGATGATGTCGAATTGTTTGCTGCCAAGCTGGACGGTGCTTACGACTGGCTGGCCCATCCGCAAGGCTGGTTCAAGTCAGTTCGTCATTATAGAGGCGCTGCGGGCCGGAGAGAATTCGATTTGCCTGCTGCTCCGCTGACCGCTCCCGGGAATTCTCCGTTATGAATCCCGTTCGTTACGTCATCATAACACCGGTACGCAACGAGGAGGTTTTTTTGGGGAAAACCATAACCTCTGTTGCCACGCAAACCATCCAGCCGACGGAATGGATAATTGTGGATGATGGTTCAAAGGACCGGACTGGCGGGATTGCCGATGCCGCTGCCGCGCAACACAGTTGGATTCGGGTTCTTCACCGTGTTGATCGTGGTTTTCGCAAAAACGGCGGCGGAGTGATGGAGGCGTTTCGTGACGGCCTTCAGCGGGTTCTGACCGGCGACTGGGATTTTCTGGTCAAATTGGATGGCGATTTGACCTTCGCGCCGGATTACTTCGAGAAATGCTTCTAGCATTTTGAATCGAATTCAAAGCTCGGCATTGGCGGCGGCTTGATCTGCAATGAAATTGCCGGCCAACGGGTTTTGGATTCGAAGGAGGACCCGAAGTTTCATGTGCGCGGCG
>Ga0187851_10004896_pt1 | contig 10837 bp, 7 predicted proteins | sample June2016WEW_6_10_FD_132997 | JGI IMG/M metagenome (GOLD analysis project Ga0187851, IMG submission 132997) | Peatland microbial communities from SPRUCE experiment site at the Marcell Experimental Forest, Minnesota, USA - June2016WEW_6_10 | ecosystem: Environmental > Terrestrial > Soil > Wetlands... | reverse complement strand
CTGCGGAGATACAGCGCGAACCAATCGGCGATGAGGAACCAGTAGGGATCAAGCAGAAAGCGGCCGCAGATGATTCCCCAGGTTTGCCGATAGCGCAGCAGCTTGCGCCAGGTGATTCTCGCTCGGGGTGAATTCTGTACCTCCGGCGTGCGGCCTCGCCGGATGTATTCAAGCTCCTGCGGCGCCAGGCGCGGGTGCTGTTCCGGAGGATGATAGAGCCACCGCCACGCCAGGATCCAGAGAAAGCCGAGGCTTCCGGTCACCAGGAAAACCGGCCGCCAACTGCCAAAGAATTTGTAGGCATACAAGGCCAGAAAAGGTGCAATCGCCCCGCCGATGGACGAGCCGCTGTCAAACATCGCGACAGCCCACGCCCGCTCCTTATCCGGGAACCACTCCGAGGCGACCTTGGTGGCGCCCGGCCAGTTGGGGCCTTCCCCCGCTCCCAGTAGAAAGCGAAAGAAGCGGAAGCTCGCGAGCCCCTGCGCCAGCGCGGTGAGACTGGCCACACAAGAATAAAACGTCACCGTGAGCGAGAGGCCGCGGCGCGCGCCCAGGCGATCGATCAACCGTCCTCCTCCGCCCTGCATCAAGGTGTAGGCAATTCGAAAAGCAATCAAAATGGTGGCGAAGTCCGTGTTGGTCCAGTGGTACTCCACCAGAAGGATGGGCGCCAGCACGCTCAGCGTTTGCCGGTCGATGTAGTTGATGATTGTGGAAACGAACAGCAGCCCGGCAATCCACCAACGCAGGCCGCGGATCGGGGGGCGGGGTCGTGCCGGATCGAAACTGGATTCGGTTGGGTTCACAATATGCCCGGATCGAAAAACCTCAGATCCCTTTCGATGCCGGACATAACCTCCTCATTTTGGATAGGTGCAAGGCGCTTATGCGGTGCCAAGCGATCTTGGGGTACTCCCCGTCCCTTCCCGCTCTCAATCCTGTTTCGATGACCTGCCTGGACTAAACAGGCTGAAGACATACATCGTGTCACCCGTGCGATAGTCCCTCATCCATGGAGCGCCGGCTCCCGTGAACCCTCCCACGGCGCCTCCCATACCGGAAAGAACCGCGATGTATTGCTTTCCATCCAGGCGATAAGAAATCGGACCCCCCCGCATGCCTGAGCCGGTTTGATACGACCAGAGAATCTGTCCGCGGACAGCGTCATACGCCGTAAAACGGCCCTCCGGATCGCCTGTAAAAACCAGGCCCCCGGCGGTGGCAAGAACTCCTCCCGCCATGGGGCTTCGTGTTTTGACTTCCCAGGCCACATCGCCTGTATCCGCGCTAATGGCCATGAATTTTCCATAGGCTTGATTGGGCAGATATGTGAATCCACTCTCACCGGCAGGGAGATTCAACCTTTTGGCCTCCACCCCATTGTTGATGAACACCGCGCAATTCTCGATGGCCGGAACGTATACCAAGCGCGTCAGGGGACTAAACGCCATAGCATTCCATTCCTTCCCTCCCGCCGCGCCGGGACAGACCGTAACACCCTCCAGGGTGGGAATGGCTCCCGGATTGACGATGGGTTTCCCGGCGGAGTCGAACCCACGGGCCCATGTGACACGAACGAAGGGTTTGGCATAAAGAAACCTCCCGGTGCTCCTCTCCAGCGCATAGAAATGCCCGTTGCGATCGGCGTGCACAAGCGATTTGATTTGGCGTCCTTGGTATTCCAAGTTAACCAATAGCATCTCGTTGACACCATCATAATCCCATACGTCGTGGGGGGTGAACTGGTAATGCCAAACCAATTTTCCCGAATCGGGCTCCAGCGCCACCACGGAGTCCGTATACAGATTTTCTCCTTCCCGTGCATCGGTATCAAAATCCGGATTGGGGTTGCCCACTCCCCAATATACGAGATTTAGCTCAGGATCGTACGACCCGTTCAACCATGCGCCCCCACCGCCCAGTTTGTGGGAGCCGCCGCGCCACGTTTCTACATTTTTGTCCCCTTCCCCGGGAATCGTGTAGAAGCGCCAGAGACGCTGCCCGGTTTTGGCATGATAAGCGTCGATGAAGCAGCGGCTGGGGTAATCGCCGCCCGCCACGCCCACAATCACCTTATCCCCCACGATGAGCGGGGGAGAAGTTGCACTGAGATTGTCTTCAGCTTTTCCCACCTCCACATCCCAACGCGTGCGCCCCGTTTGCGCGTCCAGCGCCACCAGGTGAGCATCCAGCGTCATCATGTACAACGTTCCGTCCAGGATCGCCACCCCGCGATTCACCGGACCGCAGCAGAAGCTCAGTTTTTCCGGTAGGCGCCGTTTGTAATGCCACAACTCCGCTCCTGTCTCCGCGTCGACAGCAAAAACGTGATTCCACGAGGTGCTCAGGTAGATCACGCCATCCACAAACAGCGGCGTTGCTTCCAGGCCATCCGGAATCCCCGTCTGGAAACTCCAAACGGGGACCAGGTTTTGGACATTGTTCTGGTTAATTTCCTCGAGAGGACTGAAGCGCAGGTTGGCATAGTCGCGTCCGTACATAAGCCAGTTGTCCGTGTCCCGGCCGGAAGCGGCCAGCCTCTCAGCGCTTACTTCCACCCTGGAAGCCTTCGCTTCGTTTGTGGGTTGCAAGGCCAACGCTGACAATGAGCGTAAGTGCCGGATGAGATCTGTTCTGTCTTGCTCGTTCAGTTTTTCCGAAAAACTCGGCATGGCTGTGCCACGTATCCCCTGTCGCATCACCCGGTTGAGTTCCGCGTCGGTGATGCCGGCCTGCCAGGCAGGATTGCTGAGATCCGGCCCGGCTCCTCCTTGGCCAAAGGCGCCGTGGCAGAGGGCGCAGTTCTGGGAGAATAGCTCTTTGCCCCGATCTGCCTTTTCCTCAGCTCTTGAAACTCCCCTAACCGCAAGAGCCAGGGAGACTACGAGTAGAAGATCGATGCTTATCAGCTTTTGCCGGGATCGCCATTTCCCCATTCAAGCCTCCATCCCCAAGAGTTTGGTTAACACTCGGCTCGGCATATGCACCAACTCCTGGAGCGGAGCCCCCCTAATTCTGGACAATCAGGCTCTGTTCTAGCTCAACAACCTGGTGACGCTACGGAGAAAGATGGTCCGCACTTTTCTTCGACGCACCCGGCGGCAATCCTGGCAAGGAATGCGAGATCGAAATCTGAAGGGCATGGAAGAGATTAATGCCAATCCGGTCTTTCCTCGGCGGAAGAAGTTCGAGCAAGTCATCTCCCGATCATGTGAGAATTTCTTACTGAATCCAAGGCTGTCCAAATTAGCGAACGTCCTGAGTAGTTCACGCGGCTCTGCCACTCCACTGTGCGGAAAGGCGGCGCGGATGAGGTTGGTTGGTATTCTCGCACAACGGAAAGGCGGAGCCTTTCCGCACAGCAAGCGGCGAAGCCGCAGGCCATGCCTCACTGAACGCTGCGCATTTTGGACAAGCGGGTACTGAATCAAAATGCTAGTTGCGCAACAAGACCTTTGCAACCTGCTTATCCGAAGGCCTTTCCTTCCGTCGATAGGGCGAGCAGCCACGCGCAGAGAAGCCAGAGATCTCGTCCCTTCGAGTTGGAGCAGGTAGCTTGGGCTTCTTCGGCCAGACTCAGGGCTCGCGCATGATCACTCACCTGCAGCGCGCCCCTGGCGTCTTGGCGAAGGCGGTAAGCTTTAGCAATCAGCAACATCAGCGGCGCAAGATCGGCGCCGCAACGCGAGCAGATGCAAGCGTCCCGAAAGCGCGCATGACAAACGGGGCAGCGGGGAAATTCCTCCGGTTCCATCAACGACCCCCGACGAAGAAGAGCAGCTCGCGCAGGTCTGCGGCGGCCTTCTTCAACTCTTCCGGGTCATTTGCGGAGATAGCCGCAGTAATCCTTTCGTGCAGCCCGATCACTTCCTCTTTATCCTCCGGGTGCATCTTATCCATCAGGGTTCGCGATTGCTCGACCAGACCCTTGGCTTCTCCCTCCGCCTCGACAGGTATGCCGGGGGTGGGAGCAACCTGCTCCTCCGCCTGCTCCGCCCCTTCTAGCTCCGTTATCTCCTCGCCTTCCAGGTCAGTTTGATCCTCTGCCAGGCCCCCGATAAAGTCTTCGGCGGCTCGCGATGAGTACATTTTCTCGACTCGCGCCCGCGCCGCCGCGATCTCGGCAGGGTTCTTCGCCTCGAGCGCGCGGGCAATGGTGATGTGTTTGGATTTGCCCGTCTCCTTCTCGATGGCCGTAACATGCAGAATGCCGTCTACATCCAGGCTCATGCGACAAAGCACTTCGTTCGGTTCGGCGCTCGGCCGCAGCCCCTCGATCAAGAAATCCCCAACGAGAATGTTTTTAAGGGCGTCATCGTCCTCTCCCTGATAGATCTCTACCTGGACGGAGGTTTGGTAGGGACTTGCCGTGCAGTACTGGTTCGTCCGCGTGACCGGCAACGGCGTGTTGCGATGAATGATGGGATGGTAGCAGTGCACATAGGGGAATCCGCCACGGTCCCCCAGGTAAGACGGGCCGAAGGAAAAGGGAGAGACGTCCACCAGCACTCGCTCCACTTCGTGTCCGGCCAGGCGAGAGGCCAGGACGCCCGCGCCCAGTGCCACGCACAAGTCAGGGTGCACATCCTGGCGCGGTGCGAGCCCGATCAACTCCTGTAGTCGTTGGGGGATAAGGGGCGTTCGGGTTGAACCCCCCACCAAAAGAATGGCGTCGAGGTCGGCGGGACTCTTGCGCGCATCGCTGAGCGCTTTGGAAACACTGTCAAGCGTTGACTCGACGAGGGGGCGAATCATCTCTTCGTACTCGATACGGGAAAGCTCCATGTCAAGGTGCAGCGGCTTGCCGTTATCCACCACCAAGGCCTCTTCTCGCACCCGCACGTAAGGTTCAAAACTTAGCTTTTTCTTGGCTTCTTCGGCTGCCCACCACAGCCGCGAGTGCGCGGCGGCGTAGCCGCGTCGCAGGTCAATACCATATTGATTCTGGAATTCCCGCTCCAGGCGCTCCAATAGCAGGTCATCAAAATCGTCGCCACCCAGCCGATTATTGCCATGGCTGGCGAGCACTTCGGTGACGTCGCCTTCCACCGTGACGATGGAGACATCGAAGGTGCCGCCGCCCAGATCGTAAACCATGGCGGTGTGTTGCGCGGTGTCGCCGAAGCCATAAGCAAGGCTGGCAGCCGTCGGCTCATTGAGGATTCGCATAACCTCCAGCCCCGCCAACGCTCCCGCCTCGCGCGTGGCGTTGCGCTGGGCGTCAGAGAAGTAGGCAGGCACGGTGATGACGGCTTTCTCGACGGTTTGATCCAGTTCGCGACGCGCCCATTCCACCAGCTCACGCAGAATAAGCGCCGAGATTTCCTGGGGTGTGAACGTCTTGTCTCCCAGCTTCACGAGGTCAGCCGATCCCATCTTGCGCTTGATGCTCCGCACGGTCAATTCCGGATAGACAAGCTGTTGGTGGCGGGCCGATTGGCCCACCAGGAGCTGGCCCGTGGGCGAAAAGCCGACACACGAGGGCAACATTTTGTTGGCCTCGGGGCCCAGAACCTGCACTTGGTCTTTAACGAAGGCAGCTATTTCGGAATTGGTTGTTCCAAGGTCAATGCCTGCAATCAACTCATTCATCTTCATCGTCCTCTGGTGTTTTGGGGCTTGGCTTGCGCGCTACCTTCACTTGCGCGGCGCGATGGACCTCGCCCTTCCATTCATAGCCCGTCCTATAAACCTCCACGACGGTGCCCTCGGCGGCTTGGTCGGTCTCTTCCACATCCACAGCGTACATCGTGCCGGGGTCGAAGGGTAGACCCTCGCAGTCGATTTCCCGCACGTCGGATTGCGCCAGGACTTCATCAAGACGTTCCCGGCTCATTCGGTACCCTTCCACCAGCGCGGCCACTCCTTCCGCGGCTTGGCGCATGAAAGAGAGGCGTCCCAGCAACCGGGCTTGCCAGTTGGACCACCGCGCGTCGTGCATTTTCGCTTGACTGGCGCGGGCGGTTTCGAGGCCCCGGCCCAAGCGGTCCCGGAGATCAAGGAGCACGTCGAGCACTTCCCTGCGCGCTCTCTCTTGGGCCTCGCGCTGCATTTCCGCTAGCTGCGGTGCCATGTCCGCGAGGGGAGCAAGGGTCTCGCTCAATTGTTTGAAGCTCCTCCCCTGGAGTTTGACCTCCTGGGTCAGGCTCGTCACCGCCGCCCGCATTGAGTACAGGTCGCATTGGCCGTCCGTGTTAGCCGCAGTTTCCGCGGAGAGGGAAGCGAGGAGTTCGGCGGCAATTCCCTGGGGCGGTTCTTCCGCGGCCAGCGCGCGGTCCAGCCAAGCTTCGAAACGGCGCAAAATCTCTTCGCGATCCACGCTCATTTCTCCCTCAAGACCGCCAGCCACGGGCGAGGCCCCGTGAAGCGTCTTTCTGCAGGATGGGCCGGCAGCAGAGATACCAGCGGAGCGTTTGGATTCACTGCCAGCAACATCTGCAAGGCACGGCGGCGTGGGTCGCGCAGCAATTCATAGGCGTCACGGATGCGCTCAAATAGTTCCGGCGCGCGGTCCGGGGGGTTCTCCTTCACCTTGCGCAGATAGGCGGCGCGGATCTCCGCATCGCCGGCGTTCGGGGCGACCCCCAGGATTTCCCGGGCTTGTTCAGGCGGAGTGACGCCAATTTGCGAATTCCTGTGGCGGTTCAAAACAGCTCTCCTTGATTTGAGTTTTCCGGACGGGTCTGCTTGGGTTGTTTCCTTTTCGCTTTAGCTCGCCCTAAATCATCCAGAATCCGGCCAAATTCCTCCAGTTCGGCTTCCTCGAAAGCAATGTCTTCTTCCTCCTCCGCATCTTCGCCGAAAGGATCATCGTCCGGAGCCCTTTTGGATGCCGGAAACTTCCGCGACCGCTTTTCGCGTTCAAGCACTTGGTTCAGTTTTTCGGTGCTCAAGGAAGTAGGCGGCTCATACGTGGAATAGACCCAATCAAGGAAGCTCGGCCGGCCAAAACCTCCTCTTTGCAAATCCACGGCTTCGTCAACAAGATCCATATCACGGCGCCGGCGGCCGAGTTCAGCGGCCGCTGCCAGGCAGTCGGTCCGGCGCTGGACTTCGCCTCCTGGCAAGGCGCGAGCGCGCAGCAACAAGAATCGTCCCTCCGTATCCCCTCCCCTGGCCAGGCCTGCACCCGATGCCGCGTACGCCAGTTCCCTCCGGTTTCTTCGCAGGGCTGCCTCCCCTAAGGCAAGCAGTTGCCGCACCTCGAGTTTGTCAGGTTTCTTCGATAAATCCTGGAGGACTCTGGCTTCCCATGCCGGCGGAATGCTGAATGCGACGCCCACGTCATCGCCGAGAGCGCAGGCGCGGGCGATGGCGGAAGCGAGGGAGTCTGTCTGCCGCGCCAGGGCTTTTTCCGGAAGAAATCGATCGACCTTCAATCCACAAGCGCTGGCCGTGCTCTCGCAGGCCAGGACGCCCGCGGCTGGGCTTTCGAGCAGGCGGCTCACTTGCGCGAAGAGGTCCGCAGCAGTTGAGGAATCGCCGCGGAGCACGCAGCAAGTCCAGTGCAGGCACGCCACAAATGCGGGGCGGTCGGCCTCCTGCGCTTGCGGCAAAGCCTCCAGGGCGGTCACGTCTTGCTCGGCGAGATGAGGTTTGCGCCGCCGGAGATGGCGAAGGGCTTTGGCAACCAGGAGGCGAAGCGCCGCCCGGCGAACCTCGGTGCCAAGGGCGTCATACTTTTGCGCGCGTTCGAGAAAGCCGAAGGCCTTGTCCAACGCCCCCCTTTTTTCCGCGGATTCCATTAAGTAAAGGAGTGGCCGGCTATCACTTGGCAACGCCTGGCTCCATATCGTGCACACCCGTTCGGCGGCTCTCCAATTGGCTTCTTGCGCGGCCCACTCCCGCCACTGCTCGAAGGCTTCCGCATGGGGGTCAAGGGTACACGCGCGCTCGAAGAGCTTTTCCGGAAACATGTAGTAAGCATCCGGCGCTTTATACTTTGCAGCGACTGCCCGGATGTCCGGAGGTTGGTCGTCATAGTAATGGTTAAAGCCGCGGGATTCAGCCATGGACGCCTTATGCATCTCATCATGCTCTTCGCGCGGGACATCCTGCATAAGCTCCGCCATATGCAGATAAAGTGCCGCTGCCTCGGGGCCGTCCTCCCGGAACCATCCCTCAGCGACCGCGTGCCGCCGAAACTCTTCCCACAGACGGCACGTCTCGGGGCTTAAAGGATCATCGGAAATTTCACAGTCCCGCGCAAAGAGCCGCCAGAAATAGGCATTCTTGAGTGCTGGGGCTCCCAGCGCAGCCTGGACACGCCTCGCGGGAAGGTCCAATCGCATCGCTATTATCAAAATGTGTTGGCGGAGACGTTCAACCGCCCCAGGGCAGATCGTGGAGCAAAGAGAAATCGCGCGCTGAATTTCCGGAATGATCTTGTGCTGCACATCCTTAACCAGCGCGTCATTCAGCGATTCGAGGGCTTTTCGCAAAGATTCCAGTTCCCCCCCCACCTGCACCACGAGCGATGCCGAAGCGGGCGGAAGGCGGTCCACGGGGCCCTGGACGAGTGCGGTCCGCAGCGCGGGAACTAGCCGGGCGGGAACCGAGTTCGGGTCTATGGCCTGAAGACATTGCGCGCAACCAGCATCGTCGTTCCGGTAGAAGCAGCCAATAGCTCGCACCAGAAACTTCCATGGAGCCAGGGGCCCACGACGGGAAACCTCGGGCAAGAGAAGTGCATCCTCCGTGACCGGCCCGCTGGTCACCGCTTCCAAGGCTCTCACCAGGGCAGCCGCCCCTACACGCAGCGGATGGTCCGAAGCGAGTGCCGGGCATTGCGCCACGGCCGAAAGATCCGTTACCTGGCGCTTGATCGCTTCTTCGATTGCAGACCGTCTATCCAGCGGAAGCACCGGGTTGTTCAGTGGCGCTAGAAGGTCATCCAGGCTACTCTGGCTGCTGGCGACTACCACACCTACATCGAGTAACTTTTCCTTTGCCGAGGGATACCGCTCGCTCACTAAGTCAAGCAATGCCTTGGCCTCCGTCGCGAGGCCGATCTGGAGTATGGAGCGAATTCTTGCCACATAGGCGTCCAGCAGCAGCGCCTCCGAAGCCGGCGATGAAAAACGCTTATGGATCTGCTTCGCCAGTTCCACCGCAGGTTTCGTGCTGCCCCTGGCCAGCAAGTCGCGCACCTGCTTCTCGTCCGAAGCAGGCACGTTCCCACCCGTCATTGCAGGTGATGCCGGTGACGTCTTGCTCTGTGGGTGTTGGCCAGGCATTTGTGCGCTCGATTCCTCAATCAGCGAAGAAACTTAAATTACTCCAGGTCCCTAGTAAATGACAATGCCCAAAAGTAAGGTGGATCTGCATGCGCGGAGTGGGTCGGGACTCCCGCGAAGCCGGATAACATGAATAGCCGTAAGTAAAACCAACGGAAATAGAACCCGGGGGATAATTTGCGGCCCTGGAGGGGCCCAACTTTCTTAGATTCAATCCGCCGGGCGACGGATTGGCAGGGACAGGTAGGATTTGCCGTCCGCAGGTTAAAGCCTACGGCTACTCTTGGTCGGCCCCTGCCTGGGCCTGCGGCAGTCCCAGCGATCCTCCCCTTCGGCACCCTCGGAAATCCCCCCCCTGGCGCCAAACTGAAGTCCCCCCATGAACTGGGATGAGCTATTTTAACCGCCTACATGAGCCGTGCTGAACTGACACCCATGCGCACAAACGGTATAACAAAGGTGTCTCAGAATATCCAGTGAGAGGCATATGTGAGAGGAGTTGGAGGCAACACCTATGAATAAAAATAAAGTAATCAGCACAGCAGTTCTGTTCTTACTTCTCGGAACCACGCTTCCTGCATTCGCAGAAAAAGGGCAGGAGCAAAAGGGCGGAGGCGGAGGAAGAGCCCCGCAGGCGCAACATCAGGAGTCACAGCACGCACAGAGATCGCAGCCACAGCACGCGCAGAGAGCGCAGACGCAGCACGCGCAGAGAGCGCAGACGCAGCACGCGCAGAGAGCGCAGACGCAGCACGCACAGAGATCGCAGCCACAGCACGCAGAGAGAGCGCAAACACAGCACACACAAAGAGCGCAGACACAGCACGTCCAGAGATCGGAGCCGCAGCGCGCCCAGAGATCGGAGTCACAGCGCGGACAATCCGCTGGTTACAACCGTGGCAACAACGGCTACCAGCGTAACGGAAACAGCGGCGGCAATTATGGCCGCATTTCTAACGCCAATTACCATGAGCATTTTGGCCATGGCCACTCGTTCCACATGGGACATCCCCAGTTTATAGGTGGGTATGACCGCTTCCAGTATGACGGCTATTGGTTCGGGTACAATCAAGGATGGCCAATTGGCTGGGGCTACGATGACGACGTTTATGTCGATTACGTGGGGGGCGCCTATTTTATGTATAACCTGAGGCATCCCGGCGTTCACATTGCACTCAACGTCTTCTAACCCTTTTTCCCGCACACTTTCCTTAGCGGGCGGGCGCAGACCTCTAACCTTGAGGTCTGCGGTTCGTTCCCAAATGATGTTGAAAGGCCACAGACCCACAAAGCAGGCCGGCACTACACGTGCCTGTATCGGCGCTCGAAGCCGGCCCTTGCGCAGGAAAGGAGCGCCCGCCAGCGGTCATAGACCGCCGTTACAGGGTTCAGCATAGATCCCATTCCCTCACAGCCAAACGTGCCGGTTGGAATAAAACGTAGCGGGCTTGTCGGGGTACTTTTTTCGAAAGGCTCGGAACTGCCGGAGGATTGCCTGGTAGCGGCGCTCGGAAGTTCGAATCGGTTTGTGGGGCATTTTGATGAGGGCATGTTCCACTGCCTTGACGTTCTTCGCGGAGAGCCGCCAGTCGCATTTT
>Ga0187851_10004894_pt1 | contig 10838 bp, 9 predicted proteins | sample June2016WEW_6_10_FD_132997 | JGI IMG/M metagenome (GOLD analysis project Ga0187851, IMG submission 132997) | Peatland microbial communities from SPRUCE experiment site at the Marcell Experimental Forest, Minnesota, USA - June2016WEW_6_10 | ecosystem: Environmental > Terrestrial > Soil > Wetlands... | reverse complement strand
CTCACCCAGCCGGCCGGCAGCCTCGGCCACCGCCTCCTCCGCCGCATGCCGGGTCTTCTCCAGGTCAATCTCGTCGGGGGGAAGAATAATCGGGTTGCCTGTCCAGCCGTTCGAGGCGACCTCATGCACAGTCAGCACGGTCAGCGGGGCATGGTGAGCGGCTGCCTCTTTCATCGCCCACTCCAGCGCGTGGTGGGCCCCGTGCGATCCGTCGACACCCACAGTGATTCCGGCCATGAGCTGCTCCTTCTTGTCGGGCTCCGGCCAGCGGCCGGAGGATCCCGGTGCGTATCGTCTCTCGTACCCCCCGGCCCCACCAGAGCCATCCGTCCCTAAGTACCGGTGGCGCCGGGCCACCCGCAACTGAGCGGGGCAGGGCCGTAGGTGCCCTGCGGTGGGGGCCTTTGGTCCTTAGCCAAGCGCGGCCGCAGCAGCGAGAATTGCCGGAGGCTTGCTAGCAGCGTCCTTCACAGGCTGCAATGAAAAGCCGGTCTGAGAGGAGAGAGCGCCGTGCCAACTCAGCAACCGGGCGGCGGCCGCCATCTGGCTGCCTCCGAACCGGTCGTCGAGGCTCTGGATGAGACGGAGTGCGTGCCCCTGATCGCCGGAGGTGGCGTGGGCCGGATCGGATACACCAGCCGGTTCGGGCCGACGGTGGTTCCGGTTAACTATGATCTGTACGAGGGGACGATCGTGTTCCGCACCGGGTTGCACAGCTCGATGGTGGCGGACCTGCGCACCGGGATCGCCGACGCGGAGTACAACGTCGCGTTCGAGATAGACCAGGTGCAGCCGGTCACGCAGGAGGGCTGGAGTGTTCTCATCCAGGGCGCCGCGCACTTCGTGGACTCTGACGAGGAACTCGCACCAATCACCGAGCTGGGCGTCCAGGCATGGCCCGGTGGCTCCAAGGAGCAGTTCATCCGCATCATCCCGACCCACATCACCGGTCGGCGCATCCGAAGGGCCACGGAGCCAGCATGAACGGAGTCCGCATGAACGACGACGGGCGGCAGACGCGCCACCCCAACGGGAACGGGGCCGGCCGGGACATCACGCCTCTTCCCGACCTCATGCACGACGCACAGAGGGCCGGGCCAGTCCGGGCCCGCAGGCCCGTCTACCTGGACCTGCTGCCGCCCTGCAATGCAGGCTGCCCTGCCGGGGAGAACATCCAGGCCTGGCTGGCGGACATCCAGGCCGGGCGACCCGAGCCGGCGTGGCGCCAGCTGGTCGCGGACAACCCGCTGCCCGCCATCCACGGGCGCGTCTGCTACCACCCGTGCGAGACCGTCTGTAACCGCGCGCAGCTGGACAGTTCGGTGTCCATTCACGCGGTCGAGCGCTACCTCGGCGACCTGGCCCTGGAAAAGGGCTGGGCCCTCGACCCGGCACCGGTTCCCCCGACAGGCCACCGGGTCCTGGTCATCGGGGCCGGCCCGAGCGGGCTGTCCGCTGCCTACCACCTGGCCCGTCGCGGGCACCAGGTGGAGATCAGGGACGCCAGCCCCGAGCCGGGCGGCATGATGCGCTACGGGATCCCCGCCTACCGGCTGCCCAACGACGTGATGGGCGCCGAGATCAGCCGGATCGAGGCGCTCGGGGTGACCATTACCTGCGGGCACCCGGTCACCGACCTGGCCGCCGAGCGGCGCGAGGGCAACTTCGACGCGGTCTTCGTGGCGGTCGGCGCGCACCTGTCCAAGCACGTGGACATCCCAGCCCGCGACGCCAGCCGCATGGTGGATGCGGTGTCGTTCCTGCGCGAGGTCGCGTCCGGGGGGCGCCCGGTGATCGGCCGCCGGGTCGCTGTCTACGGCGGCGGCAACACCGCGATGGACGCGGCCCGGGTAGCCCGCCGTCTCGGCGCGGACGACGCGCTCATCGTCTACCGGCGGACCCGGGCCCAGATGCCCGCCCATGAGGAAGAAGCCCAGGAAGCCGAGCGCGAGGGCGTCCGCATCAACTGGCTGAACACGATCAAGGCCTTCGACGGCCCGGAGATGACCATCGAGGTCATGGAGCTCGACGAGTCCGGGTTCCCGCAGCCGACCGGGCAACTGGAGACGCTGGCCGCCGACACGCTGATCCTGGCGGTGGGCCAGGATGCCGACACCGCGTTCCTCCGCGAGGTGCCCGACGTGGAGTTCAAACGGGACGGGACCGTGGTGGTATCGCCGTCGATGATGACCGGCTGTCCGGGCGTGTTCGCCGGCGGGGACATGGTGCCCGACGAACGGACCGTCACGGTGGGAGTCGGGCACGGCAAGAAGGCCGCCCGGTTCATCGACGCCTACCTGGACGGTGAGCCAGCCCTGACGCCACCCAAGCACGACACCGCCGAGTTCGGCCTGCTGCACCCGTGGTACCTCACGGACGCGGGGCAGCGCCGCCAGCCGGAGCGTGAGCCGGCCGGCCGGGTCGCCGACTTCGCCGAGGTGGTCGGCGGCCTCGGCGCGGAGCAGGCGACTTACGAGGCCGGCCGCTGCCTGTCCTGCGGGAACTGCATCGAATGCGACGGGTGCCTGGGCGCCTGCCCGGAGGACGCGATCATCAAGCTCGGCCCCAGTGACCCCGCCGGCCACACCCACGACACCCCGTTCAACTACCGCTTCGACTTCGACAAGTGCACGGGCTGCGGGACGTGCCACGACCAGTGCCCTGTGCACGCCATCGAAATGATCCAGGAGTAACGCTGATGCGCACCACGATCGACGGCAACGAGGCGGCCGTGTCGGTCGCCTACCGGCTCAACGAGGTGTGCTGCATCTACCCGATCACCCCGTCCTCGCCCATGGCTGAGCTGGCCGACGAGTGGTCCAGCAAGGGCCGGGCGAACTTGTGGGGCAGCGTGCCCTCGGTGGTCGAGATGCAGAGTGAGGGCGGTGCGGCGGGCGCGCTGCACGGCGCCCTGCAGAGCGGCGCCCTGGCCACGACGTTCACCGCGTCGCAGGGCCTGCTGCTGATGATCCCCAACATGTACAAGATCGCCGGGGAGCTCACCCCCACGGTGCTGCACGTGGCTGCCCGGTCCCTGGCGGCGCAGGGCTTGTCGATCTTCGGAGATCACGCCGATGTGATGGCGGTACGGCAGACCGGCTTTGCGCTGCTCGCCTCGTCGTGCGTCCAGGAGGCCCATGACCTGGCGCTGGTCGCGCAGGCCGCCTCGCTGGCGACGAGGGTGCCGTTCGTGCATTTCTTCGACGGGTTCCGTACCTCTCATGAGCTGAACACCATCGACCTGCTTACCGACGACGACCTGCGCGCACTGATCCCCGAGCAGCTGATCCGGGACCACCGCGGCCGGTCGCTGTCCCCGGACCGGCCGTTCATCCGCGGCACGGCCCAGAACCCGGACGTCTACTTCCAGGGCCGGGAGACGGTCAACCCGTTCTACGCCAGGGTTCCCGGCGCGGTCACCGCGGCGATGGACGCGCTGGCCGCGCGCACGGGCCGCCCGTACCACCTGGTCGACTACGCCGGCGACCCAGCCGCCGAGCGGGTAATCGTGATCATGGGGTCCGGCGCGCAGACCGCCGGGCAGACGGCGGAGTACCTGGCCGCCCGGGGTGAGAAGGTGGGCGTGGCCACCGTGCGTCTGTACCGCCCGTTCCCGGCCGAGGAGCTGCTGGCCGCGCTGCCGCCGTCGGCCCGCCGGGTGGCCGTGCTGGACCGGACCAAGGAACCGGGATCGCTGGGTGAGCCCCTGTTCCTCGACGTGCTGACCGCCCTGGCCGAAGGGCATGCCGGGGGCCAGCGGGAGATCATGCCGGTCGTCACGGGGGGCCGGTACGGGCTGTCCTCGAAGGAGTTCACCCCGGCCATGGTGGCGGGCGTGTTCGCCGACCTCGCCGCTGAGCATCCGAAGCCGAGGTTCACCATCGGCATCAACGACGACGTCGGCCGGATCAGCCTGGACTACGACCCGTCGCTGGACATCGAGCCGGCCGGCACGGTCCGCGCGGTGTTCTTCGGTCTCGGCTCGGACGGGACGGTCGGCGCCAACAAGAACACCATCAAGATCCTCGGCGCGGACCGGGGACTGAACGCCCAGGGGTATTTCGTCTACGACTCCAAGAAGTCGGGCTCGCAGACCGTCTCGCACCTTCGCTTCGGCCCGGAGCCCATCCGGGCGCCCTACCTGGTCCAGGCGGCCAGCTTCGTCGGCTGCCATCAGGCGGACCTGCTGGAGCGGGCCGACGTGCTGGGCGCGGCGGCCACTGGGGCGACGCTGCTGCTCAACACGCCGCGCCCGGCCGCTGATGTGTGGGACAGCCTGTCGCGGCCGGTCCAGGACCAGATCCTGGCCAAGGAGATCACCGTCTACACCATCGACGCCACCGAGGTGGCCCGCGCGGCTGGCCTGCCCGGGCGGATCAATACCGTGCTGCAGACCTGCTTCTTCGCCATCTCCGGGGTGCTGCCCCGGGACGAGGCGATCGCGGCCATCAAGGCGGCCATCCTCAAGACCTACGGCCGCCGCGGCGCTGAGGTCGTCGAGCGCAACAACGCAGCCGTGGACCAGTCCCTCGCCTCGCTGCACCTGATCGATGTCCCGGCCACGGCGACCGCCAGCCGCGGGCTGCCCCTGATGGTGCCGGCCAACGCCCCCGACTTCGTCCGCCGGGTCACCGCCGAGATGATGGCCGGCCGGGGTGATGCCCTGCCGGTCAGCGCGCTGCCCGTGGACGGCACCTACCCCAGCGGCACCACCGCGTTCGAGAAGCGGAACATCTCCGAACTGGTCGCGGAATGGGATCCGGACCTGTGCATCCAGTGCGGCAATTGCAGCTTCGTCTGCCCGCACAGCGTGATCCGGTCCAAGTTCTATGACCAATCAGAACTCGCCGGAGCGCCGGACAGCTTCCCGTCCATACCCCTGGAGGCACGCGGCGTCCCCGACACCCGGTATTCGCTGCAGGTCTACGTGGAGGACTGCACCGGCTGCGAGCTGTGCGTGGAAGCCTGTCCCGTCGCCTCGCCCAGCGAGCCGGGGAAGAAGGCCATCAACCTGGCACCGCGGGAACCCCTGGTAGACCGGGAGCGGGAGAACATCGCCTTCTTCGAGACGCTCGCAGTCAACGACCGGGCCCGGGCGGACTTCGGTACCGTCCGCGGCACCCAGTTCCTGCAGCCGCTGTTCGAGTTCTCTGGCGCCTGCGCGGGCTGCGGCGAAACCCCTTACGTCAAGCTGCTGTCCCAGCTATTCGGCGACCGGCTGATGATCGCGAACGCGACCGGCTGCTCGTCGATCTACGGCGGGAACCTGCCCACCACGCCCTGGACGGTGGACGCCGCCGGCCGGGGCCCGGCCTGGTCCAACTCGCTGTTCGAGGACAACGCCGAATTCGGGCTGGGCTTCCGGCTCGCCGCGGACCTGCACCTGGGGCTGGCCAGGTCCCGGCTTACCGAGCTGCGTGACCAGATCGGCCCGGACCTGGTGGACGGCATCCTCACCGCGCCACAGCGACGCGAATCCGAGTTCGCCGAGCAGCGGGCCCGGGTAGACGAGCTGACCCGCCGGCTGGACGCGGCCGACGGGGCCGATGAGGTCCTCGTTGCGGATCTGAAAAGCGTGCTCGGCCATCTGGTCCGGCGCAGCGTCTGGCTGGTCGGCGGGGACGGCTGGGCCTATGACATCGGCTCGGGCGGCCTGGACCACGTGCTGGCCAGCGGGCGCAACGTCAACGTGCTGGTACTCGACACCGAGGTGTACTCGAACACCGGCGGCCAGTCGTCCAAGGCCACGCCGCTCGGCGCGGTGGCCAAGTTCGCCACGGCCGGGAAGACGGTGCCTAAAAAGGACCTGGCCATGCAGGCCATCGCCTACGGCAACGTGTACGTGGCCCGGGTGGCGATGGGTGCTGACCCGCAGCAGACGCTTCGGGCGCTGCGGGATGCGGAAGCCTACGACGGGCCGTCACTGGTCATCGCCTACAGCCACTGCATCGCGCAGGGGATCGACATGAGCAAGGGCATGGACCAGCAGTACCGGGCGGTAGCCAGCGGGTACTGGCCGCTGGTCCGCTACGACCCGGTGCTGCGCGCCAACGGTAGGAACCCGTTCCTGCTCGACTCGCCGCGGCCGCGCATCTCGCTGGCCGATTACACCAGCCGGGAACTGCGGTACCGGATCCTGCAGAACACCAACCCGGCCGAGGCCGAGCGGCTGCACAAGCTGGCCGAGCAGGAGGTCAGCCAGCGCTGGGCCAGCTACGAGGAGATGGCCACCCGCGGGCCGGCGCGGTTCGCGGCCGACGCGCGCACGGATGGCGAGCGCGAGACCCCGGCGGAGGAGGGTGCCGCCACCCCGTCGTCGAGCTAGGGCGCGGGCCAGGTGGCCCCCCGGGCCGCCAGAGTTCCCGGCCAGAGTTCCGGCCAGAGTTCCCGGCCAGAGTTCCCGGCCAGAGCTCCCGGTCAGCGGGGGAGCTGCCCGGGAGCTCTGGCGGCGCAGCACCCCGGGCCATGCTCCAGGCTCCGCCCCCGAGGCGTCCCGGGCCGGCATCATCGCAGGTGGCCAGCCGCCATGAGGTCGTCGAAGAGCAACTGGTCGACGGGCGGTACCCGGGGACGGTCGGCGAAAGAGAACCAGGCGAACTCGTCGATCTCACTGCTCGGGGTCAGTGTCCCGGAGTAGTCGGCCGTGTAGCAGCTCATCCGCACGACCGCCCCGCCTGGTTGGCCGTTGTGCTCATCAGCCTCGTAGGTACCTACATGACTCACGGTCTCGGGCAGGAGCGTGACGGCCAGCTCTTCGGTGATCTCGCGCCGCAGCGCCTGCAGATCGCTTTCCGCGCCCTCGCGTTTTCCGCCGGGGATGTAGAAGATGTCCTTGCCGCGTGGCCGGGCACAGAGGATTCTGCCGTCCTCGACGTGCACCCAGGCCACCGTGTCGATCAGGGCCGGCATGACCCCGTCAGGCTGCCTGGCTGGCCTGCAGCTCCCGGACCACCTTCAGCGCGTCGCTGACGTGCTGGCCGATGTTGGTCAGGGAGTTGAAGACGTGCCGGACCGTGCCCTGGCGGTCGATCACGTAGGTGACCCGGCCGGGCAGCAGGCCCAGCAGCGCCGGGACCCCGTAGAGCTTGCGGACCTGACCGCCCTGGTCGCTGAGCAGCGTGAAGGGCAGCTCGTGTTTGCCGGCGAAGGCGGCGTGCTTGCCGACTGAGTCGGAGCTGACGCCGATCACCTCGGCGCCCGCGTCGGCGAAGACCTCGTAGCTGTCGCGGAACGCGCACGCCTCGGCGGTGCAGCCGCGGGTGTCGTCCCGTGGGTAAAAGTACAGGACGACGACCCGTTCGCCGAGCCGGTCCTGCAGCCGGACCGGCTCACCGGACTGCGCCGGGAGGGTGAAGTCCGGGGCCTTGTCGCCAACCTGGATGCCTTGTGCCATGCCCGCCAGCCTCCCCGGTGTACCCGCGGACCGCGGGCTGCTCACAAGCGTATCCGGACTCCGTCTCGCGCCGCACCGGTCCCGTGACCTGGGCAGCAAGCCAGGCATCAGGGCGGGTGCAAGGTTGCCGTCCGGGCGCCTGCCGCAGGCTGGTACCGCAGTTCCAGCAGCGGGAGTCGCTGGCGGCCAGCTCACGAAGGGCGCCTGTTGTGGAGTTCGTGGACAGCTCAGGGCCGGTGTGGCGGAAGTCCAGCCACAGCACCAACGGCCACTGCGTGGAGATCGCCTGGCGTCAGGGCGCGGCCGGCTTCAACATCGTGGTGCGCGACTCCAAGTTCCCCGGCCGGGAGCCGCTCGTGTTTACGCCGGGGGAGTGGGCCGTGTTCCTGCAGCGGGTGAAGACGGGCGACTTTGATGTCCTGGCCACCCCGGCGATCGCCTGAAGCACACGCGACCGCCGGGGACCGGTGCGCCTCGCCGTGCTCGGCCACCCGCGTCCCGCCAGATCTGGGCCGCCCTGAATTACAGCTTTGAGGCGAGTCCTTGACGAGGGTGAATGGCTGAACCGTGTATCCTCACGCCCAGCGATAACAGAACACCAGGGGTGGGGAAATGGCGACACAGACTACTGTAACGGTAACTTGTGACCTTTGCGGCGGCACGAAGGACACGCGGACTCGGTCGATCAGCCTCGACGGGCTCACCCTCGAGATCGACCTGTGCGCGAAGGACGGCCGCGGCCTGGACAAGGTCGCGCAGCAGTTCGTCCCTCATGCGAGGAAGGTCAGGCGGTCTCCCGTCACTGCTGGGCGCAGGACGGCAAGCACCCGCCAGCACAGCGCCAGCGTCCGGGACTGGGCCAAGGCCCAGGGGTTCGTGGTCAGCGATCGTGGGCGGATCCCGGCGGATGTGGAGCGCAAGTACGCCGCGGCCCATTGAGGGGCGCGCACGGTGCGGGGTGATCCGTAACGCGCAATTCACGCCGAGGCGGCTGGCGGTGGCGGGAATCGCGGTCATCACGACGGGGAGCCCGCGATGAGCGAGGCGACAGGATCACCCCGCCTCGCGTCGATCCATATCTATCCGCTGAAGGCGGCCCGGGCCGTCGATCTCGGCGAGTCCGTGGTCGAGCCGTGGGGCCTGGCCGGTGACCGCCGGTGGCTCGTGGTCGACGGCGACGGCCGGTTCGTCAGCCAGCGCGAGGAACCGGACCTGGCCCGTGTCGTCGCGGCCTGCCTCGCCGGCGGAGCGGACCAGGCCGCTGGAGGCCCGCACGATCCAGCCGGTGCGATCACGCTGTCGGCGGCCGGATATCCGCCGCTGACGGTCCGCCCGCCGTGCCCCGGCGGCCAGGTCGAGATGGTTCTCGTTGCGGTGTGGAGGTCGAGAATCCGCGCGGCCGCAGCGGGAAAGGAAGCCGACGACTGGCTCTCGGGTTTCCTGGGCCGCACCGTGCGCCTGGTTTACCTGGACGATCCGACCCGCCGGGAGGTGGATCAGGACTACGCGGCGCCCGATGACCGGGTGAGCTTTGCCGATGGCTACCCGCTGCTGCTCACCAGCGTCAGCTCCCTGGAGGAGCTCGGCCGCTGGCTCACGGACGACGGTCATCCGCCCGTCCCCATGAACCGCTTCCGGCCGAACGTGGTGGTCGCAGGCGCGCCCCCGTGGGCCGAGGACCGCTGGCGCCGCATCAGGATCGGCAGCGCGACGTTCCGCGTGGTGAAGCCCTGCGGGCGGTGCCAGGTCACCACCATCGACCAGGCGACGGCGCAGCGCGGCCGGCAGCCCCTCGCCATGCTCGGCCGGCGCCGCCGGTTCGGCCAGCAACTGGTTTTCGGCCAGAACATGATCCCGGACGGCGCAGGCTCCATCCGGGTCGGCGACCCCATTCAAGTCCTGGAGTACTCCGGGCAGTGATTTCTGCCCCCAAAACGGCGCGCACACAGCAGGGCACTACCTCTAACTAACGGCGCCCGGTGCGTCACATTCGCGAAAACTGCGTGACGCGCCTGGGGAACTGACCTATTCGCACCTAGGCGTGTTGTCGTGACCGGGCGAATCGTCTGGCAGGGCGATGAGTTCTGCCCAGCGCGATCATGCACCCGTGGGAAGCCGGTAAGGGGGACGGTGATGCGCTGGTGTCGTTCATTCTCATGGTGACCCGGCGTGACCGCCGGTGCCTGCGCGACCTGGTGGCTGGCACTGTCGTGCTTCATGACCCGGGCAAGGCCCTCGCCGGCACCGCGACCATGCAGGCCGCGGGCCGTGCCCAGGGAAGAGGCCTTCCTCCTCCGGGAACGCCAGCCCTCCCGGATCCGTGACTCCTCTCTCGGGTGGAATAGTGAACTGCATCGCCGCCCGACCCCGTCGCTCAAAGGAATAGCGAGCGCCATGACCGGCATACGCACTGACTTCACCCCAGAAGAGGCTCTCAACTACGCGGCAGCCAACGAAGCCATCAGGTCGGGGGACGTCCGCAAACTCGCGCAGTTGCTTGCCGAGAACCCGGAGCTGGTGCACATCCGGGTGATCAGGAACCGCACGCTGTTCAACCAGCTGGCCGACTGGCCGGGCCGCTGGCCGCGGCGGCTGGAGTCCGCGGCGCTGCTGATTGGCGCGGGGGCGGACCCTAACGTCCGGTCCGGACCCAACGAGCACGCTGAGACCACCCTGCAGGAAGCGGTGAGCTGCTACGACGCCTCGCTCACCGAGCTGATCGTCGAGGCCGGCGCTTCGCCGGACGGGCTCGACGATGACCGGCGGCCCATGGCGGAGGCTCTCTTCTACCAGGCACCCGCCGCCGCTCAGGTACTCGTGGACCACGGCGCGACCATCGACCTGGAGTTCGCGGCCGGCCTGGGCCGGATGGATCTGATGCCGACGTTCTTCGATGCCGACGGGAAGCTGCTGCCGTCGGCCGGCACGCACCACCCGCCGGTCACGCCAGTGCCGGTGCCGCCGGAGCCGGGCGCCGGGAACGAGCTGCTGGAACAGGCGCTCGTCTACGCAGCGATCGCCGGGCAGCAGGAGAGTGCCGCGTTTCTGATCGATCGCGGCGCCGATGTCAACGCGGAACCGTCCGGATTCACCCACCGAATAGCCATAGTGGACTGGGGGGAGGCCCATCCCGAATTCGTGCGGTTTCTGATCCAGCGAGGCGCCCACACTCCACAGCCCGGGCCCGATGAGAGTGAGGAGGAATCCATCGGTTAGCCGACCGCGGGCCGGCGCTGCTCGGCGAGCAGGCCGGGTGTGCCCAGCCCGGCCGCCCGGGCCTGCCGCTCTGCCCCACGGCCAGGAGGCATTCGACCCATCCTTCGCCCATGTCGGTTTGCATCCCGGACGCCCGCTGCTCTTCGCCAGCGCCGGATAGGACGTTATTGTCTTGGGCTGCCCTCAGCGCGGGCCTTCGGGCTTGGGAGCTCGGGCCTTCGGGCTTGGG
>Ga0187851_10004892_pt1 | contig 10839 bp, 8 predicted proteins | sample June2016WEW_6_10_FD_132997 | JGI IMG/M metagenome (GOLD analysis project Ga0187851, IMG submission 132997) | Peatland microbial communities from SPRUCE experiment site at the Marcell Experimental Forest, Minnesota, USA - June2016WEW_6_10 | ecosystem: Environmental > Terrestrial > Soil > Wetlands... | reverse complement strand
GCCCGATCCTGACCTGGTGGGAAAGGTGCGGATGTGATCCTCCTCTTTACCAGTGCGCGGGAAGATAGACCGTATCATATGCGCGATTTGCTGAACGTTTGCTGCGCACCGCCAGGGACGGAGATACAGTTTGGGTACGTAAAAAAGTGGGTGGCGGAAAATCTGAAATCCGGTGAAAGGCTGACGGGACAGGATGCTTTAATCATTTTCTGCGAACGTAACACCGACGGCGCCAAATACTTTAATTATCATCCGATCCGCCTGGCCAAGATCACCGTCGCCAAAAGTGAAAGCGATTCGCTGACCATCATTCTTCAACTGGCAGGATTGTTCGACTACGAAAAGTACGCCAGCAAGATCGCGCCGAGGATGGCAGAATTTGAGCAGTATGTATTGAGCAGCGATGACCAACCCACTCCTTCGACGAAGACCCATCGGGCCGCTTTTGTCAGAGAGGACAAGGACTGGGACAAGAATGACTTCTCCGGAAATTGGCTCTCCCTGGTTGAATACGTGGGTCGTCTTCAGGGGCTCAAGAGTTGTATTTTTTTCTGTGAGCTCGAAACTGGCCTGCCGGGGAGCAAGATGCCTTCACTCTATTCCAGAAAGACGACGGAGTCCGGCAAGCTCCAATACTCCGTTGAGGCGGGCAAGAGTTATCGCGCGACTTACCGGCTGCTCTTTGGCGAAGAGGCAATCCAGAGGCCTTTAGAGATTGTTGTGAGCGACAAAGTAGCCTCGGTTGGGGGACCGTTCATGAGCCAATGGAGCTCGGGCGTCGAGGAGAGTTTTGTTCTCAATTTTACCCGTTCGTTCGAGTCGGAAATCTCGACGCTCTCGGTGAAAGTGCCACCTCAGGCTGCTGCCAAAATTGAGGCCCCCGAAATCCAAGCGCTGCTTAAAGTCAACGTGGCTTGGTACGTCCTGCCGAGCGCCATTACGTTAATGACACTCGGGACCCTGCTTATTTCCTGGCAGCCGGGGGGAGACGCTAATGCGGCCCCATTAGGTAGCCTCGTATGGGCGACAAAGGCGGTGGGCGCTATGGCGCTGGCATTAGGCTCATACATCGGGTTTCGGAAACTCCCCTTTTCAGGGTGACTGATCTCCGCGGAGGTGCGGAGAGTGGAATGGAATTTACTTCCCGCGCCCCCCTGGGGGGAAAGGGAAGAAGAATTCTAACTTTTGATCCAGCATGCATGACGCCGGGCGGCAAGGCCGCTGGTCACCGCTCGTCGGCTTGAGCGCAATTTGGACAAGCTGGGTCTAGCCCGGATTTCTCATCACGGGTCTGGAAGGGCGGGGCTTTAGCCCCGCCGTTGCAATGCCTCCTGTTTATTGCCAAGTCCCGCCCCCCGCACAGCTTGCAGCCGCAAGCTGTGCGGGGGGCGGGACAAATAGGGAGTGGGAGCCGCGATTTCGGCGGGACAGAAGCCCCGCCGTTCCGGCAGCGTCCAACCGTGGTGAGGAATCCGGGCTAAAACCGCCGCTTGGCGCTTCCTTCCCGCGTCCGGGCAGGCTTCGCGCGCCGCCACAGGCAACGGGCGCAGGCTCTTCCAGTTTGTCGAATGCAGGGAGGAGATGAAGTGGATAGAATAGCTATATGGCCCAACCAGAGACTTTTGCTGAAGGATTAACCGCCCTCCCCATGGGGAGTTCTGCTCTCGAGGTGCTTCTTGACCAGAAGCTCCATAACCCCCAGATCCGCATGATCAGCTTCGTATCTTATGCCGATACGGCAGGGTTCGAAGAGCGTTCTCTATATGGCGGGGCGGCACTCAGTGACATTTTCAATAAAGCTGCATTGCTCGCTGAGTCGACAGGCTGCGATGTGCCTTTATGGGACATTGCCTGGTCCTTGGCGAGTACGCCCGAGGTGTTCGAGCAACTCATCGCCCAAGCTCTCAAGCACGACCTGAGGGGGCAGCCGACACAGACCGTTGGGTTTGAGACCCCCTCATCAGGTGTTCAGTCCGTTCTAGAAGAAATAAAAGGATCGAAGAACAACGTTGTCTTTGCGGTTTGCTCCAAATGCCAACTCGCGGACGGTTCAATCGTTCACATCCCCATGATGGACTTTCGATGTAAGCCCAGCCCGGAAAACCTACAGAAAGTGAAATCCTCATTACGTGGCGCGGGTCAGAAGAAGGGCTACGTTTTGGAATCCGGCCGTTCCTATCATTACTACGGACTTGATTTGATGGATGAGAAATCCTGGATTCAATTCATGGGTAAGTGTCTGTTGCTTTCTCCCCTGGTAGACTCGAGGTACATCGCACACCGCCTCATCGAGGGGACATGTGCGCTGAGAGTCAGCACTTCCGAGAGGCATCCGAAGCGCCCAACCGTTGTAGCTAGCCTTTAAGAATTGTGGCTTGCCGCCGCTCCTCAATCCTTGAGCCGGCATACCGCAGACCTCCGCGATGTGCAGTCCCCGGCCTTCCGCCCTCGCCCGCGCTCGCCAAATGGGTTCACTTCTGCCTTCACAAGGCACCGCGCACCGATTGATCGCAGGTCCGGGTTTCTGCCTCCGATCCTGCATGATCGTCACACCCTCGTGAGCGGGAAGGGTCTGACTGACTACGCGGGGTGCGGTGGGTAACCCGCGTCTCTACCGTGACTAACCTGGACTTCACACCACGTTAGGACGATGCTGGAAGGGCGGGGCTTCAGCCCCGCCGAAAGCGCGGCTTCCGCACTCTATTCGTCCCCCACCCCGCGCAGCTTGCGGCTGCAAGCTGCGCGGGGTGCGGGGACTTGGAAATAATCAGGACGGCCTTGCAACGGCGGGGCTAAAGCCCCGCCCTTCCAGAGTCAGGGTGAGAAATCCGGGCTAAAAGTTCAAAGGCAGCAAGGGGGGCGGGCGAGATCCTTCGCGGCTGCTCAGGATGACAGCGCGTGGATGGGGCGTCGTCCGCAAGTCGAGGGTCGCAAATCGTAGATCCCACTCCGCAAATCGAAGTTTTAAAATCGATATTCACAAATCATCAATCACAAATCGCGAATCCAAAATCTAAAATCCGAAATCCGCCCATGGTCCGATGGCGAGACGACCCAACTCCTCTCTGCGGAAAGTCTTGAACATCTTCCCTTGACAAATTACTATTCCATTATAAATATGAGTTGCCTATTTCAAGGGTGAATCGTGAATTGTAAGCCGTCGCCCTCAGAAAATGGGCAGAACCCTACAAGCGCCGGTCCTACTCGGGGGCAAGGAGAGCATGACCAACGAAATCGAAAAGGCAATCCGGTTTAAGGCCAAACTTCGCCGCGGTGAGTGTTGTATCGGTGCGCAGCTTGGGCTTACTGACCCGGCCGTCGTAGAAATTTTCGGTCGCGCCGGTTATGACTGGATTACTGTTGACATCGAGCATGCACCCTATACCATCGACACGGTCAGGCTAATGCTGCAAGCGGCGGTGGCCACTCCGGCTGTCGTGCTGGCGCGGCCGCGGAAGCTCGACCTCGATGAAATCCGCCGTTATCTCGACATTGGCTCGCCCGGCGTGATGTGCCCCTTCATCAATCGGGGGGAGGAAGCCGCCCGCCTGGTGGAATTTTGCCGCTATCCTCCTGCCGGTGTCCGCGGCTGGGGCCCGCGCCGTGCCGTCAATTACGGCTTCGATGCTGACGAATACCTGGCGAAAGCCAACGCCGCGATGCTGTGCTTCCCCATTATCGAGACCCCGGAGGCCGTGGAGCACATTGAAGAGATTGTGAAGGTTGACGGCATCGACGGCATCGTTATGGGGCCGATGGACCTGAGCATGTCCCTGGGCTGCTTCAAGAAATTCGATGACCCGCTTTTTACCTCGGCGGTTGACACGGTCAGGGCCGCTTGCCGACGGCATGGCAAGGCGATGGGGACCGGTTGTTACAGCCTCGACTTTGCCACCGCTTGCGCCCGTCAAGGGGACGGTCTTCTGCTGGTGGCGAGCGATGACGGATATCTGGCATCGGAAGCGCGCCGGTGCCTTGGCGAAGTGAGGGCCGCGGCGCCAACTCGATTAAAATGAAAAAGCTCAACGTTCTCTATCTCCCCCCGCCCCTTCTCCCTGGCAATCCCTGGGGACGGGACATTATTGAAGTGATCAAACCCCCGCACGAGCTGCGTTTGTATAGCCGCGAGCTGCCGCTCGGCCCGCAGTTTGCATGGGCGGAGGTGGGCATTGATTTTGGCGGGGTAATGGGAACCCGCGAGATGGCCGATGTGGCAGGCGGCATCAAACTTTGGCAAGTCCTTGGCAACGGGATCGACCAGTTCGATTTGGAATACTGGCGGTCGAAGAACGTTCCGGTGGCCAATTGCCCCGGCCATCTCACCGGCGTGCCTCTGGCGGAATGCGCTTTCATGCTCATGCTGATGCTTTCCCGGCAATGGCATGAGATCCAGCGCAATTTGCAATCCGGACTGCTCAATCTTCCGTTGGGAAACGAACTGGCAGGAAAGGTCCTGGGGATCATCGGGTTTGGAGCCGCGGGCAGGGAACTGGCTCGGCGGGCAGTTGCCTTCGGCATGCGAATCCAAGCCATAGATATTCGCGAAATCAGCGCGGACGAGAGGCGTGATTTTGGGATCGAGTTTGCCGCGGGACCGGAGAAGATGGACCAGGTGATGGCCGCCGCCGATTATGTTTCCGTGCATTTGCACCTGACCGAAGAGACCCGGCACATCCTCGACGAGCGACGCATCCGGCTGATGAAGCCTGCCGCGTTTCTGATTAACGTGTCGCGAGGGGGGTTGGTGGACAGTGACGCACTGGTCCGCTGCTTGCGCGCCGGGCAACTGGCCGGCGCCGGGTTGGATGTGACCGACCCTGAACCGATCAACCCCGACCATCCCCTGCTCCAAATGCCGAACGTGTTCGTAACCAATCACATTGCAGGGAATACTTACGGAACGTGGCGCCGTCGCGCGGCCTTCGCGGCAGAGAATGTTAATCGGGTTGCCGAGGGCCTCAAACCCCTCGCCCTGATTAACCAGCGTTCCGATGTATTGTCGCGGCCGTCGTCGGCGCTTGCGAAGCCCTAGAGCGGCGGTAGTCAGAACCTGTGTTCCGGCCCTGGCATCTGGCCTTCGTCACGCATCAACGGCGCGAAGTCCAAAAACTCAAATGAAGGGTAGTTCGACGGTTGGGGCACACCCCTGTTCTATCGGGGTCCGCGGTTTACCGAAGGGACTTAGTCCGGACTTCTCACCACGATTGGACGCTGCCGGAAGGGCGGGACTTGGAAATAATCAGGATGCCTTGCAACGGCGGGGCTAAACAGGCTGCGGAAAAACCGTCCACGGCGTACAACCACCCCGGCGCCCAAGGCGCCACCCCTCCTGAATCAGGAGGGGAGTTGTTGAAAACGCTCCCCTCCTCAGATGAGGAGGGGTGGCGCGCCGAGCGCCGGGGTGGTGCTGATAGTGCTAGCGCCAAGCGCCACAGAGTTTTTCCGCAGCCTGTAAAGCTCCTCCCTTCCAGGCCCGGAGTGAGAAATGCAGGTTAGGGGAGTTGACGGCATTTCAGAAGCGACCACAAGTGACGAGAAACAAGAAACGTCCAAAGGCAGCAAAGCAGGACAGGGCAAGATCTTTAGCTGCTGCTAAGGATGACAGCGCGTGGGCGGGGCGTTGTCTGCAAGTCGAGGGTCGCAAATCACCAATCACTAACCCCAAATCGCGAACCCAAAATCTAAAATCCGAAATCCACCAATGGCCCGATGACCCGATCTCTGCTAAATTGACACATCTGGGTCGGTGTGTTAGGTTGGAATTCGGGGATTTGGTTGCGCAGCCGTATCTGGCTGGCGCGCTGTAGATGAGGTGGGTTTATCAAGATGGGCAATTCTGATCGGTTTTTCTTTGACCGCTTTGGACTGACGGAGGCGAATCTCTCGCAGTACTTAGGGGCAGCGCTCTCCGAGGGCGGCGAGTACGCGGATCTCTACTTCGAGCACACTACGTCGTCATCGCTGCTTGTGGACGAGTCGCTGGTGAAGACCGCGACCGAGGGAATCTCCATGGGCTGTGGCGTGCGCGTGGTGGCGGGGGAGCAGACCGGTTACGCCTACACCGACGACTTGGCTCCGGAAAAGATCATGAAGGCCGCGAAGATTGCGGGGCGCATTGCCAGTGGTCCGGCACGTGTTTCGACGGTAGGCTTGAGCGCGCGTGACTCCAAGCACGATTTTTATCCTGTCGCCTTACCCTCCACGGATCGCGATTTGTCCGACAAGCTGGAACTGGTGGTGCGGGCGGATGTTGCCGCGCGCGCTTCCGACCCGCGCATTAAGCAGGTGCGCGCCACTTACGGCGACCAGATTCGCCACGTGCTGATCGCCGGTTCGGACGGCCGTGTGGTCACGGATTTTCAACCGCTCGTCCGGCTGAACGTCTTCACCATCGCCCAGGAAGGGAGCAATCTCCAGTCCGGTTCCAGTGGCGGCGGCGGGCGCGTGGGGCTGGAGTTCTTTTCCGGCGAGCGGTCGCCGGAGCACTTCGCGAAAGAAGCGGCGCGGCAGGCGATTGTGCAGCTTGAGGCGCGCGACGCTCCGGCGGGCGAGATGGAAGTGGTGCTGGGCCCGGGATGGCCCGGCATTCTGCTGCACGAGGCCATTGGTCATGGCTTGGAAGCGGATTTCAACCGCAAGGGCATCTCCGCATTCACTGGCCGTATGGGGCAGCGCGTGGCCTCCGACATTTGCACGGTGGTGGATGACGGCACCATTCCGGGGCGGCGCGGTTCGCTGAATGTGGATGATGAAGGCGAGCCCACGCAAAAAACGGTGCTGATTGAGAATGGCATCCTGCGCGCTTATTTACAGGACAAGCTCAGCTCCGACATTCTCAAGACCACGCGGACAGGCAACGGGCGGCGGGAAAGTTATGAGCACATTCCCATGCCGCGCATGACCAACACTTACATGCTCGCGGGCACGGACGCTCCTGACGATATTATCCGCTCCGTCAAACGCGGACTGTACGCCGCCAATTTCGGCGGCGGGCAAGTAGACATCACCAATGGCAAGTTTGTGTTTTCGGCGTCGGAAGCCTACCTGATCGAGGATGGCCGGATTACAGCACCGGTGAAGGGCGCTACCCTGATCGGCGACGGCCCCACCGTGCTGACCCGCGTCACCGCCGTCGGCAACGATCTGAAGCTTGACCCGGGAATCGGCACCTGCGGTAAGGATGGACAAGGTGTGCCGGTGGGAGTGGGCATTCCCACCATTAAAGTCAGCAGCCTGACCGTGGGCGGCACGGCCCCGCGCGGCGGGCAATCGTTTGTTTAAGGAATTCCGTGACGCAGGGCTTGCTTTCCAGCCCTGCGGCTTTTCCAGTGCGCCGCGGTTTTAACGGCACGGCAAGGCCCATAGCTTGCCCCAAAGTGTGGCGGAGAAAAGCCGAAGGTATTGCTCAATTTGCTGGTCGGGAAACACCCGCCCTGCTGGAAGGGACGCAGGGCCGAAAAGTGGGCCCTGCGCTACAATCCCTGGATTTTACTTATGTCAGAAGGTGCACTGGAACAAATTGCCGTGGAACTGGTGAACCGCGCTGTGCGCGGGGGCGCTACGGCCGCGGATGTGACTGTTTACGAAGCGGATGAATTTTCCACGGCGCTGCGGCTCGGCGAGATCGAGAAGCTGAAGGAGGCTGCCTCCAAGGCCCTGGGATTGCGCATTTTCCGGGGCGTGCGCAGCGCCTCGTCCTTCTCCAGCGATTTTTCCCCACAATCTTTGGAGCGCCTCGTGGAGCGCACGCTGGCGATGGCGCGGGTCACTTCGGAGGATCCCGCCAGTGGCCTGCCTGACGCGGCGCTGCTGGGCCGCTACGAAGGCGATATGGGACTTTACTCCGAGGACGTGGCGGAGCTTTCCACCGAAGATCGCATTGACTACGCGCGGCGCGCGGAGCAGGCGGCGCTGAGCGCCGACCCCCGCATCAAAAACTCCGAGGGGGCGTGGTTTGAAGCCAGTGTTGGGCGCAGGGCCTATGCGAACTCGTTGGGTTTCGTGGGCAGTTACCGGTCATCCTACTGCGCGGGCTCCGTCGCTCCCGTGGCGGAGGAGGGCGGCATGCAGCGCGATTACTGGTACTCCGTATCGCGCCGCCGCAGCGCGCTGGAAAGCCCTGAGGCGGTGGGACGCAAGGCCGCCGAGCGCGTGTTGCGCAAGCTCGGGGGGCGCAAGATGGCCACTTGCCAGGTGCCGGTGATTTTTGATCCGGAAACCGCTCCCTCGCTGGTCGGTCACATTTTTGAGGCGGTGCGCGGTGACGCCATTTATCGCAGCGCCTCGTTTCTAACGGGGAAGCTGAATCAGAAGGTTGCCAACGAACGCGTGACCATCCTTGATGACGGCCTGCGTCCGGGCGGGTTCGGCACGCGACCCTTTGACGGCGAGGGGATTCCTTCTTCGGTGACGCCGGTCATTGAAAAGGGCATGCTCAGCAACTACCTACTAAACTGTTACACGGCACGCAAGCTGAACATGCGGACAACGGGGAATGCTTCGCGCGGGGTCTCCGGCCCACCCAGCGTGGGGCCCAAGAACTTTTATATGGCGCCCGGCCCGCATACTGCCGAGGAAATCCGCAAGTCCGTTAAGGCGGCCTTCTATGTCACCGACCTGATCGGCTTCGGCGTGAATATTGTGACGGGGGATTATTCCCGCGGAGCCTCGGGGATGTGGATTGAAAACGGAGAGCTTGCCTACCCGGTGGAAGAAGTCACGATCGCCGGAAATCTGGCGGAAATGCTGAACCACATTGAGATGGTGGGCTCTGACCTGGAATTTCGCAGCGCCATCGCGGCGCCTACCTTACTGATTTCCGGCCTGACGGTGGCTGGAACCTGATTGACAACCATGTCCCGGAACGATCGCGGTATCTCCACTCCAATTCTTATCTTAATTGTGGCTGTGGTCCTGGCCGGGCTGGTAGCCGTTTTTGTTCTCCAGCAACATCACGCAGTGTCTCATCCGGTTTCTGCTGGCGCGGAGCGGCCGGCCCCGAACGATGAGCAGAAGGCCTATCTTGTATCCCTGGTCTTCTCCGATTTGCGTATGAGTGCCGCGGCCAACTTCCTCGGTGACACAATAACTTACCTGGATGGTACCGTAACGAACAAGGGTGCGAAGCTGGTTCGTCGCCTGGATGTGGAATTGAATTTTGTGGATACTCTCAACCAGGTCGTGCTGCGAGAAACCGCTCATCCCCTTGCGGATCGTGCCACGCCATTGCAGCCGGGCGAGACCCACACCTTCCGCGTGACCTTTGAGCACATGCCGACGGATTGGAATCAAGCCCCCCCAACGGCAAGGGCCGTCTACGTGGAATTTTGAAAAGGAGCCAGGAGTCAGGAGTCAGAAGCCTGGAGTCAGAATTCGGTAGACTGCATACAGGAAACAAGGTAACGGCGTCGAGGTTTCAACCCTGTCAGCCTCCATCTGTCCTGGCTCCTGACTCCTGCATTTATCGTCCCAAATCCAGGCGGCGGTAGAGGGGCGCCGGCAGGCCGGCTTTTTCCATCATGGCCTGGGTTTTAGCCACGTCGTAAGGGGTGCGGTAAAACTCCACTTCTTTCCGGTCCGTGTCGAGAACCGCAAAACCCGCACGCCAGTCGTGGTCACGCGGTTGGCCCACGGAGCCGGGATTGATCAGATAGCGCGTGGAGTCTCCGAGAGGGACCGTCAGGGTCAATCCATCCGGTGTGCCGGGGATGTGGAGGGATTGAAAACGCCCGGCAGCCGTAAGCGTGAAGCCGCCTTGCAGGTGCGTGTGGCCGAAGCAAACGAGTTGAGTCTGCGGGCCGCGCAGCAGGGGCAGCGCTTGTGCCGGCCCCAGTATGTATTCGTCCTCATCCTGGGGTGATCCGTGCACGAAAATGAATCCCTCCATCAAAGCGGGACCCATGGGAAGGGCGCGAAGGTATTCGAGGTGCTCAGGGGTGAGGTTTTGGTGAGTCCACTCCGTAGCGAAACGCGCGTAAGGATTGAAATCCCTGGCGTCGTCGATTCCACAACATGCCTTGTCGTGGTTGCCGCGGATAACGACCTTGCAAAGGTTGCGAACTTTTTCGATGACCTCGTTGGGATTCGGGCCGTAACCCACGAGGTCGCCAAAACAAACCGCTTTATCGTATTTCCCGGCGGCGAGTTCAAGACAGGTGTAGAGAGCTTCGAGATTGGAATGGATGTCACTAAGCAGTAGGTAACGCATCGGCCCCCCGAACGGGCTGAATTATAAACTAGAAGGGCCGGCCAAGGGCATAAAATCCGCACGGAAGAAATGCGCCGGGATGGAAATAGGGGGACCCGGGTTCGCCGGCGGATCCGGATGGGGCCCGGTCCGCAGATTTTTGACCGTTGGCGTGGAATTCGCTAAAATCCCAAGGTTTAAGCGCCCCTCGCCGGAGGCGCCAAAGTGAGAGATATGCTGCGTTTCCAAACAGCGGGGGAGTCGCATGGTCAAGGTTTGGTCGCCATGCTCGCGGGATTGCCCGCGGGGCTACGGATCGATTTTGACTATGTGAATCGTGAGCTGAAGCGCCGTCAGGGCGGCTACGGGCGCGGCGGGCGCATGAAGATCGAGACAGACACCGCGCAATTTCTCTCCGGGGTGAGACATGGCCACACCATGGGTTCGCCCATCGCCATTCTGATAGTGAATCGGGATTGGGAAAACTGGAAAGAGGCGATGGCGGTGGAAGACCGGCCGGAATCACGCGCCAAATACAAGCCGCTTTCCCCACCCCGACCCGGCCATGCAGATTTGGCAGGATGCCTGAAGTACAATTTCCGCGAGGCGCGCTATGTTTTGGAGCGAGCCAGCGCTCGCGAGACCGCCGCGCG
>Ga0187851_10004890_pt1 | contig 10845 bp, 11 predicted proteins | sample June2016WEW_6_10_FD_132997 | JGI IMG/M metagenome (GOLD analysis project Ga0187851, IMG submission 132997) | Peatland microbial communities from SPRUCE experiment site at the Marcell Experimental Forest, Minnesota, USA - June2016WEW_6_10 | ecosystem: Environmental > Terrestrial > Soil >... | reverse complement strand
CGGTGGAGGACTTTGTAAGGATTTTGACGGAGCCGAAGTCGTCGCTGGTGAAGCAATCGACGGCGCTGCTGGAGACCGAGGGGCTGAAGCTGGAGTTTACGCCGGAGGCGCTGGCAGAGATGGCGCAGTTCGCGTTCCGGGTGAACGAGACGACGGAGAACATTGGCGCGCGGCGGCTGCATACGATCATGGAGCGAGTGCTGGACGAGATCAGCTTCCAGGCGCCGGAGCTGTTCAAGAAGCCGCGTGGGGAGGCGTCAGAGGAGGGCGTGATTGCCGAGGTGGGCGCGTCGGCACCGCTGACCGGCGAGGTGCAGAAGCCCGCGCCGCCGCTACCGGTGATCGAGCGGAAGAAGGACGATGGGACGGTGGAGAAGGTGATCGTGGTCGATCCGGAGTATGTCAAGCAGCAGGTGGCATCGATCGTGAAGGACCAGGACCTGAGCCGCTATATTTTGTAACGCAGACGGCGCTGGAATTTCTGGAGGGCACGGTTGGCGTGGGCGGCAAAGCGTTGCGGAAGGATTGCGGAATCGCCCAGTTCGGCGGCTGCGACCTCTGCGAGGATGAGCCAGTCGTGCCACTCGCCGCCAGCCTGCTGCAGCGCGGCAAATCGCGTGGCGAGGCGGTAGGCGTCCAGGAATGACTGCGGAGCGGACTCGGCAAGATAGCGCGCAAGCTTGGCGCGCTTGCGAATCTCGTGCAGCTCGGCGGTGTCTTGCGGGGCCGCATCCATTGGGCTGGCTACGCGGCGATTGCGGAAGCAGTCGCGCGCCAGGGCGATCATTTCGGCTTCGCTGAGCGCGATCGACTGCGCCGGAGCCAGCGCATCCAGCAGCTCCTCGAAGACCAGTGGAAGCCGCGCACGCTGCTTGTGGAGCAGCCTCAGCAGACGGTCTGCCGCTTCGTCTCCCTTGCGTTTGAGCGCGCGACGGAGCCGGCGCGCCTCGTCGGGCAGCTCGCGGTCCGAAGGCGGCGCGACCTCAACCTTGCTTGCGGCCACTTCACCGCGGACCAGATCGCGCTGCACGTCGATGTCGCGGAGCTGGCCGGCGGCCAGACGAAGCTGCTTCAGCAGGCGAACCGCCTGGCGGGCCTGTTGCTGGTGCGGCGGAAGCCCGGGAAGCATGGAGAGCAGTTCGAGTTGGGCTTCAACGCGGCGGGCGGAGGTGCGCAGGCGATGGACCGCAACCTTTCCCGGCTTGGCCAGGCAGAGCAGGACCGATGCCTCGAGAGACGAGACGGCCTGGCGAAGCAGTTGCACCGGGTGCGCCGATTGATCTGCCTGGGCCATGGGAGTTGGATGCCTGCATCCCTCCCGCGGATGAAGGAAAACGGCGACCCATGAAAGGACCGCCGCAATCTGTTCCTGTCGATTCGAAGGCTTAGTGTGCTGCGACGGCCTGCTTCTCGCTGAGTTCGGCGAGGCGCATGGCGAGGAGCTTTTCCAGATCTTCGAGGGCCTTGGAGAAGCCTTCGATGCCTTCCTTCAACTTGTCGTGGGCCATGCGGTCGGCGGCGTGCATGCGGTCGAAGGCGGCCTTGTCGATGGTGAGCCGTTCGATATTCATGGATGCGGCCCTGGCGGGGTCGAGCTTGCGCGGCAGGTTCTCTTCCTTGGAGTCGAGTTCGGCGAGCAACTTGGGCGCGATGGTGAGCAGGTCGCATCCGGCGAGTTCGGTGATCTCGCCGATGTTGCGGAAGCTGGCGCCCATGACCTGCGTCTTGTATCCGAATTTCTTGTAGTAGTTGTAGATGGTGGTGACGGAGATGACGCCGGGATCGGTGGGTCCGGCGTAGTCCTTGCCGGTGTCCTTCTTGTACCAGTCGAGAATGCGGCCGACGAAGGGCGAGATCAATGTCACTTTGGCCTCGGCGCTGGCGATGGCCTGATGCAGGCCGAAGAGCAGGGTGAGGTTGCAGTGGATTTCCTCGCGCTCGAGGACTTCAGCGGCCTTAATTCCCTCCCATGTGGAGGCGATCTTGATGAGGACGCGTTCGCGGTCGATGCCGGCCTTGTCGTACTGCGCGATGATCTCGCGTGCTTGGGCGATGGTCTTTTCAGTGTCGTAGGAGAGGCGGGCGTCGACCTCGGTGGAGACGCGGCCGGGGACGATGGCGAGGATCTTGCGGCCGAAGGCGACGGCGAGCGACTTGAAGGCGAGAGCGGCGACGGCCTGATCGGTGGCTGAGGGGCCAGCCTCGGTGCGCGCCTGCTTGAGGACGCCGTCGACGATGGACTGGTAGGCGGGCATCTTCGCGGCGGCGGCGATGAGCGAGGGGTTGGTGGTGGAGTCCGTCGGCTTGAACTGTTCGATGGAGTTGATGTCGCCGGAGTCGGCGACCACCTTGGTCATGCCGCGAAGCTGTTCGAGAAGAGTTGCCATGGATCTCCTTGTGCGTTGTCTACACTTCAATTTTATCAAGACGGCGCGGGTTGTGCCGACTTCGAGAGCGTGCGGCAGCGCGCCGCTGGCGGTCATCTATACTTACGATGGTGATTCTCTTGCTGGCGAAAGCGATAGAGAGGAACAAAGGAGACTGATGAGAGCGCTTGTGATCGACCGGCCCGGGGAGGCGCGGGTGATTGAGATGGAACGACCAGCGGCCGACCCGCAGCTCGCCACGATGCGGGTCCGCCGGATCGGACTGTGCGGCAGCGACCTGACCACCTATCTGGGCAAGAACCCGATGGTGACGTATCCGCGGATTCCAGGGCATGAGGTTGCGGCGACGCTGGAGCATGTGCCGGCAAACGAACTGGGACTGGTAGCGGGCATGAACGTGACGCTGTCGCCGTACACGAGCTGCGGCAAGTGTACGTCTTGCAGGCAGGGGCGCTTCAACGCGTGCCGGTTTAACGAGACGCTGGGGGTGCAGCGCGAGGGCGCGCTGATGGACTTCCTGAGCGTGCCAGTGGAGAAGATCTATGCGGCGCCGCTGCCGCTGGAAGAGCTGGCCCTGGTGGAGCCGCTGACTGTTGGCTGCCATGCGGTTGCGCGCGGTCTGGTGACGGCGAAGGACACGGTGGCGATCTATGGATGCGGCGGCGTGGGGCTGGGCGCGGTGGCGGCGGCGGCCTTCCGCGACGCGCGCGTGGTTGCCATCGACATCGACGACAAGAAGCTGGCGATTGCGAAAGGCTGCGGCGCGCGGGAGCTGATCAACTCCACACGCGAGGACGTTCACGCACGGCTACAGGAGATCACGGTCGGCCACGGGCCGGACGTGATTGTCGAGGCCATCGGACGGCCGGACACCTATCGCGCCGCCGTCGAGGAGGTCTGCTTCGCGGGCCGGGTCGTCTACATTGGATACGCCAAGGAGAACGTCAGCTTCGAGACGCGGCTGTTTGTGCAGAAGGAGCTGGACATCCGCGGCTCTCGCAATGCGCTGCCCGAGGACTTCCGGGAGGTGATCCGCATGTTCGAGCAGAAAAGGTTTCCCACCGCGGAGGCGATCAGCGCGACCGTTCCGCTGGACGAGGCGCCCGCGATCCTGCGCGCGTGGAGCGAGAACCCGGCGGCGTATACCAAGATCATGATCGCGTTCGATTAGCCGTATCTGGTCCTCGGTGAGCTTCGCGGTTAGAAGCTGGGGGATTGGTGGTGGAGGATTTGTTGGACGACGGAGTGGACCTGGAGGATGGGCCAGGGGGTGGAGACGGTCTGGGGCGTGGATTGCGCGGGCTGGTGGAGGAGCAGGGCGGGGCGCGGGTCGAAGACGCCGCGGGAGGCGGCTTCGTCCTCCTTGGTCCAGGCGGGGAGGCCTCGCCAGATGGCGGTGCGCCAGCCGTGGTCTCCCTGGACGATGAGCGTGGTCTGGGGCCAGCGGGGGGAGGACTGGAGGGTGGCGAGGAGCTGGCCGAGGACGCGGTCGGTGAGGGCGAGGTTGTCCAGGTAGGAGCTGCCGCACTGGTTGGTGAAGGTGTTCTGGGCGCGGCTCCAGGTGTTGGGGCTGTGGGGGAGGGAGAGGTGAAGGAAGACGAAGTCGGCCTGATCGGTGCGCAGGATTTGCAGGGCGTGCTGCTGCAGGTCGATCTGGGTGAGGTGGCGCAGGCGGAGGTCGAAGGCGCAGAGGTCGCGGTCGGCGCGGGCGGGGGAGATGAGCTCGACGGCGAGTTGATGGAGCGGGGAACTGATGTTGGCGGCGAGGGTGGCACGTTGCGACATGGGGCCGTCCTGCATGTCGTGGTCGGTCCAGTAGCAGTTCTGGATGTCGGGGGAGTAGATGGAACAGTAGGGGTTGTACCAGCCGACGGCGGCGGTGCGCCATCCGGACTGCACGGCATCGCCGAAGACGGAGCTGGCGCCGTCGACGAGCTGGCGGCCTGAACCGTCGGCGTGGTGGACCCAGAGGTGATTGCGGAAGGTGTAACGGACGCCGTCGACGAGGCGGCCGGTGAGCAGCGAGGGAAGGACCTTGACGGTGTGAATGCCGATGGACTGGGTGTTGGTGAAGAGCGTGCTCTGGGCGCGGAGGGCGTCGAAGTTGGGGAGAGCGAGGTTGGGGGCGCGGTGCTCGAAGAGCTGGTCGTAGGAGAGCTCGTCGAAGACGATCCAGACCAGGAGGGGATGCTGGCGCGGGGGCTGGGGTGTGGCGGCGGGCTGGTTCCAAGCGGCGGTGATCTGGTTGGGGGCGGGCTTCCATGCGGCGACCCAGAGGAGCTGCGCGATGCTGGCGAGGGCGAAGAGGACGAGGGCTGCGGCAACGAAGCTGCCGGTGCGCAGCAGGCGGCGATACCACCTGGCATAGCGCAGGAGGAGCAGAAGAACGATGGCGGCCCAGAGGACGAGGAAGAGCGCAACCAGGGATTCGATGAGATCGAACGAATTGATGGACTGCGTGCGCTGCAGCAGATATGGCGGGACGGCGATGGCGAGCAGAAGGCGCACCCAGGGATAGACGCGGGTGCGCGCGAGCAGGGAGAGGAGGAGGAAGAAGAGCAGGGCGAGGAGGAGGAGGTCCGCGATATACGCGAAGCAGACCTGGGCGAGGGGGAACGGGGTGTGCATGCGGACGTCCGCGCCGCCCCCGAGCAGATCGCCGTAGTTGGTGACCAGGATGATCGAGGCGAGGCCAAGAGATTGACAGAGCTTCTTCAGCATTCGGCGGTTCTTTCGGGTTCGATTCTCGCAAAGAAGAAGAGGACGCGGCCGTTGGCGAGGGGTTGACGGTCGAGCAGGCGGAAGCGGCCGGTGCAGGCGTCGAGGAGATTGGCTTCGGAGAGAGAGCCATAGAGGTCGTCGCGGCCGCGCAGGAGGCTCTGGAACATGGGGTCGGCGACGGGGACCCACTCGAGGACGAGATGGCGCCGGGTGAGGCGATGGCAGAGGGCGAGAATCTCGGGCAGGGGGACCTGTTCCATCAGCAGGAGGTGATGGATGACGGCGAGCATGAGGACGAGGTCAAACTGGGATTCGAGGCGCGGCAGCAGAGCGAGGGATTCGCCGTTGCGCCAGCCGGCGGCGGGAGTGGGGCGGGCCAGGTCGGCGTGGATGGTGAGGATGGGGAGATTGCGCTGGCGGGCCATGCGGAAGAGGCGGTCTGCGGCGGCCTGGTCGCGCTCCAGTGCGACGACGTCGGCTCCGAGCGAGGCGGCCAGTGCGCTGAAGTCGCCGGTGTTGGCACCGATGTCGAGGACGCGGGCGGGTTGGGTGGATTCTAGGACGCGGCGGACCCAGTCGAGCTTCTGGCGGCTCTCGTCGGGGGTGTAGTGAGTGAGGGTCTGCGGGTAGTCACTCCAGTTGGAGCGGGCGGAGCGCGGCGCGGCGCGGAGGGTGCGGCGGCGGAGGGCCTTCAGGGTGCGCTGCAGGATGTGAGTTGCGATTTCCGGATCGTGCGGGCGGGATTTTTTTTGCGGAGTGGCGGAGTTCGGCGGCGTGAGTACTTTTGCGGGCGCGGCGTCGGACTTGCGGCGATCGAGCAGAGTGGGCAGGGTGATGGGCCAGAGCGCGGCGCGGGAGAGACGGCGACGCCAGGGGAGTGCGGCGAAGCATTCGGCGGGCTCCAACCCGTCGCGGCGGAAGAGGCTGATGGAGAGCGGCCAATGGAGAAGGCGATTCATCAGCAGCGGGAGCAGAAAGGTGCGGACGTACTGTCCGTAGGCGAGCCAGATGGAGGGGTTGGGACCGCGGCGGGCGGAACCTCGGCGTTCGAAGGAGAGGATATCGACGAAGACGGGACGCGGGCCGAGGAAGAGGACGTTGAGCGGGGTGGCGTCCTTGAGAATCCAACCGGCGGCGATGGCCTGGTCGCAGAGGTCGAGGGTGAGGTTGGCGGCGGCGAGCCACTGCGCAGGGGTCCACTCCCACGGGTAGGTGGGGACGGGAATCCTGGGATGGCGGAGGATGAGCTGCGGGCCGGAGTCGTCGATTGCGGCGGCGATGAGGTCGCCGCGCTGCTGCATGGTTTGGCAGAGGGGAGACTGGACAAAGTCGAGCACGTCCGCGCGCGCGGAGGGGGCGATGCTGCGGACGGCCAGCTCGTCTTCAAAGCGGAGCGAGCCGGCGGGATCGCGGAATGTGGCGCGGGGCAACACAGAGTTCATGCGACTTCGCGGGACTCTGCCGACTCGGCCGCTACCGGCGGAACTTCAACTGGGGCCGTCTGCTTGCTTGCGAAGAAGGCGCGGATGCGGCGGCGAATGAAGTAGGCGTAGGCCGCGCCCACGGAGGCAAATGTCTGGAGGGCGATGAGGCCGGAGCCGGGATCGACGTATCCCCAGGCGCGGCGGTCGGTGGCCACAAGCATGCAAAAAGCGATGAGGAGGGTGAGCGAAGAGGAGATCAGTCGCTTCATAAAAAGCCTTTCTCTGAATGGACCCTGGTTGAAAGCCGCTTTAGCGGAGTAGAAGCGGCGGAGGATGGCCCTGAGGGACAACGCCTTGTGCAAGCCGTTTTTCTGAGAAACACCGGTTGAAGGAGATAGTTGCGCGCGAACGAAGTATTTTGAGATTCGTTCCGGGAGAGGCTTGCTGATAGGAGAGAGGCGGTGTGTGCAGCGGAAGATGTACGTCCAGGAGAATTCCCCGGCACCGGGTGGCGGGTGAGGCACGCTTCTGACGTTTACAACTTATGTGCAGCGGTTTTCATGGGGAGAAGACCACGCAGACTTCTCTTGCCCCGCTAATCATGAGGGCGTTTGGAACGGGCTAGAATAGTGCGCATGGAACCGACCGAGATGCAGGAGTCTTTCAAGCAGATGAAGGAGAGGACTGTCTTGAAGACGGACAGGGCGATGTGGGGGCAGGCGTTTCGCAAGCCTCGTTTTGTGGTGGGCATTGCATGGTGCGCGATTGCGGCAAGCTCGTCCGCGATCTTCTTCGGAAACCTGCGTTTCGGAACGCAGTTTCTCGGTCTTGTTTATTCGGACGATTTCTTCTACTACGCACAGGTCGCGCGCAATCTCGCGCTTCACAGCACATCGACCTTCGACGGCATTCATCGCACCAATGGCTATCACCCGCTTTGGCTGCTTGTGCTGACACTGGCGACGAAGCTGTTTGGCATCGGGGGAGTGTTCCACGCTTCGACTGTGGTTCCGTTCGCGGCTGCGCTTGCCGTGTTGCAATTTTGCATGGTTATAGCGATCGCCTATTTTGCTTTTTGCGTCTCGAACGAGCTGTGCGGCGTTGCCGTGAGTTGCTGTATCCAATTACTGGTGGTTGCCTTTGTGTTGAGTATGGTGTGCAGCGGCATGGAGGCGGGCCTGGCGCTCGTGCTGTTCTTCGGCCTGCTCCGGTTTCGCCTTCGCGCGGACTTTCGCTGGTCCAGCCGCCAGAGCTTTACCTACGGCCTCATTGCCGGCTTGATGGTCCTTGCGCGCATTGATGCGATGCTTCTGGTTGCGTTGCTATTGATCTTCGATGTGTTTGCGAATGGGTGTGACGAGGGCGGGCGGGCGCGCCGGGGCCTCTGGTTCTGCATGGGCCTGTGGCCGGTTGCGGTGTATGTGCTGCTGAATGAATGGTTCTTTCACACGCTCTTGCCGGTATCCGGAACGGCCAAACAACTGCGCCATCATCTTGCTCCTTCGTTGTCGGCGCTGCGCTCGCTCCCGATTCTCTTCGGAATACGGCCCTCTTACCTTCTGGGGCCCTGCGTGCTGGTTACGCTGCTGGCGCTGGCTTTGCTCGGGACGGGAATGCGTGCGATGCTGCCCGGCAGGCGAGGCGTCATCTGGGCGGTCCTACTCTTCCCGTTTGTCTACATTCTCACCATCATCTCCTTGAGCGACTGGGGGGTCTGGCCGTGGTATCTATATGTGTGGCCTGCCACCGGGTCGGTTGCCGGAGCGATCGTCTTTTCGGGGCGGCGGGCGCGCGCGCAAGCCTCTGTGTCCTGGAGCAGCATTGCCTGCTTCGCCGCGTCCGTCTGTTATCTGATCATCATGACGGCTGTTTTTGTGCAGTATTCCAGTCCGCGTAATAACGACATGTATTTGACGGCGCTGGATTTTAGGCAATTTGCCGAAAATCATCCCGGGATCTATGCGATGGGCGATCGCGCGGGTGCGGTCGGCTATCTGGCGAATGTTCCTGTCATCCAGCTCGAAGGCCTGATGATGGAAAGCAGTATCTCGACAACATCCGCGCGCAAAGAGATGTGCAGGACGTTTTGAAGCAGTATGGGGTTCGCTACTACATTTTCACTTCCATGCGCGCCGGTCCGGATGCAGATGGTTGCTATTCCGCGAGGGAACCGGCGCAGGCAGGGCCGGATTCTCCTGTGATGCGGGCGCACATCTGCAAGACGCCGGTCGCGGTCTTTCAGCATGGCGGCTATGTGAACGACGTCTTCGACATGCAGTAGAAGGCCGATGCAATCGAGGACCGATTGCGTCTGAGCGCGGCGTTGAAGCGCCGGGCCGGCGCGGAGGGCACAACGAATCGCGCGCTGATTCTGCGGGTTATCGTCGCGGGATCGCGGGTGAGCCGTGAGAAGCGAAGGTTGGTGCGGGGCGCGAATCGCCGCTCATAACGAGAGACAAAGGCGCGATGAGTGGGGCGACCGGTGCATTTTCACGGACTCAGCCATAAATATGGTAGGATGGTTTTATGAGAACCACGATGGACATTCCGGACCCGGTGTATCGCGATTTGAAAAGCGAGGCTGCACGGGAGGGAACCTCGGTGAAGCAGATCATTCTGCGCAAGGTAATGTATGACCCCCGCCAGACCGAGGCGGCAGCGCCAAAGAAACTGAAATACCCTCTGGTGGCCTCGAAACAGCCTGGCTCTCTCAAACTCGGCGAGGAGGGTGTTTACGAATACATCCCTTTTCCCTGATTCCGTTGACGCGCGCAGCCATAAATATGGTAGACTTTGGATATGAGGACAACGGTCGACATTCCGGATACGACCTACCGCTTGTTGAAGACGCGTGCTGCGGCCGAGCGTGGATCGGTAAAGCAATTGCTGCTGCGCGGGGCGGAATCGGTTTTGCGTGAGCCTCTGACGAAGAAGGTACGACGGCTTGAGGCACCTCTGCTTAACGCTGGCAAGCCCGGATCGCTGCATTTGGATAACGAAAGTATCTATGATCTCATCGGTTTTCCCTGATCTCAACGTGTGGATGGCGTTGACACTGAAAGCGCACGATCATCACCCTGTTGCATGGAAGTGGTATCGATCGCTTCGCCCTGACGAGGAGTTGGCGTTTTGCCGTTTCACCCAGCTTGGCTTTCTCCGACTCCTCACAACACAGGAGATCGCGAAGCATGAGACCTTGAACCAGCTGCAGGCTTGGGCCGCTTACGACCATTGGCTGAAAAAGGGTGGGGCCATCTTTCAGGAAGAGCCGTTGGGCCTTGAGGTTGAGTTCCGATCCTTCGCGACCCGAACGACGCCTTCCCCGAAGGAATGGGCGGATTCTTATCTGGCGGCGTTTGCGGCGGCTGGTTCCATGGAGTTAATCACCTTCGATCACGCGCTGAGTCTGCGGGCGAAGCGATCTGTATTACTTGCAAAAAATCAATGAACGGTCTTGCGCCCATTCACGCTTTGATAGCGTGAGCGCTTTCCAAGGTTCCGGCTTCAAGAGTGGTAGAAGTATTGTTCGATGACTGGGTTGCACAGCCAGATAGAAGACACGCGCATTACCCCTTCGGAGATGAATTGGTACGACCTCACAATCTATCAATACGCTCTTAAGGTCGGCACCTATGTCTTCAACCTCTAGCTTATGTCCACCCTTCCGGTGGGAAAGGTGGTGATAGACGAGCAGACTTTGCCCGCGCTCCCAATATGCTTCTAGTTCTTCTATAGAGATGTGCTTTTGCGAGCTTCGTGGCCCAATTCCATTATCCGGGTCAAAAAAGATGAGTTCGCTCCGACTCGTTGCTTCAAGCGCTTTTCCGAGCCACTCATTTCGAGGCGTGTTCGACAGGGATTCATTGAAGAACACTGAATTGGGGAGTAATGGGTGAAGATTCTCGATCTTTCTTTGCGTATGATCTTCAAAGCGGCCCAATTGTTCAAACAATTCTGGATCACAATGCTTGAGGCAGTCCTTTCCGGTATAGCTGCGGTATTTCCTCAAGGAACCGTCGTTATTCTTCTCGTCTTTGCCGTCGGCGGCGCACCAGACGACTCCGAGTGACAAACCACTTTTCACCAATTGCCGGAGTAAGGTCAGCTTCCCGTAATCGCCAATATCGCCAACATATTTGTCTTGCATATCGTTATGACACTTGCTGCGAAACTTCTTGGGTTACTGAGCTTATTGCGCGGGCGCGGTTTTTGTAGCTGGCGGCGATGAAGTCGCGGAAGATGGGGTGGGGCTCGAGCGGCTTGGATTTGAACTCGGGGTGGAACTGGCAGGCGAGGAAGAAGGGGTGGGTGGG
>Ga0187851_10004889_pt1 | contig 10845 bp, 8 predicted proteins | sample June2016WEW_6_10_FD_132997 | JGI IMG/M metagenome (GOLD analysis project Ga0187851, IMG submission 132997) | Peatland microbial communities from SPRUCE experiment site at the Marcell Experimental Forest, Minnesota, USA - June2016WEW_6_10 | ecosystem: Environmental > Terrestrial > Soil > Wetlands... | reverse complement strand
GCCCACGAGGACAAATTCGTCCGCAGCAGGCCCGAGCGCGGCAAGCAGTTCCAGGAGATACGTTTTCTGCGGTTCGGGGATCATGACGGCTTCCACATTGGCTCAATAGCCCTTTCGAACAGGTAATCTGCCTGTTTTTGGTCGCGCCCTCCGCGTCCAACCAGATCGAGGTAAGCCTGGACGTCGGAGACGGTTGGAATCCTATCGGAGCGTCTGGCATACATGAATACGCCGAGGTCGTATGGTTCCAGGAACCGGAGCGGCGGTCCATCTGCCCTACGGTTCGCAAGATCCTTGAGCTTTTCAGCCTGTTTAGGCGAAGACAGGTATACGTCTATCGTGTCGAAATCGATGAAAGGCGCGCGGACATTCGCAGCCGCGGGTCCAGTGAAGGCAAAGCGGGGTATCGCGAGAGCTTCCAGAGCATTGCTGATCGTGCTCAAATCCTGCCCGAAGGGATTTGGGTAGGTAATGCTGTCCCGCAAGCGCGAGCGATAGCGTTCGCGGTATTTCGCGGCCCAGGCGAGCAGAAGGCGCTTGGGCTCAGGCACGACTACCGACATTCCGCGTCGTCGAATCCAAAGTTGGTCTTCCAGCGTCCGAAGAGCCTTCGAGATGGTGCTCAGACTGACGACAAAAAGACCTGTGTCCCCATCGGCACCGGTGAGAAGAGTATTGTCGCGGGACTCCTCTTCGAGTTCCTGGGCGATTTCACTCAGCGTCCAGTCGCGAGGCTTTTGGAGGAGCACCCGAACAACGCGTGAAAACCGTCCCGAGAATACATTGACCTCGCGAGGTCCGTCCGATGCTTCAACGACAACTTTACTGCGCTGGCCCGTTCTCTGTAGGACGAATTTCCCAGGGACATTGATGGAGATGTTGCCGGCGAGATCAAGGAAATCAATGCCTGCTTCAATGCAGAAGGCCTGCACCTGCTGGGAGAGCGCGGGGGAGACGACGGCGAATGCAGCATCTTTCTCAATCGCTTTGAGACGTGCTATCCATGGAGCGATGTCTTCCAGTTGTCGGGGACTGATTGACTGCTTGATCTCTGCGTACACACGAACCTTGTTCTCTCCTGACTCGAGATCGAATCGGACGTCGAAAGGGGGACTGTCGGTGACATTAGTCAGCCGTATTCCAGGAAGCAGGGCAAAGGGGTTCTGGTCCTTAAGGGCTTGGATTATCGCGGCCTCAGTGATTTGGACAGATCCAAACATGCCCAATTTTCCCACAAAGGAAAGTCGTCGTAAAGGAAAATTTTCCTATAAATGCGGTTTCCAAAGTAGGAAAACTTCGTAAACCCTAAAAGATGTTAGGCTTCAAGGTGCACATCCTTCTTAAGAAAATATGAGAAAAACCGTAAAGACAATGACTGGCCGATGGTCGAATCCCTCAGTTCGCCTTTTGGCAGGGCAGAGCGATCCGGTTGAGGCCGTTCTAAAGAGGGCCCGAGAAACCGTTCTCATGGCGATAGATAAGGGCTGGTCTGGTCCGCCATTCGATCCCATTGCACTAAGCGGGATATTGGGAATCCCGGTTTTCCCACGAGCCGACATTCGCGACGCCAGAACCGTACCTCAAGGCGAAGCCGGGATCTGTATTGAGTACAATCCAACGCGCCCACGCGGCCGACTTCGGTATTCGATTGCTCATGAAATTGCACACACGCTGTTCCCAGACTGCGCAGAACAGATCCGATATCGATCCGCTCATCACGAGATGAAAGGCGACGATTGGCAACTCGAAATGCTCTGTAATATTGGAGCCGCCGAATTCCTAATGCCGATTGGCAGTCTTCAACGGCAGCTAATAGAGGACCCCTCCATAGACCGCGTATTGGTAATGCGCAGCCAGTTCGATGTGTCCACGGAAGCCATCCTAATAAGGCTAGTACAGGTTTCAGAGCGGCCGTGCAGCGCGTTCGTCGCGTCCAAAGTGGAACGAGGCAATCGAGCGGGCAGTTACCGGCTCGACTACGTCATCACTTCGCGGGGTTCGGTGGATAGCACACAAAGTGGAAGTATGTTGCCTGACCCCGCGATCATTGGCGAGTGCACTGCCATTGGATACACCGCCAAAGGGAACATCCTGTTCCCAGGACAAAATACCCCTGCGCATATTGAATGCGTCGGCATACCTCCCTACCCCGGCAGCCTTCATCCCCGGGTCGCAGGATTTCTGAACAGCGGACCAGCAATGGAAGCTGGTTCATCGATCAGCTACCTGAAAGGAAATGCGCTCGAGCCGCGAGGCGAATCAACAAAGATCATCGTGCACATCGTGAGTGATGCAACACCCAATTGGGGTGGACGCAGTTTCGCGGTAGCGGTTAAGCAAAAGTGGCCCACCACCCAACGGGATTTTCGAACCTGGGTGGAGTCGAACCGACGCAATCTGAAGTTGGGACAGGTTCACGTCGCCAGAGCGGCCGAAGAGACCTTCGTCGCCAGCATGGTCTGCCAAAGCGGATATGGCCCTTCTGTACAACCACGGATTCGGTACGCGGCATTGGAAGAAACCCTTAAGGGTGTTGCCGAAGTGGCTAAAAAACTCCAAGCATCTGTTCACATGCCAAGGATTGGGACCGGGCAAGCAGGTGGAGCATGGTTCATCGTTGAAGAACTGATCAGATCTACTCTGACGAATGCTGGAGTATCAACTACTGTATATGATCTGCCGGAAACATCACCGAATCAGCAAAAACAGCTGGAGTTGATTCCTTCTATGGCATAAATACGGAGGCATGCGCGAGATGCCGAGGCAAGTTGTGCTCCTGTCGGGGCCTGTTGCATCTGGGAAAACCACATTGGCTGAATCATTGGAAGCGAAATATGGTTTTCATCGTTTCAAGACGCGACAGTTGATCCAGTCAATTCGAGAGGTGAAAACCGAACGGCGTGCTCTACAGCGCGCCGGAGAAGCCTTGGACAGGAAAACAGGCGGTCATTGGGTTGCGGACGCACTTGGCAAAGTAGTCCAGACCTTGGCAGATGATAGCTGCATCGTTGTCGATTCCGTCCGGATCAAATCCCAGATTGATGCAGTCCGCCGCGCGTTCGGAGCCCGCGTGATCCACATTCACCTTACGGCATCCGAAGAGAAGCTCCGTGACAGGTATGAAAAGCGGGTGCGTTCTATCGAAGAACTTGGAAATTATGCGGAGGTGCGCGCGGACAAGACGGAGCGCCTCGTTGGTCGCTTGGCATCCGTGGCAGATATCGTCGTAGACACTGAACAGAGTACAAACGAGGGTGTTCTAGTTCGTGTTGCGTCCCGTCTCGGATTCTATGGTAGATCTGTAGACCGATTGGTAGATGTCCTCGTCGGCGGTCAATACGGAAGCGAAGGCAAGGGCCACGTAGCATCCTATCTGGCACCCGAATATGACTATTTAGTTCGTGGTGGCGGGCCGAACGCTGGACATACCGTCTACGAGGAACCGAACAGCTATGCCCATCATCAACTGCCCTCGGGTACCCGCTGTTCAGAGGCGAAATTAATCATCGCCCCTGGGGCTGTACTAGCGGTTGGCAAGCTATTGAAGGAAATAGCGGAATGCGAAGTTGGGGCGGATCGTCTGACAATCGACCCGACCGCGATGATCATTGAGTCCGAAGATGTCTTCTTCGAGAAAAAGGAACTCGAAGGCAAGATCGGAAGCACAGCGCAGGGAGTCGGAGCGGCCACCAGTCGGAAAATCCTCCGATCAGCGGCGAATCCTAAAGTGAAATTGGCTAAGGATATTTTTGAACTAAAGCCTTTTGTAGGGGAAACGCTAGAAGTATTGGAGCGGGCATTCGCAGATAGTAAACGGGTTTTCTTAGAAGGAACACAGGGGACGGGCCTCAGTTTGCACCACGGGCCGTATCCCTATGTCACATCGCGCGACACGTCAGTGAGCGGATGCTTAGCAGAGGCAGGGATCGCGCCCACTCGTGTTCGACGAACAATAATTGCCGTACGGAGCTATCCGATTCGCGTAGAGAGTCCGAAGGGCGGCACTTCTGGTCCAATGGAGCGGGAGTTAACTTGGCAAACGATCTCGGAACGCTCTGGTATTCCACTGTCGGAATTGGAGCAGACGGAGAAGACCACGACAACCAAGAAAAGGCGGCGCGTCGCAGAGTTTGATTGGCCGCTCCTTCGGCGATCTACCTCGCTGAACGGCCCTACTGACATCGCACTGACGTTTGTAGATTACCTCGACATCGACAACCGAAAAGCGCGCCGATTCGAACAACTTACAGCACCGACGCTTCAATTCATTGAGGAGATTGAGCGGGTCGCTAGCGCACCGGTTTCTCTTATCACCACACGATTTGACTACCGAAGCATTATTGATCGAAGGGCTTGGTGAGCACGACGGATGGCCATTACTAAGGAACAGTTTCTCTCCCTCTACCCCCGGCTCTATCACATGGCACAGGCTGGAAGTTGGCCATCCATAAGAAGTCATGGTCTCCTTAGCACTTCAGCCCTCTTAGATCGATTCGAAGTAAACGGAGCCGAGCGGGAGGGCGTTGAGTGCAAGCACCGCCCCGAATGCGTTGAGATCACTCACCCCGTACACGGACGCGTCGTTATTCGTGATCAGAAGCCGATGAGTGAAAAAGCCCTATTGAAATGCCTCGTTGGAACAACACCACGTGAGTGGTACGTATTATTGAATAGTCGAGTTTTCTTCTGGGTAAACGAGCACCGGGTGTCAACACTATTGGGTGCTCGGGCATATAAGGACCATGAGCATGATGTCCTAACGATTGACGCCCGGTCCCTTCTGGAGCGCTACGTAACTCGTATAGCACTCTGCCCCATTAATTCTGGAAGCACTGTTTATAATCCCCAGCCGCGTGGCTTAGACCTATTTCGACCACTTGATTCTTATCCATACGAGACGCGACGGAAGTACGGGAAGAACGCCGTTGCCGAACTGACAATCGACCACTCAGTTCCTGATCTGCGGGACTTTGTGATTAAGGTCGAACGCCGCAGAGGCCAAGAAGTACATCGAACCCTTTACGAGGCTCGGTAGGTGATTCGTGTGGGAAGCGATCGCCATAATTCCTCATATTACGGTGCCTTCTGTTTGCTACGAGTATGACAAACGTCAACGTGACGGCTGTCGCCAGAATTGCCTTTCCCGGTTTAGTCATCGACATACCGCCACCTCACTGGATCTTGAAAAATGGATTGCGCTCCGTCTTGGCGCGGTTAATCTTCTCCTTGAACAGCATCTTCAGATCGCCCTCGCGCTCAAGCGTCTCGACAATCTCCTGCAACTCTGCCAGGACGAAAACTTTTTGTGCCAGGCCTATGCGGGCGTCTTCGACGGCGGCCGGCGCATATCCGGAATAAGAAATGAAGATGCCGGCGACATCGCCGCGCCCGTAAACGCTCACCAGGTGGGGCGCGATTTCCTGGCGGCCGATGGGCTTGTCCCACCACTTCATTTCGACCAGGTAGACGACGCCGTCAATTTCGACGCCGCCGTCAATCTGCTCGATGATGCCGTCGCCGTCTTTTTTAACGGTGAAGGCTTCGCGGAGGAGGAACCCCGCGAAGGCAAACAAATCGTTCAGCGCACGTTCGAGCTGCTTACCACGTTTGTGTGGGTCTGTTTCCGCGAAGAGCCTGTACAGATTCGTTTTCAGTGTCTGGCGCCGCTCATTCTCTTTCTGCTTCGCCTCAACCGCCGCGTTGTAGACCGCCTGGCGCTCCTTGCGTTCCTTCTCGCGCTCCAGATTGATGCGGGTGAAACTGTCCTTGACGTTGATGACTTTCTGAACCTGCGAAACCAGCCCCTGTGCCTTAAGGCGATCGTTGTCCCAGCAGCTTGAGAAATCGTCAAATTCGCAGATGCGCTTTAGGACTTCGCGCCGCTGCGCGAGCGCGGGCTCGCCCGCTTCATTCAAGCGGCAAAGAATTGAGCGGGCCATCTCATGTTTCCGGACGCCGTCCTTGTCCTGCTTCAGTTTCTGTTTCCAATCGGCCAGCGCGTTGGCGGCGACGCCGGCGCCTGCGAAGAAGTCGATGACACCCTGCTTCGAGCGGAACAGGACCGGGACAGTGTCGCAGAGCAGTTCGAGCAGCTCGGGAGGATAGTGGTACGAGATGTCAACCTGAGTTTGCATTCAGCGCTAGGCCTTCACTTCCTGTTCGAGTTCAGACAGATCAGCCTTAGTTTTCGCCAGCACAGCGGTAAAGCAGGTGAGGCAGAACCGCCGCGAATTCCCGAACGCCTTGCGCGGGTTTGGAACGTCGAAGCATTTGTCGCCCTTGGCGATGGACCCATCACAGCCGCGGCACGGGCACTCCTTGCCTGCTGTGGCGGCCTGGGGCAGTCCGGTCGAGCCATTGATTAACGAGGGGATGCTATTTTTTGACATCTTGAAGTTTTTTAACCTCCCGCGTCAGATCGTTGAGAATTTCCGTCAGGCCCAGCATCGCAACGCCGAACTCTTCTGTAGCCCATGCCGCGCGCTTCCGGCCGGCCCCGAATCGCTTGTCCACCTGCTCATTCACCATCTGCAGGGCGGCGACGAAGTTGTTCTGGGCGCCGATGCCCGGCTTCAGCTTTCGGGGCAGCTCGACACCGGCAGGAAGAAGCCCGCACCGGTTCAGCAGCAAAGTGGCGGTGCGTTTCGTCTCTTCGTTGAGCCGCTTCTTTCCTTCCTGCCACTGCTTGAGCGGCAGGACGGCAAAGGGCTGCGCCGCGCTCGATTCCTGCAGCTGCGGCCTCGCCGCGGCGCTTTTCTTGACGACATCCTTCGCCAAGGCGGGATCGAGTCCCAAGCTCTCGAATTTGCGCTCCAGGTCGGCAACGATGTCGGAGTCCTCGGCCGTTGTGAATTCTTCTTCAAAGACCCGGTCCACAATCTCGCTGTTGACCACCATTTCTTCCCCGAGCTTCATGCGCGCCCGACCCTCGATGACATCGCGCGGCGGCTCGGGGTCGCCGCCCCCGGTGACTTCCTCCCAGAACGCTTGGTCGTCGTTCTCAAATTGCTTGAAGCACTTGAGCTGCTCATCGAGATTCATGCCGATGTGCGTTACGATGTGGCCGTAGTTGTCCGGATGGGTGGGGTCGTTCTGCACTACGACGCGCAGAATCCTGCCGATGAACTGAATGTACGGCGCCAGCGAACGGAATGGCCGGAAGATGGCGGCCACGCTCAGCTTCGGATGATCGAATCCTTCGCCTAGCATCTGGACCTGCACGATGCAGTCCAGCGTGCCGTTTTTGAGATCGCGGAGGATGGTTTCCTGTTTGTCCGAGTCGAGATTGCTGTGGATGATCTCCGCTCTGTATCCGCGCTCCTCATAGAGCGACCGGATGCGCTGGCCGTGGTTGATGGAGCAGGCGACGGCGATAATCTGGTGCCTGGTCCCCGACAGCCGCAGCTGCTCTAGTTTTTCCAGGCTGTTATCAACAATGCTCACGTTGCACGGGTCGCTGAGCGCCACGCCGCGGCTGAACCACTCCTCGTCCTTCATATTCAGCACTTCTTCGAGCGAGTAAGTGCGCGCTTCGCCGGCAACCGTGAAGGTCAGCTCGGTCGGCGCGACATACGAGGCTTTTAGCCTCTTGATGTATCCCTTAATGCTGGCGCTCTTGAACGGATAACGATAAATCAGGTCGCCTTCCAGTTCCTGGCGATCGCTGCGGAACGGAGTTGCGGTGAGGTTGACCACCTTCGCCATGGGAAATCGCGAAAAAACCAGCTTCCAGCTCGCCGCCGCGCCGTGGTGCGCCTCATCGACGATGATCAGGTCGAAGAAGTCGGCCGGAAACTGGTTCAGCCATTTTTCGGCGTTGGTGGCGAGTTGGTGAATGTTGGTTAGGATGATGTGGGACTGCTCGCAGACGCTGATGTTCCCGCTTTCGAGCGTACAGACATAGGGCCCGGCCATCATGTCGCTGTCGTTCAGGATCTGCATCCGCCGCCAGAAGCACTTCTGGCGGTTCGTGATATCGAGAGTCTTTTGTAGTTCATCCTTGATTGTCAGGTTGGGGGTGATGATGAGTACCCGGCCCTTGGCGATGCCGAAAGGAAGGATCGAGGCCACGCCGGATTTGCCGCACCCAACCGGCAGCTGAATGATGGCTTTTTGCTTGCCGGAGCTGAAAAACTCGTAGGCGCGCGAATAGGCTTCGCGCTGCGGTTCACGAAGATTCGTATTGTTCTCGATGTTGGCGGCTGTCTCCATGAAGTAGATGGCGAAGTTCTTATTGGCGCGCAGCCATTCGGCCAGTGCTTGCTGTTCATAGAGCCATTTCTTGCCGACCTTGCTGACAGGCAATTTCCCGGTCTGCGACATGGCATAGAGCTTCGTTTTCCCCATGCCAAGATACTCAGCTGCCTGTTCAGTCGTGAGCCACCGTGATTCCATGCGAGAACGGTAGCAAATGATAAATAACACTGTCAAACAGCAAAACATATAGTTGGGTTGCTTGGGATAGGCAGACTGCACGTATTCCTGCGAAAGCGATGAATCCCAAGTTTCTTGATTCTGGAAACATTGGAAACTACGGCGTTCAGTTCGAGCGAACGGGCCTCGCTTCGTAATGATCTGCCCTGGCAACCCGGCGCGGATCCAGTTGCTGGGAAAGAAAATGTCAGGAGCCAATCGCTAAGAAGCGGTCGCACCGATAGGCAGTCGCGCCTGACTTTTGACGGGTAAAGCCTATAATTTTCGCATTCTCGATCCAAGGCGGAGCGATTGCGCAGGACTCAATTTGCCTAGATGACCTTTATCGGATGATCTCGCACATTTACAGCGAACAGAATGCCCAGAGGCCTGCATCGGCAACCTTTGCGCACTTTGTTGAGGTCTGTGGAATTCTCACAATGCATTCAAGAAAGAAGAAGCGCGAAGGTGCCTCCTTCGAAGATGCGCTATGTAAAGCACTCGGTTGGTATTTCCCGCTCATGGCTAAATTCAAAGTTCGAAGCGTTGAGGAGTTGATTTATCGTAAGTACCCGTTCGTCTGTCCATACTGCAGGCAGGCCCCCCATGTTGACAGAGTGTGTAAGACGGTGCGAGGAACCCTGGGGACTGTGGACCACGAAGCTCTGCGGAATAAGTATGAAGAAAACTCCCATAAGCGACCAAAGGGTATAACAGAGTGGCAGGACATGTTCGCAGCAATATACCCGCGTCAGATTGACGATTCCGCTCGCAGTGTCGTGGCTCTATTTGAAGAGCTCGGAGAGCTAGCTGAAGCAGTTCGGGTTTTCGAGCGCCACCCCAAAGCATTCGCAGAAGCCTTAACCGGCTACGTCCTGAGCGCGCAAGAACGATGTCGGCTTCTTGATGGGCGGCGAATAGGCGCTATGTTTTCTGCCAATGGTGCGGAGAATACGCAGAATATGCGGCGATTTTCCCACCTCATTGGCCGCACCGCAAGGCCGCCTGTCGTCACACTCGGACAAATTTGAATGAACCAGGAATTCAATCATCAATGAAACTTCCGCCATCTCCTACCGCGTTCTGCGGGAACCTCCGGCTATAAATCTCTCAAATCAATGACCTTCGAGAAACTTCGCTCTTTACGGACCGAGTTGCGGCCACGTAAAATAACTAACAAGTGCGTTTTCACCTGAAGAGTGCTTTCGTCCAAAACTGATCGAGCAGTTGGACTGTGAATATTCTGCTCCAAAGAACGCCCTCGCTAGAACGTCGATTTGGAGGCTGCAGAGATGAAATGGCCGTCCGGGGTGAAGTGGAAGATCATTTTGTCACTGAGCATCCTCTTCGGTGCGGTGCTCATTACTCGCGAACTAGTCCACCACTCGCACGATCAATCAGAAGGAATTGTCGTATTCGGTGAAGATTCATCTAATCTTCATGCGTATGAATCGCTGCATGATAAATTCCTCAGTGCTTCCGGCATAGATGTGCATTTCGAAGGAGCAACGTTCGAACAGTCGGTCCAGAAAGCAGATGCAGATTTCCGAAACGGCACTGGGAAGTATGACATCGTTCTTCAATACAACTTTAGCCTCGCCCCCTATGTCAAAAATCAATATGTTGCTGAGATCAACGACGCATATTCCCCGACCGTTCTCAGGGACCAGAAGATCAATGAATCGATGTTTGAGAACGCGCTGAAGGAGACTTCCTTTTATTACAGCAAACCAAACGATCCGACATCGAGTCCGACTCAATTTGGATTTCCATTTGCTGCCAACACGATGCTCCTGGTCTATAACCGCGACCTCTTTGAAGACGCCTCATTAAAACAACAGTACAAAGCACAGACAGGGAAAGAACTAACGCCTCCTGCCGACTGGCCAACATACCTAAATCTAGCGGAATTCTTTTCTCATGCGAGACCTGGTCTGAAAGGTGTATGCATGCAAGGCGCCGCAGACGGTTGGCTCTACTACGAATTGAGCAACTATCTCTTTAGCATGGGAACTGGCACCTCGAAGAAGGACTTCGGTTGGCAGGAGACGAATGACATAACAATCGATTCTCCCCAAAACCAAGAAGTCCTACGATATTACAAAAAGCTCCTTGCGACATCTTCGGGGAACTTCTTCAATGTGGGAGCCTCTCAACAGCAAGCAATCATGCTTGAGGGGAAAACGGCCATGGCTATAGTCTGGAGCGATTATGTTCAACCCCTTGCCGCAAGTAAATCGCCGCGGTTCGGGTTCGCTCCCATCCCTGGGCCAATTTCAGGTCTTGCCGGAGGTGCGTTTTACATCAACAGAAGATCCCAACATCTGCACGCCGCAGCTCAGTTCGTGTTGTATGCACTGAGCCCGGAAAACCAGACTCAACTCATCGAAAAAGGGCTGTGCTCTCCATTGAAGACAGCGTATACGGAGGATG
>Ga0187851_10004887_pt1 | contig 10846 bp, 7 predicted proteins | sample June2016WEW_6_10_FD_132997 | JGI IMG/M metagenome (GOLD analysis project Ga0187851, IMG submission 132997) | Peatland microbial communities from SPRUCE experiment site at the Marcell Experimental Forest, Minnesota, USA - June2016WEW_6_10 | ecosystem: Environmental > Terrestrial > Soil > Wetlands... | reverse complement strand
GCCAAATGCGCCGCCCTCCTCAGCGGCAAGCAGCTCAACCGGACGACCGTAGACGTCGGCCTGGATCTGCCGCCAGAGCGGGCCGCGCGCTCCGCCTCCGCCCAGGCGGATTCGTGCGACGGGGATTTTCAGTTCGGCGAAGAGAGTCAGCGTGTCGCGCAGGCTGAATGCGACTCCCTCCATGACGGCACGGACGAAGTGGGCGCGCGTGTGCGATGCAGTGATGCCGGCGAATGCGGCGCGGGCTTCGGGGTCGAGATGCGGCGTGCGCTCGCCGAAGAGATACGGCGCCCAGAGCATTCCATCGCTGGCAGCAGGGACACGCGCGGCCTCGGCAGTGAGTTCGTCGTAGGAGACGCCGGCGGCGAATGTGTCTCGCAGCCAGCGCAGCGAGAGGCCCGCGCCGTTGGTCACGCCCATGACATGCCACATCGCGGGCACGGCGTGGCAGAAGGTGTGCAGGCGGCCAAGGCGGTCCATGGTGGGCCGGTCGGTGGCGGCGAAGACCACGCCGCTGGTGCCGATTGTGGCGGAGACCGAACCGGGAGCGACGATTCCCATTCCAACTGCGCCCGCGCCCTGGTCTCCCGCACCCGCGGCGACGGGAGTTCCGGCGGCGAGGCCAGTGGCTGCGGCTCCCGCGTCGCTTATGCGCGCGCAGATTTCGGGGCCTTCAAAGAGACGCGGTAGCCACCCGAGCGGAATGCCGGCGGCTTCGGCAACCTCGGCGGACCAGCGGCGATGCGCCACGTCCAGCAGAAGCGTTCCGCTGGCCTCCTGCATGTCGATGGCGTACTCTCCGGTGAGGCGGAAGCGGACGTAGTCCTTGGGGCAGAGGACGTGCGCGATGCGGGCGAAGATTTCCGGCTGATGAGTGCGCACCCAGAGCAGCTTGGTGAGGGTGAAGTTGGGCAGCGCGGGGTTGCAGGTGAGTTCGATCAGCCGCTCGCGGCCGAGCTTTGCGTCGAGCCAGTCGCACTCCGGCTGGGTGCGCTGATCGCACCAGATGAGCGCGGGACGGAGGACTTCGCCTGCGGCGTCGAGCATGACGCAGCCGTGCATCTGTCCGGTGAGGCCGATGGACTCGATCCCGGCGCCATCCAGTTCGGCGTCAGCCAGTACGCCCGCGATGGCCACGCGCGCCGCGCGCCACCAGTCCTCGGGCTGCTGCTCCGCCCAGCCAATCTGCTGGGAGTGAATCGCCGCGTGTTCACTGGCAGACGTTGCCACCACGCGTCCCTCGCGGTCCACCAGCACGGCCCGCGTTCCCCCTGTCCCTACGTCAATTCCAAGAAACATCGCGCACACTCTCCATCGATTTCGATTGCATCCAAAGTGTATCTGCTTCGCGGAAGCAAATGCATGCGCGCCGCACCGTAAATCTTCCTTGCGAAGAAAGGTAGAATTGCGCAGGACGATGGATGGACAAATTATCAGTTACACCCGTAGAACAGGTAACATATAAGCAATGATTCAACGGAATGCAGTGTCGTCTGGCTGGAGGGCCCATGCGGTCGGCGGCATCACTTTCCTGCTGCTTGCCGCCGCCACAGGGTACGCGCAAGCGGGTAGCACCGGGGCCACATCTTCCGCTGAAGCGCAGGCCACCGCGGGCGCGTTGCAACAGCTCGCGGCGCCGGGCGGCGTGAATCTGGCCGCTCCCACGCAGGGCGCTTTCACGGGGTCGCTGGTCGAAGGCAAGGCAACGGACGCAGTGCTCGACCTATCGCTGGACGACGCGATTGCGCGCGGCCTGCGGCAGAACCTCGGCCTCATTCTGCAGGCCACCGCCGAGCAGAGCGCACACGGCCAGCAGATGGAGCAACTGCAGGCGCTGCTGCCCACAGTGACCGGCGACGCATCCATCGAGGTGGAGCAGATCGACCTGGCTGCCTTCGGCCTCAAGATCCCCGGACTTAACCCCATCGTCGGGCCATTCCAGGTGGAGGACTTCCGCGCCTACCTGACGCAGAGCCTCATCAACGTCCCGGCGCTGGAGAGCTACATCGCAGCGAAGCACAACTTCGCGGCGGCAAAGCTTTCCGCCGACGACGCACGAGAGATGGTGGTGCTCACGGTGGGCAACGCCTACCTGCTGTGTCTTGCCGACTCGGCACGCATTACCGCCGTCAACGCGGAGCTGGCCACCAGCAAACTCTCGCTGGACCAGGCCACGGCCTCGCACGACGCCGGCGTCAGTCCGCGGCTCGACGTTCTGCGCGCCCAGGTGGACTACCAGAACGAGCAGCAGGCGCTCATTTCCACAACCAACCAGTTGGCCAAGGACAAGCTGGCGCTGGCGCGCGCCATCGGGTTGCCGCTCGACCAGACTCTCCGCCTTACCGACAGCGAGCCCTATGCCGCGCTGGACAACCTGGACCCCGCGGCTGCGTTCGCGCAGGCGCTGAAGAACCGCAAGGACCTGGCCGCCGCCAGCGAACAGGTGGCCGCGGCGCGTGCCGGACAGACCGCGGCCCGCGCCGACCAGCTCCCCACCGTGCAGTTCTCCGGCGACTTCGGAGACATGGGTCAGACCGCCAACCACTCCCACGGCTCCTACAGCGCAACCGGCAGCATCTCCGCGCCAGTCCTGCAGATTGCGAAGGCGCGTGGCGAGCAGGAGATCGCGGGCGCGCAGGTTGCGCAGGCCAGCGACAAGCTCGCTGACCAGGTGCAGCAGGTCAATGCCGAGATACGCGACTCCATCCTCGACATCCAGTCCGCGGCCAAACTGGTTGAGGCGGCAAAGTCCAACGTCGATCTGGCCAACGAGGCGCTCAGCGAAGCACAGCAGCGCTTCCACTCAGGCGTCAGCGACAACCTGCCCGTCAGCCAGGCACAGTCCTCGGTGGAGCAGGCCAACGACCAGTACATCGCCGCACTCTACCAGCACAACGCCGCCAAGCTATCGCTGGCGCGCGCCCTCGGTGTCGCGCAGTCCAACCTGAAAGATTATCTCGGAGGGAAGTAACCGTGGCAGACGAACAGAACCGAAGCGGCATACAATCCGCCAACCAATCCGCCGACCAGACCGCCGAAACCACAGGCAACTTTCCGGCCAACGCCGGCGCGGAGGACGAGATCGACGACTCCGCCGAGACGAACGGCAGCCGCAAGTTCGTCATCATCGGCATTGTGCTGCTGCTTGTGGTGGGCGCGATCTTCTTCTACTGGCGCTCCACCTTCACCGAAGACACCGACGACGCGCAGGTGGACGGCAACCTTTACCAGATCAGCTCCCGCGTCTCCGGCCAAGTGGTCAAGGTCTATGTGGACGACAACCAGACCGTGCAGGCCGGCCAGTTGCTGGCCGAGATCGACCCCACCGACTACCAGGTTGCTCTCGATCAGGCCCTGGCCAACCTGGCCAGCGCGCAGGCAGAGTTCGCCCAAGCCACGGTCAACGTCCCCATCACGCAGGTCAACGTCGGCACCGTGGTCAGCACTACGGCCAGCGACGTAAAGGGCTCGACCGACTTGATAGCGCAGGCCGAGAAGCAGGTTGAGGCCGCCACGGCACGCGTCGATGAGGCAAAGGCCAACGCGCAGAAGGCGCAGGCGGACGTCGATCGTTATAGGCCGCTGGTCGAGAAGGACGTCATCTCCAAGCAGCAGTACGACGCAGCCGTCGCCGCAGCAGCAGCCAGTAAGGCCGCGGTCGCCGAGGCCGAGGCCTCGGTGCTGGCGCAGCAGAATGCCGTCTCCAGCGCGCGCCAGCGACTCGCCGAAGCAGAAGCGCAGTCGAGCCAGTCGGTCAAGAACGGTCCTGACCAGGTGCGTGTGCAGCAATCCCGCGCCGCCGCCGCCCAGGCCACCATCCAACAGGCGCAGGCGCGCGTCGATCAGGCGCGCCTCAACCTTGGGTACACGCGCATCACCGCGCCGGTGGCGGGAATCGTGAACAAGAAGAACGTCGAGGTGGGTGCCAACCTCGCCGCCGGACAGGACCTGATGACCATCATCCCGCTGACCGACCTGTGGGTGACGGCCAACTTCAAGGAGACGCAACTGACCCACATGCGCGCCGGGCAGAAGGTGACCATCAAAGTCGACGCCTACGGAGGGCGCAAGTTCTCCGGCTCGGTGACGCAGGTCGGTGGCGCGACAGGCTCCATGCTCTCGCTGTTCCCGCCGGAGAACGCTACGGGAAACTACGTTAAGGTCGTCCAGCGCATCCCGGTGCGCATCGACTTCACCAATCTGCAGCAGGAAGATGGGGACTACGTTCTGCGCCCCGGCCTCTCCGTCACCCCGGTGGTCGAGGTCAAGTAACGAGGCTACCTTTCCCGAAATACTTTGCGTAATTGGGTAGACTATCCGACCGACTAACCTCATGGGCATATACTTTGCCCATATGCTCTGTACACGCCATCTCTACACGCAGTTCTTTGGACTCGCTACAGTCATTCTTATGGCAAACTGTGCGGTCGCGATCACCGCTTTCGGCCAAGCCATACCCGCCGAACTCCCCGCGAACTGCTCGGCCTACGCATCCATTTCGCTACCCGTTGAGGCAGATAAAGCTCCAGTTCCCAAGACTTCTCCGGCATGTGCATCTTACCGCTCCTATCGTGGCATCGGTCGCCCGGTAAATTACTCCGAAGCTCGCTCCTGTGCATGGCAGGAGAGGCTTGCACAGACGGCTAACCTCGGGCAAAATCAGAAGGAACCGACTGCATTGGTCGTTGGCGGTTCGCTCATCCTCGCCGACCTATATTTCAATGGCGCTGGAGTTCAGCGCAATATCCCGTTGGCTATGCGCTTCGCTTGCGAGTCCGAAGAAGGTATGGCAACACTTGCGCTGCGGGAGATTATGAAATCCAACGCTTCAACCAGCGCTCATGGCCCTTTTGAATTCTGCGACTACGCTGCATCAACCATGACAATGACTTTTTGCAGTGGTTACGCATCGGAAATCGCCGATGATCGCAGAACTCGTTACTACAACTCACTGAAACCCTCGATGACACTGGAGCAGCAGGCTGCCTTCGAAAAGCTCGTTGCCGCCCAGAATGCATACATCGAGGCACATGCCTACGAGGTAGATCAAGCCGGAACCATAAGCGGCATGCGAACCGACGGCTCGCGAAACATTCTCAAAGATCTCTTTCACGCGGAAGTAGTTCATTCCGAGCGCAAGAAATGGCCTGCTTTTACTGACAATCAAATCACAATGGCCGATGTTTTAGTACAGCGCGAATACGAGAAGAAGCTCCAGCAATTACGAACGCGACCAGAGGTAGAGTACTATGTTGGAGCCGTCACGGCTGACCATCTTTCCAGGGTTGAAGAATCTTGGGAGACGTACCGCGATGCTTGGGTAGTATTTGCGCGTCTACGCTACCCTGCTGCTGTCGGTGTCATTCGTACCGAAATTACTCTCGACCGATACCGTCTTCTAAAGACCATCCAGTAATTGTCTCGGCCTCACATGCAAACGAACTACCTATTAGCTGGCTGGATGGCATCGCCGATGAGAAGCAGCACGGGTGCGGGGCCGATGGCCTCGTCGTTGAGTGCGGCGAGGGTGGTGATGTGGACGCGCTCGTCGGGCGCGGTTGCCTTCGAGACGGCAATGCACGGAGTCTCGCCGTCGATCCCCGACGCGATCAGCTCGTCGGCCAGTGCGCGGAACTTGCGCCCCGGCATATAGACCACAAGCGTCGCGTCCCTGGGAAATGCGCCCTCCCACTTGGGCGTGAGTTGCAATCGGTCGGCTGCGTGGTGCGCGGTGGCGAAGATCAGCTTCGACGCGGAGCCGCGGTCGGTGAGCGGGGTCTTCAGCGCGGCCGCTACGGCAAAGGCCGCCGTAATTCCGGGGACAATCTCGAACGGAATCGCAGCCTCGGTGAGGGCGGCGATCTCCTCGCCCGCGCGCCCGAAGATCAGCGGCTCACCCGACTTCAGCCGCACCACGCTGCGACCCGCGCGCGCGTGCTCCAGCATCAACGCATGAATCCCGGCCTGCGTGATGCGCGGCTGGCCGCAACGCTTGCCCACGGGAATGATGAGCGACGATGGAGACGCCAGTGCGAGAACCTCGTCCGAGACCAGATCGTCGGGGAGAACGACGTTGGCAGTTTGCAAGAGGCGCAGCGCGCGTAGGGTCAGTTGCTCGGGATCGCCGGGACCGGCTCCGACCAGATAGACTGTGCCGGGTTGAGCGGATGGCCTCATGAATCGCGCTCGTCGGGCTTGGGGTTGGTGAGCGCGTGGCGACGCGCGAGGGCGCGCGTGGGGCATCCCTCGAAGCCGCAGAGATCGCGGCTGGCGAGCTGATGCAACAGCTCTCGGCGAGCCTCGTTCGACGGCTCGCGTTGCAGAATCTCGCGGCGGAGATTGCCCAGCTCGGCGAGCCACTCACCTGCGTCGAGCGGAAGCAGCGCGTCGATCTCCTTGCGCAGACGCTGCGCCAGCGCGGGACTCGCGCCAGCCGTCGAGATGGCGATCTGTAAATCTCCGCGACGCACGACGGATGGAAAATAAAAGTCGCAGAAGGGTGGATCGTCCACCGCATTGATAAGGATTCCCGCGGCTTCGGCCTCGGCGAAGACAGCGCGATTGACCGCTGGGTTGCTGGTTGCGGCGACGGCGAGGAACTGGCCGGAGAGGTCGCCGGGAGCGTATTCGCGCTGGTGCCATACAATCTCGCCCGCGTCGGCCATCGCAGCGATGCGCGCGCTGGCTGCTGGCGCGATTACGGTTATCCGCGCCTCCGCCGCACGCAGCGAATCAATCTTCGATTCAGCAATCTCGCCCGCGCCGATGACAACGCAAGGTCGGCCCGTCAGCTTGAGGAAGATTGGAAAGAGGCTCACGCCTGTTATTCTACCGGCGCGTGACGGCCTGCGCCTACCGGTGGTGGGTCGCGTTCGACTGGGGCGACGATGGTGCCGGCGAGTTGGGCGCGCAGCGTCTCATCGTCGGTGCGGGCGAAGTAGGCGCGGAGGTCTTCTCCCGGAGTGCGCGCGGCGAGGTAGGCGCGCAGCAGGCGTTCGATGGCCTCGGGGCAGTCCTCGGCGGCGGCGCGGAAGCCGATCTGGCGCGCGATGCCCGCGTACTTGCCGATGGCGCCGCCCACGCAGAAGTAGAAGGCGTCAACCATCTTGCCGTCCTTCTTGATCTTCTTGCCTTCGAGGCCGATGTCGGCGATCCAGCTCTGCCCGCAGGAGTTAGTGCAGCCGGTCACATGCAGGCGAATCTGCTGGTCGAAGCCGGGGATGCGCTCTTCCATCTCGCTAACGAGCCACTTGCTGAAGGCTTTGGTTTCGGCGATGGCCAGCTTGCAGAACTCCGTTCCAGTGCATGCGATGGCGCCGCGCCAGAAGGGCGAGACCTCGACGCGCAGGCCGATTTGATTGAGTCGCTCAACGACCTCGCGAGTGCGTGCGTTGGGGATGTTCGCGACGAGAATGTTCTGCATGATTGTCGCGCGCAGGTGTCCGTCGCCGAACTCTTCTGCGAGGTCGGCGAGCTGGATGAGCTGGTCGCCCGATAGCCTGCCGCGCAGAACGCTGGCGCCGATGGCGGAGAGGCCCGCCTGACGCTGCGGGGTTACGCCGATGTGATCGCGATAGACATCGTCGGGAATCTCGTCCTCGCTGACCGGCGATGGGTCAAGCTTATAGCTGAGCTTCTCTTCGATGGCGGCGAGCATCGACTCCGCTGTCCAGCCATGCCGCATGAAGAGATACTTCAGCCGCGCGCGGGTGCGGTTCTCGCGGAGTTCGGTCTGCTCCTTGAAGATGCGCAGCACGGCCTCGACGACATCGACGGCTTTCGTCTGTGGAATAAAAACCGGGATGCGCACGGCGAGGTGCGGCTCGGTGGAGAGGCCACCGCCGACGCGCAGCGTGTAGCCGACCTCGTCGCCGCGGCGGATGGCGGTGAGCGCAACGTCGTTGATCTCCGGGTAGGAGCACCAGACCGGGCAGCCCGAGACGGTGACCTTGAACTTGCGCGGCAAGTTGTAGAACTCCGGGTTGGCGGTCAATTTGCGCGCGATCTCCAGTGCGAGCGGGCCTGAGTCAACCAATTCGTGCCCATCGAGGCCCGCCAGCGGGCAGCCCGTGACGTTGCGCACCACGTCGCCACACGCCCCCTTGGGACTGAGCCCGACACTGGTGAGCGCATCGACGATCTCCGGCAGCGCCTCGATGGTGAGCCAGTGGAGTTGAATGTTCTGCCGCGTTGTGATGTCGGCCAGGTTGCGCGCATACTTCTGCGTGAGGTTGCCGATGACGCGCAGTTGATGCGATGTGAGCAGGCCGTTGGGCAGGCCGATGCGCATCATGAAAAATTCGCTCGCCTTGCCTTGGCCATCCTTGCCGCCGGTGACACCCACTCCGTCGCCCTGAGTGTATACGCCCCACCACTTGAAATAGAACTCGGCCCACTCGGGCAGCACGGCAGCGCGGCCTTCGCGCGCGAACTGGCGCACATCGTCCCACGCCTCCCACGGATTCTTTTCGAGCTTGAGGCGCTCGGCTTTCTGGGCCTTGGTCTCCTTCACGGCAATAGCTATAACGGGCGGCGTCTCTTTGGCGAGGTCGGTCATGAGTCTGCGGGAGTCCTTGTCGTTCGAGGGAAAAAGGTCTGAATGTTAGATGATGGAGAGTAGTCCGAGGACGCGGAGGGAGTAAAAATACTCCGCGTGCGGTTGCCGTTGAAGATGGTCCAACGACCTTCTTCGACATGTCCAGCGACTCACTCCGCCTCGACCAGGGAGAACTTGTGGCGCACATCGGAGCCGCGCAGCCAGAAGATCACGTCTTCGGCGATGTTGGTCGCATGGTCGGCGGCGCGCTCCAGGTTGCGCGCGATCAGGATTGCCGTCAACGCCTGGGTGCTGACATCGGTCTGTTGCTGCATCACATTCATCAGCTCGGCCTGCACAATTTTGTTGCGCTCGTCCACCGCGTCATCCATGGAGAGCACGCTGTCTGCCATGCGCGCGTCCGCCTCCAGCAGCGCCTGGATCGCCGTGCGAATCATCACCCCCGCCTGCTCGGCCATCTCCTGGATCTCGAGAGGAATCTGGATCACCGGCAGGTCCTTCAACGCCAGCGCACGTTCCGCGATGTTCGCCGCCTGGTCGCCGATCCGCTCCAGATCGCTATTGATCTTGATGACCGAGAGGATGAAGCGCAGGTCGATGGCCATCGGCTGCTCCTTGGCGAGCAACTCGTACGCCATCTCGTCGACCACCGTTTCGGCGGTGTTGATCGCCTCTTCGATCTCCAGCACATGGTCGCACAGCGCCATGTCGCGCTCCAGGTACGCCTCCACCGAAAAGTCCAGGGCCTGCTGCGACAAGGCTGCCATCGCCAGCAGCTTGTCCTTCAGCTCGGCCAGTTGCAGATGAAAGTTGATGCGCGGCATGATTGAAGACTCCTCGCCTGAAAAAACGACAACCTCTATTGTGACGCAGATATGAAAACGCTGTGTGAATAGGGCGTGACAGGTAGCCCCAATGATACCTTCGCGGCTTTGCTTGTCATTCTGAGCGCAGCGAAGAATCCCCGTATCTCGCCTTTGCTCTTGCTGTTGTCAAAAAGATCAGTGGTAGATCAGGAATTTTTCCCGACGGGCTTTGAAGTCCAGCAGCCCCTGCGCCCAGCCCGCGGCAATCGTCCGCGGATCGTCGCCATAGGCGAGCGCACCCATCGTCCGGGAGTTTGCGACCAATGGCGCGGCTTTGTCGAGCTTGAACTGCGTGGGGTAGAGATGATGCAGGGCGGAGAGTATCTCGATGCCTAGCTCGGGCGAGTCGAGTGCGAGGCGATCGGTGACGGTGAGGCGCACGCCCTGGATGGTCTGGCCATGGTAGGGGTAGTGGTTCGCGTCGTCGGCGACAGTGAAGGTTGTCGCGGCGAAGGCGACGCCGGGAATCTTGCGCGCGGTCAGATACGCGGCGACGACTTTGCCTTCGAACCATGCTGGAAGTGCTGGCGAGTTTTTTGTTGCGGCTGTCGCTCCCGCGCCGAAGACCTCAAACGGCGTCGCAGTTCCACGCCCCACCGAGACGTTAGTTGCGTCGAGCATTCCCAGACCGGGATAGAGGATAGCCTCGGTGACGCTGCGCAGGTTCGGCGAAGGATTCACCCACTTCACTCCAGTCTGGTCGAAGAACTCGTCGCGCCGCCAGTTCTGCATCGGAATAACTTCAAGTTTCGCCGATTCGTCGAACCCAATCGTCAGCGTGCCCTGTTTTTCGTCTCCCGTGGAACAGGTCTGTAGATCGCTCTGAAAGTAGTTTGCCATCTCCCCCAGCGTCATCCCGTGGCGTATCGGTCGGGACATATAGTAGTTGACGTATGACCACGGATTATTAGAGATGGGTCCTTGAACCTGTTGCCCTCCGATTGGGTTTGGTCTGTCCAGCACAAACACTTCCAGATCATTTCCACCTTCGAGCTTCTGGCAGGCGGCAGCTTGGATAAAGTAGCCGACCAAGGTTTCATAGGTGTAGAAGCGTACGCCGGCGTCCTGTAGGTCGATGATTACGGCGTCGAGGGATTTGAGGTCTTCGGGTTTGGGGCGCTTGTCGGCGTCTTTGGGGCCGTAGAGGCTGGTGACCTTGAGGCCGGTTGTGGGATCGACTTCCTGACCTATGTCGGTCGAGTCCTTGGCGCCGAAGATGCCGTGTTCGGGCGAGAAGAGCTTGGTCAGTTCGATGCCGTTGCCGGCGGTGCGGAGGACGTCGATGGTGCGACGGCCTTCTGCGTCGAGGCCGGTTTGGTTGGTGAGCAGGCCGATGCGGAGGTGGCCGCCATGTTTTGTAGCGAGGTCTTTGAGGGCGGCGAAGTTGGCGGATTCTAGGACGTCGATGCCGGTCAAGACTTGG
>Ga0187851_10004884_pt1 | contig 10851 bp, 9 predicted proteins | sample June2016WEW_6_10_FD_132997 | JGI IMG/M metagenome (GOLD analysis project Ga0187851, IMG submission 132997) | Peatland microbial communities from SPRUCE experiment site at the Marcell Experimental Forest, Minnesota, USA - June2016WEW_6_10 | ecosystem: Environmental > Terrestrial > Soil > Wetlands... | reverse complement strand
GAATTCTGGGGGTTTCCCTGCTGATAGCGAATGGAGCACGGAAAGCCGCTGCGCACCTCGGTGAGGTCGATCAGTTCCGCCAGTTCCGTGATGTCCTGGGAGCATTGGTAGTCGACGCCACCGATGCGGTATTGGAAGAGCAGCATGTTCAGCGTGCGGCCGTCTTCGGCCTCCACTTCAGCCCCATCGAGAAAGGTGCCGTCGACAATGCGGCCTGACTGGACCAGGAAAGCCCGGCGAGCCGTCTCCAACTCAACGGCGGATGGGCGCTTGCGCTTGGAATAAAAGAAGACGACCGCCGGTACGGCGCCAAGGACGACGAGGCTGGCTGCCAACTCCCACGGGTTGACGCTTCGGAGGTTCATAAGCGGACGGGGGCTCCCGATTTAGGCTCCAACTCAAGGATACCTCAGGTGGAATGCGGGCATATTCCACATTGGAGGGAGTGCCGTCCGTGCATTGACGCTGCGATATACTCTTGACTGCACATTGAACGAGTTTGCTCCTTGTGGGTGGGCTCATTCTGGAGGATTTGGATTGATTTCCGAGACGAGTTCCAAAGCGGCCCAAGCTCCCCGAAGGCGGAATCCGATTCGCTCGACGACGGTAATCTGTGTTCGCCGCAACGGCGAGGTCGTGATGGCGGCGGATGGGCAGGTGACGCTCGGCGACCATGTGCTGAAACACTCGGCCCGGAAGATTCGCCGGCTCTATCAGGACAAGATTCTGGCGGGATTTGCCGGATCGACCGCCGACGCGTTCAGCCTCTTCGCGCGATTTGAGACCAAGCTGGAGCAGTACGCAGGCAACCTGAATCGTGCCGCGGTAGAACTGGCCAAGGACTGGCGCACGGACAAGATGCTGCGCAATCTTGAGGCGCTGCTGCTGGTGGCCGATAAGGGGCAGACATTTTTGATCTCTGGATCGGGCGACGTTATTGACCCCGATGAGCCGCTGGCGGCAATCGGATCGGGCGGAAGCTACGCAACGGCCGCTGCGCGGGCGCTACTTGAGAATACGGAACTGAGCGCGCGGGAAATTGCTGAGAAGGCGATGAAGATTGCCGGCGAAATCTGCATTTACACCAACGACCGCATCACCATTGAGGAATTGAAGGGCTGACGGAGACCCATTGGATCAGGGGTGTTTTCGCCGGAGGATTGGCGTTTTATCACCCGAGACCATGCGGTAAGTTGATCAAGCCCTGTTGATCCGCCTCTGACTCCGCGACCGGGCAAAGCCTGAGACAATAGACCGTAGGATTTATGGCTATTTATCTACCCGCATCCGCTGAAGAACAGGATCTCTCGCTCGACGAGCTGACGCCGCGCGAGATTGTCACCGAGCTCGACAAACACGTCGTCGGCCAAAAGGCCGCCAAGCGCGCTGTTGCCATTGCGCTCAGGAACCGCCAGCGCCGGCAGAAGCTGCCACCCGACATCGCCGACGACATCATGCCCAAGAACATCATCATGATCGGGCCGACGGGCGTGGGCAAAACGGAGATTGCGCGGCGGCTGGCCAAGCTGACGAATTCGCCTTTCCTCAAGGTTGAAGCTTCGAAGTTTACCGAGGTGGGCTACGTGGGGCGCGATGTTGAGTCGATGATTCGCGACCTGGTGGAGATCGCGATCGACATGGTGCGCGAAGAACGGCTCGAAGAGGTAGAAGACAAGGCGGAGATCAATGCCGAGGAGCGGCTGCTGGATGTATTGCTGCCGCCACCGCCGGCGACGCCACCCGCGCAGGAAGGCCAGTTGACGCTGCCGGGCTCGGACAGCTATCAACGTTCGCGCGAGAAGATGCGTCAGCAGTTCCGCGAGGGAAAATTGGACGAACGAATGGTGGAACTCGACGTGCGCGAGCGCGGCACGCCGCAGTTTGGCATCATCAGCAACCAGAACCTTGAGGACATGGAGATCAACCTCAAGGACATGCTGCCGAACATTTTCGGCGGCAGTTCGAAGAAGCGCAAGATGAAGGTGGGCGACGCGTTCGACTACCTGGTGCAGGAAGAAGAAGGCCGCCTGATCGACATGGACCAGGTGAACCGCGTGGCGGTGGAACGGGTTGAGTCGAGCGGAATCATCTTTCTCGATGAAATCGACAAGATCGCCGGACGCGAAGGCGGTCATGGGCCAGACGTTTCGCGCGAAGGCGTGCAACGCGACATTCTTCCCATTGTGGAAGGCACGACCGTGAACACGCGTTACGGCATGGTGCGCACGGACCACATTCTCTTTATTGCGGCCGGCGCGTTCCACGTTTCGAAGCCGAGCGACCTGATTCCCGAATTGCAGGGCAGGTTTCCCATTCGTGTGGAACTGCAATCGCTTACCGTGGATGACTTTCTGCGGATTCTGACCGAGCCCAAGGCTTCGCTGACCAAGCAATATTCGGCCCTGCTGGAGACGGAAGGCGTGCGGCTCGAGTTTTCGCCGGATGCGCTGCGCGAAATGGCCGAGTTTGCCTTCAAAGTGAATGAGCAGACAGAGAACATTGGCGCGCGACGCCTCCACACCATCATGGAGCGTGTGCTTGAGGACGTGAGCTTCCTGGCTCCGGATGTGGCTCGGCGCGCACCGGATGCTGAAAGCGCGGTAATCCTGGATGAAGCCGTGAAGGCCGAATCGACGACGCCGTTGCCCTATCTTGAGCGCATGACGGCTTCCGGGCCCGAGAAGGTTTTTCTGATCGACGCCGAATACGTGAAGCAGATGGTGGCGTCGGTGGTGAAGAACCAGGATCTGAGCCGGTACATACTTTAGTCAGGGATCAGGGACTTGAGACTGAGGGACTTGGGACTTGCACTGGCCATGCGCCTTTTTCTGGCGAATGGGTGGGACAGCACGAAAGTCAACCGCCCATCCATCTGGAGCGATTCGGAACCCGCCAGGGCAATACTCACTGAGCGAACTCTTGACATCTAAGTTAGCATTTGCTAACTTTAGGGGATCGGAGGCACGAATGTTCAGACCATCCTATATTGCGGCGGACGACGCTCCCGCGAAGAAAAAGATCCTGACTTCTGCTTTGAAGCTGTTTGTTGACCGCGGCCTGGGCGAGACCACGGTGCGAGACATCGCGGCGGAGGCGGGCTATACGAATCCCGCGTTGTTCAAGCACTTCGACAGCAAAGAGACCCTGGCACTGCATTTGTTTGAAAGTTGCTATCTGGCCCTGTTTCAGGCGGCATCGAAGGCGATTGGCGAGCATGAACGTTTCAAGCCGCGGCAACGCGCGTTGATTGAGGCTCTGGTCCGCGCTCTGCATGAAGACAGCGCCGCGGTATTGTTTTCCCAGGAGAATCTGCGTCTCTTTTGGCCTCGCTTGAGCGCGGCCACACGCAAACACTCGATTCTGGCGCTGATTCGCAAAATGCTCGAGGACGGCCAGCGCGAAGGAAGGGTGACGGACGAGATTGACATTGAAATTCTCACGGTCGCCTGGATTGGCACGATGCAGCAGTTTGCGCGCGTGTGGTACTTCGGTGGCTATAAGAAGAAGGAAGCCAAGATCGCGGCCGAACTCAATGCGGTTTTGATGAACGCTGTGAGCTCCTGAGGGTTTCCCCACTACTCCCGCATCGATTTTCGGCTCGTTCACGGGTACAAACCAGAACCAAGCCTCACGGCGCCTCTTAATGCGCGGTGGCTTGGTACATCCCTTAGGTTAGCAAATGCTAACTTATCAAAAAAGAAGGTCCCATGGCAAAGATTCACGCAATCAGAACCGGATGGGTGCAGGTTCGACGGGCGCAGATGTCATCCAAGGGGCGCGGCGTTGCCCGCACGATCAACATGCTGACGGATAAGGAGTGGACAGAGTGGCTACCCATCTATGCCTGGGCTATCGAGCAGAGCAACGGTGTGACTCTTGTGGATACTGGAGAGACCGCCCGTGTCCATGAACCGGGCTATCATCCGCGATGGCATCCTTTTTATCGGCGCGCGGTTCGATTTGGGGTAGCGCCGGAAGACGAAATTGGGCCGCAACTTCGCGCCCTGGGGATGAGCGCGCGCGATGTCCGAGGAGTGGTTCTGACGCATCTGCATACCGACCATGCCGGCGGATTAGCCCATGTAGTGGGGTGCAAGACCTGGGTACACGCCGCTGAATTGGACCGGGCGCAGGGGTTTGGCGGCAGGATAAACGGGTATCTGCCCAATCGGTGGCCCAAATGGTGGGCTCCGCAGGCACTGGAATTCGCGGAGCGGCCGGTGGGACCGTTTCGACAAACCGCAGCTATTTCGCGGGATGAGGAGATTCTCGTGATCCCAACTCCAGGGCATACGCCGGCTCATGTGTCGGTGCTGGTGCAGGGTTCGCCGTCGGTGCTGCTGGCCGGGGATACGAGTTATACGCAGGGACTGCTGCTCGAGGGTAAGGTCGATGGCGTGAGCCCGGATGAGGCGGTTTCGCGCGCGACTCTGGCGAGGATTCGCGACCTTGCGCGTGAACGGCCGCTTGTCTATTTACCTTCGCATGACCCGGAGAGCGAGGCGCGGCTGGAGAACAGGTCCACGCTCTAAAATCACCCGCGAGATTTTGCGATTTTCCAGGCCGAGATTTTCTGCTATCTTGCCCTCGTACCTCGGCAGTCTGCGCATTCACCTGCGCAGGCTCTACCTGCACTCTCCGGCTTCTGAGGGAATGTGGATGGGGGCGCAATCAGAAGCACGCCGAACCCGGTGTTTCCGGGAGGGGTGTGCTGTGCGTATCCGCATGCATTTCTGGAATCCGCAGCTGCCTTTTCCCCGCCTCCAACTGCATCAAAACACAAAGGAGAGAAGCAATGAGCAATGCAGGGAATCACCACAAGATCAATTACATTGAGTTTCCCGCGACGGATATTGAGCAGGCCAAGCACTTTTATGCCGCCGTCTTCGGATGGAACTTTGTGGACTACGGTCCGGAGTACGCGAGCTTTCAGGGCGCCGGGACCGATGGCGGGTTCTACAAGCGTGCAGCCGGCGAGGGGCCTGGGAAGTTCGCACCGCTCGTTGTGCTCTACTCGTCCGATCTAGCGGCAACCGAGACTGCAGTACGAATGGAAGGTGGCGGAGTTGTTGTGCCGACCTTCGAGTTTCCCGGAGGACGGCGGTTCCACTTCTCCGATGGTGTCGGGAATGTTCTCGGCGTGTGGTCGGAGTGAGGGAAGTAGTGAGTAGTGAGTAGCGATTGGTGATCAGTCGGCCGGTGCCCTGCAATCCGACGCGGGATATCGGCCGAGCTGGTTGACTAGTTCACGCTGGGCGGGAGCATGAGCGGCTTGCGCGGGCCGAGTTCTTCGCGAACCAGCGTAAGGCCGAGGATGCAGCGCTCGAAGCGGTCAGAGAGGCGTGCAAACAGAGGCGCTTCCTGTTCATATTCGGCCAGGTTGAACTGGCTCACAATGAAGTAGCTTTCCTTGCCGGCGCAGATCAACTCGCTGAGCGATGGCTGATGGCGGCGCATGCGGCGCTCTGATCCGACCGCCTCTGGATACATGCCGGCAACGAATAGCGCATAGTCGCCAATATGTTTGCGGAGGGCGCGTTCGGCGTCAAAGGAAGGCGCTGAACCATGCACCGGGTCAGAAGCGGCGATCAGTTCGTTGAGTTCCGCAATGGGGCGGCCGACCTCATCGCGTACTTTGTACAGATTCTCTGATTCAGAGAATTCGCACAGCAGGCGTGCCACGTAGGCGGTTACGTCAGGATCGTTCAATCCCAACTTGCCTTCGTAACTATTGCGGACAGCTTGCTGGAAGAAGAGTTCAAGCGGATGAGACTGAGCTTGCATACACACCCCCCGAGCCGCGCGCGCGGCCATTGTGCCTTGTGGGGCTTGACCGGTAGCGAGGGACCCCAGGGAATACCAGCTTAGCCCGATGTCTTGCTTTGACAGAGAGCTTAACCGATAAGTTGTGTAATTTGAATGGGAAGGGCTGTATTTGTTAGCAGACGCGCACCTCGATTGCAAATATCAGGTTAAAAGGAGCAGGCCCTCGCATCGGAAAGCAAAGCAAAAGGGCAGCCGCGAGGGTTGCCCTTACTTGTTGCCGATGAATGGGCTTAAACGGTTGCCGGCGTGCGCTGTTCCAGTTCGGCCAGGCGCGCAGCCAGCAAGCCTTCGAGCTTGACGAGCGCGGATGAAAACCCTTCGATGCCTTCTTTAAGCTTGTCTGTAGCCATGCGATCGGCAGCGTGCATGGCGTCGAAGGTTGCCTTGTCGACGTTGATTTTCATGATGACCATTTCCTTGGCCGCTTCAGGATCGAGCTTGCGCGGCAGGTCGCCTTCAGCCTTTTCAAGCTCCGCAAGTAGCTGCGGAGAGATGGTGAGCAGGTCGCTGCCGGCCAGTTCTTCGATCTCGCCAATGTTGCGGAAGCTGGCACCCATGACGAGAGTCTTATAGCCGAATTTCTTGTAGTAGTTGTAGACCTTGGTGACGGACTGCACGCCCGGATCCTCGGCGCCCTGGTAGTCCTTGCCTGTGTCTTTTTTGTACCAGTCGAGAATGCGGCCAACGAAGGGCGAAACCAGGGTGACGCCGGCATCGGCCGCCGCGACGGCCTGGTGCAAGCCGAAAAGCAGGGTGAGATTGCAGTGGATCCCCTCTTTTTCCAGGACTTCGGCGGCGCGAATGCCTTCCCACGTTGAGGCAATCTTGATGAGGATGCGCTCGCGGCCAACGCCGGCCTTGTCGTATTGCTCAATGATGGCGTGCGCCTGCTTGATGGTGGCCTCAGTGTCGTAGGAGAGGCGTGCATCCACCTCGGTGGAAACGCGGCCCGGAATAATAGCGAGAATTTTTTTGCCGAAGGCGATGGCCAGGTGCTGAAACGCGAGGTTGGCGACGTCCTTATCCGATGCGCTTTCGCCGAGTTGTTCGCGCGCTTCCTTGAGCACGCCATCCACGATGGGTTGATATTGGGGCAACTGCGCGGCGGCTGTAATCAGCGATGGGTTGGTGGTGGCATCCTGGGGGCGGAATTTTTCCATCGAGTCGATGTCCCCGGTATCTGCCACGACCACTGTGTATTTGCGCAATTGTTCGAGAAGATTCGCCATTTTTTCCTCCTAGGGGAAGGGCTGCCAGAACAGGCTCTGGGCAACAGTGTACCCCTATTCTGATGCGGAAAATGAAATGAGGGTGCATTTCGAGCGTGCATCGCCGCTAACGCTCTTCCGGCTGAAACGTATTGGCGAGAACGCCGAGGCCGGAAACACTGACCTCGACACGGTCGTCCGTTTGGATAGGGCCCACGCCCGAGGGGGTGCCGGTGAGAAGGAGGTCGCCGGGTTCGAGTGTGATTGCGGCCGTAATGTAGGTGAGCAACTCCGGCACGGAAAAAATGAAGTCGAGGGTCGATCCGTGCTGGCGGAGTTCACCGTTGACACGGGTTTCCACGGTGAGCCCTGCGTCGAAATCGACTTCGTCGGAGACGATGGGGCCGACGGGGCAGAATGTATCGAAGCCCTTGGCGCGCGTCCATTGGCCATCTTTCTTCTGCAAATCGCGCGCCGTGACGTCGTTGGCGAGGGTGTAGCCCCGAATGTACGAGCGCCAGTCGGCATCGGGTGCGAGCCTGCTGGCGCGGCGACCGACGACGAGGGCCAGTTCGCCTTCAAAATCCACGCGGGCGGAAACAGCAGGCATGCGCACAATGCCGCCCGGAGCCAGCAGGGACGACGGCGGCTTGAAGAAGAGGAGCGGCTCTGCGGGGACTTCGTTGCCAAGTTCTTTGGCGTGGTCACGGTAGTTGCGTCCCACGCAAATGATTTTGGAAGGCTTAACCGGCGGCAGCAGTTCCGCGGCTTCTAGGGGCGTGGGCTCGAAGCCGAGCGATTCGAAATCGAGTGAGGGCGCGACAGCATGGTTGTGGGCAAGGTGAAAAGCCAGGTCTTCTTCGGGAGCCGGCGCAAGGTCGACAATCCAGGGTGTCCCAGCGCGGTTTTCGACCCGTCCGTAGTGGGGCTTTCCGTGCAGCAAGAAACGGCAGTATTGCATGAGTAATCCTCTCGATGCGAACAGAATACGTGCCTGGCCTCGCGCGGACGTAAACCGAGGACAAATGTGCCTTCGCGCGCTTCCTTTGAAATTGTAAGATGTGTCAGAAGGAACTTCCCCTATGCCGACGACCGCAGCACCTGCCTCTACGTCTTCGAAACGCCTTGCGCTCAGCGCACTTGCACCGGGCACCGTTCAATCAGAAATTCGCGCCATGTCCGTGGCCTGCGAGCAGATGGGCGGTATCAACCTGGCGCAGGGGGTCTGCGATACGCCGGTTCCGCCGCCGGTTGAAGAGGCTGCGATCAAGGCAATTCGCGATGGGCATAACATCTACACGCGCCTGGATGGAATTGGCCGGCTGCGCACGGCGATTGCCGCCAAGCAAAAGCGTGACTACGGCCTTGAATATGACCCGGAGACGGAAGTGCTTGTCGCCTCGGGCGCAACCGGCGGACTGCATGCAGCCTGTATGGCACTGCTCAATCCAGGCGACGAAGTGATTCTGTTCGAGCCATTTTACGGATACCACACCGCAACCTTGCGTTCTCTGCGCATGAACCCGGTGCTGGTGCCGCTCGACGCGCCCGATTGGATTCTGGTTGCGGATCGACTGCGGAAGGCCGTGACCGCAAAGACGCGCGCCATCGTCGTGAACACACCGGCGAATCCGTCGGGCAAGATCTTCACGCGTGCCGAGCTCGAGGCTGTGGCTGAGGTTTGCCTGGAGCACGATCTTTTCCTCTTCACCGATGAAATCTACGAATACTTCGTCTACGACGGAGCGCAGCATATTTCGGCGGCGACGCTGCCCGGCATGCGCGAGCGCACGATCGTGATTTCCGGATTTTCGAAGACATTCAGCGTCACGGGCTGGCGTCTAGGCTACGTGACCGCCGACAAAAAGTGGATGGGCGCCATGAGTTACTTCCATGACCTGACGTATGTATGCGCGCCCTCGGCATTTCAGCACGGGGCGGCGGCAGGACTGGAGCAACTCCCGCAGTCGTTCTACACAGAGTTAGCAACCGCTCACCAGGATAAGCGAGCCCGCATTCTGGCCGCTCTCACCGATGCTGGACTTACGCCAAGCACGCCTGCGGGGGCATATTACGTCCTCGCCGACGCATCGAAATTTCAGGGCACGACAAGTGCAGAAAAGGCGCGGAACCTATTAGCCGCGACGGGCGTGGCCTCGGTCGCAGGGAGCGCGTTCTTCCGTTCCGGTGGCGGCGAGAATCTGCTCCGGTTCTGCTTCGCAAAGATCGACGACGACCTGAACGAAGCCTGTGCGCGCCTGCGCAAGCTCTAACTCTAGCGCGACCCTTGCGTTCGGCCAGAGAAAGCAAGGTGCGCGGGTTGGAGTGAGGACCCTCGTCCTAATAATCGCGGCCTTGATACCGACACACATAAAAATGTTGTGCTAGACTGGCTCCCAACTTATTAACCGGAACTGCAAAGGGAACTACACTTGAAGCGGCGTTATGGCGGCTTTTCTGCCTGTGTCCGCCTGAGGTTCCGGTAGAAGGAAGCCATGCTTTCTTGTTCGGTGCGTTGCCTGCACGTCTCTCTGCCCCTCGTCCTCCTAACCTCTACAGCACTCATGATGGGCTCGACGGCGTCTCTCCATGCGCTGTCCGGTGCGCGCGCGCCCCACGTACGAACGGGGGATGGAGAAGCCCGAGTGAGCCTGGTGGGGAACACTCACCCTCTTGCGCGTCCGGAGTTCGATCGCGGGCCGGCTTCTCCCGAGATGGCAGCGGACCGGATGTTGCTCATCCTCCGTCGCAGCCCTCAACAGGAAGATGCCCTGCAGGCATGGCTCACGTCGGTGCAGAATCCAGTTTCGCCGGAATATCACAAATTCGTTACGCCGGAGCAGTTTGGAAAGCTCTACGGTCCGGGAGATGTGGAACTCGATACGATCAAGGTATGGCTGAAGACGCAAGGTTTTGCGGTAGACCATGTGAATAAAGGCCGCACGGCCATCGAGTTCTCAGGAACTGTCAGCGAACTTCAGGAAGCATTCTATACTTCAATTCATAAGTATCTGATCGGCGATCAAGTTCACTTAGCCAACGCATCCGACCCGAGCATTCCCGTATCGCTTGCGCCGGTGGTGGCGGGAATTGCGAATCTCAACGACTTCAAGCCGACCCCGAATAGCGTGCGCGGACCACGTGGCAAGTGGAATGCAGCGGCGCACCGGTTTCAACCGGATCTGACTCTCGACCTGGATGGCGCCAACTATCTATTCGTGGTTCCGGGCGACGCAGCTACCATTTATAACTCCCCTAACTCGCTGAACGTCAATCTAGCAACTGGTCAAGCAATCTACGACGGAACGGGGGTAACGATTGGGGTTGTTGGAAATACGAATGTCGATGTAACTCACGTGGCATACTATCGAAACTTTTTCGGACTACCCGCCAACCCGGTTACAGTCGTCTACGACGGTACGCAGGCCAATATCGACTCCGAGGCTGACGACTCTGAGGCGATGATCGATACCGAGCTTTCAGGCGGTCTCGCGCCCGGAGCCAACATTATTTACTACACCGCCGGAGACACCTTACTTCAGTCCGGGGTATTTCTCGCGATGTATCGGGCAATTGAAGATAACAACGTCGGAATTCTCAGCGTGAGCTTTGGAGAGTGCGAATTCGATCTTGCGGTTGCCGGAAATCTCGAGGTGCAGAATGCCTGGGAACAGGCAGCGGCACAGGGAATTGCGGTCACGGTTTCCAGCGGCGATTCCGGCTCGGCGGGCTGCGACGATGAAAACTACGAGGTCGCCGCGACCACGGGCCTGGCTGTTAACGGGCTCGCGTCCACGCCTTATAACATCGCGGTCGG
>Ga0187851_10004883_pt1 | contig 10853 bp, 7 predicted proteins | sample June2016WEW_6_10_FD_132997 | JGI IMG/M metagenome (GOLD analysis project Ga0187851, IMG submission 132997) | Peatland microbial communities from SPRUCE experiment site at the Marcell Experimental Forest, Minnesota, USA - June2016WEW_6_10 | ecosystem: Environmental > Terrestrial > Soil > Wetlands... | reverse complement strand
CCGCGCGCGGTGCAATACCTGGTGCGTGGGGCCAAGGCGCGGGCGGTGTTGCGCGGCAGTTATTTGGTGCGCATGGAGGATTTGACCGCCGTGGCCGCGCCGGTCCTGACGCACCGCATCCTGACCAATTTCCAGGCGCAGTCAGAAGGGGTGGGCAGCCCGGAGATCATCACCCGGTTGCTCAAGGAGATTGGCGGAGAAGAAGGCCGTGGCTGAGGGAACCCAATTGCTCGACTCGGCGGTGCTCAACCGCCTGATGCATCTCACGCTTCTGGCCCGCTCGCCCATGGAGGGCACTGTCTCCGGGCTCCATAAAAGCCCGCATCGCGGCTCCAGCGTCGAGTTCGCCGAATACCGCAATTATGTGCCGGGTGACGACATTCGCCGGCTGGATTGGCGCGTCTTTGCGCGGACGGACCGCTTTTACATGAAGGAGTATGAGGCGGAAACCAACTTGCGCTGCCACTTCGTGCTGGATTGCAGCGGCTCGATGAGGTTTGGCGGGGCGGCCGGGACGAAGCTGGATTATGCCCGGCGCCTGGCGGCCACGGTTGCTTACATCCTTGTTCACCAGGGCGACGCGGTGGGTTTGGTCTGCTCCGGCGGGAAGACCTTTGCTGAAGTCCCGCCGCGCCGCAATCCCGCCCACTTGAAATTGATTTTTGAAACCCTGGAAAAGGCCCAGCCGCGCGGCCCGACCGGCCTGGTCGCGGCCCTCCACGATTTGGCGGAGAAAGCGCGCCGCCGCGCGCTGGTCATTGTCGTCTCGGATTTTTTTTGCGGCCTGGAACCGCTGCTGAATTGCTTTCAACATCTCCGCTTCCAGAAGCACGATTTGGCGCTTTTTCATCTTTTGGACCGCGCGGAAATGAATTTTCAATTCGACCGCCCGGTGCGGTTCGTCGATCTGGAAAGCTCGCTGAACATTGTGACCGAGCCTTCCAGCATCCGGGACGAATACCTGCAACAACTGCATACATTCCTGGACCAATTGCGCGAAGGCTGCCACGAATTCGGGGCCGATTACCGGCAAGTCATCACCGATCAAAGTTATGAGCGGGTGGTGGCGGATTTCCTGGTCGAGCGCGCGCCGGGGACTGGAAAATGATTGATGCCGGAGCATGACTTTCCTCCAGCCAATGGTTTTGTTCGGGCTGCCGCTGATCCTGGCGCCGGTGATTATTCATCTGCTCAATCGCATGCGGCATCGGCCCAAACCGTGGGCGGCCATGCAGTTCCTGGTTTCGGCCACGCGGAATTCGGTCAGCCATGCCCGGTTGCGCCAGTTTTTAATCCTGCTCTGCCGCGTGCTGGTCGTGGCCACACTCATTCTTTTTGTGGCCCGCCCCCTGGCAGGCGGCTGGCTGGGTTGGGCCTTCTCCCCCGCGCCGGGAACGATTCTGATTCTGCTGGACCGCTCCGCCAGCATGGAAACCCGGGCCGGCGCAACCACCAAACGCCAGCAGGCCATCCAGTTGCTGGCCCAGGCGGCCCGGGAATATGAGGAGACAAGCCACCTTGTTTTGATTGACAGCGCCACGCGCGCCCCGCAGGAAATCACCCGCGGCTCCAGCCTGAACCAGTTGCCGTTGACCCAGCCGACCGATACCGCCGCGGACATTCCGGCCATGTTGCGGACGGCCTTCGACTGGCTGATCGAGAACCGGGCCGGCACGGCTGAGATCTGGCTGGCGTCCGACGGTCAGCGCAGCAACTGGCTGCCGGAGGACTCACGTTGGAAGGATATCATCGCCCGGCTGAGCGGGCTTTCCCAGAGCGTCCGCGTTCGGCTGCTGGCCATGAACCAGCCGTCCGAGGCCAACGCCTCGATCTCGATCAAGGAAATGTTGCGGCGTCCGCGCGGAGATAAATCGGAGCTGCAGTTTGTCCTCGATTTCCAGCGTAACCGCAATTCTGCCGCCTCCATCCCCGTCACATTGACCCTGAATGGCGAAAGATCGGAGAGCGAGGTGGCCATGGAGGGGCAAAGCCTGCGCTGGAGGCACACTATTGACCTCGGCGCGCGTCGCGAGGGCGGATGGGGCAGTTTCAGCCTGCCGGCCGACGCCAACGAGCGTGATAACACGGCCTACTTTATATATGGCGCAGACATGCCGTTGCTGGCCACCGTGGTCAGTGGCGATGCCGCGCCGGCCCGTTGTCTGGAGTTCGCTGCCGCAGGGCGCAATGGGCGGCCAGCCCCGTTAATTTCACCCGGCGCCTTTGCCGAGACCGACCTCCAGAGCCAGTCGCTGCTGGTCTGGCAGGCGCCGTTTCCCACTGGAGCGGTGGCCGATCAGGTGCAAACTTTCGCGGCGTCCGGAGGCGTGGTGATTTTCTTTCCGCCCGGCCAACCGGACGCGGGACGATTCAACGGCATAGGCTGGGGTGTCGTTGAACAGGCTGGGACTGTGGAAGGGTTTCAGATTTTGCGTTGGGCCGAGGACGAAGGACCGCTGGCCAAAAGCGATGAGCGCATTAGCCTCCCGCTCGGCCAGACCGAATTCCAGCGCCGCCAGCCCCTGACCGGCCATAAGGACATCCTCGCCTCCTTTGAGGACGGCACGGCTTTTCTGGTCCGGCAAAGCCTGGGCAAAGGCGAAATCTATTTCTGCTCCTCCCTGCCGGATCCGGCATGGTCGAGTTTGGGCGACGGTCCCGTGCTGGTGCCGATGCTGCAACGGTTGCTGCAGGCGGGTGCGCGCAGGATGCAGCAGGTCTCGTCCGCCACCTGCGGTGAATTAAGCCTGACCGAGCAAAGTCTGCCTTGGGTTTCAGTTGATTCTGTTGGGACTAAAGACATTCGCACCCAAGCGGGCGTTTATCGCGCCGGCAACCGATTCCTGGCGGTGAATCGTTCCCCGGCTGAGGATGATCCAGATCTGGTTGAAGCGGACGAAGCGCGGAAACTTTTCGGCAATCTGCCCGTGCAAACGTTGCAGGAGCGCCACATTGAAACAGGCCAATTACAGGGAGAAATATGGCGGTTCTTCCTCTTCGCCATGCTGCTGTTTCTGATTGTCGAAGGCATTTTGATTTTGCCGGCGCGCCCAACGGCCCTGCGTGCGGGATTACCACAACGGAAAATTCCGCAGCCTGAGGAGCATGCGGCATGAACTGGCTTTCTGTTGCCGCTCCCCTTTCGGTGATCGTGCCGGCCCTGGCCGTTTGGCTAGGTGCGGCCTGGCTTTGTTATGCCAACTGGCGTCGTAGCGGCAACCGCCGCATGGCCGGAAAACTGGAATCGTTACGCTTTATTCTGGTTACTTTGCTCGTACTGACATTGCTCCGGCCGGAATACGTCGAACACTTGCGGCGCACCGCCACTCCGGAAATCGCCATCCTCACCGACGGCTCCGACAGTATGAAAACGCGGGACCTGATGGTCTCGAACACCGTGATGAGCCGCGGGGCATGGCTCAACCAACAACTCCAACGCGCGTTCTGGGCGCCCTTGCGGAACAGGGCGAAGGTCACGGTCGAACCTTTCGCCGTTCCTTCCACCAATCAAAACGCCATCAACGGCACCGACCTCGATCAGGCGCTGGAGGACGCCTTTCACCGCTTTAAAAATCTCAAAGCCGTTCTGCTGTTGACCGATGGCGATTGGAACATGGGCAAATCACCCTTGGGCGCGGCGACGCAGTATCGGGAGCAGAACATACCCGTGTTCACAGTGGCGGTGGGCCGTGAGACGCCGCTGCCGGATTTGGCGCTCGAGAATGTGTCGGCTCCGGCTTACGGGCTCTTGGGCGAGGAAATCGCCATCCCCTTCAAGGTCACGAGCCATTTGCCGCGCGAGGTCAAAACCAGCGTCTCGATCGTGGACGAAGGCGGCGCCGCAGCGTCGAAACAAATCACCATCCCGCCCAACGGCGAGGTGGAGGATGCCATCCTCTGGTCGCCGCGCGCGGTGGGGGAGATGACGGAGACCCTTCAGTTGCCCGTGGAGCCCGACGAAGCCATCGCCGACAATAATGAACAGACGTTTCATATTTCGATCCGTGTGGAAAAGCTCAAGGTCTTGGTGGTGGATTCGCTGCCGCGATGGGAATATCGGTATTTGCGCAACGCGCTGGCCCGAGATCCGGGCGTTGACTTGCACTGCCTTTTGCTCCGGCCGGACCTCGGTCCCACTGTGGGTGGCAATTACATCATGACTTTTCCCGGCAGCAAAGAGGAACTCTCGCCCTACGACGTCGTGTTCCTGGGCGACGTCGGCATCGGCCAGGACGAATTGACCGACCATGATGCGGAACTACTCAAGGGGCTGGTCGAGCAGCAGGGCAGCGGTTTGGTCTTTGTCCCCGGCCGCCGTGGTCGCGAACTGACTTTTCTCAACAGCCCGCTCAAGGATTTGTATCCCGTTGAATTGGACACAACCAAACCGGGCGGCGTCGGATTGCAAAACGAATCCCAACTCATTCTGACCAGCACCGGCAAACGGCATTGGCTGACGCGCTTCGATTCGGACGAGGACCGGAATGACGAACTTTGGAAGCAATTGCCAGGTTTCTTCTGGTCGGCCTCGGTGGAAAAAAGCCGTCCCGGCTCGGAGGTTCTGGCGGTGCATTCGGACTTGCGCAATTCATGGGGGCGCATGCCGTTGCTGGTCACGCGCCCGGCGGGAAGCGGCAAGGTCCTCTTTCTCGGCACGGACAGCGCTTGGCGCTGGCGGCGGGGCGTGGAGGACAAATTTCATTACCGTTTTTGGGGGCAGGTGGTGCGGTGGATGGCTCACCAGCGCCATCTTTCGGAGAAGGACGGCATGCGCTTGAGCTACAGCCCTGAGACGCCGCAAGCCGGCGACACTGTCTTCCTGCAAAGCACGGTCCTGGACCCATCCGGATTCCCCATCGACAAGGGACCTGTCATCGGCAAAGTGACCTCGCCCGGCGGACGCGCGGAGCGATTGGAGTTCACCCAACTCGAAGGAGGGTGGGGGGTGTTCAAATCCAGTTTTACCGCGCAAGAGGCCGGGAAATACAAAGTGGAAATTGCCGCAGGGCCGCAGGGCCGCCGATTGGACACGGAACTGCTCGTGGCCCGGCCGCAGCTTGAGAAGCAGGGGCAGCCGGTCAACGCCCAGGTCCTGCGGGAAATTGCCGCCATGACGCGCGGCGCGAGCGTCTCCGCAGAGGACTTGGACCAGGTCATCAACCAAATTTCGCTCCTGCCCGAACCGCAACCCGTGGAACGTCGGGTGCGCCTGTGGAGCGAGCCAGCCTGGGGCGGCATCATTTTGTTATTATTAACTATTTATTGGATCGGCCGGAAATGGGCCGGGCTGATTTGAGCGCTTGAGCAGCATCTCCACATAAGGCACGTCTTCGGGAATTGTCACCTTGGGATTTGGCGCTGTTCCCGGGACGAGCCGGACCGGTTGGCCGATTAATTCGCACGCGGCGGTGTCGTCGGTCACTTGCAATCCTTTCTCACGCACTTTGGCCAAGGCACGGCGAATGACTTCGACGCGAAATGTTTGCGGCGTCTGAACTGCCCAGAGAAGCGAACGGTCCAAATGGCGCGAAATGAATTCTCCGTCATCGGAAAGTTTGATGGTATCGGTCACTGGTTGCGCGGCGGCGGCGGCGCCGTCCTGGCGGGCGGCCTCAATCGTGGCTTGAATCAGCGCCAGACTGGTGCAGGGGCGGGCCGCGTCCTGGATGGCCACAATCTCCGCTTCCGGCGCCAGATGTTGCAGACCGTGCCAGACAGAATCCTGCCGTTCCTTGCCGCCGCCCACAATGCGCAACGGCTTGGCAAAATGATATTGTGCAGCCAGGGTGGCGAACTCGCCCTGCCGGCCATCGCGGACAACGAGGACGATTTCGTCGATAAACGGCGCGCCATCAAAACGCCGCCAAGTGTGGGCCACGAGAGGTTGTCCGGCGATGGTCAGGAACAGCTTGTCCATTTCCCGTCCCATTCGCGCGCTTTTGCCCGCGGCTACGATAAGAGCTGAAATCACCGAAAGGTTAATAGCTCAACGGGCGGCATTCCTCAACATCTTTGAGCGAGGGAGCTTTTCCCAGCTCTGGTTGAGGGCAATGGAGCTGGATTGTGATCCCAATTTGTAAACCCGCACCACCACTCCCGGCTCTTTTGCTGCGGGCTGCACACGCGCCACTTGGGTCCAGATAAGCGTCATCGGCGTCCCAAACTGCTCTTCAAACCCCTCGAATGAATCGGAATCCAAACCGCCGGGCTTTGTGGTGGTGGCCAGCACGACAAGGTTTGACCCTGGACGAACTTGCGACGGGCTGATCTCCCCGCGCCGCCATATCGTTTGCGTGACGTATCGCTTCATGTAATAAGCCAGAATCTGTGAAGTCTCGCCCGGCAACACCACAAATTGGCTTCCCGTACCCGCAATCCGGCCCGCCGCAACCAATGTGCTCCGTAGATCCGGACCATTTATTTCCCGAAATCGGAGCACCCCATCACGCGTCACGCCCCCGAGGGAAATGAACAATAACAACAAGGCTCCAACACGATAACACAGTCGCCTCCGCCCACCCCCCAGTCGGCCCAACAACCACTGCACTGCGGCTCCCATAAACAAGCAGATGCCAGGCCCCAAAAACATGCAAATGCGGGGATTGGCGCCGTACGGGTACTTATGCAGAAAGGCCGCAATCAACAACAAGACGTGAGGCACTACGAATAAAGCCCACACCCATCTGTTCCCGCGACGCCAATACATCACCAGCCCGGTCAGCCACAACGCAGTGGTCAGTGTCGATCCGAAATGGTTCTCGCCCAAAGGCCAGGCAAATCCACGCCCCGTATGCACGTCCAAAAGCCAAAAGGGAATCAGCCAGGGATGATTCATCGGCGGATAACCCAAATGCCAGAAGGCCTGAAGCCCGGAGGCCTGGCTGACATCGAGCGACGAACGAATGTTGGCTTCGTACAACCCCGTGGCGCTGCAGGCCGTCAGCGCCATAAAAAGAATTCCTGCAAGCAAATTACGCCAATCCGTCCGCCCACGATCCATGAAACAATGCGCCATGAACACCAAGCTTATCGCGCCGATCACGAATGCGGACGTGTATGAAAACCACACCATCACGGGCGCGCACAATGCCAGCCATGCCAGCTCCCGCGCGCGCTGGCCGCCATGCAGCCAGCGCAACATCAGCCATAACAACAGCATGGCTGCCAACAGATCAATCGTATAACCCTTGACACATGCGCCCTCGGCCACCGGCACGTAAGAAACACTGAAAATGGCCCACGCCACCCAGCGCGCCACCCCCCGCAACACTTGGACGCATAACTCCCAAAAGACCGCCATTCCCCCCAACCCCGCCAACAGCGGAAGCAATCTTACCCCCCACTCATTCCGAAACAGGACGTCGAACAATTTTGTCGCCCATAAAAAAGCCGGCGGCGAAACTTGGGAGTAATCCAAGGGATGCAATAGTTCGCCATACGTGCGCGCCAGCACATTGTTCATTATGTTTGATTCGTCTCCTGACAAATCAAAATTCCAGAAGTACCGCAGAAGCCGCCAAACCAACCCGCTGAACACCACTATCATGCAGCAACGCGCAATCGTAAAGTGATCGAGAACACTCTTTCTGTCTTGCTTCGCTTCGAGGGACAGCATGGTCAGCGGCAATGATTGGCAATAATTGCCAAAATGCAACCGGTTTTTAGAAGTCCTTATAAAATTTTGATATGGGGAAAGATATTATTTCCTCATTCGTCTTCGTCATGGGTCGCCTATTTCCGGTTCCGGGCCAGTTGCTTGGCCAATCGGATGGCGGCGCACATGCTGGATGCGTTCGCTTTTCCCTGTCCTGCAATGTCATAAGCCGTCCCATGGTCCGGCGAGGTTCGGACAAAAGGCAGCCCCAAAGTCCAGTTTACCCCAGTCTCGAACGCCACCATTTTCAACGGACCCAATCCCTGGTCGTGATACATGGCCACCACGGCATCATAATCGCCGCGATAAGCATAATAGAACAAGGCGTCGGCCGCCAGCGGGCCGGCGACATCAATCCCTTTCTGTCGCACCGCTTCCACGGCGGGCGCAATGGTTGTTATCTCCTCGTCGCCAAACTCTCCGCCTTCGCCCGCATGAGGGTTGAGGCCGCAAACGGCGATGCGGCTTCGAGGCAGGCCCAAATCACGGCAGGCTGCGGCAGCCAGTTCGATGGCCAGTTGGATTTTATCTCCGCGCATCTGCGCGGCCAGCAGTTTGATCGGCACATGAGTCGTGGCCAGGGCGACGCGCAACCAGCGGCCGCGTTCGTCCTGCCCCAGCAGCATCATCGCAGTCTGGCTGGTCCCGGCCAACTCGGACAGGAATTCAGTCTGGCCAATGAAGGGCTGGCCGGAGCGAATAATGGCGTGCTTGTTCAAAGGCGCCGTCACCAGCGCGTCCGCCTCCTGGCTCAAACACCGTTGCGCGCCATCGGTCAGCCAGGCCAGCGCGGCCCGCGCCGCGGCCGGCGACCCGGCCTCCAAACCGGCCGGCAAGGGGTCGCGCAAAGGATTGTGCAGGAAAACGCGGCCCTTTCCGTCGAATTCTGAATAAGGCCGCAGCGGAAATTTCAACCCAAGCTTTTGATGCAGCGCCGTGGCATAGCCGCTGTCGCCGATTAGCAGGTAACGCATGTCGTCCGTTTCTGCTTCCACCGCCAGCGCCTTCAGTGTTACTTCCGGCCCGATGCCGGTGACGTCCCCGAGCGAGATGGCAATCCAGCCCTTCATGGGGTCAGTAGTACTGGACAAAGGACTTGATCCTGAGCCGCTCGATCCATTGCTTGTGCAAACGGTCCCTCTCCCGGGTCTTCAGCGTCCGTTCAATTTCCGCCCGCGATTCCGCCAAAGATTTGATATGGGAAGGTCGCACGTCTTCCACCAACAGGATGTAGCACGCCTCCGGCAACTCGATGACGCCGCTGTGCTGCCCGGCTTTCAGCGAGAAAGCGACTTGGGCCAGTTCCGATTTGAAAAAGCTGCGCTCGACCCACCCGCGTTCGCCCCCCTCGGACCGTTTCGATCCTGAAGTATAAACCGCCGCCATTTCCTCGAAAGGAACGCCGCTGTTGATTTTGGCCAGAACCTCGTCGGCTGTCTTCTTGGCCTCGCCCGGAGAGCCGTCCGACGGCTGGTTGATGACGATAATGCGCACTTTGACCTGGTCATCGACTTTAAAGGCGTCCTGATGGTCCTTGTAAAACTGTTCAATTTTCAGCGGCGAAATAAGGATCTTCTTAGGCGCATCCACGTTCTGGTAACCCATGTAATTGACAATAAAGTTCTCGCGCTCCTGGCGCCGGTACATCTCGTAGGTCATGCCCTGGGCCTGGAGAGTTTTGATCAGGCGCGCCCGGTCCCCGTAATATTCCCTTTGAATGTTCTTCTTGATCTGATCGTCGATGAACGATTCCAGCACGTTGGTCATGTAGCCGCCTGTGGTGAATTCGTGCATGATCAGCTTGCGCTCCACCAACTCCTCGACTTGCTGGTCATACACCTTCCTTTTCTCCTCCTCGAACCGCGCCTCATCGTTGGCATACATCGAGTAGAGCATCTGCAGTTTGGGCGCCACCTTGTCCATGATTTCACCGCGGGTGATAACGTCGTTATTGACCACGATGCTCACGCCGCTGACCACTGTTGCGCGGGCCGCAAGGCCGAAAGCCATGAAGGCTCCGATGGCAATGAAACAGATTTTTTTCACAATGCGGGCCATCCTAAAGTGGGCTTGGACCGAGTTCAAGGCGCAAAGTTCGATAGAATTTCTGCGGCGCGGCCCGGTGGAGAAAGGGCGGCATTCGGGTGGGGGAGGGGATTTCTGCGCCGTTGCCAGAAGAGGCCCACTTGCAATTTTCTCATTTTGCGTCAGGTTGCGTCTGGTCGTTCGAGTCGTCCCTGGTTTTGGATTTATCGACAACTGGTCATGATTTAAAATGCAACTCGACTTTGGCCCAATTTTCCGTCCGATGTCGCCGCAGGCTGCCGCGATCACCGGGTTGTTCTTGGTGGTTTTGGTTATTTGCGCGATCATTCTGGCCATCGTGTCCGGCTTGGTGGGGTACTGCGTGTGGCGTGGCCGGGCTAAGCCGGATGCGCCGGAGCCGAGACAAATCTTTGGCCATCGCCGCCTCGAGATCACTTGGACGGCCATTCCGTTTGCCATCGTCGTTTTTATTCTTGGCCTGACCGCGCGCGTGATGAGCAGTTCGGATCCACCCAAGAACCGGGAACCGGATTTGATTGTGACCGCCCGCCAATGGTGGTGGGATGCGCGCTACCCGGCAGAAGGCGTCCGTGCCGCAAATGAGATTCATATTCCGACGGGCAAACCCCTGTTGGTTCGCCTCGAATCGGCGGATGTCATCCATGATTTTTGGGTGCCGCAATTGTCGCGTAAAATTCATGCCGTGCCGGGCCATCCGAATGAAATCTGGCTGGAGGCCGATCAAGCGGGAACCTACCCTGGAGCCTGCGCGGAATTCTGCGGGATACAACACGCTTGGATGCGATTCTTGGTCATCGCGGAAGCGCCGGCCGAATTTGAGTCCTGGACACGGCAACAACTCCAGCCGCTGGCAGAGAACGACGATGGCGGAGGGGCCGCCGTGCGCGCCCGAAAGTTACTTCAACAATTCACCTGCATGAATTGCCATGCCATCTCCGGCCTCTCGACCAATGCAACGGCTGCGCCCGATCTGACGCACCTGGGCGGCCGCCAAACACTGGGCGCCGGCGTGCTGGGCAACACGCCGGACAATCTGGCGCTCTGGTTGAAGAATCCCCAGGCGATCAAGCCCGGTTGTTTGATGCCTGATTTTAAACTCACCGGCCAGCAGGCGCATGATCTGGCCGATTAT
>Ga0187851_10004879_pt1 | contig 10858 bp, 9 predicted proteins | sample June2016WEW_6_10_FD_132997 | JGI IMG/M metagenome (GOLD analysis project Ga0187851, IMG submission 132997) | Peatland microbial communities from SPRUCE experiment site at the Marcell Experimental Forest, Minnesota, USA - June2016WEW_6_10 | ecosystem: Environmental > Terrestrial > Soil > Wetlands... | reverse complement strand
GTCCGGGTTGTTAAAATTCGCCGGGCAAGGGCAATCACTCCTTTCTATATTAATTCCTTAACGGCCTATTTCGCCGCTGCTTTTTCTCTGCCGATTTTCGGATCTTGACAAAAATAAAACCGGCCTGAATTATTAATTTCAGCCGGTTTCACTATTAACTCCCTGGCGTCCAAGTGACCAAATACAGACACCAGTTCAACGTTTCTACCAGGTTGGTTTAATTATCAATCCGCTTTTTAAATACCTCCGTAACTTGTTTGAATTATTACCTATAATGCGTATGAATAATCAATTACTTATTCGCACGTAGATTTTTATGGTACCACCCGTTTTGGCCTTTGTCAATATTCCTGAAGTATATTTAAATATATTCAATCGCTGAATAATAGGGCTAATTTAGCGAAATTATGTAGTACTACCTACTTGACTATAGGTAACAACTTTCCTATAATCGGATTTAAGTTGGTGTAATATTCCTGTAACACATGTTTTCAGAGAAAACGAAATGGAAGATAAAACCACCTTAGAAGTTAATTTTGCAGTTTGGCTGTTAATCGCCGATTTACAACACAAAATGGTTTTAGTACGGGAAAACGAATTAAGTCGACATAATATTACTCCACGCCAATTGCATGTTTTAAGGATCATCGATTCTCTTGGCCCTAAAGCGAGGTTGTCAGCAATTGCCAAAGTTCTGGATAGAAAACTCGACGTGATTACCAAGCAAGCAGTTGTGATGGAAAATAATGGCTTGATCAAACGAACTCTTGCCAAGCCAAAATCTCGGCTTTTCAAGATTGAATTGACTCCCGAGGGACGCAAACTGCTGAGCATTGACCGGTATAGCGATGCAATGAATGAGGTGCTCTCTATTCTAACAAAAGATGAAATACTCCAGTTTCATTCAGTGCTAAATAGATTGTGGATCAAATTGAAACAATATGACCCGGAAAGTGCGGCTAAAAAATTATTTTAGCTGCCGCAAGTATTCTGTTTTGGCAAGTATGCGTCACTGATACTCCGGTTAGACCGCAATTACTGTTGTGGATTAATGGTCCGTGGAAGAGCAAAGCCCCGCGTAAAACGGGCGGGGGAGTAATAAAACCACCGCTTTTTTATTTACCCTCCCCGGTATTGCCCTAAGCTGCAAATCCTGAAACGAGAGTCGTATCTTTCTTGTGATAAAAGACCACACAGAGATTCAATGGTCAACCTGCAGCTAAATGCAGTAGAACAACATATTGCTGGTGTTTACAATACGCTTGCAGGATTAAAAATCCCGAGACGTTTGTGACATACAAAGTCCATATCCATGAAACCCGCAGTTTGCCATTGGGGTAGAGGGACTTCCTGGTTGTTGGTCACAGGGCAAGAACGGGAATCAATAACCGCATGGGTATGCCCTTTTTGATCCAAACGGGTGCTGTAGAACACCAGCCAAACGCAGCGTCAAATGACCAATATTCTATTTATGAGACAACCTTACCCTTTTATGATGTAAGGCAAGCTGCATCTGTATTCATGAAGGCGTCTGTCACAACCGGATCAAACTGAGATCCGCTGCATCGCTTGATTTCTTCCCGTGCTGCCTCGATGGCCATTCTGGAACGGTAAGGACGATCTGAGGTCATGGCATCGAAAGAATCGGCTACTGCCAGGATTCTGGCCCCTAACGGTATTTCTTCCCCGGCGATTTCCTGATGCAGGCCGGTACCATTATAGTGATCGTGGTGATGTTCAACGATTGCGACGACTCTATCATTTACAACGTGTTTGACGATATTGGCGCCGATCTTGGCATGAATCATAATATGTTCGTATTCGGCGATAGTAAGTTTACGCGGTTTATTCTGAATAGACTGATCAACCGCAATTTTACCAACATCTTGCAACAGACTACTCCAGTGCAAATCTTCCATATCTTCCGCAGGTAAATTCATTGTTTGCCCAATAGCTAAAGCTATTTTAGTTACACGACGTGAGTGACCATCCGTATATTTGTCTTTGGCTTCAAGCGTAAATACCAGCGTCTCGATCGAACCCAGAAAAAGTCCTCGGAGCACAGTGGCCAGGTGCTCCTGGTACTCCTTAATATTTTGCTCCAGCATCCTTTTTGCAATTGTTTTTTCGACACTCAATACAACTTCATCAAGATTAAAAGGTTTAGTAATATAATCATTAACTTCCGGCTCATTATGTGCTTCGTTACCAGAAGTAGCTAAAATCACCGTAGTGCCAGGATAACTTTGTTTTAATTCCTTGAGTAACTTAATCCCAGATTTCCCGGGTATTTTTTCATCGAGTAATATCAAGTCGGCAGAATTCTTTGACATCCAGTCCAGCGCCTCATTGGCGTTACCGGCCTCATCACAATGATAGCCCAATCTTGATAACTTGAGGCATAAAAGTTCTCTGATCATTGGCTTATCATCGATAATCAGTATTCGATACTCTCGATCCGTCACTGTAGTTTCCTCCCAGCTAAATTGTTTACGGGGTGTAAAAAGATTCTATCCATTCATTTATACGCCATACAGCAACCTTTAAATAGTTTTTTATCATAGGCCGGTTAAAAAACCTGTTACCTGAATCCTGGCGCATCAACATGCGAGAATTACTGCTTCGCTTTTGCCTAATTATAAAACAAAATAGTAATCAATGGGAAAAATTTTCAATATGAAAAAATGAATTTGATATTTTTTTTTACAAACGTTAAAATCATTGCATAGCAATCAAATTGAATCCTGGTTAACATAATATTTCAATTTACGTGAGGTTTAATCCTGAATTCGGAGGAAACCTGATAAATAGCAGGGAATCAATATTCAATCTCGATTATTATCGCCTCCTATATATTAAACATGATATCTGCTTGCTTAAAAAGATCCAAAGTTTGAGAGAAAACACATGACTAACTGGACAGGAATATTCGTATTAGTTGCTTCAGGTGCCGTGGCACTGGGCGTATTGTGCGGATATTTGATTTTTAGATTCTTTAGAAAGATTCGTCAGAAACGTGAGGCTATTTTATCGAATATAATACCATCATCTCGTGACCCGGCAGCATATCAAAATCTCGTAGATTCCTATTCAGCGAATTACAAGGCTGTAGTTTCATCTGAATTACCAATAAAACTCCAACGACCAGGTGGACTGAATGACCCGGGTTTCGTCAGCCAAAAGCAGAAATCTCCAATCATAACACCCCAGAAACCTCCGAGTCCGACTGCCCATCAGGAATTAGAAATTGTCCCGCAGAAAGAAAATTCATCATTATCATTAGAAGAGAAAAAGAAGTCCCCCGCAGCTAATGCCATTACTGAGACGGAAATCGTCAACCGGCAAACTCCCCACGCTGGGGAGGTGCAAAACGATTTACGTAAATCGGATTTTATTAAAGAATTGGAAAAGAACCTGGCAATCGCCAATACTCCTTGGTCAGGCAAAGTGACTTCCTTCCAAAGTAAAAGTTGGGATGCATGGCATGGAGAAGGCGATAAATCACTGACACCTCACATTCAGGAAATTATACAGTTATACGTTGACATAAGTTTAGCCAACAACATCGTTTGGATGGCAACAGTCCTCGACCATAGAAGTAACGAACTGGATAAGAGTTATATCAAGTTGTGCGCCAATGTCGCCGCGCGGACGAAAAGTATAATGTCCATATTAAAATAGACCAATCAGGTCTAATTGCAACGGACTCGATATTATCTAAAAAATTATTATTTTTCAATCTGGCTCGCCGGTTAACTTTTAACAGGGTTTTTATTGTCTTGGTGAGCCCAATCGATATGCCGTTCCAGACTTACTCTATCAAAGCAATCCAAGCCGCAATATTGACAGACAAAATTCTTTTCTTCGGCTGCCTTGTTTTTTTTCTTATCAGGCACATTTTTAGCTACCCGAGCCGCCGGCTCTGTCGTTTCTTTCAGGCCGGCGTTCACATTGTTTGTAACGGTCACCGGCTCTTTTTCATGCCCAACATCAATAACTGGTTTTTCAGTGCTTGAAGCCGGCAGCACATTTTCCCTGACGGTGGATTCCGAAACCACATCTCCAACTTGCATAATTCCGATGATATTTTCAAGCATGCTTTTCTTTTCGTCTTCAAGGATATTTTCGATCAATTTCTGTTGTTCACCCTGTATTTGCAGCAAGGCATTTTTCCACTCGTCAACCATGTCCTGAGAGGCCCGTTGCGTTTCAGCCTCGATAGTATCACCGATTGCAGCTTGGATGGATTTTTTTATCGAATGTTTGTTAAAACCAAGGCCTGCCATTTTCTCTGCGCTGCTATTTTCTTTTTCCTTCATTACCATAATATCTTTGACCTCCGATAATTCGTTCAGCACACTTATTCGGGTAGAAAACAGGTACTCGATGTGTGCTTCGGTTCATGCCTGGAATATGTCGCCGGTTAAACGTTCTGAAGATTATGCTGGGCAGGTGAACTTGACCCGATTCTTATAAATTATCATTTATTCGTATGTCCTATTCAATCCCCTTTTTGGTTAACCTGGTAAGTACTTTAGCACTACCGGCCGTGCCTTTAGTTGTAAACAAAAGTTGCTTGTGTCAATTTCCCAGTTATTTTTAGCTGATAAGGTTACCCAACATTTTTGGTCATCACCGCACCATTATCTAAGTGGTTAATTTCTGAGATGCCTCCTGAACTGATTTCTAGTACTGGTATCACGGGATAGTACCATATATTTATTTATAGTGTATTAAATACCTATTTAAACAATATATATGCGCATGATAAAGTAGATTCATAAAAATAATAACTTGATTATCCATACATGAAATGTATAAATTTCTAACAAGCACACTGTTAAAAATTTCACGGTGATACTGACAGGTTTTGGAAGGCTACGATATCCTAACAAGAACTTAGTTCCTTCCCAATAGGGTATTAATGTAATACTATGTAAATTGGTGAATATTTAACCCATCGGGAGAAAAACTTTTATCACGTCAAATCAGGGAAACGACAAATTCATAATATTGTTTAGTGATATTAGGCCGCGGTCGACTCTTCCCGGAAACGGGAAGTAAGGGCCATAAGTTTGTAAACAAATAAGGATAAAGGATAAATGAAAAACCCGCAAGCCGAATATAAATTGCAGGTAAGGAAAATAAAAAACAGGGAGAAGATCTAAAGCCAATGAAAAAATTATTGTTCCTGGTGATGGTTCTGGCGGTGATAGCTGCCTTGGTGTCGCCGCTGGCTGTACTGGCGAATCAAACAGGATCTGCCGTAATCAACGGCACAGTGACCGCAACTGCAACGCCGGTTATTACCACCACCCCAATCTACACAACAACTACCACCGTGAGCGGCACGAATGAAGCCAATGCTGCCGTTTATTTTACTTACAATGGTGGGGCGGCTGTTCTCGCGACAGCCAACGATTCCACTCACTGGAGTGTTACAGGTTTGACTTTATCAACCGCTGGCACAAATCTTATCTCCGTAATTGCACAGGCAGGCACGGAGGTAGATAGTGCGCCGGCATTGGCTTCCGTGACTGCAGCGTCAGTTACCCTGACCGCACCAACTGCATTTACGTGGTCTACTTTCGCGGTTGGTGCCAACGCTGGTTCAGCCGCAACACCGGGTACAGTTGTATCATCTGGTGCCACCTCCGGTTGGAGCATTAGCGTTGCGGACGCCGATACAGCCACTAACTCTGGCTATATGGTATATGGCACCACTAAACTGACCGACGCAATACAAATTGGCCTGGCAGCTCCATCTGCCGGCACGACAACAGGTACCATCGCAACTTACAGTGCCGCCCTAAATAGCTCCGCCGGTCACGGCCAAACCGATGGTACCTTCGATATTCCCCTTTATGCCAATCAGACTTTAGTGACCACCGACGCTCCAGGACCTTATACTATTACTTTAAATTACACTCTAACTGCGTCATATTAAAATCCGAGATTTTACGCTTTTGGCGGCGAAATAAAATTCACCGCCAAAAGCATCAAAGACTGCGCACCCAGATTCCCTCGGATCAATTGATAATTTATTATAAAAGAGAAGGCTTGATAACGTCGGTAATGAGAAATTTCATTCTACATAAACGTTTTGTGCTTCTATCATCGGCTTTGGTGGTAATTTTATTGTCTCTGTCTCTGGTGCCTATTCCGGTTTTTGCCGATAGCGGGCTCACAATCTCGCCTTTCGGGGCTATTGCGCTTAATGTTACGCCAGGGGAGAAAACGACTCAACAAATAGAGCTAACCCTCGGACAACAAAGCCAAGCTATGGACATAGCGGTTGAGGTTGTGGGGTTCGGCAGCACCCTTGACGGCACAGCGCAGGTGATTGAGCCTGCAGCAGATAATGATTCCGATTCAGCCCGCAGTTTTATCACAATTAACAAAAACACATTTCAACTGCAGCCGGGCGAGTCACAGAATATTATTGCTACGATATCGATTCCTGCTGACGTGGGTAATGGCGGAAGATATGCTCTAATTTATATTCATCAATTACCAAATACTGCTGCGGCAGGTGCACAGAGTCTCTCATCATTTAATCTTCCAGTTTTACTCACTATTCAGGGTAGTACATTGATTCAGACGGGTAAGATTACCGCTATCAGCACTACTGCCGTTAACAACGGCCAACCGAGCGACATATTAACCTATTTCCAGAATACGGGCAATATTCATTATAAAGTCCAGGGGTATGTCACCGTTAAGGACTCACAGGGGCAAACCCTGGACAATATTTCCATACCGCTCTCGGCATCATCCATACTACCGGGAGCAATAAGACTATTGGATACTACGCTTCCTTCGACAAGTCCAACATTAACTGATGGTGACACCATCGATGCTAAAATTACACTGCAAGACGGTACCCTGCTGGATGAGACTACCAGTACTTTCCCGATAACAACTCAGTATGTGCCACCGACAACGACCCAATTCAACACCCCTACTGCGGTTACGACTGAAAGCGTGTTGTCGACGGCATCAACTACAACACATAAGTCAACTTCAGCAATGAACTGGGTCATGCCATTGACTATTGTCATTCTCCTAATAATTGTTGTCGTCCTTGTTATGCTTTTGGTAATAAGAAAAAAACGATAAATAAACCCATAAGTTAGAAAATTGGATATGAGAACAAAATTAAGGGAACTTGTTTTCAGATTAAACTGGAAAGTAATATTTTCAGTTTTCCTTGTATCCATTGTGCTGGCGGTTTCGATCGTAATTACGACAACCGTAAACGCGGACGGAGACCTGGACCACTTTGCGATTACGCCTATCACGTCACCCCAAACAGCGGGAACGCCCATTACGGGGATCACGTTAACAGCGCAGGATGCGAACAATGTTACTGTAACCAGTTTTACCGGCACTGTGACATATAGCGGCACGGCAGGGATTACAGGTAACTCCGGAATTTTCACGGCGGGCCAATTGACAGATGTTAGTGTAACACCAACGCTGGTAGGCAGCGGTTTAACGTTCATTATAACTGGAGCCGGTAAGACGGGTACTTGCACCTTTGACGTTGACCCGGCATTTAATCTGACAGTACCAATTTGGACAACATGGAGTCCATCCAATGGCTCAAATCTAACTGTGGGCCCAAACACATCGGTTGCAACACCCGGCGCAGTAGTAGCTGCGGCAGATGGTTGGACACTCACTGTGTCGGACACTAAAACAAACACTAACGGTTACATGACGCAAGGCGGTGCTGATGTTGTCGGTGCCAACTTAGTTAATGAAATAGAAGTGGGCATAACTGCCGATCCCGTGGGTTCAATCTCACAATATCAGAGTGATTTACAAAAAGCCCCGGGATACGGTGATGCAGGCACGTTCAATATACCACTCTACATTAGCCAGATGTTGGCGCCAAGTGACAGGGGAGGTTCATATTCTATCACCTTAACTTATATTGCTTCACCAACCTATTAAGATTACTGTTCAAGATAATTATTTTGACACGGCACAACAGTTTACCTGAGGCAAATTCAATTTGGTTACTAGTGTAGTAATTATGGTGTGTATTTCACCATCTTATCATGGGACAAAAGGGTGCTTATCGAATGAAATTGAAGCTAATTTGCAGTGTTCTGCTGGCAGTTTGTCTCTTTATAGCCATTTCGCCAGCGAATGCTAATGCTGGCGGTATTGTGATCAGCGGTGCGGTGCCCCTGATAATTTACAATGTCTCGAGTTCGGCTGTTAATTCCAGCGGCGCCACAATTGCCTGGACAACCAACGGCAGTGCCTCCTCTCAAGTGTTCTACGATACCGTATCGCATACCAATTTGACAGATTACGCTTTTCAAACCGCCATCGACAACACGCTTGTCTTAACCCATAGTCAGAGTTTAGGCTCACTAAACGCAAGCACTACCTATTACTTCCGTGTGGTATCTACCGCGACGGTCAGCGGTTCCGCGGTGCAATCTGTTTCCAATGAAGGAACTTTTACGACATTGGCCGCGTTAAATATATCGGCAGTTACCGCAGGCAGCATTACTTCTTCTACCGCCACTATTACATGGACAACAAATAACCCGGCCGACTCTCAGGTATTTTATGATACCGCCTCGCACGGGAGTTCAAACGATTACGCCTATTCAACCCCTGTTAACAACTCAACAGTCTTAAACCATAATCAGAATTTAAGCACACTGACAGTAAACACTACCTATTATTACCGTGTAAGGTCTACTGCCACAATCAGCGGGAATAATTTTGTGACTGTTTCTGCCGAGTATACCTTCAAAACAACTGCTGCATCCGGTGGTGGTGGAGGAGGTGGAGGTAGTATTGGTGGTGGGGGAGGTGGGTCAACCGGCACAGCGGGTGTCACTATTGTGACCCCTTATGTGGATTCACACGGCGTTTTTAGTCAGAATATCAATGCCTGGAGCGACGATACTAACGCAGTTATGAATATCCCCACCGGAACAACTGCTCTTACTGCAGCTGGAGCACCGATTACTCAAATCAGCTTTATCCATGACGCGACCCCACCCGCATTCGCGGCTGGTGCAGGGATGATCGACCAGGCCTACGATATTACGCCAAATGGCATCACATTTAGTCCGGCAGTGACCCTAAAATTCACTTATTACAACCTGCCAGCCGGTATGGATCCCAGCAGTCTGCAAATATGTTATTATGATACCACCAAGAACGCTTGGGTCATTGTACCATCAACAGTTGATACTACCACTAATACCATCTCTGCACAGATCTCCCACCTTACTGTTTATGCCATTACTTACGGGGTTAAGCCGGTCACTGCTGCACCCGCCACAACCACAACGGCTACAGTTGCAACCACAACCGCGGTGATTCCAATCATAACGACAACGACAACCACGGTGGCAACCGCAACGACTACAAGTACGCCAATAACTTCCACTACAACTACGACTACGACTACCGCCACGCCACCGTCCGCGATTTTCAATGTCAAAAATTTAACGGTATCGCCTGCTGAGGTTAAATCTGGTCAACAAATAAGTGTCACTGTGATAGTCCAAAACTCCGGCTCAGTTCCGGGAGTTTGTACCGTTGAATTAAAAATTGATAATTTAGCGGCAGATAGTAAGATAGTAAATTTAGCGGCGCAAACACAAGACACTATTAACTTTACGGTAAGTAATGCAGAAATTGGGGCACACACAATTGACATTAATGGGTTAGAGGGTAAATTTACAGTTGTACCGGCTCAGACTGCCACAACCCAAACACCTGTTAAAAAGAGCTACCTCCCGATTATTATTCCCTTTGGCATCGGTCTTTTTATTCTCGCATTACTTACCACTATTATTATTGGATTACGCAGGAATCCTTAATTTCAATATTTTGCCAGCATTAATTGTGAATTACCCGTTCATATTCACAAAACCTTACCTTGTAACTTACTTCTTTCCCTGAAAGTCGGTAGTAATACTAATTAGGAGCCAATAGAATCCATTGCTATTTAGCGCACTAAGCAGTAGAATTATGCAAAGTGGATCAGAAAATAATAATTGGAACTATTATTCATTTTAAGGAGGCTTTAATTGGAATCTAAAGTAGGGACTACTCCGGAAAATGTTATAAAGGACAATGGTATTCAGGTCAAAGATGAATATCGCGAAGAGATTAGAAAACAACTTAATGATGAGGTTAGAAAAATTTACGACCTTGAAATTCAAAACGCGGCTAAAATATTAATTGAAGAGCATAAGAAAGCGATAAAGCAAGTTGTGGAAGAATATAGAAGCGTACTTCATCAAGTCGTGGAAGAAGAGAAAGCCGAAATTTGGAAGAAAGCCGAAACCCTTAAAAAATCCATGTTGAAACTCGGCTTGTAATTACGATCAACATGAATAAATAACGGCTAAAGACTCCCATTTCTTTTCCATTGTGCTTCCCGAGTGAATCCAGACCAATATGGTTCTGCCATGGGCAATTTACCTTTCCCAGTTAATTTGGTTTCGTCTTTTCAACCATTGCCAGTTCATGCCTCGAAAATGCTTCGAGTATTATCAACGATAATTATTGTTAATGCATGGCCACCCAAAACAGACCAGGTAATAACACCTGAAAACCAGCCACAAAGATAGGCAAAATTTGGCTTTACTTTATCGTGAAAGATAAGGTCGCCGAAGTTGAACTACCTTCATTTGGCGTTGCTGCTGTTAATTCCATTATTGATCATGTCGATAGCTGCAGGTGCAGAATCACTTTTTCTATTCCGCCAATCGGTGAAACGCCGACTGCGACCGTCTAGTACTAAAGTTTTAGCCGATTGTCCAAAATGGCGATATGAATGCCGCACTTTCAATGATTTAATAGTATCAAGACT
>Ga0187851_10004877_pt1 | contig 10860 bp, 11 predicted proteins | sample June2016WEW_6_10_FD_132997 | JGI IMG/M metagenome (GOLD analysis project Ga0187851, IMG submission 132997) | Peatland microbial communities from SPRUCE experiment site at the Marcell Experimental Forest, Minnesota, USA - June2016WEW_6_10 | ecosystem: Environmental > Terrestrial > Soil >... | reverse complement strand
TCTGTTAAGCGCGAGACCATCTTCGCAGATGTTGGGAGTAAGGGATTTAGGGGGGTAGTGTACCGGGTTTCCCTACTGCGCACCTATCGACCCGTTACCGTTGCTTCCTTCCGGACCTGGCGGGGTTGGCGGGAAAACGTCGCGCGGAACCGATGCCTGACTTTCCAGTTTATCAAGAAAAGCGGGACAACGTGGCGAGCGCTTATGCAGTGGCGCTTTCGAGGACGAGGCACCGATCGGCGACCGTGCGGGATAGGGGTCCTTCGACTCCGCCAGAGCCACACTTCGTGAGGCTCGGACTGCGCTCAGGATGACCTCGGCAAAGGGCGGTATATTTCGGGGGTTACCTGGGGCTTAGCGGACTACGAGGACTTCGCGGATGTTGTCGCGAGCGAGGAAGAATTTTATGGAGGAAAAATCGCGGAAGAGATTTTCGATGTGGCGGTTATTAAAGACGCGCTGGAGGCGCGGGGATTGTTTTTCGTGGGAATGGCCGGGCAGGGTGAACTTGATCTCGTGCATATCAAGCGTGTCGGGTCCGGTGATGTGATAGCGGTAGCAGGTCGAATCGGGTCCGGCGTCGCGGGTGTGAAAGAAGGCCAGGAGCAGGCCGCCGGGCTTCATGACCGACCAGAGGCGATCGATGGTCGGCTTCACCAGGCTCTCTTCCATGTAATCGGGGAGGTTCCAACAGAGGACGATGTCGAACTGGCCATTTTCGTAGACCAGATTTTCATCGAGAAATTTCTTGCTGTCGAGGCGCGCGTTGCCGAACTCGTCCTCGAGGCGCAGGGCGGGATCGAGCGAGGAGCGCAGGAGATCTTCGCTGTAGTTCTTGTGTCCCTTGCCGGTGAAAAACCGGATGTTGGCCGCGGAGGTGGCGCCCACGTCGAGGACACACAAACCTTCCTGCGAATTCAGGACCCGGGCAATCTCCGCGACACCGCTGGAACGGCGGCTCAATTTCTGCGGCGGTTCAGAAGCCGCAGTCTGACTCGAAGAGCTCCGAAAAAATTTCATCAAATTGTCTGCTACAGAAGCCATCGAATACTAAAAACGGGTTGCAGGATCAGAGCTACATCGTTGCCTAGAGCGTGTTTCACGCGCGACCCCCAAGGGGCTCAACTGAGTTCCCTGGAACTCAGCCGTCCCTCCGGGACTGGAACTCCCGCGATCCACGTTCCCGGCGCTGAAAGCGCCGGGCTATTGCCAGTCGCCCCTGCGGGGCGGGGACAACGGCTATTTCGTCCCACCGCGTCGAGACGGCTATTTGCTGCACCGCGTCTCGCAGGATTTTAGTTCTCACGTATGCTCCAAGGCCCAACTCATTCCAGACGACGTACGGGGCCACCTGAATTTTCTAGGATGATGCCGTTCCCTTGCCCGATTCTTTCTGAATATCGACTCGGCCTTTCAAGAAGGCGCCCTCTTCAATTGCGATGCGCTGGGTAGTGACGTCGCCGGTTACGATTGCGGTTTTGCGGAGATCGAGGCGATCGGAGGCGGTCATGCTGCCATCCACCTTACCTTGAACCACAATGGATTTGGCGTGGACGCTGGCTTTCAGCTTTCCATTGGGCCCCACGGTGAGACTGTGGTTGCGCAGATCGATACTGCCCTCGACGACACCGTCAACGTACAGGTCCTCGGACCCGGATACTTCTCCCTTGATTACGACCGACTTGCCAATATTGGCAAGTTCCTTCGTCTCCGGAGAATCCATCGATTGCCCTCATTTCCTCGCGCACGGATGCATCGCGAATCCAATGATTGTAAATCATTGCGGCGATTGGAGCGGCATTTGGACCACGGAAAGCAACGTTTGATTTGCTACCATCGTCTAAGCGGAGTGAAATTAGCCCTCTTGAACCCGGGAAACAAATGGCGGCGATGGCCCGCGATCGTCTTCGTTCATCTCTTTCTTTCGCTATCCACGATCTTTTTCCTGCTGTCTGACGCCAGAGTTTTTGCGAGGACGCCGCCTGCTCCGGCGCAATCCAATCCTGCCCAGATTGATCCCGCGGCGGTGGTGCGCAAAGCGGTGCAGAATGAACTCAAGGCCTCGGGCACCGACCATTTCATGTTTCGTTGCGTCAAGACTACCGCTAAGGGATCGACTACGAAAATCTATGTTGAGACCAAAGACGCCACGGCGGGGATGGTGATCGCGAACGATGGCAAGGCGCTGACATCCGGGCAACGGCAGGAAGAGGAGGCGCGACTGGAGCGCTTCGTGAGTAATCCCGAGGAGTTGCGCAAGAAGCGGGCGCAGGAGCACGAAGATGCGGAGCGGAGCAGCCGGATCATGCGCGCGATGCCCGATGCTTTCTTATTTGCTTACGCGGGCGAGGAGCGAGGAACGCCGGGGATCGGCAGGCTGGGCGATCCTCTGGTGAAGATGACGTTTCGGCCGAACCCCAATTACCAGCCGCCTTCTCACGTGGAAGAAGTGCTCACGGGAATGCAGGGAGAAGTGCTGGTGGACGCGGTCCATTACAGGATTGCGAGCATTGACGGAACGCTGTTCAAGTCGGTTGGCTTTGGATGGGGAATTCTGGGACGGCTGAATGCCGGGGGACATTTTATTGTTCATCAGGAAGATGTGGCGGACAATTCGTGGGAGATCTCCAGCATGACGGTTAACTTCACCGGGAAAATTCTGCTGGTAAAGAACCTCTTGATTCAATCGACCGAAGTTTTCAGCGGATTCAAGCGCGTGTCATCCGATTTGAGTTTTGCGCAGGGGATTGAGCTGCTGAAGAAAGAAGAGAGCGCTCGCGCGGAGAATGTTTCTGACGGGGCGCGGGCTGCAAAGCCTTGAAGGCCGGTCGCGGCGCGTGCCTGGTTGCGAAAAATCGGTGCCGCAAAATCTTTGCAGCGGGGGTTGAAGGAATAGGGGTCCTTCGACTGCGCGGGGCGCGCTTCGCTTACCCCGCTCCGCTCAGGATGACCTCGGCATTAAATGGGGGAGGGTGGAGAAGTGAAAAAAAATCACACACTCTCAGGATGACTCGGGGTTGGCTGGAAATTGAGCCACGTGAGCTCTGGGGATGAAATCCCAACTCCACACACCGTAGCCAACTCATCCACCGCAGCCTGTCAGGCCTTGTCCGCTCGGAGGGTTTCTTCGCGCACGGTGAATTGCTTTACCCTTTCTTCGCTTACCTGATAGCCGGTTCCGGGCGCATCGCTGATGGCGATCATGCCGTCGGGGCGCACTTCTACTTCCGGGTCGATGATGTCGTGCTTCCAATAGCGCTTGGAGGCGGAAACGTCTCCGGGGAGACGGAAACCTTCGAGGGTGGAGAGGGCGATGTTGTGGGCGCGGCCTACGCCGGATTCAAGCATGCCTCCGCACCAGACGGGGACTCCGTGCTGCTGGGCAACGTCGTGAACTTTTTTGGCTTCGGTGAAGCCGCCAACGCGGCCGACTTTTATATTGATGATTCGGCAGGCTCCGATTTCGAGGGCGAAATCGGCGTCGCGGGCATGGCGGATTGATTCGTCGAGACAGATCGCGCTGTCGATGGCTTTCTGGAGGCGAGCGTGGAGATAGATTTCGTCGTCCCAGAGCGGCTGCTCGATCATCAGCAGTTTGAAGGCGTCGAACTTGCGGAGGTGCTCGACCTGGTCGAGGGTGTAGGCGGAATTCGCGTCGACGCTGAGAAGAATTTCGGACCAGCGCGAACGGATTTTTTCGAGGACGTTCACGTCCCATCCCGGCTTGACCTTGATTTTAATGCGGCGATATCCGGCGGCCAGTTCGGTTTCGATTTTCTGAAGAAGCTGATCGGGCGTGTCCTGGATTCCGATGGAGACTCCGCAGGCGATCTCGGGGCGGGAGCCGCCAAGAAGTTTCCAAAGCGGTTTTTGCTGGAGACGGGCTTCGAGATCCCAGACAGCGTTTTCGAGTCCCGCTTTGGCCATTCGATGACCGCGGACGCGGGCAAAGCGGGCGGGACAATCGCGGCCGGCGTCGATGGCGGCGTTCAGCAGGGCGGGAGCGAGGTAGTGCTTGATGGTGGGCCAGGCGGTTTCGATCCACTCGGGGCTATAGAAAGGATCTTCGCCGGCGACGCATTCTCCCCAGCCGCGTATGCCTTCGGATTCGACGCTGGTGAGGAGAATGCGGCGGCTGTAGACGCGTCCAAAACTGGTCTCGAAAAAATGAACGAGCGGCATTTGGAGTTCGCGAAGAGTGATGGAGTCGATTTTCATTTTTCTGGTCATGTTGGCGATATTTGTTTTTTATTCGAGCGAAACAATCCGGTTAGGTAGAAGCCTCGTCCCATTGGCCGAGCAAAAAGCTGCCGTCTCCACGGGCACTGCGTTCGAACCCGAGGACGGATAAGCCTTTCGCGAAGGCGGTGACAAATTGGTCGCGATTCTTTTGTTGGACGGCCCGCGCTCGATCGCGATTGGCCGGGGCAGACTTCCAATCGTAGATCTCGGCGGGCACATCGATACGGGCCTGGACTTCGAAAGCGGGCGCTGGGCTTCCCGTGAGTACGCTTTCGACGCGGCGCGATTTCATCCACCACTCAGCGACCAAGCGATCGGAGGGAAGGCCTCCCTGCAGGGGAGATGAGGTCAACCCGTACTGGTTCACGGCGTAGCGGCGGGCGATGGCGCCAAGTTTTTCGATGTTGAGGTAGGCATTTTTTATTTCCAGCGGGTCGAAGGTCCACTCCATGAGATCGATTCCGCGGGCGAGAGCGTCGTCGCGCTGGTAGAGCTTTATGCGGCGGCCGAGTCCGGCGTTGCGGTAGCTTCGGCGAACGGCCAGCATCTGCGAGTGGAGGTAGGAATGACCGTGGCGGAATCCGGGGATGGCGAGCGCGAAGGCAATTAATTCTTTGCCGTCGAATGCGCCGATTACCTGGCCGCCGATCTTGGAGGCGACTACGAAGATGCGGACGGGGACGAGTTCGGCATCGGTGAACTTCCAAATCTCTTTCTGGAGCGCGAAGGCGGCCTGCATGTCTTCGAGCGAGTCGCATTTGCGGATGGAGAGATTGGGCGTCGCTGTGTTTTGCGGGGGCGCTGGCGGCGGGCTGCTCGCGGTCACGCGCGTTCTTCCTGTTGCTTGGATTGTTGCCAGAGTTGTTCGAGTTCGTCCATGGAGGCCTGGTCGGGGCGGCGCTGGCGGGCGTGGAGTTGCGCTTCCATCCATTGAAAACGGCGCTTGAATTTGCGATTGGTTTTGCGCAGGGCGGATTCGGGATCGAGCGAAAGATAACGCCCAATGTTGACCAGCACGAAAAACAGATCTCCGAGTTCGTCCTCCAGACGCTCGTGCAGTTCGGGAGAAACCTGCGGCTTGCCGGAGCCCGCAACGCCGCTGCCGGGCGGGGCGGTGCCCAGGCCGGGCGCGGATTTCAGCTCTTCGCGCAGCTCCGACGTTTCTTCTGCGAGCTTATCAAAGAGGCCTTGGACGTTGGGCCAGTCGAAGCCTACGCGAGCGGCGCGGGTGCTTAGCTTACTGGCTTCCATTAGAGCGGGCACGCGGGAAGAGATGCCGTCGAGCACGGAAGGCGCGGCGCCGGAGGAGCTGCTCTTCCCTTCTCCGCTTGAGCCTCCGCTCGCTTCGCTTTTTGCGTCTCCGGCATTGGCGGGTTCGCCCGCTTCTTCCTGGCGTTTCTTTTTTTCTTTTTCTTTTTCCTGCGCTTTGAGGGCTTCCCAGTTTCGCAGGACGGCGGCGGAGGTGTCGGCTTTTACGTCTCCGAAGACGTGGGGATGGCGGTCTACGAGCTTGTTGGCGAGGCGATCGAGGACGTCATCGATGGAAAAATGGCCGGCCTCCCGCGCCATCTCGGAATAGAAGAGGACCTGGAGGAGCATATCTCCCAGTTCGCCGGTGAGTTCGGGCCAGTCGCGATTGTCGATGGCTTCGAGGACCTCGTAAGTTTCCTCGAGGGTGTAGGGCTTGATGGAGTCGAAGGTCTGCTCGCGGTCCCATGGGCATCCGCCGGGAGCGCGCAGGCGGGCCATGATCTGAACGGCGCGCTCGAAACGCTCTCCAGTGGTGGGCATGACTGTTCAATGTAAATGAGAGCGGAGCGGCTCGCAACGGCGGGCTAGCGGAGGGAGCGGACGAGCAGTTCGGTATCGTCGGAGATGATCGCGTCGACGCCCCAGTCGCTCATGAAAAGCATTTCGTCGGGGCGATTGACGGTCCAGACCATGACTTTCTGGTGGGCGGCATGGGCTCGGTCGACTTGTTCTTTGGTCAGGAAATCCAGTCTTGGAATCAGCCATGCTATCGGGAGTTGCTGCGGAGGTTGGACGCTTGGTTCGTCCCACAGAAAACCTAAGGGGATGCTGGCGTCTGCTTCGTGCACTGCGGTTAAGACTTCGGGTAGGAAGGAGGAGACTACGTAATCTTTTTCGGGCGGATGTTTTTGCAACGCGGCTTGAAGTTGATTTTCCAGACCGGGGACTTTTAGTTCTATGTCCAGAAACGCCCGACTGGAAAATTGCCGGAGTACTTGTTCAAGCGTCGGCTGAGCGAGGGTTTTTGCGGGTGTGCTTTCGATTGCGAGGCCGCGGATTATCGGGTCATGGCAGATTACGGCAGCGCCATCGGCCGAACGGCGGACGTCGAATTCGAAGCCGTCGCAGCCGTGATGAAGGCAGAGGTCGAAGGAGGCCAGCGTGTTTTCCGGAGTGTGCTTTGTAGCGCGTGCGCCTCGGTGGCCTAGCAGGAGAGGTGGCATGCTCGTTCCCAGTTGTCAGTGCCCAGTTCCCAGTTGTCAGTTTTCGGGTTTCAGTAACTTTGATTCAGGCTCCATGCTCTCAGCTCTAGTAGAGTCAAGAGGGTAGGGATCCTTCGACTCACGCTCGGTCGCTGCGCTTCTTCGCGCTCGCTCAGGATGACATTAGTAAATTCATCCGCCCACATTACTAGTCCAGGTCGAAGTCGCGGATTGGCTTGCCGGTGTCGGGCGTTTCTTTGGCTTTTTTTACGGCTTCCTGAAATTTTTTCTCGAGCAGTTCGGAGGCGTGTTTCTGTGCTTCGACGGACTGGCGGAAGATGGAGTCGCGGCGGCCATCCTGCTCTTTCATGGCGCGAGCGGCTTCTTCCATATCCTGAAAAGTTCTGGGTTTTACGGGCGCGGTATGGGCGATTACGGATTGCGTTTCCGTGTCAATCTTAAGGACCGCTCCGCAGCAGGGGCAGGTCACATCAAAATTGGATTCTCGTTTCGCCACACGCGCATGATACCGCAATCGGGGTCAGCGCGGCGTGAGTTTGAGGGGCAGAATGTTGAAGAGGTAAAGCATCTCCCAGCCGAGCAGGATGATGGCGACGACTACGATCAGGATCGCCAGGAGCTCGCCGAAGTTGAGGCCGGTGCCGTGGGAGTCGAGACGGCGCGCTCCGAGACTGAGGATGTTGAGGGTAGCGAATCCGAAAACGAGCGCCCAGAGAATGTTGTAGATCTCATCGCGCGTGGTGACGAGCAGAAAGGCGGCAGGAAGAACGCCGACGGCGAGAGCGTGAAACAGGCGTCCCGCGGCGGAAGAGGAGTACGCGTGGCCGAGGGCAAGCAGGAAAGAAGGACAGGTGCGAGGCCCGGGACCAGATAAGCGTGGAAATCTCATGCAGAAATTCGATACTACCGTTTTTGAGTGCGTCCGTCAGCGGAGATGTGCGGGATGTGCCTTTGTGATTATTCCCAGGGCATTACAATGACATCGCATGAAACGCGGACTGCTGCTGATTCTCCCGATTGCTGTGTGCCTTCTGATGCCGGCGGCCTTTTTCGGTCAGACCAAACCTGCGACCGAATTGGGGGCAGCCGCAAAGAAGGCGCTGGCTGTGACATCCGGGCGTCTTCGGTTCGCGGGGCTTGAGGCTCCGGTGGAGGTGCTGCGGGATCGCTGGGGAGTGGCTCATATCTATGCGCGCAACGCGCATGACCTTTTTTTCGCGCAGGGAGCGGTGGCCGCGCAGGACCGGCTGTTTCAGATGGAACTCTGGAAACGGGCGGGGCAGGGACGGCTGGCGGAAATTCTGGGACCGGCGGCCCTGGGGCGGGACGAGAACGCTCGCGCACTGCGCTATCGCGGAAACATGAAGGCGGAATATGAGAGCTACTCTCCTGACACGCTGGCGATTCTGACGGCGTTTACGGACGGCATCAATGCCTATGTTCGAAGCCTTACGGCCGCGGGCGGGCCGGGGCTGCCGGTGGAATTTCAGATGGCTGGATTCGCGCCGGACGATTGGCATCCGGACGATTGTTTGAACCGGATGGCGGCGTTTTCAATGACTGGAAACGCGCTCGGCGAACTGGAACATGCGGAGGCGCTGACGGATTTCGGCGCGGCTACGGCGACGAAACTTTTTGGGTTCGATCCGGCCGTGGAACTGGATCCGGCGGCGGGGCTCGACCTGGCGGGGCTTTCGCCCGCGCTGCTGAAAAATCTGGTGGGCAGCGATCAGCGGATTGAATTTCCGGCGCACGCACGCGAGGGGAGCAACAACTGGACGATTTCGGGCGCGCTGACGGCTAGCGGGAAACCGCTGCTTGCGAACGATCCGCACCGGGTGATGGGACTGCCTTCGCTGCGCTACATGGTACACCTGGTGGCTCCGGGATGGAATGTGATTGGAGCGGGGGAGCCGGGGCTGCCGGGAGTTGCGCTGGGTCACAACGAGCACATCGCGTGGGGGTTCACAATTTTTGGACTGGACCAGCAGGATCTCTATGTGGAGGAACTGAATCCGGCGAATCCGCTTCAGTACAAGACTGAAAGCGGCTGGCAGGACATGGAGACCCGTCGGGAGATTTTTCGGGTGAAGGGCGGGCCGGATGCGGAGGTTGATTTGAAGTTTACCCGGCATGGTCCGGTGCTGTGGTCGGATGGGAAGCGGGCACTGGCTCTGCGCTGGGTAGGCAATGAACCGGGCACGGCGGGATACCTGGCATCGCTGGCGATTGACCGGGCGGAGAATTGGGATCAGTTTGAAGCCGCGGTTTCGCGCTGGAAGGTGCCATCGGAAAATATTGTCTATGCGGATACGGAGGGCAACATCGGGGAGCACTCGGCGGGACTGGCTCCAATAAGAAGGTGGACGGGGCTGCTGCCGGTTCCGGGGTCGTCAGGTCAAAATTCACCGGGATATGAGTGGAGCGGATTTGTGCCGGCGGCGGAGTTGCCGCATCTTTTCAATCCTCAGGAAGGGTTTGTGGCGACGGCGAACCACAGGATGATTCCGGAACACTATCCTTATCGCGTTGGATTCGAGTGGGACCCGGGGTACCGGGCGACGCGGATCCGGTCGGTGATCGAAGGCGCGAAGCAGGCTGGGCATAAGCTGAGCGTCGCGGATATGGAAGCGCTGCAGAATGATGTGACTTCCCTGCCCGCGCTGGAGTTGAAGAAGCTGGTGGCGACTTCGGCGCTCAAGGATGATGCGGCGCCGCGCGGTTTTATGCGGTGGGATGGCAAAGTAGAGCGCGAATCGGCGGAAGCCGCTTCATTTGAAGTGTGGTTTCAGAAACTTACCGGGGCGGTTGCGGGCCTGGTGCTGACCAAAAGCGATGGCCCGCTTCCCAAACTGGGCGGAGGGTTTCAGGACCTGCCGCCCGATGTGGTCCTGCGCATTCTGGCTAATCCCGAGAAGGATATCTTTGGGGAACCGGCCGTGGAGCGGCGCGACCACATTCTGGCGAACACGTTTACCTCCGCGCGAATCGAACTTGAACACCTTCTTGGCCCTGATCCTTCGACGTGGTCGTGGGGAAAACTCCACACGATTCGTTTCCGTCATGCGCTGGACAAGCAGCCGGGCGGGGAGGCCTTGTTGGATCTGGGGCCGCTGGCGCGTCCGGGCGACGAATACACGGTGAATGCCACGGGCTTGGGTGGCGATTCCTGGGAGCAGGTTTCGGGAGCGAGCTATCGCGAGATTCTGGATACTTCGGATTGGGACCGGTCGGTTGCGGTCAACACTCCGGGACAGAGCGGGCAGCCCGGGAGCCCGCATTATTCGGATCTGATGGGGATGTGGGATACGGGGCAGTATTTCCCGTTGGCTTATTCTCGCCGGGCAGTTGAGAATCAAACGACGGACCGCCTCACACTGGAACCGATGGGACCTGGCCGGAAATGAACTTGAACATCAAGACAATCTTCTTTGATGTGGGCAATACGCTGCTGTTTCCGAACCGGGAGCGAATCCATGCACCGTTAGCGGAGGCTGGAGTGGCGCTCGATCCGGGGCATCTGCGTGATCTGGAGCGGCGGATCAAAAACGAGTTTGACTCGCGAATGAGCACCGATGGCAGTCCGGACCATGGGTTCTGGTGGATGTATTACACGAAATTATTCGAGGAGATCGGGCACAGCGATGATGCGGTGCGAGATCGGCTGGTCGAGAACATTCGGAATTCGGCAAACTGGGATCAGATTCGTCCGGGGACGCGCGAGCGGTTGCAGGAAATCGGAAGCCGGTACCGGATTGGCGTGATCTCCAATGCGGACGGGAAGATTGAGGACGTGCTGCGTCGATGCGCGATTGTGGACACCTTTTTGAGCGTCACGGATTCGGGGCTGGTCGGGTATGAGAAGCCGCATCCAGAAATTTTTCGGCAGGCGCTGGGGACGCTGAAGGCGAAGCCGGAGGAAAGTCTCTACGTGGGCGACGTGTACTCGGTGGATTATGTGGGCGCAACGCAGGCCGGAATGCAGGCGGTGTTGATGGATGTTCCGGGGGCTTACACACACAAGGGAGTGGCGCGGGTGGAGTCGCTAGCGGAGTTGCAGAAGATGCTCGGGACGACATAGAAAACGATGGTGGATCAGGCACATTTTTTGATTTTTCTGGGGGCGGCGGTTCTGCTGGCGATC
>Ga0187851_10004876_pt1 | contig 10861 bp, 14 predicted proteins | sample June2016WEW_6_10_FD_132997 | JGI IMG/M metagenome (GOLD analysis project Ga0187851, IMG submission 132997) | Peatland microbial communities from SPRUCE experiment site at the Marcell Experimental Forest, Minnesota, USA - June2016WEW_6_10 | ecosystem: Environmental > Terrestrial > Soil >... | reverse complement strand
GCCGCGAGAATTCATCCGAACGACTCCAACAAGCTGACCCGGGCGATTGAAGTTTCGCTGCTGGGGCGCAAGCCGATGTCCGAACAGTTCACTGCGGGCCGCGATCCGCTCACCGGCTATCGTATTCTGAAAATCGGTCTGGCGCCGCCGCGGGCTCTGCTGAACCAGCGGCTTGATGAACGGCTGGCACGAATGTTCGAGAGCGGGCTGATCGGCGAGATCCGCGGTATCCTGGCGATGGGTTATCCGACCTCGGCCAAGCCCTTCGAATCATTGGGATACAAAGAAGGACTCGCGGTTGTTGAGGGACGAATGACTCCCCAGGAAGCGCTCGCGGCCGCGCAACTCGCTACCCGGCAGTACGCGAAACGCCAGATGACCTGGTTCCGCCGTGAGAAAGAGGTCACGTGGTCTGAGGGATTCGGCGAAGACAGCGGTATTAAGAGAAACGCCCTGGATTTGATCAAAGGTGCTCTGACGTTGAGCACCACTTGAAAGTGGGTCTGTTTGGTGATAATCTGTAGCTGGCCATTTTACAAATGGAGGCTCGTTACCAGCGGGCCAACCAAACATATAAGGAGTCATTACCATGATCAGAAAGTTCCTCATTGTGTTCACGACGCTTGCCGTCGCGGTTGCGAGCGCAGCCACCTACCGCGTCAAGCTGCTGCAGCCGACAGTGATCAGCGGAACGATGCTGAAGGCGGGCGAGTACAAGGTAGAAGTTGGCGATAACAAGGCCGTGTTCAAGGCCGGCAAGGAGACGGCGGAAGCCACTGTGAAAGTGGAGAGCGTCAACCAGAAGTTCACCAGCACGACGTTCCGGTATGACTGCGGTGTGGATGGCACGCTGAAGCTGCAGGAGCTGAAGATCGGTGGCAGCAACGTCCGGCTTCTCTTTACGGGGCCGATCGGCGCGAGCGGTGCAACCGGCCGCTGAAGCAGTTTAGTTTTGTGGTGGGGCCGATTGGCCCCACCCGCCGGGCGGACACAGAAAGGGAAGAAGACCGCCCTGCAAGCCCGATTAGAAATCCGTCAGCGCAGCGATGAGAGCGCCCTTGGCCGAGCCGTGCAGAGGCTCGGCAGCCAGCCGCACTTCCGAGATAGGTACTGGCAGATTCGCTTCCTTCAGAATCTTTTCGAAGCGTTCGCGGAATCCCGCGGGTAGCGTGGTGCCTCCGCTCAGCACCAGAGGAATGGGGCGGCCCAGCCGGGGCAAGGATTTCGCGCCCGTGAGCGCCTCGCGCAGCGCTTCCACCAGGCTGCGGATCATCTCGTCGTAATAGACGCCCAGCACCTGCTGCACTTTGTCGTTGAAGAATCCATTCATGTGGAACGACTCTTCCTTGAGCAGGCGAATTCGATCGGCGCGCTCGCCGGTTACCGAAGCGGCGCTGGAATCGATGTAGTCGCCCGCGCGCGGAACGCTGAATGAAAGTACCGGCACCGACAGATACGCCATGCAGACGTTGCATAGCCCGCCGCCGCAACTGACGCCAATGCCCGTGTAGTTGGAGGCTTCCAGCTCGGAGTAGATCACGGCCAGGCCCTCGTTCACGCTGCGGACCTCAAAGCCGAGATCGGTAAGGATCTGGCGAATGGTGGCCTCGTGATAAGTGAGGCTGTCCTGTGCGCCGGCTGGCGGCGCGGGCACTGTGAAGAACAGCTTTCGCGGACCGTCCTCGCCCAGCATGCTGCTGAGGATCTGACGCATCATGTTGAGGCTTTCAGGTTCCGACGGGCTGAGCAGCCCGGCGGTCATGGTGCGACGGATATCCACGTTGAGCAGATCCGCGAATTTCTCCGACTCGTTGCCGTGCACGACGATCTCGCCGTCCTGCACCGCGTGCGGAATGTTCTCCTTCTTCATCACATTCGCAGTCATCTTCGAATACGGGATGGTTACAAACGCGTTGAGCTCGGTCCGGTATTGGAACCCGCCATTGTCTTCACGCGCCACGCAGATGCGGCTGGTGCCTACGTCCAGCCCGATCGCGCCGCCCGTTGTTTTTTCACTCTTCATTGTTCTCTCCCTTCTGTATTGCCGCCCTCGTTGCTGCCAGGATTTTTTCATAGCGTTGCCGGAGGATCCGCTTGTAAGCGGGAACCGGCATGCCCAGTACTGACGCCTGTAGTGCTACTTGTTCGTCGGAAGCGTGCAATCCCTGCCAAAGCCGGCGCCCGGTGGACTGCACGAAAACGTGGTCGTAATCGAAGCCGAAAGCGAACACGCTCGCCAGCGGCTCCTGGTAGTTGTCACCGAGGCCAATCCCGGTGAATGGAAAGTTGCCCGCCCAGTCGGTGTGATACCCAATGTGCATGTTGCTCGGGTTCACAGAGACCTGCGCATGAGTGACGCAGTTGCCCGCCGGAATCGAGTACTTGTACCGAAGCATGTCGGTGAGGACACGCGCCGAATGAATCTGCGCCGGGCTGATTGCGGGATTGTCCTCGCCACGGCGCGTCTCGGTCTCGAATGAAACGCCGAGGAAACTCGCGTTGAGGTTCACATAGGCGTACTTTTCGTCCGCCCAGATAGACATGCCCGCATGGTTCGCGATGTCCGATTCGGCGACGATGCGAAAGACGCGGCCAAAACGGTCGACCACGTAGTGATAGGAATGGTTCCGGCGCACCATATCGAGAACCGAAGCGCCAATCCGCTGCATCCGCCGGTTCTGCTCCGGCTCAAACGGCGCCATGTTGCTCTCGGTGGTGTGGTAGACGATGCCCGCCGGGCCGGAACGAATCTCCTCGCTGGCCAGTTGCGGATCGCGGCGGCGGTACACCGGATACGGCACCCGGTCGTTCCCGGAGGTCTCGTAAGCTTTCTCAATGCGCAGGCCGTTGCTGTAGGTTTCGTAGCCGGGCGTGTCCTCCACCTGCCAAACCTTCTGCGCTTCCTCACCCGCGGGCTGAGGCGCGGGGGGAGGCATCAGGAATGGTTTCGAATAATCGCCCGTGGATGTGGAAGCCGTCGGGGATACCAGAAAAGCAGCCAGGACAATGACGCCAGCCACCACCATTCCGGCATGCACCATGAAGCGGCGCGGCCAAGGCAGCCGCCGGGGACGCGCAGAAGTCTCCGGCAGCGGCACAATGGCGCCCGCATCCACGGTATTGCGCAGGAAGCGCAACCGTTCGACAGGATCGCGTATGGTCTCCGCGCGCCACTCGATCACGGACATGCGCAACTCACCGCTGCGCTCGGGGCGCGAGCGCCGCCACCACAATTTGCGGCGCTGTCCCTGCTGTCCCACTGGCCGCCTGATTCCCGGATTCGCCGGCGTCATAGAAACGGATCCCACACCGCAGTGTTCGGATCTCATCGTTTCTATCGGCAAGGTCACGCGAATACCTTAGGCCTGGTACAAGACACCAGGGTAAGTTCTGGGTACAACGCCCTGGGCGAACTAAGGCCCCGGGCTTCCCTCAACTCACCGTTGCCGCCATCAGGGCTCCCCTTGCCGTGGAAGACAACGGCTCGGCGGACATGCGCACCTCGGAGAGACGGACGGGCAGCTCACAGGTGTTCAGAACTTTCTTGAAGAACTCGAAGAATCCCCGGGGCATCACGGTGCCGCCGCTCAACACCAGCGGAATCGGGTTATCCAGACGAGGCAGGCGCCGGGCGGCGGAGAGGTTTTCGCGAAGAGCAGACAGCAGGCTGTGAACCACCTCTTCGTAATAGACCGTGAGCGCGTTTTGCACCAGGTCTCCACCGAACCCGTTCAGGCTGAATGAGTGCTCCTTGCGCACACGAATTCGATGCGAAACTTCCCCAGTGGCTTCGGCCGCGTGTGAATCGATAAAGTCGCCAGCCTTGGGAATGCTGAAGCTGATCACCGGCACCGAGAGCACGGCAAGGCACACGTTGCACATTCCGCTTCCGCAGGAGATTCCGATACCCGTATAGTTGGATGACTCGAGTTCGGCGAAGACCACCGCGAGCCCTTCGTTGATGGCCGTCGCCTGGAAGCCGAGCTCGTTCAGGATCTCCCGGCATGACCGTTCGTGGTAGGCGAGATTGCCGGCGTCGACAGGATCGGGAGCGGGCACGCTGAAACAGACCTTCTGGCTTTCGCCCGCCGGCGGCTTTCCCAGCAGTCTCATGATGATGCGCCGAATCACGGTGAGGCTGTGCGGTTCGTGAGGGTTGAGCATTCCGTCAATCATCGGGCGGCGCGCTTCGACGTGAAAGATCTCGGCGAATTTTTCGGCGTCGTTGCCGGCCACCACGATCTCGTCGCCATGCACCTCGTGGAAAACGTTCTGGCCGGTGAGGAGTTGCTCGGCCAGTTTCGAATGCGGCAGCGTGATGAAGGCGTTCAACTGCGCGTCGCACTGGCTATCTTTTTCCGCGCTTCTGGCCACCACGATCCTGCTGGTGCCGATGTCCAGCCCAACCGAATGGCGGCCGTTCCCCTGTTCATTCATAACTTCACTCCCGTTCGAGGTATTCGAAAGGCCCCTTCGATCACGGTCAATGCGGCAAGCACGATGCAAACGCCTGAAATCATCACCTGACTCCGGTAGTTTGTTCCACCCCGCAGCGCGCCAGCACTGCGCCATAGCTGGCGCCGCTTGCTCCGGCTTCGGCGCCCTTGGGAACGCAGATCGCCGCAGCAGTCGAGATGTGCTGCAATTCCTGCTGTTTGCGCTTTTGCCAGGCGCGGAAACGGTCCTGAGAAGCAGCCACTTCGTCGATATTCGCCTGAATTCGCGCCATGTATTGCGATGTCAGCCGCTCGAGTTCGGCCTGCAACAGATTGTTTTCGCGATCGGTGGCGTTCTCGAAATCCTTCAAACGCAGCTCTTCGGCCTGTTCGTATTCGTTCAGGGCGCGCTGGCGGAGCATGGCGTCCTGCAGGAGATCTTCCACCTGGATGTTTGCCGCTTCGACTGCCATCATCACCGAGCAGCGCTTGCTCTCATGCGACATCCCCGCCAGATGACCGCTGTTGAGCATTTCCGAGATCTTCAGGATGCCGTAGAGCATGCGCGGCGGCTGCCCTGGCGCGGCTTTGTAAATGTCATCGAAACTGCGCAGCGGATTCGCGGATCTGGCGCGGATGGCACTCAGGTCTGCGCCGCCCGGCTGATGCGCGGGCTCTGTCTCCGCAGGGCGTGGCGCGGCATTGGTGGCTGATTGCGCCGCCGCGTCAGCGGGAAGCTGCCCGTTCTTCGGCGGGGTTTCGGTTCCGTAATTGAAGTGCAGGATTTTCTTGAACATGCAAAGCTCCGTTGAAAGACGTTCTCGCTGTAGTCAGCGCAACCCGCGGCGGCCGGAGTTCGAGCGAGCGATTAGCTCCGGCCCATCGCCCGGATTTCGGTGAAGTAGTAGGGCGGCGGTGCCATTTTCTCGATAAATAATCGGGGAGTGCAGTCGAAGTTCCAAGGTTCCGGATCGGCTGGCGAAGTGGGGCTCTTAGCCGAAATATGGATTACTTATTGACAGTAACGTCGATCCTGGATATAACCATCGTCGCGGGAGTGACGCGATCGATAGGAGAAGTAGGGCACGCGCCTGGGCATCGAGAAGCCTGGGGGCATCGGACGAGATTACGTTGTGAACCGGTATTACTCGAGCACGTCGGGAAGATTTCTGAGCCGGACCCAAACGCGGGCAGCATGAACATGGCCTTCCCGTACGCTCCGATCGCGATTCGGCAACCAGCAGGCTCGGGCCGCCACCATGCTTCATGAGCTTGGTCACGCATACTGTGACCTGTACGGTCAAGGGACGCCGAATCACCCCCAATTCGACACCACGTGTGGCCTATGAAAGTCGTCGAGAAAGGCGGAATTTTGGTGACCCTTATCGTTCTTGCCGTGCTGGCCGTTACAGCCGCGCCCGAAGGCACGCTGCAGGGCTGGACACCCGTTTACGTCGTGGGCCTTCAATACGTCGCGGCGGCGCGGGATGCTCGAATTCAAGGCGTTGTTCGAGTGAGGTGTTCCCTGAATTCGGATGGTTCAGTGCGGCTTGCCACGATTGTGTCCGGTCATCCCATCTGGACGAATGCGGTTCTTGAAAACGCGCGGGAATGGCGCTTTGCCCGCAGTGGACCATCAGTGAGTTCAGATCAGTCCGCATTGCTAACATACGAATTCAAACTAACGGACCCCGTGTGCACCGGTCAATACCGGGAGCAGTTCGCTTTCGACGAGCCCAACCACATCATAGTGACCAGCCAGTTCCCCTGCTGGCAACCTGATCGCGCCGAACACTGATTCGCACAGGTACGAGGATGGGGAGGAGCGTGACGATCGGGCGCTGCCCACGGCAGGTCAAAACAACGGGAAGATCCAGTCCACAACCAACAACGTGAGCGGCGAGCAGGTGGTGTATCAGTACGACACGCTGAACCGGCTGATTCAGGCGCAGGCGGCGTCTAATTCATGGGGGCAGCAGTATGTGTACGATGGATTCGGGAATCTCTATCAGAAGAATGTGACAGCGGGGAGCGCGCCGTCGATGAGTTTAGTCGTTGACCCGACCACCAATCGCCTGACCAACACCGGCGGGACGGCCTTTACGTACGACGCCAACGGGAATGAGAGCGGCGGGCCGAACGTGGCAGGCGTTCAGGGCTACGACTTCCTGAACCCTCTGGCGTCGTCATACGTGACTTACTGCGCCTACGATGCCTCGAACCGGCGCATTTTCAAGGGGACGGTCCAGTCACAATCGATCAGCGAGGTTTACTATCTCTATGGGCTGGACGGCGAGAACCTGGAATTGGGGGCCCCGACGTCGCCGCAGCGACCATGGCGACAACGAACCCCTCCCAGCATTTCGTTTCGTTCATGGGAAATAGGCTGACGCCCACCCAGGTGATAACTGTTAATCCCAACGACTTCTATTTCACTGGGACCCTCAATGGTGTCCCGGTGCAGAATATCGGTGGCTCGGGATTCCAGGGGCTGACATCCCTTGCCCAGGTACAGGCCGCAGTAATTCTGCACGAGCTCGGTCATGCGACAGGTGCGCTTCCGAGTGACGCAAATTCGGACACCGCGAGCATGGGTAACACCGCGACCGTCGTGAAGGATTGCTTCTAGGATGACCACTGTACGCGGAATCCCCTTCATAGCTCTCTTTGGCGGTCTTCTCTTTTGCCCAGCTGCACCGAATCCGCTCTCAGACGCAAGAACAGAATCGATAGCAGGCCAAATGGCGACAGTCAAGGGCACGGCTTTTGATGCAAGCACTCAAGAGTACGACCATTCCTCGCAGCGGGACGATACGCGCGCCGGAAGCAGCGGTCACGTTGTCCTGCGTGATTTGAGGCAACGCACAGCTGTCGAGGTTGGACTCGACGCGAGCGCTGAGTATCGACTACGCGTTTCGCCTGGGATCTACGAGATCCAATTCCTGGACCTTCAGTCGTATTTGCCATATCGCCGTGCACGTGTTCGTCTCGCGGCTGAGCCTTACAGCATCGTTATGAACGTCTACCTGATACCGCATACTGGAACAGCGCTGACCATCCACGGCGACGTCTCCCTTCCGGACCCCGTATTGTCCTACGACGACTACCATCCCGATCTTAAGGAGCCGGATCTCGACCTGCTTGTTCAATACCGAAATCGAACGCAATCGGCCAACGGGTGGCGGTATGAAGGCCCTTTCCTGATGGTGACGTTCGACGCAGTGACTCTACGAGCCCGGACGTGTTATCTGGATCCGGCTACGCTGATGGTAACCGCCGCGGATGAAGCGTTCGTGGATCTTGGCAGCCTTAGGGTTAGGGCTGACCGCGTCGAGCTTCGTCCTCGGGATGGCGCGGTTAGGGTGTTCGTGCCCGAGGGAGTGCAAGAGTATCGGTTGGTCGGGTCTGTATGGGTCCCGCGCTGAAGGAATCTTCGCGAAAACCTGCGCGCACGCGTGAGGCCGTAGTTGACCGGCGGCAGCAGCCAGTACATGAGCATGCAGTACTACGACAACGCAGGGCAGGACAACGGAAAGATCCAGTCCACCACGACCAACGTGAGCGGCGAGCAGGTGGTTTATCAGTACGACACGCTGAAGCGGCTGATTCAGGCGCAGGCGGCGTCCAATTCGTGGGGGCAGCAGTATGTGTACGATGGATTCGGGAATCTGTATCAGAAGAACGTGACTGCGGGGAGCGCGCCGTCGATGGGCTTCGTCGTTGATCCCACCACCGATCGCCTGACCAACCCAGGCGGTACTGCATTCACCTATGACGCCAACGGGAATGAGACCGGAGGTCCGTGAACGACCAGGGGGAGGCACAGAATGCGCAGACTCTCAGTAAGTGTCATCCTCACTGAAGCGTGCGCCGCGCTCATGCTGGTGGGTGCCGTTGTTGCCTGCGGACGCAAACCGGTACTGGAGGGTGGGGGCGATCAAAAGACGACGCCAGTTATCACGGTTTGTCAATTGTTCCAACATCTCGAACGCTACCCCGGTCAGACGGTGAGGATGAGGGGGATCTACTGGTATGGCCTCCGTCAGAGCTGTCCAGGCAAGTTTGTCACAGGTGCCCAGGAGTGGCCATAAGCTCTGGATGTTGTGCGCGCAACGATGCACGACCGGGACTGGGACGAGCTAGACCGGCTTACAATGACGCTGGCGCACACGGCCTGGCGTGGGGAGATCTGGGTCACCGTCACGGGGCGCATCGAGACGGGATACGTCAAGCAGGGACAGATGTTGTTGCAGGGTTACGGGCACCTGGCAGCTTATCCGGTCGAGCTGACCGGTACGGACGTGTCCGACGTCTCAGCGCAACAAACGCCTCCAACATACGACTATGGGCGACTTCTTCACGGCGCCGAGTGAAAAAGGAGTCTTACGCTACTGGAAGCGGGGGATCCGCTATGGCCTTTGACGCGGGTAACCCCACCGCGAGCAATAACAATGACAACCTGATACACAACAACTGCACGTAGAATGCACAACAAACGTACCTTGTGGAGCTTCGTTGCGTTCATGGGTCTGGTGTGGGCTGCGGTGATATTGTTATTTGGAGTCCATCCAACAGGCGAAGCAACGCGGAATCAAACGACCGTGATCGTTCTCCTGCGCACCGTGCAAGTAGAGCTTCAGCAAGGCAGTGTAACTGCTGCGACTTTCCAGAACGGGGTAATACTGCGCCCGGGGCAATCAAGGACCGTGGCTGGCTATTTACTTACCCTTCGGACCCGCGGCTCGGAGTTTAGCGTGGATGCGGTCCCGGAGCATTACGGCCGCACCGGCTTCCAGTCGTTTTTTGTTGACGAAACCGGCGTGATTAGGTTCGCACTACGGAAACCCGCCACAGGCGAGAGCCCGGATGTCCAACACCCCGTGCGTTAGGTTGTTGAAGCCTACCTTCCCGCTGAACCCGCGCCGCTCGCCTTCCTCTTCCTGACCGCCCGTCCGCGTTCCGAGGGCCTTCGCCGCGCCTCCAGGAGCAATTGAAAATGATGCCGCAACTGCGCCACCGTGCGGTCGAACGGTTCCACCGAACCATAGGAACGCGACAGCATCACGCCGCCTTCCATGACCGCCAGGACATAGGTGGCGAGCGCTTGCGGATCGGTCCCTTCAGGGAGCGCCTCGCGCGCATCCTCAATGCATTCGCGGACGGCATCGATCCAGCCCTGAAAATTGCGGGCGATGAGGTCGTGCGCCGGACGGTTTTCCGCGTCGATCTCGAGGGCCAGACGGCCGAGCGGACAGCCATACCTGCACTCGGTTTGCAGAATGCGGCCGCGGTAGCCTTCAAGGATCGCGAAGATACGCTCGATGGGCTCCTGGGCCTGCGCGAACGCCGGGTTCACCACCATGGGCCGCAGCGCCGTCAGGTAGGTCTCCAGCACCGCTCGCAGCAGAGCTTCCTTGCTTTCGAAGAAATGATAGAAGCTGCCCGAGTTAACCTGTGCGTGGTTTAGCAGGTCGGACATGCTGGCGCCCGCGAAACCGCGTTCCCAGAACAGGTAGCGCGCGGATTCGATCAGCCGGTCGCGCGTTCCGAGAACTTTGGGCATCCGAAAACTCCTTGACTCTCCGATCCTGACATGGTTTACTTGAACGATCAACCAAGACTATGAGAATCGACCTGAAAATCTTTAGTTTTCTGGCGCTGGCCGGCCTGGCGTTCGCGCAAAGTCCCGTGAAGGTGGTGAAACAAGCCGCGCCGGAGAAGGCGCTGGTCCTGGAAGTGTCGGTTCCCGCTTCGCGCGCCGCCGTATGGCTGGCATTCACCACAAGCGAAGGGCTGTCCACGTGGCTCACGCCCGGCGCGGTGGTGGACCTGCGCCCCGGCGGTGAATGGACCGCGCACTTTCCGGGAGGGAAGACCGGCGGCGGTACCATCATCAGCTTTGTTCCCGAGCGAGAGCTGACCATTTCGGCGATGGCTCCGGAGCGGTTTCCGGCGGTACGGGCGGAGCGAACCAGAGCGCGCTTTGAGTTCCTTGCCGACGGCGATTCCACGACGGTCCGATTGACGCAAACCGGGTGGAAAACCGGCGAGGAGTGGGATCGAGCGTACGACTATCTCGCAACAGGCAATGCGCAATTGCTCGAGACCCTGCGACGCCGCTTTGTGAGCGGGCCCATCGATTGGGCCAAAGAATGGGGGATGGCGAAGTAATGCCACTTCAACATTTGAACATCTGGGCCATTCTGGCCGCGGCCGTTTCGGCTTTTTTGGTTGGTGGACTGTGGTATTCGGTACTGTTCGCCAAACTCTGGAAGAAGGCCAACGGTTTTGCGGATGCTGAACCGCCGCCGGCCGGGGGCAAGGTGTTCACGCTGAGTTTCCTGCTGAGCCTGGTGATGGCGGCGAACCTCGCGATGTTTCTGAATGATCCGAAAACGACGCTGGCATGGGGCGCGACAGCCGGT
>Ga0187851_10004875_pt1 | contig 10861 bp, 11 predicted proteins | sample June2016WEW_6_10_FD_132997 | JGI IMG/M metagenome (GOLD analysis project Ga0187851, IMG submission 132997) | Peatland microbial communities from SPRUCE experiment site at the Marcell Experimental Forest, Minnesota, USA - June2016WEW_6_10 | ecosystem: Environmental > Terrestrial > Soil >... | reverse complement strand
CGTCGCCCGGGTTCTCGAAGGTGTGCGGGGCGCCCGGCGGGATCATCACCAGCGTGCCCGCGGCGGCCTCGTGCGAGCTCTCCCCGATGGTGAAGCGGGCCGTGCCTGAGACGACATAGAAGCCCTCGTCGTGGCGCGCGTGCCGGTGCTGGGGCGGTCCGTCGGTGTACGGGGGGAGGGTGATCTCGGCCATCCCGAGCCGGTGCCCGGTGGTGCGGCCGTCCTCCAGGATGCGCAGCCGGGTGGGGCCCAGCTGGAGTACCTCGCCGCCGGCCGGCCCGATCACGGAGACCTCGGTCATCTGCGTGCTCCTTCGTGAGAGTGAACTCTCATGAATATAGAACACTTCCGAGCTTGATGCAAGTGAACTATCATGAGAAGACATGACTAGCATGAAGCGGGGACGGTGCCATGACGACAGCCAGTGATACCGGGCGGGTCAATCAGAAGAAACGCACCCGGATGGCGATCCTGCGGGCCTGCTGCGACATCATCCGCTCCGGCGGCACCGTCACCATGCCGGACGTGGCCAAGCTGGCGCTCGTCTCCGAGGCCACCGCCTACCGCTACTTCCCCGACCTGGCCTCCCTGGTCAACGAGGCCTTCGCCGGCCTGTGGCCCGAGCCGGCCGACGCGCTCGGCCCGGTGGCGGACTGCGCTGATCCGGTCGAGCGTGTCGCGTTCGCGTGCGAGTTCCTGCTCCGCGGCGTACTGTCCCTGCAGACGGCGGTCCGCGGCATGATCGCGGCCACCATCATCCGTCCGGAGGCGGCGTCGGCTCGCCCGGGCATCAGGTTCGGCCTGATCGACGAGGCGCTGGCCTCGCTGGACGGCACGCTGGGCGTCACCGACCCGGGCCGGCTCGCCCGGCTCAAGGGTGACCTCGCCGCGGTGCTCAGCGCGGAAGCGCTGTTCTCGCTGACCGACCTGGCCGGGCTGACCCCGGATGAGGCGATCGCCAGCCTGGTCAGGACCGCGAGCACGATCACCAGCGCGGCGCTGCGCGAGGCGGCGAGCAGAGCGACCGGATCGGCCGCCTGCTCAGAGGCGGCCAGCTCACCGCTCAGCTGCTCACCCTGCGCGGGATTGACCGCTGAGCTCCCGGAGCCTGCCCACCCCGAGCCGGCCCGTGCCACTACGGCCCGCGCCTAGCCGGGTGGCGCCGCCTGGCGAGGCAGGCCGTTCGCCGGGGTTCGGCTTGATCAGCCGGGTGGTCGCGGTCAGCCAGAGCGCGGCGAATATCAGGCTGCCGAGAATGTCGGTGGGATGGTGCTCGCCCCGGTACATCCGGGACAGCGCGACCAGGACCGGCATGGCGATGGCGGGGATGAGGAACAGGTAGCGCCGCCAGCCGCGGGCGTGGCCGATGACCAGGATCGCTATCGCGACATACAGGCAGGTGGTGGCGGCCATGTGCCCGGAGGGGAAGGCCGAGGTGGGCAGCTTGTGGTCCAGGTGGGGGACGTTCGGCCTGGGCCGCTTGACCACCGCGGCCGCGGTCAGGAACGCCGCGAGCTCCCCGAACATGACCGTGGCGATGAACACCACCGGCCGCCAGCGCCTGGTCACGGCGAGGAAGACCACACAGGTGGCCAGGGCCACGACGAGGATCGCCTGGGTCGCCCCGAGGGTGCTGAAGAGCTGGCTCCACGAGGTCAAGGTGGCCGTGCGGTGGGCGGCGAACCAGTGCGGGATCGTCGTGTCGCCCAGCACGTTGCCCTGGCCGTGGCCGTGCTTGGTGATCAGTTCGCCGATCCCGATGATGATCCCGACGATCAGCACCCAGACGACCACGACGGCGGCGGCGAGCCGGCCGCGGTGCAGTCCAGGACCGCGGTCGGCGGCTCGTTCGCGTTCGGCCGGCTTGAGGTCGGCGCGAGCCTCTGGCTCCAGGCCCTCGGTGACCGGGTCGGTGACCGGCTCCCCGGCCGCCCGCCTGGTCAGCTCGAAGGCGAAGGCGGTGAGGCCGAGCCAGGTGATCCCGAGCGCCCAGGCCCCGATGACGTCGGACAGGAAGTGCACGCCGAGCAGGAGCCTGCTGACCCCGATCAGCACCACGACCGCGGTGATCACGGTGATGAAGGCGGGACGCCAGCGGCCGCGGGCGGCCGGCAGGAAGACCAGGAGTATCGCCCCGTAACAGACGATCGAGCCGAGCGCGTGACCGCTGGGGAAACTGTCCCCTGTGCCGTAGGCGATGGGATGCGCCACGACCGGGCGCAGGCGCCCGACCAGGGACTTCAGCACGGGGTCGAGCACCAGCGCACCCGCGCCTGTGACCAGGAGGTAGATGGCAAGCCGCCAGCGCTTCCTGATCGCGAGGATGATCGCCGCCGCGGCGATGACGGTCCAGAGCACCGCGTTGCTGCCCAGGTAGGTCACCGCCTTGACGATCGAGACGATCGTTTTGTGGCCCGCGACCAGCTGGTTGAGGTGGGCGGCGGCACCGTGGTCGGCGGACTCGAGCGGAGCCCACTGCACCCGGACCAGAATGAGCAGGAGCACGAAGATCAGCGCTGCCACCCCGACCACGATGAGCGGGGTCAGGTTACGGCGGGAACGAGCAGCGGTGTTGGCGGACATAGGCTCAGACCTTTCGCCAGCGCGCCTCGCACAGCCCGTACACGCCGAAGATGGCCAGGCCGAGCGCGGCCAGGATCAGCAGCACCTTCCCGAACGGCTGGTGTTGCAGCGTCAGCAAGGCCTTGTCGACGCCGCCGGACTGGGCCGCGTGGTGGGTGACGGCCGCGTCGATGACCAGCACACCGACCAGCGCGAAGACCACCCCGCGGGCACTTGTCCCGATCGTGCCGAGCCACTTGACCACGCGGCGGGTGCGGGCATTCATCTGCCCGGTCTGCAGTTGCTTCATGAACTTGTGCCGCAGGCCCTCGAGCACGAGCGCCAGGCCGGCGATGACGACGATCACCCCGACGATGCCGACCAGCCACTGGCCGCCCTGGTGCTGCATGACCTTGGCCGTCAGGTCCTGCTGCTGACTGGATTGGTTGCCCTGCGTCCCGGTGATCACCTTGATGGTCAGCACGACGAAGGAGGCATAGACCACCCCGCGGCCCAGCGACTTCAGCCGGGGGCCGGCGCCGTTTCCCTCACCAGTGACGCCGAACGCGGCTTCGCTCAGCCGCCACAGCGCGTAGGCGGCGAAGCCGATGGCGAGCAGCCAAAGTGAGACCCTGCCGTAGGGCTTGCCTGCGAGGAGTTGCAAGGCGCCCTGCTGGTCAGCCTGTTGCGAGCTGAGGCCAAGCGCGACGAGCACCGCGACCCAGCCGATCAGTATGTAGATGACACCCCGCGCGGCCAGACCTGCCCGGGCCAGCAGGTGGGCGCCTCGGCTGTCCGACGCTCGTCTGGCCTGTCCAGTGGCGTGTCTCAAAGAGGTTGATTGCATGCTCATAACTACCACCCAGGAAGCTAAGGAAACCCTGGCCCCGTAGGCGGTACAGCCCGGCCGCCGTTTCGGCCCCGCCTTCCGGCTACCAGCTGCCCCAGCGCAGGCTGGGTGCCGGCAGTGACGGCGGCTTGAGGAAGGCAGGATCGCCGGCCAGGTCAAGCGCGTCAAGCGGCGACCGGGCGGCGGCGTCCCGCGCGGTGAGCGGGGGCAGGTTCCACTTCTCCTCGACCAGCTTGAGCACGGAGGTGTGGTCGAAGACCTCGGAGCTGACGTAGTCAGGGCGCGCGTACGGTGACACGATCACCGCCGGGACCCGGAACCCGTACTGGTCGTACCGGCGCGGCCCGGCGTCCAGGGTCTGCTTGCTCTTGACCAGGCCGGGCAGGATCGGCCGCAGCAACGTTTCCAGCCGGCTGTGGCTGCCGATCACGCTGCGGCCCTCGACGTCGTCGGGCGGAACGGCGGCCGGCGGCGGCACGTGGTCGTAGTACCCGCCGTGCTCGTCGTACAGGAAGACGAGCAAGGTGTCCGGCCATCCGCGGCCACTCATCACCCGGTTGATGATCTCCGCGGCGAAGCTCTCGCCCTTGTGGATATCCTGCGGGTTTTCCTCGGAGTAGTTCGCGAAGTCCGGATCGACCAGGCTGAAGGCCGGCAGGTTCCCCGCGGCGGCGTCGGTGAAGAACTGGTCGATGCTGCGGACGTGCTCCATGTACCGGCCGAGGCCGAGCGGGAAGACGTCGGCGGTGAACTGAATGTCCTTCTGCACGTCCTGGGTCATGGCGGGCAAGGCCCGGCCCGCCGACCGCACGCGGCGAACGATCATCTTCCGCCTGTGCCTGGCGTAGCGCTTCCACACGGATTCGTCCTTGGCCACGGGGTGGTAGTTGACCCAGGAGATGTCGTGCTCGGTGAGCATGTCGAAGATGGTCCCGGCCGGCGGGTAGTCGAGCAGGTCGTAGGGGGAGTCGTCGATGAGGCCGTGCGCGGTGCCCGCGATGAGGAAACGCCGGTTGGGAAACGTCGGGCCCAGGCACGAGCAGAACCAGCGATCGGCCAGCGGGAAGGTCCGGGCCAGCCCGTAGTAGAACGGCAGGTCGCTTTCTGACCAGTAGCCCATGCCCGTGACCGCCGCCTCAGGGGAGGTGTTGACCCGCGGCGCGTTTCCGGCCTTGGCCGCCGCCTGCAGGTCCGCCGCGCTGGTCACGAAACCGTCGTTCTTCCCCTCCCCCCACTGGACGTGGCTCGCGTGCCAGCTCTGCGAGGGAATGCCGTAGTACTGCTTGGTGGTGGCCTGCTGGAAGGCCCGGATGACCTGGCCGTCTGCCGCGACGTTGGAGACGTCGGGCTGGCCGTCGGGACCGAGCGGGAAACCCTCCCCGCGGCCCCGCAGCATGCCGAGGTAGTTGTCGTAGGAGTGGTTCTCCATCATCAGCACCACGATGTGCTTGATCTGAGGCAGCAGGTCGGCGCCGGCCGGCCGCCCGGGCTGGGGGAGCGGACCGCCCCTGGCGGCCGCGCGGCCGCGGGCCAGCCGCTTCATCTCACGGTCTTCCAGCAAGTGCCACACGAGTGTGCCGCCTCTCCTGACGAGTCCGCGCCGTATCCACAAAGGTCCAGCCTGGTCCCATGCTGCCCAGCAGGCCCGATTTTATGTAATCCGCCAGATATCCGGACGCCGAACCCGTTGGCGGCGAGCTTCAGCAGAACCTGCCCCGGCCCCCGCAGGACCGCGACCTTGGCCGCGGTCAGCTCCTCCAGCTGGGCCAGCAGCCGGGTGTAGTCGTCCGGTCCTCGCGTGCGGGCATAGCTCAACGCCATGGCATTGGCCCACACCTTCTCCCGCGCCTCGCGCAGGAACCGCTGGGTACCTATCTGGTTCAGGGGCCGGAGCAGCCGATCAAGCCGCGGAGCGGGCCCGGAGATGCTGGCCAGCTCGTCCGCTTCGGCTCCGACGCGGGAGGCGAGGACGCGGTCGATCGCCCGGTGATCAGCCGCACGCCGCTCGATCAGCGCCGCGTCGCCGAACTCCTCGTCGCGGATCACCGCCAGCAGCGCCTGCGGCAAGTCAAAGTTGATGTGGGCGTTCATGCCAAGCAGCACGTGCCGGAGCGCGGGCAGGTCGGCCGCGGCGCTGAATGCGATGTCCCACGGCCGGGCCGGCCGATGGCCAGCCAGCGAGGCTTCCAGCGCCTCCAGGTACAGCTCGGCAAAGGCGATATCCCACCGCCGCACCCATTCGGGGTCGATGAAGGCGCCACGCTCGATCTCCCCGGCCACCGCGATCGTGGTGCGTAGGTAGGTGGCGTGGAAGAGCTGCCGCTGGTCACCCTGGGCCCGGAGCCACTCGAGCATGACCGTCATCCGCGCGATCAGCTCCGTCATCACCCCGCCACCATTCCCAGCCTGGCCGTCCAAGAACCCCCTCGTCAAGACGCACCATGGTCCATTCGTTGTCGTTCCCATGCCATCTGCCGGCGCTGAAACACCGGCCCGCACGACGGCTCACGATCGAGGCGGCGGTCACGCTCTGAAGGCCCGAAGCGCCGCGCCCTCGCCGCTCCCCGCACCCCACCCGTCACAATAATCGAAAAAAATTATGGAATATTTGGCTTACCTGGAAGATTTGGTACCCTATGACTGCCCCAATCCTCCGTAAGGGCCCTATCTTCCACGCGAACCGGACGGCCCGGCCCGCCTAACGCCCGGCCGGACCGGGTCGATCATCCGCCCGTAGGAAACGTCGTCCGCCCCAGTACGACTTGCTCGCCCACCGCCTGCGGCCGCGCTGCACCTTCTGAGATATAGGCGCTGTAGTCGTGCGGCCCTGGTCGCTGGCGGAACGACCGTATCTCGTCCCGCGTACCGCCTCGGGCGACCCGATCCCGGAGCAAATACATCGGATCGTTACCAGACCGGGCATCAGCCGACCCCGGTATCCCGGGCAAGTGCTCCGCACTGCCCGGCGAAGACCACAGTTACGCGCGAGCAAGCCGACCCGACACGAGCCGATTAAGGCTCACATGCTGTTCGGCAGCTTCACAGACAAGGCGACGGTGAACCTCTGCCGGGACACGCACCACGAACCTGCCTGAATAGCTGCGTTCCGACAACGGCTGGGGAACTGGGTCGCCGGATGCAGCCAGATCGGCGAGCACGTCGCGCACGACATCAGCGAGACCCGCGAGTGCTTCGACCGGGGTGGGCGCGAGCCAGGACAGCGACGGGAACTCCGCGACTGTAGCGACATGTTCGCCGTCTTCGGCGGACCACGTGACCCGGTAGGTGTAGTGGGTTGCGTCAGGCATCGTCGTCACTCTCCTCGTTCCTCTCAGCTTCCAGCCTGGCGATTGCATCGAGCACCTGCCGCACTTGGTACGCCTTGGCATTGCCGTCCTTGCCGCGCTGGATGTTCACGCGAGGATCGCTTTGCCACGGAGTCTTATAGACCTTGTGCGAGGTGCCATCTTGCCGGGGTTCGCCGAAGTGGTCGGCGCAGATCTTGGCGAGATCATCGAGGCGAACGTTCTGTGGTGAGCGCCGCATCTGCTCGATGATCTTCTGCCTTGCTCACACCTAAATAGTATCAATAATAGTACTAGATGCCAACAAGCCGCAGGCCGTGGCCAAACATCAGCCGACGTAGAGACGCCGCCTGCTCAGCTACCACGCGGCCATCCCCGACACCCTGCAGTGGCGCTTTCTCGACACCGCGGCATCATCGAGAACCACCACGGACACTCCATCCGGATCATCCGGCGCACCTATCCACCGATCATGTGCCAGGCAGCCTGCCCGACACGATCATCGTCCCCTGGCGGGGAGGCCCGAACCTGGACCACCCCGACTCCCACAAGACCCTCCGCGCAGCACTCCCGTTCGCCTGTCATACAGCATCTCAGCGAACAAGCGATGGCAGATTAGCGCGCTCTGTCCGCGGCATGAGAGTGCGCCCCAGAAGTATCCAGTCAGATCGCCGCCGGAGAGCCGACCGTCTCATTACGGTTCCGCGCACAGGCAATTCCTTGCCGCTTTTCAGTGACAGCACGTCGGCAAGACGGCCGCCTGCGCTTCCGTTTCGCCTGAATTGAATCCTCGGCGCGTAATACGCTGATGGGCCCCGTCGTCCTTTACCATGCTTGAGTTATGAGCCCGGACCGACGACCACGCCGACGGCAATCAGGCCGCAGGCCTGCTATACCGCAGGTTCGCACCCGGCCGTCCTCGGATGACGCGCACGAGGTTGCATTCTTCCGCCGGCACAGCGATGACGACCCAGGACGGCCCGTACCCGGCAGGGAATTCCTCAACTCATGCCCGGTGAAGGTACGAGCGACTATGAGAGCAGTCCTGACTCAGGTCGCGGCGGCACCGCCGAAGAGATTCGCAGGCGGCGGGTACTGGGAAGCAATGAAGGGCGATATGACCGGATGGTTCGAGGTCCGCGTCGATGGTCCCCACCGTCACCATTACCGGCTATTCTGCCGCCTGGACTACGATGCCAAGGGCCGGCCGGGACCCTTGCTGACCGTCATCTGCGGACTGGACAAGCCGTTCCGTACCGAGCTGTCTGCCGCCGACTACCGGCATGTCCGGGATCTCGGCGAAGAGTATCTGCGCCGGAACCCGCGCTCGCTGGCCTGATCAGCCTGTCGCTGATTCGGCGTCTGGCGGGCGGCGCATCGCCTCCATGCGCCGGGCCAGGATCCGGGGATCATCCGTGCTCCCCTCAAGAAGCGGTCCAGTGATCCGTTTCCTGTCATCGGCATCGAGCGGTTCCAGGACGACGCGCATCCCGAGCGCTGCCGCGACCTCGGCAAGCGTGCCGAGCGTCGGGTTGACATGACCGGCTGAGAACAACCTGCGCACGGTCGCGGGCTCGGAGTTGATCGCGCGGGCGAGTCCGGCTTTGGACAGGCCTGCCTCCTCCCGTGCGCCGTCCAGCTCGTTCACGATCTGGTCGATGGTGGCGATCCGGATCGATTGCGCCACGTATTCGCGCAGGAACTGGGGATCCTTTAGGTCCTGGGCAAGGTCATCCCAGAACACGCTGCGTTCGGTGTTCATCGGTGTCCTCCTGTGTGGTGTATCAAATATGTTACGGCATAACTCTCGAACTCGCATCCCGGACGAGCCGCCGCGAGCCCACTACATCGATGTGTCAGGAAGGAGTCGCAGCTGCCACCTGCCACGCGAACATGCGGGCAACCTTCTTCTACGCGGCAGGAGAGGACGGGCAGAGGGCGCAACGATAATGGAATAGGTGCGCCAGCCTGGCAGCGTGCGTCGGCGGCTTACCCTCCGGCTTGGCATACCGTGCCGGATATGGACTGGAAGATCGAGCTGGTGGCAATACCGGTGACCGATGTCGACCGTGCCAAGGCGTTCTATGTGGAGCAGGCCGGCTTCCACGCCGACCACGACCACCAGGTCAACGACGCGCTGCGGTTCGTGCAGCTAACCCCGCCCGGGTCGGCGTGCTCCATCGTGCTGGGCACCGGGATCACCCAGATGCCGCCAGGCTCGCAAAAGGGCGTGCAATGCGTGGTGGCCGATATCGCGGCCGCCCGGCACGAACTCATCGCGCACGGCGTGCAGGCCAGCGAGGTCGACGTTTAGCCGTGGGGCTCGTTCGTCACCTTCAGCGACCCCGACAGCAACACCTGGGCGCTACAGCAATTGCCGCCGCGACCGTAAACGCCTTCCCACGGCCAGGCTGCGGCACCTGACCCAGATCCGGCACGCCACCTGTACCGGCCCGAACCTACCCGCTACCCCGGGTAACGAGGGAGCGAGGGAGGGCATGCCTTCCGCCGTGCGCGATCATGGCCTCATGGTCGAAGTCGGGCATTGGTCCGTATTCAGGCGTGGCCGGGAAGGCGGGAACCCGTGTCCGGTGGTCACCGGGGCGGAGCGGCTGACCCCAGGCCAGATGCAGGCCATCGCCGCACATTACGGCCATGAGAGCGCCTTCGTCACAGAGTTGACGCCGGCCCGGGTCGGCCTGCGCTTTTTTGTTCCGCGGCACGAGATGCGCATGTGCGTACATGCCACCATCGCCGCCGTCACGGCGCTCGCCGGATCCGATGCCCTATCGGATGGAGACGCGATGATCAGCACCGCCTCGGGCGAGCATCGGGTGAGCTGGACTGGCGGCGAACGGCCCGAGGTCACCGTCGAGCAGGCGGCGCCGCTGTTCGGGCCGCCTGCCGCGGTCCACGCCGAGGTGGCGGCGGCGCTGGGGCTGCCCGGAGCAAGCCTCGACCAGGCCGCGCCGATCCGGCCGGTCAGCGTGTCGCGCGCCAAGCTGATCGTGCCGTTGCACGATGCCGGCGCCGTGCATCAGGCCAGCCCGGACTTCCCGGCCCTCTGGGAGGTGTGTGGCCGGCTGGGAACCACCGGCGCCTACGTGTTCGCGCCTCATCCGGACGGCGATCCGCGTCATCTGGTGGCCAGGCAATTTCCGGTCGACGCTGGCTACCCGGAGGACCCGGCCACCGGTGTGGCTGCGGCGGCCCTGGCCGCCTACCTGGCCGCCGGCCTCCGGCCTGCCCGGCCGGCCTGGAGAGGTATCACCATCGACCAGGGGGACACGATGGGCCAGCCAAGCCTCGTGCGTGCGGCCGCGCTCGCCGGGCCCGAGGGAACCACCCGGACCAGCGTGACCGGACAGGCCGTCCGTACCGGTCAGGCGCAGCTCAGCCTGTCCGCCATCACGGCCGGACGTGACCGGCCAGCACCCGAACTCCGGTAGCAAGACCCATTAGTATGCGCTGACCTGCGCTCCCGTGCTTTCCGCCGCCTCGACGAGCGTTTCCCCGGCTCGTGACCATGCGTTGTGTAGGTCAGCCAGGAACGGGCAGTGATGCCAAGCGAAAGCAGAAACGACCACATCAAATCCACCGGAAGAGAGATCCTGTCGTGACCGCCATACCCGACATCACGCTGAGCAACGGCCAGACCATTCCGCAGTTTGGCTTTGGCGTCTTCCTGGTCAAGCCCGAGGACACGGTCGCCGCGGTGAGCACCGCCTTGCAGGTCGGTTACCGGCACATCGACACGGCCGAGCTGTACGGCAACGAAAAGGAGGTCGGTGAGGCGATCGCCCGGTCCGACCTTGAGCGTGGCGACGTCTTCGTCACCAGCAAGCTGTCCAACGACGCACACGAGCCCGACGACGCCCGCCGGGCTTTCGATGAGTCGCTGAAGGCGCTGGGTGTCGACTACCTCGACCTGTTCCTGATCCACTGGCCGCTGCCGACCAGGTACGACGGTGACTACGTGTCGACGTGGAAGACGCTGGAGGAGTTCTACCGCGAGGGGCGGGCCCGCTCGATCGGCGTCTCGAACTTCCAGCCGCGCCATCTGCGCCGCCTGCACGCAGAAAGCGACATCCCTCCGGCGGTCAACCAGATCGAGGTCAACCCCTACCTGACCCAGGACGAGGTG
>Ga0187851_10004872_pt1 | contig 10866 bp, 11 predicted proteins | sample June2016WEW_6_10_FD_132997 | JGI IMG/M metagenome (GOLD analysis project Ga0187851, IMG submission 132997) | Peatland microbial communities from SPRUCE experiment site at the Marcell Experimental Forest, Minnesota, USA - June2016WEW_6_10 | ecosystem: Environmental > Terrestrial > Soil >... | reverse complement strand
TCGCGGAGCTGGATGGTTTCGGTGTTCGCCTTGATGAGATTTTGCAAACCGGCGCGCAACGCGGCCAGATTCGCGGGCTGGCCGTCAATGAAGGCCTGTCGCAATTCGGTCAGGAATTTTGTGTCGCCTTCGATGTGGCTGAAATCAGGCTTGGCGGGGGCAGGCGGTTTACTTGGTTTGGGAGCGGCCTCGGGTACGGCCACACCGCCGCCGATGGTCTGGCGCACGATGTCCAGCACGTCCTTGGGCGTGCAATTGGTCTTGGAAAGGCATTTGCTGGCACCGGCCTTCCAGGCTTCCTGGATCATGTTGGTCAGGTAGGTGTTGGAAAAAACGATGATGGGTATCTTGGTAAATTCCGCCTCACTACGGACGTTGATGATGAAATCCACGCCTGACATCTTGGGCAGGACGAGATCCAGCAGGAGGATGTCGGGCTTGAAGGTCCGCAGGGTTTTCAAGCCGCTTTCGCCATCGTACGCCACCTCGGTTTGATAACCCTCAACCGCGAATTTATTACGATAAATGTTCGCAATGACGTGGTCGTCTTCGATGATGAGGACTTTTTTCATGAATGAACCGGGGTTGCGATCGTCCCCGCCAGGGCGGGATGCTGGCTCAGAAAATCCTGGGCACGTTTGAATTCGTGCGCGAGGTCCGCGTGCAATTTTTCCGCGCCGCTCAACTGGCCGGCCTTGCCCTGCCGCTCCAGTTCCCGCAACAGCGGCACGAGCCGGGTCATGCCGAGGGTGGCGCTGGCGCCGGCGCAACTATGCGCCACGTGGCGAACCACCTCGGTTTGATTCGCGCGGATTGCCGACTCCAATTGCGCAAGCTGTTCCGTGGTCTGCCGGGAGTAAAGGTCCAGCAATTCGCGCAGACTTTCCGTACTGCCGCCGCTCAAATCCATCAACCGATCCATCTCCACCGGCGGTCCCTCCGCTTCCGGCGGAGCCGCGGGAACAGCGGAGGCGATGGTACTGGCGGGAGCGGTTGGGGGCGTGGACCGGGCCGGCGCCGACTGACCTATTTGCGCACTCCAGCGTTCGATGGCGACGCGCACGTCTTTGGGACGAATGGGCTTGGACAAATAATCGTCCATGCCCGCTTCGAGACATTTCTCGCGATCGCCCTGCATCGCCTGGGCGGTCATGGCAACGATGATGATGTGGGAGTTAAAATTGACGCTGCCGCCGCTCGCCTCAAGCTTGCGGATCATGCGCGTGGCTTCCAGCCCGTCCATTTCCGGCATCATCACGTCCATAAAAACCAGATCATAGGGCTTCCGGTCAAGCGCTTCGAGCGCTTCCCGGCCATTGGCCGCCAGGTCCGGCTCGTAGCCCAACTGCTGTAAAATGCGCAGGGCAACCTTCTGGTTGATCGTGTTGTCGTCGCAAAGCAGCACGCGCAGGGGCTGGCGGCTGGCCATGGTTTCCCCGGCCTGAACCGGGGCCGGGGCCGGCTCGGGCGGGAGTTGGGTATTGGAAAAGACGCGGGTCAGGACCTCAAAAAACTGGGAGGGTTTGAGGGGTTTGTTGGCAAAGGCCACCCGCGGAATATTTGCCGTCAACGAGGCTTCGTGGCGCAGGCCGATGGGGGTGAGCAGCACCAGCGGCAGGGTGGACAGCGCGGACCGTTGATGGATTTCGGCGGCCAGGGTGAAACCGTCCGTGCCCGGCAGTTGCACGTCGAGGATGGCCAGGTCAAAGGGACTGCCCGGCTGGAGCAAATTGATTGCCTGCTGCGCGTCTGCGGCCTCCTGGGGAATCATGCCCCAACCGGTCACTTGTTCGACCAGCAGCCGGCGGCTGGTCGCATTCGATTCCACAATCAAAACCCGCCGTCCGGCCAACTGGTCCTGCCGTCCGGCCAGCGCGAACGGCGCCGTTTGCGACTGGACCAGCACGTTGATGGTGAAGTGGAACGCCGAGCCTTCGCCCGGCACGCTCTCGGCCCACATTTTGCCACCCATCAGTTCGACGAGTTGTTTGCTGATGGCCAGGCCCAGCCCCGTGCCGCCGTAACGGTGCGCCGTGGAGGGGTCCGCCTGCATGAAGGGTTTGAACAGGCGCGCCAGACGATCCGGCGCAATGCCAATCCCGGTGTCCCGCACGGAAAAATGAACGTGAAACAGGGAGTGTTTTTGTTTTTCCTCCTCCCGGGCTGAAACCAATTTGATTTGCACCTGGATTTCACCGGTCTTGGTGAACTTGATGGCGTTGCTCAACAGATTGACCAAAACCTGGCGCAGGCGCAAGGCGTCACCTTCCACCAGCGCGGAAATCCGGTCGTCCATCTGGTAAACCAGTTCGAGATTCTTTTCGAAGGCCCGCGCGGCCATCAAATCCAGTGTTTCCTCCACACACCCGCGCAAATCGAAGGGCCGCGAATCCAGCTCAAGCTTGCCCGCCTCGATTTTTGAAAAATCAAGGATGTCGTTGATGATGGTGAGCAACGCCTCGCTGCTGGCGTGGATGGTTTCCAGGTAACCGCGCTGCTCGGCGGTCAGCGGCGTTTCCAGCAGCAGGCCGACCATCGCCACCACGCCGTTCATGGGCGTGCGGATTTCATGGCTCATCGCCGCCAGAAAATCCGATTTGGCGCGGGCGGCGGATTCGGCGGCGATCCGGGCGGCCATCAACTCGCGCTGATGGCGGAGCAGTTCGGCGAACTGCCGTTTGATTTTCAGCGCGGCGTACAGGCGCGCCCGCAGTTCCATGGCGTCAAACGGCCGGGTCACACAGTCGTGCGCGCCCAGTTCAAATGCGCGCAGCATTTCCGCCGGCGCCTCTGCGGAGGTGAACACAATGACGGGGATGGTCTCGGTGGCCGGCACCTCCTTGAGTTCCTGCAGCAAGGCCATGTCGGTGGCTCCCAGGAGGACGAGATCGGCCGGGTGGTCGCGCAGCAACTCGAAAATCCCGTCGCCGGGTGGCACCCGCCGGATGGCAATATCATCCGCCCGCAGCAATTCGGATAACACCGCCGGCAATTCCGGGTCGTTGCCAACCAGAAAGATTTGAGCTGCGGCATGTCTCATGACGGTGATTTCAATGTGATTCCGATGTCTATTTTAAGGACGCTGGTGCTCAGAATGCTCATTCAACATCAGTTTGGCCATTTTAGCCAACCCGTTTTTTTTGTTTACCGCAATTCCAATGCCGAAAGAAACATTGCCGGTGCGGAGTATTGCCGATAAAATCGGGCCATGCTGCAAACGGTGCTTGAGCCTGGCACGGCGGAAAACGCGGCTATGTTTCGTGAAACGTATCTGGCCGCCTACCGCTTCATGTTGCAGGCAAGGTTGTTGGATGACAAATTCGCGGCGCTTTGGCGTTCCGGCAGAATTCACGGTGGCGTCTTCCTCGGACGCGGCCAGGAAGCCTTGAGCGCGGCCACCGGTGTCGTGTTGCAAAAAGGCGACGTGTTCGCGCCGTTAATTCGTGACGCGGCGGGGCGGCTGGCCTTCGGCGAGACCATCCGGGACGCCGCCCGCACCTATCTCGGCTCGGCGCTGGGACCGATGCGCGGCCGCGACGGCAACGTCCACCGCGGCAAGCCCCGGGAAGGTTATCTGCCGATGATCAGCCATCTCGGCGCAATGATTTCCGTCGTGAACGGCATTTTGCTGGCGCGCCGGTTCAAAAAGATCTCCGGCACGGTCGGCGCGGCCAGCATCGGCGACGGCGCGACCTCCACCGGCGCCTTTCACGAAGCGCTCAACCAGGCGGCGGTGGAAAAATTGCCGCTCGTGCTGGTGGTGGCCGACAATCAGTACGCCTATTCAACCCCCACGACGCGCCAGTTTGCCTGCCGCGACCTGGCGGACAAGGCGGCCGGTTACGGTGTGGAAGTGGAATCGCTGGACGGCACTGATTTGAATGCGTGCCTGCAAACCATCGGGCGGTCGGTCGCGCGGGCGCGCACCGGCCGGGGCCCACAGCTGGTGGTCGCCACGTTGCTCCGGCTTTGCGGCCACGGTGAACACGACGACGCCGGCTACATCGATCCCCAGTTAAAAGCGTCGCCCACCGGACGTGACTGCCTGAAAGTGGCCGAGGAACATCTGGTCCGCCAGAAATGGGCGGACGCCGCGGCCCTCGCGGCCTGGCGCGGTGAAGTCATTCATGAAATCGACGAAGCCATCGCCCAGGTGCAGCGCGAGCCCGCGCCGGATCCATTTACCGAGGAGTGGCGGGCGATTTCTTCCCGGCACTTGAGCGAAACCCACGACGAAAATGAGGTTGATCCGGCATGAGTGTCACCTACCTCGAAGCCATCCGCGAGGCGCAGGCGCATGCATTGCGCGATGATCCGCGGGTGTTCATCTATGGGCAGGACGTCGGCGCGTTTGGCGGCGCGTTCAAGGCCACCAAAAATCTGGCCGGCGAATTTCCCGGCCGGGTGCTGGATTCGCCCATCAGCGAGGATGCGATCATGGGACTGGCTGTGGGCGCGGCCATCGAAGGCATGCGGCCGATTGTGGAAATGCAATTTGCGGATTTTTCGACCGTGGGCTTCAACCAGATTGTCAACCAGGCGGCGACCCTGTTCTGGCGCACCAATGTGCCCTGCCCCATCACGGTGCGCCTCCCGTTTGGCGGCACTTCGGGCAGCGGACCGTTCCACAGCCAGTGCCTGGAAACCGTGTACGCGCATTACCCGGGATTGATCGTGTTGACGCCCGCCACGGTCGAGGACGCTTATAGCATGCTGCTCGAAGCGGTGGCGATTGACGACCCCGTGATTTTCTGCGAACACAAATTTCTTTATTACCATCTCAAGGCCGAAAAATTACCGAGCGAGGCCCTGCCCGTCGGCAAGGCCCGCATCGCGCGCGAAGGCCGCGACATGACCATCGTGACCTACAGCGCCATGGTGCATGAGGCGCTGGAAGCGGCCAAGGAACTCACGCCCGAAGGCTGGGAGGTCGAAGTGGTGGATCTGCGTTCCGTGAAACCGATTGACACCGACACGGTGATGGCCAGCGTGGCGCGCACGGGACGGTTGCTGTGCGTCGGCGAAGCCTGGCCCTGGGGCGGGGTGACGGCGGAAATCATTGCACGGGTGGTGACTGAAGGTTATGGCCTGCTCGACGCGCCGCCGCAACGGCTCAACGCCAAGGACACGCCCGTGCCGTATCACCCGAATTTGTGGGCCGCTCATCGTCCGACCGCGCGTGCCATCGCCGCCGCCGCCCGGAAACTCCTCAGGCTCTAAAACCACCATTATGCCGCAGATTCCCATCATCATGCCGCAACTGGGCGAATCCATCGCCGAGGCCAATATCATCAGCTTCCTGGTGAAGCCCGGCGACACCATTGAGGCCGGTCAGGATTTGATCGAGGTCGAAACCAACAAGGCGACCATGACCGTCACCGCGCCCTGCGGCGGGCGCATTGAACGGTTCACGGCGCAATTGAACGAAAGCTACGCCGTCGGGGCCACCCTGGGCCGCATTGAAACCACGCAGGAAGAAGCCGTGCGGCTGGGTTTGGAGACTTCGGCTCCCGCCAAACCGGGTGATACCGACCGGGTTTCCCGGTCGGACGCGAACGGCAGCCGGAGCCGCGTGCAGCCGACGGTGCGCGGCCTGCCCGTGCCGGCGAACGCCGCCGGCGCCAGTTTTCTCTCGCCCCGGCTCAAGGCGCGCATGACGGAACTGGGCTTGAGCGCCGCCGACCTGGCGGGCGTGGCGGGCAGTGGCGCGGCGGGGCGCGTAACCGTCGAGGACTTTGAAAAATTCATCGCCCATCTCGAAAAACAAAAAATGAGCCAGGCCTCGACGATGCGGGTGGCCGTGGCGGACGCGATGCGGCGCAGCTGGACCCGGCCACTGGCCCACGTGGGCATGCCGGTGTGCCTCGACCCGCTGTTCGCCTACCGCAAGGTGGCGCGGCCCAAACCCGGCCCGGCGCTTTGTGCGTTACGCGCACTCGCGGTGGCGCTGGCGGAAAACAGCGCGCCAGCCGGCCGCCTGGTCGGCAACAAAATCGTCCACCCGTCCGCCATCGACATCGGATTTGCCGTCGAAGCCGAGGATGGTGTGCTCGTGCCGGTGATTCGAAACGCGGACCAGCGGTCGCTGAAGGATCTGATCGCGCCTTACAACGAGCTGGTGGAAATGGCCCGCGAACGCAAATTGCCGCCCAATGCGACGGGCGGTTCCATCGCCACCTTCACCAATTTCGGCACCTTTGGCCTGGAATGGGCCACGCCGATTCCGCTGCCGGAACAGACGCTCGTGCTGGGCATGGGCGCCGCGCGCCACGCACCGAGTTGGGATTCCGTAAAAGGCCAGTTTGTGCCGATCATGGAAGCAAACCTGACTCTGAGTTTTGATCACCGGGTCATCGACGGCGGCGCAGCCGGAAGATTGCTCCAGCGCGTCGCGGCCCTGATCTCCAAGCCGGAGGAGCTTTGACGGCCGCGCGGGTCTTTGGCTTTTCATTCTTCGAGCCGTCTGATAAAGCTTACCCGTACATACCATGAATTTTATTAAAGCAACACTCGCCGCCTTGACGTTGATCGTCCTGTTTGATTCGTTGGGAAACAGCCAGCCGGTCGCGGACGGGGACGGGCTGCTGGCGAGCCAGACGCGCCCGTTCGATTCCAAGCTCGCCCCGATGCTTCTCCACACCGAAGGAACCCGGGTTCTCGATGCGAACGGCCATCCGGTCCGGCTTCACGGCGTCAACATCGCGTCGCTGGAATACCGGACCGACGGTGACCATGTGCAGGAATCGGTGAACCGCGCCATCAACGACTGGAAGGTAAACTTCATCCGCCTGCCGCTGGCCCAAGACCGCTGGTTCGGAAAAATGGAAGACCAAACCGATGGCGGCGCGGCTTATCGCGCCATCGTGGACCACATTGCGGACACCTGCGCGGCGGCGCATGTTTATATCGACCTGGATTTGCACTGGTCGGACTGCGGCACATGGGTCAATGACGGCGGCCGGCTCGGTCAGCACAACCTGCCGGACCAGAACTCCGTGGTCTTCTGGCACGACATGGCCGCGCGGTACAAAAATCATCCCTACGTCATTTTCGGACTCTACAATGAGCCCCACGACGTGCCCTGGGACGTGTGGCGCAACGGCGGCACGGTTACGGACATCCCGGCCCGATGGAACCCCGACCAGACCAATATCACCTACGAGGCGGTGGGGATGCAGAAGTTATATGACACCGTCCGCGCCGCCGGCGCGGAAAATGTCGTGACCGTGGGCGGCCTGAACTGGGGATACGATCTGAGCGGCGTGCTGCAAGGCCAGGCGATCACCGGCACGAACTTCGTCTATGAAACTCATCCCTATCCGAACAAAAAGGATTGGGACAAATGTTTTGGCGAGGTCAGCAGCCAATACCCGGTGTATGTGGGGGAATGGGGTTTTGGCGGACGGAACCTGGGTGAGACCGACGGTCTCGCCTATGGACAACGGATGATGGATTACATAAAAGCGCACGCCATCCCCATGTGGACGGCGTGGGATTTCAGCGCGACCGCGGGGCCGACCATGTTTAAAAACTGGCGGTATGAGCCGACGCCGTTCGGCGAATTCGTCGGAAAACAACTGGCCGGGACAGCCGCGGCCCGCGGCTCAAAAAATTGAAGCATTCCAAATGAAAAAGGCGGGACCGAAGTCCCGCCGGAAAGATCTGGACAGATTCGCGAACTACTTGGCCGCCGGTTCGGGAGTCGCCCGGTCCTCTTTTTCGCGGACGAGGGTTGCACCCTTGCCAAGGCGCTTGCGCAGGTAGGTCAGTTTGGCCCGGCGGACTTCGCCCTGGCGTTCCACTTCAATTTTGTCCACGCGCGGCGAATGCAACGGGAACACGCGCTCCACGCCTTCACCATAGCTGATGCGGCGGACGGTGAAGGTCTCATTCAAGCCATGCCCGCGTTTGCCAATCACGACGCCGGAGAAGATCTGGATGCGCTCCTTGTCACCTTCCACCACCTTGGTATGCACGCGGATGCTGTCGCCGACCGCGAATTTCGCGTCGTCCTTGCGATACTGCTCCGATTCGATTTTTTCCTGTAATGCCTGGTTCATAAATCTCTCCGATGGTGACAAGTGGCACGTGTCATGTGACACGATCGACATGCGCGGGTTCTTGTCACCTGTCACCCGTCACCTGTCACTTACAACAAATCCGGCCGCCGTTCCCGCGTCCGCAACTTCGCCTGTTCGCGCCGCCACTTTTCAATCTCGGCGTGGTTGCCCGACACCAGAACGTCCGGAACCGGCATGCCGCGAAATTCCGCCGGCCGCGTGTACTGCGGATATTCCAATCCCGGCTCGCCGGGACTGAACGACTCGTCGCGCGAACTTTCATCGTCGCCCAACACCCCGGGCAGCAACCGGACCACGGCGTCAATCACCACCATCGCGGGCAATGCCCCGTTCGTCAGCACATAGTCGCCGATGGACAACTCGTCGTCCGCCAGCGCGTCCCGCACACGCTCGTCAAAACCTTCGTAATGACCGGTGACGAGCAGCAAATCGTCCCCTTGCGCCAGTTCGCGCGCGATGGCCTGGCGAAACGGCCGCCCGGCGGGCGACAGCAAAATCACGCGCGTCTTTTCGCGCTTCAAACTTTCCACGGCCTCAAAGAGCGGCTCCGGCTTCAGCAACATTCCCGGGCCGCCGCCAAAGGGCCGGTCGTCCACGGTCTTGTGCCGGTCATGCGTCCAGTCACGGAGATTGTGGATCTTCAAATCCAACAAACCGGCTGTCCGCGCGCGCTTGACGATGCTCTCGTCCAGCGGTCCGGCAAACATCGCCGGAAACAAAGTGAGCACGTCGATTTTCATGTTGCAGCGTGCCCGGCGGTGGCAGACCGCCGCCACCCATCAAACCGCCGGCTGGTCCTCGACGATTTCCACCGAACAACGCAGCCCCTTTTTGGCGCTGCCGGCGAGCAACAGGGACCGGATGGCGTTGATCGTCACCCCGTGCCGACCGATGATTTTGCCGACATCCTGCTGGTCCAGGCGGAGTTCATAAACCGTCATGCCCTCGCGTTCCACCGGGGTAACGGAAACCGCCCCGGGATTTTGCACCAGTCCCTTGACGACGTATTCCAAAAACGCCTGCATGACGCCAAAAAAACAATCAGGCCGCCGCCGTGACCTTGCCGGCCTTCTTGATAAAGCTGGCCACGGTCTCGCTCGGTTGCGCGCCCTTGCCCAGCCAGTATTTGGCGCGATCGAGTTTAAGCGAAAAATTGTCGCCCTTTTTCAAAGGCTGATACGTGCCGATTTCCTCGATGAACTTGCCATCGCGCGGACTGCGGCTGTCAGCCACCACAATGCGAAACACCGGGGCATTCTTGGTCCCCACGCGTTTCATGCGAATTTTTACTGCCATAAATTATTCAAAAGAGCACAGAGACTAACGTCACCCGGCGCGCTTGGCAAGCCTTGTTTTCAACGAAAAAGGCTGCTTGCCGGCCTCGCCAATCGTTGGTTTGCTGTGGTGACATGAGCCGGCCCTATGAAGAAATTTTGAGCGGTGAGACCCTGCCGCGCTCCGCCCCGGGCACGCGGCATGAAATGATTTGTGACCGCTTGCACCGGTTGATGACCGCCAGTGTCGCGAACCTGCCCGCCACGCAATTGCTGGCGCCGCGCACAAAAGTCAACGTTTCCCGCGCGACGGCCATCTGCCCCGATCTGGCCCTCGTCACCGTGGCCACCGGGAAACTCTGGCTCGCCGCGGAAATTATCAGCACGGACGATCATCAAGCTGACACGGTCATCAAGAAACAGCTGTACGAAGACATCCGCGTGCCCCGGCTCTGGATGGTGGACCCCCGTTACGACAACGTGGAGATTTATCAGTGCACGGAATGGGGGCTGGCCTTGAAGGGCATTCTGGCGGGAAGCGAGGTGCTCGGCGAGGCGTTGATTCCTGAATTTCAGATTGTCATCGCCCACTTGTTCGCCGCGCCGTCCCCAACGCATTAATTTCCAGTTTTTTTGCTTGAATGAAAACCCTTGCGGGGTTGTCTTAAGGTCGATAACTGGAAACTATAAACAAACCTATGAAAAAATCCTCACTGATATTGACCCTGGCGGCCGGCCTGCTGCTGCTGGGCTTCGGCGCGGCGCGCTTGTCCGCGGCGGACGCGAGTGCGCCGGTCACCATCACCGGCACCATGGTCTGCGGCAAATGCACGCTGCACCTGACCGACTCCTGCCAGAACGTGGTGCAGGTTCAAAAGGACGGCAAGACCGTCAATTACTTCCTCGAACAAAACAATGTGAGCAAGGCCGAGCACAAGGCGGTTTGCGGCGGTGATTCGGAGAAGGTGACTGTCACCGGCACCGTCACTGAACAGGACGGCAAGGAAATGATGACGCCGACCAAGATCGACGTGAACAAATCCTGATTTCAAATCCTGATTTTTACCACTCAACCGCCGCCGGGCTCGGCCAACTGGCGGCGGTTGAATTTTACCACGTCGGCGTAGCGGACGCCGGTGCCGCCAAAGATATCCAACGCCGAACCAACGGTCAGATCCACTTTCCCTCGCCCCAGCCGGGTGACTTCCTCCAGATCGCCCAACGCATTCGCGCCGCCGGCGTAGGTGGTGGGCAGGGGTGTCCATTGCCCGAGTTTTTCCACGAGTTCCCGGTCAATGCCATGGCATAAACCTTCCACATCCACCGCGTGAATCAAAAATTCCGCACAGTTCCGGGCGAGTTGTTGGAGTGCATCCGATGAAATGGCCAATTCCGTAAACTGTTGCCAGCGGTCGGTGACCACCCAATAATTCCCGTCCCGCCGGCGGCAGCTCAAATCCAGCACCAGCCGGGATTTGCCGACGGCTTTGACCAATTCGCCCAACCGCCCG
>Ga0187851_10004871_pt1 | contig 10867 bp, 9 predicted proteins | sample June2016WEW_6_10_FD_132997 | JGI IMG/M metagenome (GOLD analysis project Ga0187851, IMG submission 132997) | Peatland microbial communities from SPRUCE experiment site at the Marcell Experimental Forest, Minnesota, USA - June2016WEW_6_10 | ecosystem: Environmental > Terrestrial > Soil > Wetlands... | reverse complement strand
TATGACCAGTTTTACAAGGATAGAGAGGATAGCCATGTGGCCTAACAAGTCGCCGGAGCCAACGGCGGTTGTTCCCTGCTTTTGTTTTTCGGAAGCCTTGAGTCCGCCGTGGCTCAGCTACGTTAGGCCTAGCACCTGTGCAAAACAATAGATTCAACGCGATATTGCTGTCCGCTGCGGCGTTGGTATTCTGCTGCACTGGCTGTTCTGGATTCAAAACCAATAATGAAAAACAGATGACGATGGGACCTCGGATACATACAGTCACATTGGACGTTAGGTGACATGACGCATGAAAGTGTTGAACACATTTTTTAGATGCCTCGTAATCGAAAACTTGATCGTCTAGGCTGTATCGTGTCTCGTCAGACAATGAAAACAATCATACCAGCGACTACCATTGCTATTCTTGCAGAGGGCATTTTGTACGGGGCGTTCTCTCTGTTCGGCAAGATCGCACTTACCAGCAGCAATGAAAGTTCCAACCTTTTCGGAATTGTGGTGTGGCTCTTTCACATGCCCGGTCTTTTTCTTGCGCAGCTATTATTTAGCTCCTCATACATGGCAGGAACCGCCTGCGTTCTTGTCACAGGTGCTCTTCAGTTCTTCCTATTGGCTTGGTTCGCACTGGCGCGTTATGAAAAATGGCAGAAGAACAATCCAGCCTAATATGAGGATAGGCTGCACAACCGATTTTGACGGTGATAACAAACCGAAGCGATGATTCCTTTCGCCATCAAAATCTGATACTGCTTTCTGATACTACTTGCTCATTTTCAGCCAATTTCTGCGGATTGGTGATTACAGAAATGGTGACGAAACTCAATGATGACAATGCTTTCAGAAAGGTGATGATTGGTGATGAAGTGGATTCTTGAATTAGCAAACCGTCGCCTTCAGCCACTCGGCCATCTCTCCACCCAGATACAATCCCGTTCGCTGAAGTCAGTCTGACAATTGCCTTTGTGGAGTCAAGAACGGAGCAAAATATATCCTAAATCTCAAGAAATACCGGGTTTTGAGCGAGGAACGTTATTGCGGCAACGTCCGGTTGAGGATACAATAAGCGGCTGAGTTTAGGAAACCAAACGGCAGTGATTCATTGAACAAGATTGAAATGGAAGTGTGATATGGAAAAAAAACGACTCATCGAGAAAGATCCCCAACTGCAAAAAAGCGATTTGATTGTCATCACCGGCGCCGGCGGTTTCATCGGCGGCAACCTGGCCCTGCATTTCAAGAACAAGGGTTTTGCCCGCATCCGGGCCGTGGACAAGAAGCCGCTTTACGAGTGGTATCTCAAGGTGCCGGGCGTGGAATCGCTTTGTCTTGATGTCAGCCAGGAGAAAAATTGCAAGCGGGCGTGTGAAGGCGCGGTTGAGGTTTATCAGCTCGCCGCCGACATGGGCGGCATGGGTTTCATTGAACGGTTCCGCGTCGAGTGTCTGCGCAGCATTCTCATCAACACGCACATGATTGAAGCGGCCTACAACGCCGGGGTCCGCAACTATTTTTATTCCTCGTCGGCCTGCGCCTACAACATCCTGCTGCAACAGGACCCGAAAGTGCGCGCGTTGAAGGAATCCGACGCCTACCCGGCCATGGCCGAACGCGGCTACGGCTGGGAAAAGCTCATTTCCGAAATGTTCTGCCAGGAATATTGGGCCGAGCGCGGCATGAAGACGCATATCGCCCGGTTTCACAATGTCTATGGTCCCAACGGCACCTGGGACGGCGGTCGCGAGAAGGCTCCCGCCGCCCTCTGCCGCAAGGTGATCGAGGCCATCGACAAGAAGGACCTGAACATCACCATCTGGGGTGACGGCACGCCCACCCGCAGCTTCATGTACATTGACGACTGTGTGAAGGGCATCGACATGATCATGCATTGTGATGAGTTGATTGCCACGCCGATCAACCTGGGTTCCAGCGAACTCGTCTCGGTCAACGAGCTGCTCTCGAAGATCGAGAAGATTGCGGGTGTGAAGCTCAAGCGGCATTACGACCTGGGCGCGCCCCGCGGCGTGGCCGGCCGGAACAGCGACAACACCTTCATTCAAAAAGTGCTCAAGTGGGAGCCGAACACACCGCTCGACAAGGGTCTGGCCGTCACCTACCAGTGGATCAAAGAGCAATACCACAATCGGAAGAAAGGCAAACGCGTGGTGGAATGAAAAAAAACGCCGCATGTCACCGAAACCGTTGGTGACATTTTCAACCGGCGGCAACTCGCGGGCGGGTGAGTTGAACGGGCATCGGTTTCCAGGCTCAATTTGGTGTGGCCGGCTTGATGTCCGTGGCGCTGGACCGTGCTTTCACCTGGTGGCTTGGTCCGCTTGCGGTGGCGGTCACCTTTTAGTAAGGTCACGAAAACGGTGACCGGGATGTTTGAGGTCACCAGTCGAATTACACCATGATGATTGCCACCGCGAGACAGGTTGTTGTAACCGGCGTTTTCGATGATTTCCTTTCGATTCAACTGCGCTTTCTCGAAGAGGCCGCCCGGCTCGGTGAATTGACGGTGTTGCTCTGGCCGGACGAAGCCGTGCAGAAACTTACCGGCAAGCCGACGAAGTATTCCGAAACGGAAAGACTTTATCTCCTCAGTGCCGTCCGCTATGTCAACCGGGTCATACTCGTCACCGATGTGGTAAATAGTTTTAACGAGCTTCCGGACGTGAATGGTTTCCGCCCCCAGGTGTGGGCCGATGTCGAATGCCAGTACAACGAGAAACGGAAGGCGTTCTGTCAGTGGCATGATCTGGAGTATTGCGTTTTCAGCAACGAACGACTGAAGGGCTTTCCCGATCCGACTCCCTCTGCGGCCGGCCCCGGCCCGGCTCCGGCAGAAGTTCGAAAAAAAGTCGTCGTCACCGGCTCCTATGATTGGTTCCATTCCGGCCATGTAAGGTTTTTTGAAGAGGTCAGCGCTCAAGGTGATCTTTACGTCATTGTCAGCCACGATGCAAACATCCGGCTGCTCAAGGGACCAGGCCATCCGCTCCTGCCGCAGGGAGAACGACGGTACATTGTTGGCTCAATCAAATACGTCAAGCAGGCGCTGATTTCCAGTGGCGAGGGCTGGCTGGATGCCGATCCGGAAATCCAGCATTTAAAGCCCGATATTTTTGCGGTAAATGAAGACGGGGACAAGGGTGGCCGGCGCGAATATTGCAAGAAGAATGGCATTCAATATCTGGTGCTCAAGCGCGCACCTGCGCCGGGTCTGCCCCGACGCTCCGGCACTGACCTCAGGGGTTACTAGCGGAATCCTTGATCCCCGACTTTCGGCCTGGGTAGAGACACGTGCTTCGGAGTTTGGGGGGCAATCCGCCAAACTCCCGCCGGCAGGATACTTCTTACACCGCGTTGAGCTTAATCCGGCGGCACACGCCACCGTCAGACAACCTTTTGATTATTACAGTAACTTCATTGTTGAATTCTTTAATCTGACATGGTAAGGCTGGGCTGCTTTTATGAAAAGGAGTGGAGCGTGTTGGATCATCAAATTTTGCGCGATAGCCTTGGTTTGGGCGTTTTCTCCCTGTTCCGATGCGGTGACAATCTTGTCGGGACCCACCTTTACTCCGGCAGCCAATGCCCCGCTGGCCGGGGTTTTGCAACTGACCTCCGATGTGGATACAAGGGTCAGCGTGCTGGTGAGCGACGGGACGAACCTGTGGGAAAGGGACTTTTATGATTTTGCCACGAACCATTCCGTGACGTTGCTCGGATTCGAACCCGGCCGGACAAACCTGATTCAGGTAACCGTGTATGACAAATACCGGACGGCCTGCACGGCCGGGCAATTGTTGACCTTTGTCACCGCTCCATTGCCGGGCAGCTTCCCCACGAGCGTTGTGTTGAAGAGTGAACCGGACCAGATGGAGCCGGGATACACGTTGTTCATGGTCCAGAACCGGAACGCTTTGAAGAATTACATCACCATCATGGACAACTCCGGTGCCGTGGTGTGGTACAGCCAGGCGCCAGCACTTTACGATGTCGATGTGCGGCAACTGGGTGATGGCGATCTGTTCGTGGTTGATTCAGACAACCGTTTCCTGGAGATCAACTTGCTGGGAGAAACGGTCGGGATATTGGATGCGCCCTCGGAGTATCCGGTGAATCTTCATGACGGCGTCCCGACCAGCCATGGGACCATCCTGTATTTGAGTGATATGGGCCGCACGGTGACCAACTTTCCCAGCAGCGACACCGTCCGCGGTGCCCCGCTGGTGACGGCGACAGTGGATGACAACCCGGTGGTTGAAATTTCAGCCACCAACGGCGACCTCCTCAACGTCTGGTCGCCGCTCGACATGTTGGATCCGACGCGCGTCACCTATCTCACCTATGCGGCCAGCGATGCCTACGGAGTGGACAACGAGCACGCCAATGCTGTCATCGAGGATACCAACGACAATTCCATCATTGTTTCCCTGCGCGATCAGAATGCAGTCTTCAAATTTTCCCGGTCCACGGGGCAGCTCAAGTGGATCCTCGGCCCGCCGGCGAACTGGAGCGCTGACTTCCAGCCATACCTGTTCACGCCGGAGGGGACGCCGTTTGAGTGGAACTATGGACAGCACGCGCCGATGCTCACCCCACAGGGCACATTACTTCTTTATGACGATGGAAATTACCAGGCCAGCCCCTTTGACATTTCCGTCCCCGACCAGGACAATTACAGTCGGGCCGTCGAATACAGCATCAACGAGACGAACATGCAGATATCCCAGGTGTGGGATACCAGTCAGGCCAATGACGACCGGCTCTATACCGCGATCGTAGGAAAGGCGCAATGGCTTCCCCAGCACCGCGATGTGTTGGTCACTTATGGTTACATCACTTATATCAATGGTGTTACCCCGAGTTCTTACTCGTCCGGCGCGGGCATGGTCCGGATCATAGAATACACCCATGACCCGGTTCCAGAGGTGGTGTTTGATCTATCATTCTTCGACTATGGAAACACCAGCCCGAGCTACCTCGGATATTTTTGTTATCGGGCCACCCGGATTCCTGATCTCTATCCACACCCTGCCAATCCCGTCACCGACATCGTTGTGAGTGATGAGAATAACACACTGCGCCTGGAATTCTCGGCCGACCCGACCCTGACCTATGTTGTCGAGGCTTCAACCGATCTGGCGAACTGGACGGCCATTGGTTCGGCCGTGGAAGAGGGGGGCGCCGGAAATTTTGAATTTGACGATCTGAACGCGGGCCAGTTCAAGGCTCGTTTTTATCGCGTCGTTACCCAGTAGAGTTGGCACTAAACAAAAGGCGGCTGAGATGGTGACACGGGTACGTTTTCAATTATGACAAGGCGGTCGGCGACTGATCGTGCATTTCAGGTTAAAACGCCGGTTGAAAGAACTGAGAAGATTGTCGCCGCCGGGCCGGGCGGAAAATTTCGCCGGAAAGCCTTGATGCATATCTGCTTCGTCATTACGGCGATATTAACGGGCACTCAAAGGAGTAAATCGATCGCAGCGTTCCCTTGGCATGACTGCCGGGAATAGTCTGATCCGGCCTTTCAGAAGTTCCCAATATCAACGATTTCAGGCTTGTTTTTTCCGGCTTCGGAAGAAAGACTGTCAATTCATTATGGAAATACAAGATGCACCGGCAACTTATCTTTTTAAACTGTGGCCCTGGTTTGAAGCCAACCGGATCCGGATTATTTGGGGCGGCGCCGTTATCGTCGTCGCTGCCGGGGTGATTTCGTTTTATTCCTGGCACCGGGACCAAAATGAGATCGCGGCGGGCATGGCGCTGACGCAGGTAATGAGATCCATTCCGCGCAACGCCACCGCCAGCCAGCAGGCCGACTTTTATTTGAAAATCGCCACAGACTATCAGGGCACGACCGGCGGGCAGCGGGCCTTGTTGCAAGGTGCTGCGATATTGTATGCGGCGGGAAGATATGCCGACGCGCAAGCGCAGTTCCAAAAGTTTCTCGATACCTACCCGGCCAGTTTCTTTGCTGCCCAGGCCGCGCTGGGGGTGGCGACCAGTCTTGACGCCCAAGGCCAGGCAACTTTGGCCGCCGGCGTTTACCAGCGGATCATCAATACCTATGCCGACGCGGTGGCGGTGGACTCCGCCCGATACGCGCTGGCGCAAATTGACGAACATCAAGGCAAATTTTCCGAAGCGGCAAATCTTTACGAAGCCCTCGTGCATTACAACCCCGATGGCTCGCTTGGTTCGGAAGCCAGGCTGCGCTTGATGGAATTGAAAGCGAAGCAGCCATCGGCCTTGCCTTCAACCGCCCCGGCGATTCCATCCAAGCCAATCCACTGAGCCGTGAAGTTCACCCGGATTGGGGACCGGAGTGATGGAGCCTAGGAGTAATGGCGCCAAAACAAAAAACATCGCGCCCGCGCTCCACGACTTCATTCCCCCGCGCCATCGAAGTATCCGCCGCCCTCATTTTCCGCGGCGGCAAGCTGCTCATTACCCGGCGCCAGCCCGGGGCGCATCTCGGCAGATTGTGGGAATTTCCCGGCGGCAAACGCGAACCGGACGAAACCTTCGAGCAATGCCTGGCGCGTGAAATCCGCGAGGAGCTCGGCGTGGAAATCTCGGCCGGCAAGCTGTTTGAGTCCGTCACCCACGCTTATCCGGAAAAGACCGTTCTTCTGAAATTTTTCGTCTGCCGGTTGGAACGCGGCGAACCGCAACTGCTCGGCTGCTCGGCGCTCAAATGGGTGGGGAAATCGGAACTCGAGGATTATGAATTCCCGCCTGCGGATGCGAAGCTGCTGGAAAAGCTGCAAAACTGCCCGGAATGGCGGGCGTGAAATTGGGGATGTTGGTTTCTCGCACAAACGAATCCGAAGAATAATTATATTTCACCTGGGAGCGCCGGCGACCCGCCGGCAGGTATGCAGAGCCAACTCTCACGAAACAGCCGGCGGGACGCCGGCGCTCCCAACCTCTTGCGACAGATCCCTGCCACTTTACACCTTCCCGTAAGTCTCTTCGATGATCTGGCGGAAATTGTTTTCGCCGACGTTGACGATGCCCATCTCGCGCTTGGCATTTTCCGGCGAGTCGCTGGCGTGGGCGGCGTTGACCATGATGGTCGAGCCGAATTCGCGGCGAATGGAGCCGGGCGGCGCCTTGGACGGATCGGTCGGTCCCAGCACGTCGCGGATTTTGGCGACGGCATTCACGCCTTCATAGGCCAGCGCGATGCACTTTTCCGTGCCGGGTTTGGTCCACTCGGTTTGGGGCAATTCTGACGGCGCATGACCGGACATGAAACGGATGATGTTCTCGAACTGGTTGTCGCCGAATGCCGGGCAGAGTACATCCCCCAGTTTTTTTTCCTCGGCGGCGGGAATTTTGAAGCCAAGTTCCTTTTCCAGCGCGGTTTTGGCCTTGGCCCCGACCATGTCCTTGAGCTTGGTGCGGAGAACTTCGCGGACGGGACCATAAAATTCCATCGCCTGGGTCACACTCATGCGATGCACCTTGGCACCCACAATGAACAGCCCGGCGCGGGAAAAAAAGTCGATGACGTTGCCGGGACGTCCGGTCGCAAAACGGAAATTGTCCGGTTTGATGAGCACGAGTGTGCGCTGGCCCGTTTCGCCGGGCTGATAGGCGATGACGTTTTCCAGGACGCCGCCGTCCTTGTCGGAATGGCCCGCCCACAATTTGAGCTTCTCCTCGGCTTCTTCCGGGCGGGGCGCGGCCAGCACCGCCGGTTCAAAATAGCGAATCTGGCCGTTGTCATCCGTGATCAGGTCGCCGTAGGTGTCACGAATGGTTTCTCCCACGCGCCGCTCCGGACTGAGGTTGCCGACGACGGAACGGACCTTTCGCACGGCGTCATCGCCGCGGAACAGGAGCGCCATCACCCGGCGGCGCCGGCCGGTTTTGGGGTCGGGTGAGAAATTTTGGATGACGTACTGGCAAAGCAGTTCCTGGATTTTCCGATCCTGCGGGTCATGGGCGGAGACTATGGTTTCGGCATATTGCTTTGCCAGCTCGGCGCTGGGCGCGAGCATGCGCATGGCCGCCAGGTCCAAACCCGTACGCGATATCAGCCGGCTTAAAATGCCCCCCGTGCGCGACTTGTAAAGCGAATAGGGCGTGATGATGACATAAGCGAGTTGTTGCGACATAATCAGTTCGTGGTCGGCGTGTTGGCCGGCGTCGCACTGGTGGCGGCTTTACCCCCCAAAATCTTGAACATCACCGTGCCACAGGTCGGACATTTGCCCTTGATCGCCTTCCGCCCGTTTTTCATCGTCTCTTCAACCCCGTTGGCGATTTCCTTTTTGGCTTTGCACTTAACGCAGTATCCTTCGGCCATAAAAATTTTTACCGTCCGCGCTTCATGCCCAAACGGTCTAATAGCTTACCGGTGGCTGTCTGGCCGCGTCAACTGGTAAAAGGCATTGCCTTAACTCGTTTAAATCCAATGGGTTGTTATTCTTCAGTGCCTCAACCCTACGGCTGTTGCCGAAGTGCGGTTTTAAGTATTTTGCCAGTGGCGTTTCGGGGCAACGCGGGCATAAAAACCACCTTTTTGGGCACTTTGTAGTCGGCCAGCCGGTCGCGTACGAATTGCAGCAGGGCTTTCTCGTCAACCGTTTGTCCTTCCGTTGCTGTGATAAATGCCATCGGTTGCTCTCCTTTGCGCGTGTCGGGCACGCCGATGACCGCCGCTTCCTTCACCCCGGGAAACTGGTAAATGACCTCCTCAATCTCGCGCGGATAAACATTGATGCCATTGACCAGCAGCATGTCCTTCTTGCGGTCGGTGATGTAAAAGTAGCCGTCGGCGTCGCCATGACCGATGTCCCCGGTGTAAAGCCAACCGCCGCGCAAAACCATCGCTGTTTCCTCCGGCTGATTCCAATAGCCAAGCATCACATTGCCCCCGCGGATACAGATTTCACCGGTGGCACCGACGGGCAATTCCCGGCCGGCCTCATTGCGGATGCTCAACTCCACGTTGGGGATCGGTTTGCCGATTGAACCGGGTTTGTTGATGCCGTAGATGGGATTCACCGTGGCCACCGGACTGCTCTCGGTGGGGCCGTAGCCTTCGCGCAGCGGAAATGGAAATATCCGTGTGAACTCGTTGAACACCTCCACCGGCAAGGGCGCGCCACCGCTGATGCACAGCCGCAGCGGCAGCCGGCCAAACTCCGGTACGGCCAGCAGCGCGCGGTAAAACGACGGCACCGCCGGCAGAATCGTGCCGCGATGACGCGCAATCTCCTCCAACACCGACTTGAACGGGTGCAGCGTTTTCAGCAGCAGGATCCCACCGCCGCACAGCAACGGCAGCAGCGTGCCCACCGTGAACATGAAACTGTGAAACTGCGGCAGCGCCACCACGATGCGGTCATCCTCGTGCACCGTGAGCGCCGTCAAGCAACTCGCCACGTTGTGGAGAAAATTGCCGTGCGTGAGCATCGCGCCCTTCGGATGGCCGGTCGTGCCGGAGGTGTAGAGCAGCGCCGCGAGGTCTTTCTCGGAACCCGAAGATGGAGAATGGAGGATGGAGGATGGCTTGAGCGCGGGAAATTCCTCGACGCGCAATATTTTAAGCGATGGCCGCGCGGTTTTCAGAGCATCAGAGTATGCCGCCAGTTCCGCGCCGGTGATAAGCACGTCCGCGCCGGAATCATTCAAGATGTAACTCACCTCGGCAGGCTTGAAGAAGTTGTTGATGGGCACGACCACGCCGCCGGCCGACAAAATGCCGAACACCGATGAAACAAATTCCGGACAATTCTTCACCCACAACGCGACGCGGTCGCCGGGTTTGACGCCGAATCTGCCGGCCAGTTCCGCTGCCACCGAGCCCGACTGCGTGAACAGCGTGGCGTAGGAGGATTCGTCTTCGCCCCAATACAAGGCGATTTTATCCGGCCGCTTTTCCACCGAGGCGGCAAACGCAGTGGCCAAATTCATGATGCCAGACATTATGAAAAAGATTCATCGCCGCGCAAGGGATGAAACCGGATGGTGTGGTGCCAATGCGCCCGCCATGTACAACGACGGACAGCGAAATGGAATGGGTTGCGGAGATTATGGATGTTGGTGTGGCTCCAATTTGTCAGCGCCGTAGGCGCGACATCTCTGTAGAAACGTGCCGCCAAAATTTCCCTAGCTCCGTTCAGGAGCGACATCGTCGGAATATACCGCCCCGATGGGGCTTGATGATATGCGGATGTAATCTACAAAGATACCGCGCCTACGGCGCTGGATGGTGTTTTGCGGATGATTTGTTTGGGGCGGGATGAGGGAGGGCTAAATTGACATGGACGGGCCGGAAAGCCGGGAATAGAGTCCAAATCGTGAACCGGGATGGACAACTTTTGTTGCATGCTTGCTAGTTAGGCGGCTATAAGCATATGAAACATTCCACCATTATTATTGTGTTGGCCATCGTGAGCAGTGTTGCGTTTGCTGCTATCTGGTTCAATGATCCAAAGGAAGTTCCGACCATCTCATTACCTGACGCTTACAGACAAGCCATGACAGCACTTGGTGCTGCCACGAATACGTTTCACTGCACAACCGCCCAATGGGAGAAGCCGGGTTATTGGGAGTTTAGTTTTTACAATACAAACGGAGACTTGAAGACAGTTGACGCCAACAGGGTTTTTGATGGTCGTCCTCCGGTATACTGAAATATTTACGCACCTCCTGTGAGGATTCATGAGTCAAGCAGGAAGCGCGAAATTTAATCCCCGGCAGTCATCTTACCTTCTTCAGCAAGCTGTTCAGCAGATTCCCCACCTGCGATGCGGCGTTGGTGGTCGTGCCGATGATGCCGCTGCCGAGGGATTTCACCACCATGCCGCCCAATGCCATCTTGTTGATGTCT
>Ga0187851_10004869_pt1 | contig 10871 bp, 9 predicted proteins | sample June2016WEW_6_10_FD_132997 | JGI IMG/M metagenome (GOLD analysis project Ga0187851, IMG submission 132997) | Peatland microbial communities from SPRUCE experiment site at the Marcell Experimental Forest, Minnesota, USA - June2016WEW_6_10 | ecosystem: Environmental > Terrestrial > Soil > Wetlands... | reverse complement strand
GTTGATATGAAAATTACCGAGGTACCGCTTTGCCGCGTCGTGCTCCCGCAGCATGATCACGAGGTCGGGCTTGAGCCGCAGGATCTCCTCATAATTGGGATCGTAATAGCCGCCCACCTTCGTTTTGGTCAATGCATCGGCAGGGTAGGTGCAGTAGCGGGTGACCCCGACGACGCGGTCGCCGAGCCCAAGCGAAAAGAGAATTTCGGTGATGCTCGGAGCGAGGGAGATGATGCGGCGGCAGTTTTCCGCATGTAGCGTGGCAGGCGCCAGCATAATGCAGAAAAGAGAATCCGCCAAAGTAACCATTATAAAGAACAAAAATGGAACAAAAGTTTTTTTCATGGCTCCTTCCCTCTGTTCATCCGCGTTCAAAGGCCACTATTGGATATTCAGGTATGCCAGTGAGTACGGCAACATGCTGAACGCGGTCGTCTGCCCAACTTTCGTGTTTGTCTTCATGTTCACCGAAACGATGCCGGGAGTGGTGTTGCTCTGGTCCGCAACATACAGGGTGTCTCCACCGCAGACTATTCCCCCAAACACGCCCGACGCATTTCCGATTCCGGTAATCTGGCTGCCAATGGTCTTGGTAACCGGGTTGAAGGGAAACACTTCATTGGTATACGTTGTTCCGTTTATCCCTATGGTAATATAGCCGCTTGTCGGGCTGGCCATCGCAATAGGCCCGAGGTCTCCGTTAAACGCGCTCTCCAGGATCACGCTCCTGGCATTCGTCTGAGAAGCGGAATCGATGCATTCAATGTCCCCGTCGGTATAAACGTAGTAAGCGCCGGGGCACGCAACATAGAGCTTGCCACCCGCGGTATCCATCGAATAAGGGTTCTTTTTTACGAGCATTATTTTATTGATGATGGAATCGCTGCTCGTTGAAATCACCGCCAGACAGCTTGAATCCGCGGGCTCGGGATACTGGCCGACTACCTTGAGACGCTGGCAGCCGACATAAAGAAAATTGCCGGAAATCATCGCGGGCGACATATAAGGAATCGCCACCGCGCTATCCGTGCCCGCATAGGCATCGAAACGACTCAAATCGATAGTTCCGGTTACGGTTCCGGTTGACGGATTAAAAATCATCAGATTTTTGCTGTTATACTCGGTGATGTATGCCTTGGTGCTGCTGACAAAGGCCATTTGCTGCGGATCGACGCCTTGGCCGATATTCACCTGATAGGTAACCGTTACGCCGGAAGCGCTGTCATTGTGAAGTTTTATTACATTACCGAGACCGCGTTCAAGGATATAGATATCGTTTCCAAACGTTGATACGATGTCATCAGTTCCGAGCGTCAGGAGATTGTTCGCAATACTATCATTGGAGGTGCGCATAATGCTGAAATTGCCCTCGGAATAATCGACGGAAACAGTTGTCGCCAGAAGAAGCGAGCCCAGAAGAGACTGCCCGCTTGAAGGACCGGTAGCTTTTGAGCAGTTCAGGATAAGGACCGCTCCGGTGACGCATACGGTGAAGATAGCCTGTCGCGATTTCATAAAAAACATGCTCCTTTCAATACTGATAGGTGAGGTTTAAATTGTACGACCTTCCGGGCAGCTCAAAGTCGAGAAGGTAATTATCTGCATAGTCAAGATTATAGTTCTGTTCATTGAGGTAATTGTCGATCCGGCCGGTAATCGCCAGCTTCCGGAAAACGGTCCAGGTCACGCGCACATTTGCAATAGGAGGCGTTTCCTGTCGCGCCACATTGCTGACGCTCACGAAATAGGGCGAATTGAAGACTACCGAATGCCCGAATTCAACATGGCGTGTCGAGAAAATAAGGGAACATTCATCTTTTACCTGTGGCAGGTAGGGAACTTGGTTCCCGTCGAGCAGCGGATCGGGAAGATCTTGAAAGGTGTTATCGATAAAAGTGAAACTATTGGCGATGCTCAATTCCCTGAAAAGTTTCATTCTTTCGAAGAGTTCCACGCCAAAGGTCGCAACGCGCGCATAGTTTTCGGGACGGAAAACTCCCTGTGAATTTGGAAACGCGAGAATCCTGTTGAAAGTTTCTCCCGCGAATATCGACCCTCTGGTCAGAAGGTCGAGAAACAGTGCATCGATGCCGACTGATCCGTTGCAACGAGTCTCGGGAACAAGGTTGCTGTTCCCGATATACGAACCGCTCTCCCCGAATTTTTCCTCGAAGGTCGGATTCCGGGAGTTATAGCTTGCATCGGCGTCAAATGACAACGCAGCGGATTTTCTCCACTGAAAGTCCGCTTCCAGGTGCGGCAACTGCCGGGCGTCATACTGCTCGCCGGGTACGTAGGAACCGAGCGGCGTCGGAAAGTCGCCGTTGGCGTGATCGATTTCCAGCCGATGGAGATAGCGGACAGCCAGGCTCTGGCCGGTAGCCCAATCGTTTGCCAACCCGATGCCGGCTTCGATGATCTCCCGATAGTCATAAGGCGCAATCGAATAATCGAAATCCTGGTAATTCTGAAGGATCTCCCCCTCATAGCCGCCGCCGAGGAGACCTTCACAATGCACCCCGCCCGTTGGCGAAAGTTCAAGAATGCCATGCGCATCCATGCCCGGGGAAAAATCATCGATCCGTTTCGTGTACATACCGAACAAACCGTCCGGATCATCCAGGACATTGCTTCGGGCAATACCGGATGCCGACAGGTTGAGCGTGCATGCCGGTGAGAAGATTTTTGCGAATTGCAGGGCGGCCATTCCCATAAGGCCGTTCTGGCGACCATGCTGCTCCGAGTCGGGATGCATGAAATCGTGCAAACCTTTGTCAAAATCAACCAGGGTGGCCAGCGCGGAGAGTTCCGAACCATTGTTGAATTTAAAGGATTGCTTTATCAGCCCTGACCTCTCGGTAAAATCATCGTTAGTCATGATGGCATGGTAGTCATCCGCCGAATTGTAGGGCGTGTTGTTCGTTGAGGTGTAGGGGAAATCGTTGCGAATGGTGGAAAAATCCGCGGCGGCAACGAATTGTTGCGAATGCGTCGGCACCGAGACGAAGCCGTTTGCATCTTCGTAGCCGAAGCTGCCGACGCTTACTTGTCCGGAAACGTGCTTCCCGGCGGAATCGGTCGAAAGATTGATTGCACTGCCGAGTCCATCGCCCATGAGAGCAAGCGGAACACCAGTTTTATAAATCTCGATTCTCTGGAGCAGGTTGAGCGGTATCTTGCTCAGATCGACCGATTCCCCGGCTACCGGCGCGAGCGTAATGCCATCCAGAAAGACGCCGACCTGGCCTGATGAGAGTCCGCGTATGGAAGCCTCGGCATAATCGCCCTGCCCGCCGGTCCGGTAGATATTCACTCCCGTCTCGGTTTCCAGCACCGAAGGAAGGTCCGCACATTTCCCGGAGAACTCATCGGCGGTCTTGACGCTTTGGCCGGAGGGTAACACGGGCGGAGATGAGGCGGTAACGACGATGGAGTAAACAGGGATTGAGGTTATGAGGGAAACCGTATCGCGAGAGGAACTTTTCTTGCGGGAGTTTTCGAGGGCGGCAGGAATCGGCAGGGAGTCCGACGACGATGTGGAATCCTGGGTGATGGCGCCTTTCGCGGCGGGTGCAAATGCAAGCGCGCCTCCAAGGTAAATCGGGCAGATTAAATACCGCACAATTGACAACATCAACTCCGTATCCCCCTCGGGATGGATTAAATGCGGTGAAGATGCCAGTTCCGAAACAGGTTTCCTGACTTTCGTTCATCCTACTCGCCGCGTCTTCCCATTCCATGATCGATGAAACAGTGACATCGTGCGGCTTTCGTCCCGAATTACAGTCGCGGGGCGGTGGAAGCTTTTAACTTCCTTCCCTCGAAGCGGAACCGAGTTATGGTTGCTCACTCTTTTTTTTCCGGAGACCTCCTTGTAATAAAAATCCCCGACTTCTTTGGAGAAGCCGGGGATTTCCGTTTTTATCCTCGTTAGTATGGTATGCCGCAGCCCATCCTCGGGGCGATTACTATGGCACGCGCATGTTCAAGGCAGGTCTTCTGGCTCCCGGATCGTCCTACCGGCCCCGGCCTTCCCATCCATAGAGGGACAGTGGCATACTAGAGTACTAGAGGCTTTCGTTCCCGGTTACAGCGGCGGGTCCGCTCCCGATTCGCACGGGATTCCCTAAAACCCTGAAATGATGCGGTAGAGAATATCGCTTATCGACGGCGGGAAGGTCAAGAGGAAAAATTTCAAACACCGGGGAGCGGGCCAATTTCAGCTCTTTTGCAGAGACGCCAGCCGTGCGTCGCTATTCCATGAGTCCTTTGCCCGGAAAGATTTCGGCGGTGACGAATTTTTTCATGACTTTAAATGAGAAGAAATATCCCCGGCAGCAGGCCCCGTTAGTAAATTGGTCGAAGACAAGGTGCTGCGCCATGCCGATGATCGCGCCGATCAGGAATGGATTGCCGTGCGTCAGGATCGCGGCGCCGCCGAGCAGCGGAAGCCACTCCCACGCATGCAATGGTAACACGACCCGCCGGTAACGCGTCGTATGAAAGGTATGAAAAAACAGTTTGACATCGGGCCGCGCTCCGTACTCCCGCAGGTAGTCGAAACCATGATCGAGGTCGAGCAGCACGCCCGCGATCAACGACGCTGCCGCCATGGGGATCGACCGGGAAACGGCATACGTGACGAACGCGATGGGAATCGAGACGGCGACGTGTTGTTGAAGCTTCAAAAAAAATCCTCCGGATTTTAACCTTAAACCTGAAAATACCGGATCGGCGGGCCTTTCACCCTCCCATCCACAACTTCCTGTCCAGGCTCCGGTAGTGAATCGCCTCCGCAATGTGTGACGGCGTTATGTTGTCTTTCCCGTCCAGATCCGCGATCGTCCGGGCGACCTTATGGATGCGATCGAACGCGCGGGCCGAGAGACCGAGCTTGTCGATGGCGTGTTTAAGCAGGCTCAGCGAATTATCGTCGAGCATGCAATGGGTGCGCAGATGCCTCGACTCCATGTGAGCGTTGCAAAAGATCCTGGGCTCGGCCTTGAACCGGTCCAACTGCACGCTTCGGGCGGTAGCCACCTGCGCTCGCAGCGTCGCCGAATCCGGTCCGGCCGTTTTCGAGGCGAGTTCATCGTACGAGAGCGCCGGTACTTCGACATGGATGTCGATCCGGTCGAGCAGGGGTCCCGAAATTTTCGACATATACTTCTGGATCAGTTGGGGCGAGCACGTGCACTCGTGACGCGGGTCGGTAAAGTAGCCGCACGGACATGGGTTGAGCGCGACCGCAAGCATAAAGCGGGCGGGGTACGAGAGCGAAATGAGCGCACGCGAAATCGTGACCTTGCCGTCTTCGAGCGGCTGGCGCAGGTTTTCGAGAACATTTTTATTGAATTCCGGGAGTTCATCGAGAAAGAGCACGCCGTGGTGACTGAGCGATACTTCGCCGGGCCGGGGGTAGGAGCCGCCGCCGATGAGGCCCGCGTCCGAGATCGTATGATGCGGCGAACGGTACGGCCGCGTGGCGAGAAGCGGAGTTTTGGCATCGAGGAGTCCGGCGCAGGAGTGGATCTTGGTCGTTTCGAGCGCTTCGTCAAGCGTGAGATCGGGCAGGATCGTGGGCAGGCGTCGCGCAAGCATGGTCTTCCCGGAGCCCGGAGGTCCGATCATCATGATGTTATGCCCGCCGGCGGCCGCCACGAGGAGCGCCCGCTTGATATGCTCCTGACCCTTGACGTCATGAAAGTCGATCGCGTATTGCCGCGCCCGGTTGAAGAGGGAGCCGAGATCGGTGCGATGGGGTTCGATCGCGCGGCTGCCCTGCAGGAACTCAAGCGCCTCGATCAGCGTCGCCACCGGATACACGTCGACTCCTTCGGCGACCGCCGCTTCCATGGCGTTGTCCTTCGGTACGATCATTCCCTTTATCCCCTTATCGCGTGCGCAGATGGCCATGGAGAGCATGCCCTTGATCCGCTTCACGCTTCCGTCGAGCGACAGTTCGCCGACGATGAGATACCCCGCCGTGTTATCGAGCCGCACCTGCGATGACGCTTCGAGGAGGCCGATGGCGATGGGAAGATCGAACGCCGATCCCTCCTTTTTCACATCGGCGGGAGCAAGGTTGATCGTGACCTTGCGGCAGGGGAATTCGAAACCGCAGTTCTTTATTGCCGACATCACCCGTTCCTTCGACTCCCGTACCGTGCCGTCCGGAAGCCCTACCATGGCGAAGCTCGGGAGCATGTCGGTGATATCGGCTTCGATGTCGATCTCTATCGCCTCGATTCCCATCAAAGCCATTGAGCGGATTTTTGACAGCATGACGCGCACCCCTTCGGCAAACCGTGCCTACAACGAGATCGAATACCGGGAAGAAAAAGAAAATAACACGGGCGAGCCGATACTAATAACAAATTCAAATTCTTTCGAATGCCCCGTATCCAGATTAATATTGCTCAGGCAAATAAATACGGTGAAAATCGAGATGGAGGAGGGCGCGGGCTCTGCGATCTCTCACACCGCCATACGTACTATTCCGTATATGGCGGTCCGTGAATTATTACTAATAGTCAAAATTTAATCTACCAGTGACACGAGGCCCATTGCGTCGAAGCTGGATTTCAAGGTAAGCCGAAGTAACGTTATCTTTTTCCAATTATAGGTAAATTTGAGCGTTTAAAACCATCCTTCGTTTCGGCTGAATAATTTGGTTGATCGTATTTTATTGATTTTGACCAATTGCCCTTTCCGCCGCATCCATAGTCTGAACCAGCAGCGTTGAGATAGTCATGGGACCGACGCCGCCCGGCACCGGCGTATAGGCGGAACAATGCGGAATCGCCGTTTCGAGATCAATGTCGCCAATTCCTCCGGGATGGTATCCGGCATCGATTATGGTCGCGCCCGGTTTTATCCAGCCGCCCTGGATGAATTTTGGCTTTCCAACCGCGCCGACGATTATATCGGCTTCCCGCACGATTTCCGGAAGGTCGCTGGTTTTTGAGTGACAAATGGTGACGGTAGCGTTTAAGTTAAGAAGCATAAGGGCCATCGGCTTGCCCAATATCGGGCTCCTCCCGACGATAATTGCCCGTCTGCCCTCTATGGGAATTTTATAGTGCTTCAAAAGTTCCATAATGCCCAATGGCGTTGAACTTCCAAATGCGGGTTCATTCATCGCCATGCGACCGAATCCAAGACAGGTAACGCCATCAACATCTTTTTCAGGCGCAATTCGTTCAAAAGCAATGCGTTCGTTGATGTGGCGGGGAACAGGATGTTGAAGCAGAATGCCATGTATTCGACGGTCCTGATTGAGCAGATCGATGACATGGATCAGTTCCGGCGTCGTCGTTGCATCATCGAGATGAATGCTCCTGGATTCCATACCCACCCTTGCACAGGCATTTCCCTTCATTTTTACATAGGTAGCGGAAGCGGGGTCGTTCCCGACAAGAATAGCGGCAAGTTTCGGCGCTTCACCGGCGCTTTTGTGCCGGTATTGTTCGACGCGGATTTTCAATTGCTCCTCAATATTTTTTGAGAGCGACCTTCCATCCAACAGCAGCGGTGAACCCATGCCTGTTACTCCTTTCACCTTAAAATTGTCAAATTCCAAGCCATAAAATATAGCATCCAATTAACGTCGCATGCCGTTTTTTGTATTGCCAAGGGCGCCCCAACGGTCTATCGTTGAAACGATGGCCGGCATTATTCAAACGATGGGTGCACACAGCGCATTCAAAGTCGCGTTTCTCAAGCAATTGCATAATTTCTCATAACCGCTTCAACTCATCAAATATTTTTACATTTTTCCTATTCACCCAACGCCTGCTCGCAAAGGTAAGTAAACGATGCTCCTTGAGCTTCTCTATCATCATACCGGCATCTATCTTCTCCTGAGCCGCCTTTTCAGCACCAGCGTGGCGACAATCATCTCCTTTCTCCTGGCAATGCTTCTCTTTCCGCCCTATATCCGCTATCTGCAAAAAGTTCAATTTTCCGCGGAATTCGCGTCGCACGGCGGGCGGGATCCGGTGATGCCGGCAGGGATTCTTTTCCTTTTTATCATCCTTGTCTCGACAGTAATCACGGTCCGATTCAACTCCTACGTCGTTTCGGCGCTGGTGATTTATGTAAGTTTCAGCAGTATCGGCGCCATTGATGATATTGTCAAGGTAATCAACAAACGACGGGTGGGACGCGGGCTTCTCACCAAACAGGAGTATCAATATAAAGCCGACGGAATTTCATCGAGTTTGCGCCTTACGCTGTATATACTCATTTCCCTTACCGCAGCGATTCTTGCCTATAAATACATTCCTCATATCAACGGTACCATCAACGTTCCTTTTTTAAGTATTATAAAGGACTTTCCGTACATGCCGGTCTGGCTCTTCATCCCTTTCATGACCATCACCATAGCCATCCTTGCCAATGGGGTTAATTTCACCGACGGCTTTGACACGCTTGCGACCGTTCCGGTCATAACGAGCCTTCTGTTCCTTGGTATAATTTCATTTATTTCAAGCAACGGCGTCTGGAGCAGTTATCTTCTCATTCCTCATATTATCGGGCTGCAGGAGCTTCTGCCCCTTATCGGGGCAGTCATCGGAACTCTCCTTGCCTACCTCTGGTTTAACTCCCCCCCTTCTTCGATTATCATGGGGGATTCGGGATCGGTAGGACTCGGCGGGCTCATCGGTATTATTTTCGTTTTTACCAAGGCGGGTTTCTATCTCCCGCTTGTCTGCTTTATCTTCCTTCTCGAATTTATCTCCGTGCTTCTGCAGATAGGCTTCTTCAAACTGACCGGCAAACGGCTCTTTCTTATGGCGCCCATTCACCACCACTTTCAGATTAAAATGCGCACGAGCGGCATTGTCGGCGGGGAATTCCAGATTAAATCAAAGATTCTCTGGCGGTTTCATATAATCTCGGTGATATGCCTCGTCATCGGCCTCGCGCTGTTCTTGAAAATCCGTTAGGCGGATTCCCGTCGCATGACCCGACGGGTTGCGTGTACCGGAGCAAAAATCGCGAAGTATATTATAAAGTGAATTACAGAACACAAAAGTCAGGTAAAAAATTTCTTTCTCCTGCCGGAGCGGTATACTATGGAAAATATCGAAGGACCCGATATCGATACAAGGGTAAACGGCAGGAAAATCTACTACTCCATCTCCGAGGTCTGCGGTCAAACCGGCCTGGAACCGCATGTTCTTCGTTACTGGGAGAGCGAGTTTTCCCAATTGCGGCCCAAAAAAAATCGCGCCGGCAACCGTACTTACCGCGATAAAGACATCGAGGTCATCCGTTTTATCAAACACCTTCTCTATGAGGAAAAATTCACCATTCCGGGCGCTAAAAAAAGGTTCGCGAAATCGCGGTTGATCGGAGGCGAACCGGTGCGAGTTGAATCGGTTCCCCGCTCGTTGTCGATAAACGGCAACACCCGGGAGATGAAAAAAGAGCTTGAAGAAATACTTACCATTCTCATGCAATGAGTGATTCCATTACGGTGCAGGCCCCGTTATCTCCGGAAGCGACGTCAACTCTTTCCCCAATTCTCTTTTTCCGATCCGTAGACCCTTTGGCTACAGGGGCCGTGACTGAGCCATGGTATTTTCATCGATAGTGCCCGCCAATTTCTCAAGGGAAACGCTCCTTATTGAGTATCTTTCGAGCCGGTTCACGTATCATGATCGCGATCACTGGCATTCGCTTATTGCCGAGGGAAAGATCTCCCTTAACGGATCCTCCGCCAAAAACGATGCAATGGTAATTGGCGGCGATATTCTTGCTTATGATGTCGGAGAGGTTAAAGAACCGCCGGCAGACCTTTCATACCGCATTGTTTATGAGGATGCCTGGTTTCTCTGCATCGATAAGCCCGGAAACCTGCTTGTCCATCGCGCGGGCATCTCTTTCCGCAATAATCTTATTCATCAGCTGCGGCATATCCATATCCCGGCTTTCCCGACCGCGCATACCGTGCACCGGCTGGACCGGGAAACGTCCGGAGCTCTTATGGTAGCAAAGAATATCGAAGCAAGAGCCCTTCTCGGTCGGGAGTTCGATGCAGGGAATGTTGAGAAATGCTATTTTGCCGTTGTTCATGGAAATCCCGGAATAAACGACATTGAACTTCCAATTGGTAAAATGGTCGATTCGGCAATCCCTTATAAATTCTGCGTTGACGCAAACGGCAAGAGCTGCCGGACTCGCATTACGACATGCGATGTCTTATCCGGGGAGTATTCCCTGGTAACCTTGCAACCGGTCACCGGCAGGACCCATCAGATTCGAATTCACTGTGCCGCCGTCGGCGCCTCGATTGTCGGCGATAAACTTTACGGTCAGAGCGAAGCCGCATATCTCGCCTGGCGGGACGACAAAACACGCGATGCCGATGCACGGTGGTTTCCCAGGCAGGCTTTGCATTGCGCTTCACTGACGTTCATGCATCCCTATACGAAGAAACGATGCCGCATAGAGGTGCCGATGCGGGAGGACATGCAGAAGCTTGTGGAAAAGCTCCGTACGGGGAAGTACCATCCCTTGTAAGAGGGAGTCAAAACAAAGCCGCTCCCACCCTCCTGTAGGCCTCCCGGAGGCGAAAAAACTACATCCGCCGCAACAAAATGAAAGTGATTCCGCAAAGGCACCATTTATTTTAATCGCTTTGGGTCAAATCCCTCGAAGCGTTGCTTCGACTTTGTATTTTCAGTGCATAAACGAATATGTTTATAAAGATCATGATTCGAGTTCAACCTGAGGGAGTCTTCTTATGGGAACCATTGATACCAGCGAATTCCGGAAAAAGGCCAAGATCATTTTCGAAAGCCAGCCGTGGATCATCGTTGAAAACGACTTTGTAAAACCCGGGAAGGGGCAGGCTTTTAACC
>Ga0187851_10004868_pt1 | contig 10873 bp, 10 predicted proteins | sample June2016WEW_6_10_FD_132997 | JGI IMG/M metagenome (GOLD analysis project Ga0187851, IMG submission 132997) | Peatland microbial communities from SPRUCE experiment site at the Marcell Experimental Forest, Minnesota, USA - June2016WEW_6_10 | ecosystem: Environmental > Terrestrial > Soil >... | reverse complement strand
GCCAAGTTCGCGCACGATCGGCAGGGCTTCGTCGCCGCTCATGTGGAAGATTTCGCGCGCGGTGAAGGCGGGCTGGATCGTCTGCCGCGCGCCCGCGAGCGCCAGCCGGACGCCGACGCTCCAGAAGACGAACCAGCGGCCGATCAGCCAGATCAGCGCCGCATCGGGATGCAGAAGATGGTCGACCAGCGTCGAGCCGATCGGCAGCACGAACATGGTCAGCACGACGACAGCGAGGTACATCGCTCCCTCCCGCGGCCCCGCGCCCCCTCAGTACACGCGCGCCTTGGGCTCGATGTAGGCGATGTCGTTCGACATCGTGTAGGCGTGCACCGGACGGTCGTCGAGCCGCACTTCGTATTTGTCGGGGTCGATCCACGCCAAGGTGTGCTTCATCCAGTTGGCGTCGTCGCGGGTCGGATGGTCCTCGCGCGCGTGCGCGCCGCGGCTTTCGGTGCGGTTGAGCGCGCCCGCCATCGTCACCACCGCCTGGACGATCAGGTTGTCGTATTCGAGCGTCTCGATCAGGTCGGAGTTCCAGATCAGCGAGCGGTCGGTGACGCGCGCGTCAGCGCCGGCGCGCCAGGCCTCGAGGATCATCCGCTGGCCTTCGGCGAGCGTGTCGCCAGTGCGGAACACCGCGCAATGGCTCTGCATCACGCGCTGCATGGCGTCGCGCAATTTGGCGGTCGGCGTGTCGCCGCCGGCGTGGCGGAAGCGGTCGAGACGGGAGAGCGCGCGGTCGGCGCTGTCCTTGGGCAGGTCGGGCTGGCTCGCGCCCGCCTTCAACGATTCGGCGGCGCGCAGGCCGGCGGCGCGGCCGAACACGACGAGGTCGATCAGCGAGTTGGAGCCGAGCCGGTTCGCGCCATGGACCGAGACGCAGGCCGCTTCGCCCAGCGCCATCAGGCCGGGTACGACCGAATCGGGGTCGGCGCCGACCTTGGTCAGCACTTCGCCGTGATAGTTGGTCGGAATGCCGCCCATGTTGTAATGCGCGGTCGGCAGCACCGGGATCGGCTCCTTGGTCACGTCGACGCCGGCGAAGATGCGCGCGCTGTCGGAAATGCCGGGCAGCCGTTCGTGCAGCACCTTCGGGTCGAGATGATCGAGGTGCAGGTAGATATGGTCTTTGAGCTTGCCGACGCCGCGGCCCTCGCGGATCTCGACCGTCATCGCGCGGCTGACGACATCGCGCGACGCGAGATCCTTGGCCGAGGGCGCATAGCGCTCCATGAAGCGCTCGCCGGCGGAATTGACGAGATAGCCGCCTTCGCCGCGCGCGCCCTCGGTGATCAGGCAGCCGGCGCCGTAGATGCCGGTCGGGTGGAACTGCACGAACTCCATGTCCTGCAGCGCGATCCCGGCGCGCAACGCCATGCCGTTGCCGTCGCCAGTGCAGGTGTGGGCCGAGGTCGCGGAGAAGTAAGTGCGGCCGTAGCCGCCGGTGGCGAGGATGGTCGTCTGGCCGCGGAAGCGGTGGATCGTGCCGTCGTCCATCTTCAGGCAGACGAGGCCGCGCACCCTGCCTTCGGCGTCGCGGATGAGGTCGATGGCGAAATATTCGATGAAAAATTCGCACTTCGCCTTCAGCGCCTGGCCGTAGAGCGTGTGCAGCATCGCGTGGCCGGTGCGGTCGGCGGCGGCGCAGGTGCGCTGCGCTGTGCCCTTGCCGAAATCCGGCGTCATGCCGCCGAACGGGCGCTGATAGATCTTGCCTTCCTCGGTGCGCGAGAACGGCACGCCCCAGTGGTCGAGCTCGTAGACCGCGGCGGGCGCGTTGCGGCAGAGGTACTCGATCGCGTCCTGGTCGCCGAGCCAGTCGGAGCCCTTGACGGTGTCGTACATGTGCCAGCGCCAGTCGTCCGGCCCCATGTTGCCGAGCGCGGCGGAAATGCCGCCCTGCGCCGCGACGGTGTGCGAGCGGGTCGGGAACACCTTGCTGATGCAGGCGGTCTTCAGGCCCGCCTGGGCGCAGCCGACGCTGGCGCGTAAGCCCGCGCCGCCGGCGCCGAGGACCACGACATCGAATGTGTGGTCGGCGATCGGATAGGCCGTGCCGCCGAGCGCGGCGGCGCTGGGGCCTTGGGAGCCGTTAGCCATCTCGGTTCGAGCCCTTTTTCGACAATGTCAGACGAAGCCGATGCGCAGCACGGCGTAGGCGCAGGCGAGCGCGACGGCGCCGGCGAAGCAGATGTTGGCGATCAGCGCCCATTCGCGCGCATGACCGTGGAGGTAGTCGAGGATGATCGAGCGCATGCCGAGGTGCATGTGGAACGTCGCCACCAGCGCGAACAGCAGCGTCAGGATGGCTGGCAACGGATGACCGAGCTCGGCGCGGACGCCGTTGTAGTCCTTGGCGAGCAACGTCAGCAGCATCAGCACGAAGCCGCTCGCCAGGACGATCAGCGCCGCCGCGCTCACGTGGATCAACCAGGCGTCCTGCGAACCGCGGCGCGCCGAGCCGAGATAGCGGGCGCGGCTGAGCGCGCTGCGCATGGACTTGTCGGATTCGCTCATCGCCGTCGCTCCCTCATCCCACCGCGAAAGCGAGCGCCCAGACGACGAGCGTCAGCACGAGGCCGCCGATCAGCGTCGCCTGCGCGAGTTGCTCGCGCTCGGGATCGTCCATGCCGTAGCCGGCGTCCATGATCAGGTGCCGGACGCCGCCGAGCAGGTGTTGGAACAGCGCCCAGGTGAAGCCGAACAGGATCAGCCGGCCGAAGATCGACTGGATGAACCCGGAGAAATAGGCGAAGGCGGCCGCGTCCATCGAGGTGGCGAGCAGGAACCAGGCGAGCAGCAGCGCGCCGAGGTAGAGCCCGGCGCCGGTGATGCGGTGGGCGATCGACATCGCCATCGTCAGGGTGAAGCGATAGATGCCGAGATGGGGAGACAGCGGCCGGGCGGCAGGTGAAGGCGAGGTCGGATCGCTCGAAGCCATCGTCGGATGTCCGGTTGCGCGGGGCCCAGCGCCTTTTAGCCGCCCGGCCGGGCCCGCGCAACGCGCCCGCCCTACGCCCTTGGTTCGATGCGGGGGCTCAGGCGAACCCGAGCGCCGCCATCTCTTCGCGGGTCGGCGGGTCGGAGCCTTTGCGGGTGCAGGTAAAAGCGGAGGCGGCGGCGGCGAAGGCGAGCCAGGCGGCGAGGCGTTCGCGGTTCGGCTCGGGCGCGCCCGCGCCCAGCGCGCCGTCGCGGTCCATCGCCGCCAGCAGCGCCGACATGAAGCTGTCGCCGGCGCCGACGGTGTCGACCACCGCCACCTTGGCCGGCGCGACGCTCAGCCGTTCGCCGTCGATATAGGCGAAGGCGCCGCGCCCTCCCAGCGTCGCGACGCAGAAGCGCGGCCCAAACTTCGACCATAGCTTCAGCGTCTCTTCGATCGGCCGGCCGGGATAGAGCCATTCGAGGTCTTCGTCGCTCGCCTTGGCGATCGACGCCAGCGCCACCTGCCGCTCGACCAGGGCGACGACGCCGGCGCGGTCCGGCGTCACCAGCGGGCGGATGTTGGGGTCGAAGCTCGTCGTCAGCGCGCCCTTGGCGCGGGCGAGCGCGTCGACCACCCGCTCGCCGTGACGTGGGTCGACGGCGGAGATCGAGCCGACGTGCAGATGACGCGCCTTGGCCGGCCAGCTCGCCGGGAACGGCCACGCGCCGTCGAAACTGGTGGCGTCGAGATAGAACGAATAGCGCGAGCCGGTCTTGGCGGTGCCGCGCATGACGAAGGCGAGCGTGGTCGGCCGTTTGTCGCGCTCGGCGAGGCTCAAGTCGACGCCGTCGGCGGCGAGCGCCGTGGCGAGGCCCTCGCCGTTGGCGTCGGCGGAAATTCGCGAAACGAACGCCGTCGGCGCGCCGAGCCGCGCCAGCCCGATCGCGACGTTATAGGGCGAGCCGCCGCGCACCGCGTCGTAGCGGCCGTCCTCGTCGGCGACCGGAATGAGATCGATCAGCGCTTCGCCCGAAACCAGAATCATCGTTGCGTTTCTCCCCGGCGCCCGTCCGCCCGCTCACGCCGGCGAATAGGCGGTCTTGACCGTCGTATAGAATTCGACCGCGTAGCGGCCCTGCTCGCGCGAGCCGAGGCTCGAGCCCTTGCGGCCGCCGAACGGCGCGTGGAAATCGACGCCGGCGGTCGCCAGATTGACCATCGCCATCCCGACCTCGGCGTTGCGCTTGAAATGGGTCGCGAATTTCAGGCTGGCAGTGACGATTCCGCCGCATAGGCCGAATGGGGTGTCGTTGGCGATCGCCAGCGCGTGCTCGTAGTCGCGCGCCGGGATCATCGCCGCGACCGGGCCGAAGATCTCCTCGCGCGCGATGCGCATCCCGTTGTCGGCGTCGACGAACAGGGCCGGCGCCATGTAGTAGCCGGGCGTGGCGCGGTTCAGCCGCTCGCCGCCGAGCTTGAGGTTGGCGCCCTCGTCCTTGCCGATCTTCACATAGGCGAAGTCCTGGTCGAGCTGGGTCTGGTCGATGGCCGGGCCGAGGTCGACGCCGGGCTTGCGCGCGTCGTCGACGACGAGGCCGTGCATGCGTTCGGCCATCGCCTCGGCGAAGCGGCGGTAGATTCCTTCGGTGACGATCAGCCGCGACGAGGCGGTGCAGCGCTGGCCGGTGGAGAAGAAGGCGCCGTTGACCGCGCAATCGACCGCCGTCTTCATGTCGGCGTCGTCGAGCACGATCAGCGGGTTCTTGCCGCCCATCTCGAGCTGGAACTTGCGCATCCGCGCCGCGCAGGCGCTCGCGACCTTGCGCCCGGTCTCGACCGAGCCGGTGAAGGTGACGGCGTCGATCTTCGGATGGTCGAGCAGCGCCTGGCCGACCGCCGAGCCGCGGCCCATGACGAGGTTGAAGACGCCGGCGGGCAGGCCGGCGCCGGCGATGATTTCGGCCAGCGCATGCGCCGAAGCGGTGGCGAGATCGGCCGGCTTGAACACGACCGTGTTGCCGTAGGCGAGCGCCGGCGCGGTCTTCCACGCCGGGATCTGCAGCGGGTAATTCCACGGCGAGATGATTCCCACGACGCCGACGCCCTCGCGCGTCACCTCGACCTCGACGCCGGGACGAATGCTGGGGAAGCGGTCGCCGGGAACGCGCAACGCCTCGCCGGCGAAGAATTCGAAGATCTGCGACGATCGCGTCGCCTCGAGCAGCGCTTCGGGCAGCGTCTTGCCCTCTTCGCGCGCGAGCAGATCGCCGAGCGCGTCGCGCTGGGCGGCGATCGCCGCCGAAACGCGCATCAGCGCGTCATGGCGGACGAGCGGCGTCGCGCGCGACCATGCGGGGAAGGCGGCGCGCGCCGCGACGACGGCGGCGTCGAGCTGGGCGGCGCTCGCCTGAGCGTAGAGTCCGACCACGTCGTCGGTGTCGGACGGGTTGATGTTGCGCGAGACGCCCTCGCCGTCCGTCCATTGGCCGCCGATGTAGTTCTTGTGAATGTCGCTCATTGCCTGTGGATCCTGTTGGGCGCGATGCTGTCCGCTGCGCCGGTTCAAATCAAGCCTCGCCGCGCCAGATTGCGCATCAGCGCGCCGGCGCCGAAGTCCCAGGGCGGACAGTCGTGGCTATGCCGCATGCGATTGGTGAGCCGCCCGAGCTTTTCGGCGCTGACGGCCACGACGTCGCCTGGCTTGTGGGCGAAGCCCTTGCCAGGCGCGTCGCGGTCGGCGACCGGCGCGAACATCGTGCCGAGGAAAAGCGCGGCGCCGTCGGGATATCGGCGCCCGGCCTCGAAGAGTTGGCGCACGAGCTCGGCCGGATCGCGGCTGATCGCGGCCATCGACGAGCCGCCTTCGAGCGCGAAGCCGTCGTCGCCTTCGACTCTCAAGGCCACTTCGGCGCAGCGCACGTCGTCGAGCGTGAAGGTTGCGTCGAACAGCCGCAGGAACGGGCCAATCGCGCAGCTCGCGTTTTGGTCCTTGGCCTTGCCGAGCAGCAGCGCCGAGCGGCCTTCGAAGTCGCGCAGGTTGACGTCGTTGCCGAGCGTCGCGCCGACGATCGCGCCCCGCGAATTGACCGCCAGGACGATTTCGGGCTCGGGATTGTTCCAGGCCGAAGCGGCGAGGAAGCCGGCGTCGGCGCCGGTCCCGACCGCCGACATCGGCTGGCTCTTGGTGAAGATCTCGGCGTCGGGGCCGATGCCGACCTCGAGATATTGCGACCACAGGCCCGTCTCGACCAGCGCCTGCTTCAGCCGCTCCGCCGCCGGCGAGCCGGGCTTGATCGAAGCCAGCTCGGCGCCGACGCGGCGGGCGAAGTCGGCGCGGATCGCCTCGGCGGCGGTGCGCTCGCCGCGCGCCCTTTCCTCGATCACCCGCTCGATCAGCGAAGCAGCGAAGGTGACGCCGGCGGCCTTGATCGCCTGCAGGTCGATCGGCGCGATCAGCCACGGCCGGCGGAAATCGCGGCGGTCCGGCGGCGTATTGGCGAGAACCTCGTCGATCGCGCCGAGCCGCTCGCCCGCCGCCGCGCGCGCGGCGGACGCTGGGTCGGCCGATTCGATGAGATCGCGCGTCGTGGCGAAGGCGGCGGTGACGTCGACGAGCGCGCCGTCGCGCGCGACGACGACCGACGGACCGCCGACGTCGGGGCGCCAGACCCGACCGACGAGCGCGCCGGCGAGGCCGTCCGCCGGCAGCGTCGTCGCGGCGGTCAATTCCACAATCGGCATCGTGTTTCCATCGCTTTCACGCCAAGCGATTGACGGCGCGCCGTGGCGTCACTAGCTTCTAGCATGCCAGCCCAAAAAGAAGGCGCCTCGCAGCGGGGCCCGGAGTCGATAAAAGCCATGGGGGAGCGCGTCAACAGCAAGGCCGATCAGGTTTACGATGAGCTCAAGGAGGCGATTCTGGCGGGCAGAGTCGAGCCCGGCGAGCTGATCGACAAGTCGGCGCTGTGCGAACGGCTCGGCGTGTCGCGCTTTCCGGTCTCGGCGGCGGTGAGCCGGCTCGCGTTCGAGAACCTGGTGGTGATCGAGCCGCAGCATGGCTCGTTCGTCGCGCGAATCTCGGCCGCCGATGTGCGCGAGCGGATGTTCATCCGTCGCGCGCTCGAGAGCGAAATCGCCGCCGAGGCGGCGCGACGCATGCCGCGCGAGGGGCTCGAGGCGTTGGCGGACAATCTCGCGCGCGAGCGCAAGGCGGTGGAAGCGGGAGATCGGGTGAGTTTCTATGGGCACGACGTCGGCTTCCATCAAGCGCTGACGACGCATCTCGGCTTGCGGCGCAGCGCCGAGATCCTCGACGGCGTGCGCGCGCATCTGGAGCGGGTGAGGCGTATGCTGATGCTGCCGCCGGGACGCATTCGCCAAACGCTCGCCGAGCACTCGGCGATCTTCGCCGCGATCGAAGCGGGCGACGTCGAGTCGGCGCGCGTGACGATGGACCGACATCTCATGGAGACGACTGGGCAATTCGAATCGTTCGCACGCGAGCGACCCGAGCTGATTTCGGCCTGAAAGGCCAGCAAGGAATGTGGATCTCATGAGCGCGCCGCGCGCCCTTCGCCTGCATGCGCAAGACAACGTGATGGTCGCCGTCGACGAAATCCGTCCCGGCGACGCGCCGGTCGGCGCGCCGGTCGCGGTCGAGCGCGTTCCCAGGGGCCACAAGCTCGCCACCGCGCCGATCGCGATCGGCGAGCCGGTGCGCAAATTCGGTCAGATCATCGGCTTCGCCTCGACGGCGATCGCGCCGGGCCGATGGGTGCACGACCACAATTGCGCCGTCACCCATTTCGACCGCGACTACGGCTTCTGCCAGGACGCTCGGCCCGCGGCGATCTTGCCGGTTGAAAGCCAAGCGACCTTTCAGGGCTTCCGTCGCGCCGGCGGCAAGGCGGGCTCGCGCAACTATCTCGGCATCCTCACCTCGGTGAATTGCTCGGCGACGGTGGCGCGCTACGTTGCGCGCGAGGTCGAGAAGTCGGGCATGCTCGCCGACTATCCCAACGTCGACGGCGTCATCGCCCTCGTCCACGGCGCCGGCTGCGGCATGGCGAGCAATGGCGAAGGCTTCGACGTGTTGGCGCGCACCCAATGGGGCTACGCCGCCAATCCCAACATGGGCGGCGTGGTGATGATCGGGCTCGGTTGCGAGGTGTTCCAGATCGGCCGGATGAAGGACGAGCGCGGCCTGAAGGAGAGCGACCTTTTCAACACCCTGACGATCCAGGCGACCGGCGGCACCCGCAAGTCGATCGAGGCGGGCGTCGAGCGGGTCAAGGCGATGCTGCCGCTCCTCAACGCCGCAAAGCGCGAGACCCTGCCGGCGAGCGAGTTGGTGCTGGCGCTGCAATGCGGCGGCTCGGACGGCTATTCCGGCATCACCGCCAATCCGGCGCTCGGCGCCGCAGTCGACATCCTGGTGGGCAACGGCGGCACCGCGATCCTCTCCGAGACCTCGGAGCTCTACGGCGCCGAGCATCTGCTGACGCGCCGCGCGGCGACGCCGGCGGTCGGCCAAAAGATCGTCGATCTCATCCACTGGTGGGAAGACTATGCGGCGCGCAACGGGGGCGAGCTCAACAACAATCCGTCGCCCGGCAACAAGGCGGGCGGGCTGACGACCATCCTCGAGAAGTCGCTCGGCGCCGCGGCCAAAGGCGGCACGACGGTCCTCAACGCGGTCTATCGCTACGCCGAGCCGGTGACCGCCAAGGGCTTCGTCTTCATGGACACGCCCGGCTACGATCCGGTCTCGGCGACCGGTCAGGTGGCGGGCGGCGCCAACGTCATCGCCTTCACCACCGGCCGCGGCTCGGCGTTCGGCTGCAAGCCGACGCCGTCGATCAAGCTCGCCACCAACAGCGACATGTATCGCCGGATGGAAGAGGACATGGACATCAATTGCGGCGACGTGCTCGACGGCGTGACGATCGAACAGAAGGGTCGGGAGATCTTCGACAAGATCCTCGCGGTGGCGTCCGGCGAGCGCAGCAAGTCGGAAGCGCTCGGCTACGGCGACGCCGAATTCGTGCCGTGGCAAATTGGCGCGGTGCTGTGACGCGACCGACGTGACCGCTGCGCTGCTCTTCGATCTCGACGGAACGCTGGTCGACAGCGACGCCGCGCATCTGCGCGCGTTTCAGCGCGTCTTCGCCGCGCACGGCGTCGCCCTCGACAGGCAGACCTACGAAACGCACATCCACGGCTCCGACAATCCGGCGATCGGCCGCGCCTTCCTGCCGCACCTGAGCGCAGCCGAGCAGGCGGCGACGCTGGAGGCCAAGGAAGCGCGCTATCGCCGAGACCTCGGCGTGGTCGAGCCGATCGCCGGCGTCGAAGCGCTGCTCGACTTCGCCGCGGCGCGAGGCCTGCGCTGCGCCGTCGTCACCAACGCGCCGCGCGCCAATGTCGAGGCGGTGCTCGGCGCGCTTGGCCTCGCCGCGCGCCTGCCGACGCGCGTGCTTGGCCCCGAGCTCGCGCGCGCCAAGCCCGATCCCTTGCCCTATCGGACCGCGCTGGCGCGGCTCGGCGCCGTGGCCGATCGCTCGATCGCGTTCGAGGATTCGCTCTCGGGCCTCAGCGCGGCGAAGGGCGCCGGGCTTATGGTCGTCGGGCTGACGACGACGCTCGCGGCGGATAGACTGCTTGCGGCGGGCGCGGAAATCGCCGTCGCCGATTTCGCCGATCCGCGCATCCTGCCGCTGATCGAGGCGAGAACGGCTGCGCCGGGAAAGAAGACATGAGACTGACCCAGATCGTCGACGACAGCGACAAGCGCGCGCTGGTCGTCACCGTGCGCGGCGAAAGCCGCCTGGTCAAAGGCCTGCGGACGATGCGCGACCTCGCGACGGAAGCCCTCGGCGAAGGCGCGCCGTTGCGCAAGATCATCGCCGATCGCGGCATCGGCAAGCCGGTCAATCTCGCCGCGGCGCTGAAAGAGAAGCGGGTGCTGATCCCGCTCGACCACGACGACCCGGCGCATATCCACGTCACCGGCACCGGCCTCACCCATCTCGGCTCGGCCGAGGGGCGCGACAAGATGCACCGCGCGCTCGCCGACGCGACGACGCTGACCGACTCGATGAAGATGTTCAAGCTCGGCCTCGAGGGCGGCAAGCCGGCGCCGGGCGCGCTCGGCGTGCAACCGGAGTGGTTCTACAAGGGCGACGGCTCGACGCTCGTCGCTCCGGGCGGCGACCTCGTCAGCCCGAGCTTCGCGCTCGACGGCGGCGAGGAGCCGGAGATCGTCGGCCTCTATCTCATCGACGACGACGGCCAGCCGGTTCGCCTCGGCTTCGCGCTCGGCAATGAGTTCTCCGACCACGTCATGGAGCGGCAGAACTATCTCTACCTCGCCCATTCGAAGCTGAGGCCGGCGAGCGTCGGCCCCGAGCTGCTGGTCGGCGACTTGCCCGCCGACGTGCGCGGCGCCTCGCGCATCCGCCGCGGCAAGGCGGTCGTGTGGGAAAAGCCGTTCGCCTCGGGCGAGCACAACATGTCGCACGCGATCGCCAATCTCGAGGCGCACCATTTCAAGTACGCGCTGTTCCGCCAGCCCGGCGACGTCCACGTCCATTTCTTCGGCGCGGCCACCCTGTCGTTTTCCGACGGCTTCCACGCCGAGAAGGGCGACGTGTTCGAGATCGAATCCGAACCCTTCGGCCTGCCGCTGCGCAACCGCCTGACGATCGGCAAGCCGGACAAGGTGAAACTGCGCGTGCTGTAAGCGCCGCGCCGCCTTGTGTTCAACAAAGCTTGAACTCGGCGCGCGGCCGGCCTAGTCGCGTTATAGGGGGCGCGCATTCATCAAGCGCCGCGCGGCGCGTCGGGGGTTGGAGAGCCGAAACTGATCCGCATCGTTCATCCCGACGGCCTTCCCACCCCGTTGCGCTATTGGTCGATGCTGGCGATCGCCATCGGCATCGCCAT
>Ga0187851_10004867_pt1 | contig 10875 bp, 9 predicted proteins | sample June2016WEW_6_10_FD_132997 | JGI IMG/M metagenome (GOLD analysis project Ga0187851, IMG submission 132997) | Peatland microbial communities from SPRUCE experiment site at the Marcell Experimental Forest, Minnesota, USA - June2016WEW_6_10 | ecosystem: Environmental > Terrestrial > Soil > Wetlands... | reverse complement strand
GCTCACGAACATCTGGCCCAGTCTGATCAACACCGCCAATGTCCCTGTAACTTTGGGCGGCACGCTCGGGACATCGGCCGCCACGGGGTCGCTTGCCGGCTTCGTGGTACCCTCCAACTTCAACTTTGGGGCTTTCCCGACGCCTCCGGTGGGCGGCCTTTTCCAGAACAATCAGAACATTGCCACTCAGAACAGCCCGTCCATCAAGAATTATGCGCCGCGCGTGGGCTTTGCCTGGAAGCCCCTTGCGAGCGACCGGTTTGTGGTGCGTGGCGGGGCCGGGTATTTCTATGACCGCGTAGGCGTCACCACCTACAACAAAAGCACGCAAACGAGCATCCCCTACGCTGTTCCGTACCAGCAGTCGGGCGCGTCAAACTATTTCTCAAGTTTTTCCCAGCCCTATGCCGCGGCCGCGCTGGGATGGACACCGCGCTGGGCCAACCTTGCGACCACGACAACCTCCAACCTGAACGACATTCTCACCAGTCCGAATTATCTGACTCCACTGACGTATGAATGGAATCTGAACGTTCAGTATGAATTCCGGCCCACCTGGGTCCTCGAACTAGGTTATGTCGGGACCCGCAGCATTCACCAAGCCCCGGATGGCACCGTCAACGCCGTCCTCGAGCACGAAATCAACGAGGCCCAGTTGGCAAGCCCGGCGGCTCCGATCAACGGCCTAATTGCCAACACCACGGCGAACGCCATCCTGCGCGTGCCTTATCTGGGCTTTGCGCCGGGCGGCTTGGGTGATGACCAGGATATTTCAGACAGCAAGTACAACAGCTTGCAGGCGACGGTGCGCAAGCAGTTCTCCCATGGGCTCACATTGCAAGCGGCCTATTCCTACAGCCGCGGGGTTACGACCACCAGCTACATCACCTTTAACAACCCCGATCTGCCCTTGCAATACGGGCTGACCCCCTTCGATCACGACCAGAGATTGGCCGTCAACTACAGTTACGACCTGCCTTTTGGCAAGCACGACGGCTTGGTCGGACGGCTTGCCAACGGCTGGAATCTGTCGGGCGTGACGGTGGCGCAGGACGGCACGGCCCTCACCGTCACCGACACACGTGGCGGCAGCATCTATGGATTCGGGGCCGGAGCCTCGGTCACCTCGACTGCTGAATTCGCCTCGGGCATGGGGAATGCCAACGTCCCATCGCCGGGGAGCGTTCAACAGCGTCTGGGAGGTACGGTCCTCGGTGGACCGGGCTATTTCAGCAAAGCCGCGTTTGGTGTCACGCCGACCATTGGCAACGGGCTCGGCTACGGAAACGCCGGATACGGCATTATCCTCGGACCCGGCCAGTTCAACTTCGATGCGACGATTCAGAAGACCACCAAGGTGGGAGGGATTCACGAGGATGCCACCCTGGTGTTCCGCACGGAGTTTTTCAATGCGTTCAACCACCCCCAGTTCAGCAACCCCGCGGTGGTCGATGTCTCCAAGTCCACCTTCGGACAGATTACCAGCACCTCGGTAAACCCGCGGTTGATTCAGTTTGCTCTGAAGTACGTTTTCTAAGCGAGGGCTTTTCAGCAAAAGACCACAGAGGGCCGCGTTCACGCGGCCCTGGTTTTTTGAGGGGATGCGCAACCGAGATCCCAATGGGCGGTCGGCACCCGGAGTTTCCGCGATCGGTGAACTCGCACCGGAATTATTTTTGGCACAATCGCTCCCGATCTCCGCACACGCTGCCTTGAGCAAGAGTCATGCCCAGAACGACGCACGAAGGGTCGGATAGGCGGCGTCCCGCCGCCGGCGACGGTTTCGCCGCAGGCAAGAAGCTTCGCGAGAAGGTGCCGCGATCTTCGCACTCCCGATGGACGGCCCCAAGAAATCGTGCCGATCCCATTGATTTGCTGAAGGAATCAGACCGCGGAAGGTTGCCCATCCTTTTGCCCATCCGTTACGCCCGGATGCGCGAATCCCCCTTCGCCTTTTTCCGAGGCGCTGCTGTTTTGATGGCCGCCGATCTGTCTTCCACACCTGCGACGGGAATCCGCGTGCAGGCCTGCGGTGATTGCCATGTAGCCAATTTTGGCGGTTTCGGAACGCCCGAGCGGCAACTGGTGTTCGATATCAACGATTTCGACGAGACCCTTCCTGCTCCCTGGGAGTGGGATGTCAAGCGCTTGGCGGCGAGCGTTGTGCTTGCCATGCGCCAAGCGGGTTTTGGCGAGCGATATTGCTCCTGCGCGGCGTTGACTGCCGCTCAATCCTACCGGCAACATATGCGCGAATACCAAGAGATGGCGGCGCTCGACGTGTGGTACTCGCATTTGAATGCGGCACTGTTCATTCAGCGTGCCAAAACTGCCGAGGCCAAAAAGCGATGGCGCAAGCTTGAAGCCGAGGCCATGCGCGATACATCCGAACGCGAATTCCCGCGAATCACGGCGATGCGCCACGGGCGCCCTCGCATCATCGATCGGCCGCCTCTTATTTATCACCCCGGCGACATGTCGGCCGGGAAACGGTTGCGGCGCATGTTTCACCGCTATCGTGACACCTTGCCTGAAGAACGCCGCGTCGTTCTCGATCGTTACGAATTAGTTGACGTCGCCCGCAAGGTCGTGGGCGTGGGCAGCGTGGGCACGCGCTGCGCGGTTGCGTTGCTGGTGGCGGGTCCGCGCGATCCCCTCGTACTGCAATTCAAGGAGGCTCACGCTTCGGTGCTGGCGCCCTATGCGGGTAAGAGCCGGTACACGAATCAAGGCGAGCGCGTCGTTACCGGGCAGCGGCTGCTGCAGTCCGCCAGCGACATATTTCTGGGCTGGACGAGCGACGGCCAGGGCCACGATTTCTATTTTCGCCAGCTCCGCGACATGCGCATGAAAATCGACATCGAGGAAATGTCCAAGCAGGACTGGTTCGAGTACGTGGAACTCTGCGGGTGGGTTCTGGCCCGCGCGCATGCCCGCACCGGCGATCCAGCGCAGATCGCCGGCTACCTGGGGAAGTCCGGCGCATTCGATGAAGCGATCGCGAGGTTCGCCGTCGGCTATGCGGACCAAACCGAGCGCGACTATGCTTGGTTTCTAAAAGCCATCCGCGCACGGCGAATCCATGCGCGCTCCCGCCCCTGCTGACCTCACCGGACCGGGATGGCCCGGCGCACCCCGGGCAGAGCCCCTTGGGCCGCCAGCGGTGTCAGGGCCACATGGCGGGGGGAGAGAGAAATCTCGCCACTTGTGGGACATTTTCGCAAGCAGCAGGAGCGCGACGATGGACGTCGCTGCAACGGCGAACTGCGGCCAGCCCGCCAGGCTTGTGCGGTCGCCCGTAAGTCCCAGCGCAATAAAACAGAAAATGAAGTGTGCGCAAAATACGTGCAGCGAGGATTGGCCAAGCGTGGCCAGAGACTGCGCGAACGGACGCACCAGTGGCTGGATCCCCACGCTCTTCAAGACGGGGCCAAACCGCAGCGCCAGCGCGACGATCGCTGCGAAATCGATGAGCCGGAAGCCGGCCAGGTGCCACTTATCAAAAAACACGGAGTAATGTCCCAGGTTCAACCCTGACACGTCCGCATACCGCAACGAACACAAGGCCACGGCCGCGCACGCAGCCGGAATCCACCAGCTCTGCGCCCATCTGGCCGCGGGCAATTCGTTTTTCGCCCAGCGCACCCCGAAGTAGATGCCCCAGACCCAAAGAAGCTGCCAAGCCCACGGATCGAATGCGCCCATCTCGCTCAGAGGCACGCGGAGCGGACTCAAGGCCACCGTCCAGCGGTAGACCGCGGCGCGCAATCCGAATTGCGCGGCCAGCCAGAGCACAGCGCTGCCGCCCAGAACGAGTCTCCATGAGAAGCGAGCCCCCAGCAGGATTACCAGGGGGGACAACAGGCAGAAGACAATATAGAGAGGAATGATATCAAGGAGCGGAGGTCGGTAGAGCAGCAGCAGCCCGTCGCGGACCGCGCGCAGGGTGCCCGCGGCGAAGAAGAAATCGAGCATGTTGTGCAGGGCCGGGTGTCCGCGAAAGGCAAATCGGCGGGCGGCCGCAAACGCGAAAAGCAGCAAAAGCACGTGGCAGCCATACAGACGCAGTGCGCGGAGGAACAGTTTGCGATGCATAGCCGCGCGCCCGTCACGTTCCAAGATGCGGAAATAAATGCGGCCGGTGAGCAGTGCCGACAGGAAAATAAACCCCTCGGACGCAGAGATGTAGCCGATCGGCTGGTTAAACCAGGTGCTCAGGATGGTAGGAAGATGGACCAGCGTCATCCAGACCAGCATCACACCGCGCGCGGCATCCAGTTCGACGCGCCGCTTCATCCGGTTCAGATTCCCGCCAGGTCCGGTGCAAACTTCTCAAGCATTTCCTCAATCTAGCCGTCCGACCGTAAAGAATCCAATTCAATTCGTGAATTCGTACGATTCCTGCTGCGGATGGAGACGTTTGCGCCGGAAAAAGGGAAGGCGCTGGGCAAGATGTTGCCACCGGAGGGGTGAACCGACGCACTCGGCCATTTTCCAAACAAGTCGGTCGAGTGCGTCGGTCCGTGAGATATTACTCCAAGTCGAACAGAAGCACTTCGGCAGGTTGCGTGGCCTTCGCCCGGATTTCCCGTTCCCCGGAAATCGCCGCGCCATCGCCGGCCTTCAGCTCTGTCCCATTTAGGTTGATCGTTCCGCGCGCGACTTGCACCCACGCGTGCCGTCCGGGTTGCCGCGACTGCTTGGCCTCCGCGCCATTATCGAGACGCGCTATATAAAGATTGGCGTCCTGATGGATGGTTACTGGCGCTTGGGGGCCCGCGACAAGAGCGAACGTATTGCGCAACTCTGCATCCGGAAAGGAAAGCTGCTCATACTCCGGCTTGAGCCCCTTGCGTTCGGGCAGAATCCAGATCTGCAGCAAGTGTACCGGGTGCTTCTGGGAGGGATTGAACTCGCTGTGCATCACTCCGGTGCCTGCCGACAGGTGCTGCAATTCGCCGGGGCGAATCACACCGCTGCCGCCCGTGTTGTCGCGATGCTCCAGCGTGCCGTCGAGAATCCAGGTCAGGATCTCCATGTCGCGATGCGGATGCATCGGAAATCCCCCGCCGGGGGCAACCAGGTCCTCGTTCAGCACGCGCAGCGAACGAAATTGCACGTGCTGTGGATCGTAGTATGAATCGAACGAAAATGTGAAATGCGTATCGAGCCACGGCAGTTTGTTGCGCCCGCGTTCGTTGCGGGGACGAACTTGTATCATTTTCTTTCTCCCCCTCTGCTATTTCTAAAACTCCCTCGCGGCCCATTCGGTTTCCGCGCACCGGATTTTCGAGCGCCGGGATTTTTCGCAATCCCGTCCCAGTTTCCGGCAAAGCCGCCGCAGTGTCTCTCGCTCTGCCGGTCCCAGCCGGCTGAATTCCCTCGTGATTTCTTGGAGGTGCTGCGGAAACACCCGCTCGATCAATTCCCGGCCGGTCTTGGTGAGCTGGATCAGGAATTTCCGGCCGTCGTTTTCCACCCGCTCGCGCCGCTCGAGATTGTCGATCACGAAGGTCACGTTCCCCGGTCCGCAGCAACTTCTCACCGAGCTCCTTTTGGCACATAGGGCCCCGGTAGAGCAGCGCCTCTAGAACGCCAAATTGCCCCCCCGTAAGTCCCTTGGCCTGCAGGTCTGTCCGGCATCGCGCGAAAACTGTCTCGGAGGCCCGCATCAAATTGATGTAAGCGTTGAAAGCCCTTATATCCCTTGGGCTTCCTTTAGAGTGTGTCGGCACCGGCCGCCCCCCAAAGTAGTTTAATCTTAAACGATCGGATGCGATGGGTACCCAAAGCGATTCGGTACGAGCAAACTAGGGTTTTCTGGGGTTACGGTTTCTGAGTCGGACGGAGCAGAATTTCGCTGATGAAGCTCTGCGGTTTCTGGGTCACGATTGCTTCGACGGCGTGGGCCACATCTTCCGGCTGGAGCATTTTCGACGAGTCTTTCCCCGCGTGCGGCGAGAACTCCGTGTGGACGCTGCCGGGACAAATCGCGCTCACACGAATCCCGTACGGCCGCAGATCCTCGGCCATGCACTGCGTCAGCCCCAATAAGCCCCACTTTGAGGCGCAGTAAACACTTCCGCCCGCAAAGGCGCTCTTGCCCGCCAGCGACGCAATATTGATAATGTGGCCGTTGTGAAGGCGAATCATCCCGGGCGCGAATGCTTTGCTTAGCAGAAACACGGCCTTCAGATTGGTGTCGATCACCGCGTCCCAGTTCTCTTCGGAGGCTTCCTGAACCGGCGCGAAGTACCCGATCCCGGCGTTGTTGACGAGGATCTCGACGGGGCCCAACGCTTCCCCCGTTTTCTGCACCACGGAGGCAACGCCGCTGGCGTGCGACAGGTCGGCGGGAACCGCCAGCGCCTTGTGCCCGTCGCGTGCCAATTCGACCACAAGGGCGTCAAGCTTGTTTTCATCGCGGGCGCACAATGCAAGGTGTGCTCCCATTCTTGCCAGGCTTCTGGCGACGGCTAGCCCGATGCCTCTGCTTGCTCCCGTGACAAGCGTCACTTTCCCCTCGATGGCTCGAGCTCCTTCATTATTCATTGATTGACTCTCATCAGGGATTGACTCTCATCAGGCGACACGTTAGCCTGATGCATCATCGTATCACCATAGGCGTTGGGCGGACGGACCCGGCAGTTGAGAGAAATCGAAGAAAACCTTTGTTGTTTTCACCTTGCGCCCATGGGTTGCTTTTCCCTATAATCCCGTCGATTTATCTGTCCTATTGATCCAAAGGGGATGGCCCCGATTTTGACCGCTTACCCGAAGCTGGCCCAGGAGGCAGGGAAGTTTATGAACAGAAGAATTCTCGACCTGACAGCGGTAGTTGTGACCGCTCTTGTGTTAGTGCCGCTGTTCACCCGGCCGGTCGCTGTCCGGGCTGCGGCGCAGGATCAGAAGTCGTCGTACACGATCCCGGAATACAATGCGTATCAGGCGGCCAACGCAGAAAAGGATTCGGCGGCGAAGGTCAAGCTGCTCGATGATTTCGTCGCGAAGTTTCCGAACTCGACTCTGCTGCAATACGTGTATCAAATGTATTACACCGCGTACTTGCAGACGAAGAACTATCCGAAGGCCATCGAATACGCCGACAAGCTGGCGGCAATGGGCGACAAGGCCGAACCGGGACAAGTGCTTGCCGCTTTGCAGGCTCGCCTGCAAGCCTTCTCCGCAATGCGATTGAACCCCTCGGCGCCCGATGCCGTCGATCAGCTCACGAAGCAGCGCGATGCCGCTCTCCAGGGGGCGAAATTGCTGGAGGCTTTTCCCAAGCCTGCCACTGCCAAGATGTCTGATGACGATTTCGCCAAGCAGAAGAAGCCGGGAATTGCGTTTTTCGATTCCTCGGCGGGCACTGCCGCGCTTCAGCTGAAGGACTATTCCGGCGCGGTGAACGCGTTCAGGGCGGCATTGGCGAATGACCCGAGTAATGCGGTTTCCTCCTACCAGCTGGGCCTGGCATACCTTGCGATGAATCCCCCGCAGACACTCGATGGCTTCTGGGCCCTCGGGCGGGCGATCAATCTGAAAGTGCAGGATAGCGAGAAGGTGAAGGATTATCTGAAACAGAAGCTTCTCGCCTACGAGCAGCCTGGCTGCGACAATCAGGTCGATTCGCAATTGGATGAGTTGCTGCAGCTTGCGGCCAATTCACCGGATCGGCCGTCGAGCTACACCATCCCGAGCGCCGACGACCTGAACAAAATTCGCCAGTCGAGCAACATCATTACCGTTATCGGCGACCTCCAGGGGGGCGGCGAGAAGTCGAAGATGACGTGGCTTGCCATCTGCGGCGCCGAATTTCCCGAAGTGGTTGGCAAGATCGTTGACGAGCAGAAGAGCGACGCTTCGGTCGACTTCCTGGTTTACACAGGTGCCACGCCGGAGGACATGCAAGCCGCTACCATGTCGAATATGGACGTGAAAGTGTGGACGGGCCCGAAGCCGTCGGGCAGCGCTCCTGCCGCGACGGGTGGAACGCAGGCGCCGATTCCCCCGCAGCCTGATGTGGTGCGGTTGTCCAAAGATGATGGGATACGCTTCTCCGGCACGCTGGTGAGCTTCGACCCCTCGCCGTTCCTGTTGCGCTGGGATCAGGTGAAGGTCGACCCCACTGTGATTCCTGAAGCAGCCGGAAAGGGTAAGGGAGTGCCCAAGAAGAAGGGATAATCGAAGCTCGGCAAACTCGCTTCCCGCAATTGCCATGGCCGGTCCGGAAACGGGCCGGCCTTTTTGTTGGAACGCGAAGGTTTGGCGGCCTGCAGGCCAGGTGAGCATCTCAGTGCGTCATGGCGTATATCACATAGTTCACTCCCACGCGGATGCCCAGGTCGGAGAATTTTTCGGGATAGCGCGGTTCGTCGGACCACTCCCACGAGTCGCCGATGTCGGAATTGAACGAGGCAGCCACCATCACGCGGCCCTTGTCGTCGTAGATGCCCAGCCACCGGGCCACCCTGCCGTCGTTCTTGTAACCAACGTCTAGGTGCTCTGCGCCCGTGATGCGGTAACGTTCGCTGAGATCGAAGACGGTGTGGAAGATCGGGTCAGTATCCGGAATATCGACAAGCGGGCGATCCGGGAAAACGTATTTCATGCGCTGCACGAACACTTCCCACTCTTCGGTGCCGTGAAAATCGTCGGCCATGAAGAATCCACCGTGCAGCAGATAATCCCGCAGCACTTGCCCTTGGGCCGGGGTGAGACCCCACTCGCCCACCTGCACGGCATAGAGCCATGGCCAGTTGTAAACCTCGCCCCCGTCTTCCAGACTCACAGATTCCTCCACGGACCGGCTTTGAACGCGGGTCAGCCGGCGGAGCGCCGCGGCAAAAGCACGGTCGGCTCGAGGGTAATCCTGGGTCCACAAGGAGAGACCTTCTCGCCAGTCGCCGTCGAAGCGCCCGCGATAGCCGTCGTTGGGTCCGGGTGGATACATCAAGCGGGCAAAGGTCCATTCCGCTTTCTGCTGGGCATCGGAGGGCACGGGCATATAGCCATATTCAACCGAGGGATACTCCCGGAAGGGCCGCTGCGCGTAGAGAACTCCTACTAGGATCAAAGCGCAGCCGAAGATCGAAACTGCTTTCAACATTCCCATCCCGCTTCTCGCCCGAGAATATCACGCCCAGGAAGGGCGCGGCCATCCGAGCCAATTCTTGGCAGAAAAAATGGAACCGAATTCGCACTTATAAATCCGTGTTCGGAGGTGGACCTCGATGAAAGCTGTAGCGATCAAGCGGTCTGGCCCGCCCGAGCTGGTGGGTGTCGCCGAGAGGCTCGTCCGGAACCCGCAAAAGGACAACTGTTGGCGCACGTGAAGGCGGCCGGGGTGGGTCCTTGGGACGCGCTCATTCGCGAAGGCAGCAGTGTCATTGTGTTGCCATTGCCCCTGATTTTGGGCTGCGATCTCTCCGGGAATCCTGGAAGCGGTCGGCCCGGGAGTTTCGGGGCTCCAACCCCGGGGACGAGTTTTTTCCCCGGTGCCCCGCAGTCATCACGGGCGCCTATGGTCGCCTCTCGCGATCTTGAATTGATCGGTAGTCTTGGCGCCGAACAAGGTTTGGATGATCACTCCAATCGATTTCAAGAGACGCTTACGCGGTTGGACGTTGTTCCAGATACAGTTGGCGGCGATGAGCGAGAGCGCTCGTCTCGCGTCCGAAGCCCCACGGGCCTGCTCGTGTCGGCGGCATCTGCCAATCCCCGAGTCGATGTCCCGTCCTGACGGCTCGATTCTCTTAATTCTTTTACGCTCTTGCGTTTATCCGAACCTTCACGAGATGTTTTGGTCTTCGCGCGAGACTGCGCGCGCCAGTTCAGGGTTGCGTTTCCGGGATGACGAAATTATAATAGGTTGCTTCCAGAATGGTCGCACGTTCGAGTGGGCGCGAGCCCACTTTTTTGTTTCACTAGACATACGGCCAACGCGCTCTGCTGTATGGGTGAGGAAGGCCGTCGATAGAATAGAATGGATCTGGTACCGATTCGTGAGGCGGCCGAGCGCGTAGCGCGGTCTGAGGGCCTCGAGGTATTCGACATCGAGTGGAAGATAGGCAAGCAGCGGCTGCTGCGGGTCTATCTGGATCGCCTGCCGGGACCGGAAAATCCCGAAGGCTTGGGTGTCACTCACAACGACTGCCAACGAGTAAGCGAGCAGTTGAGCGTGATCTTCGATGTAGAGGATCTGGTGCCGGGTCCGGCTTATATTCTTGAGGTGAGTTCTCCCGGACTCGATCGAAAATTGATTCGCCCAGGGGACTACCAGCGTTTCGCCGGGCGGCGCGCCAAGATTTGGCTCAACGAGCCGGTCGAGAACCAGAAGTTTCTCGAAGCCCGCCTTGCGGGTTACGCGGACGGGATCGTGAAGGTCGTGGTAAAGGATCGGGAAGTAACAGTGCCCTACACCGCGATCCAGAAGGCCAATTTAGTGGTGGAGTTTTAGCGGGCTTAGGGCCGTGCCGCGAAGCTTGGCGGCTCTTTTGAGAAGGTTGGCGCAGAGGTTCTGAGGGAGAAGACGCAGATGGCGAGTCTGCTATTCCAAACGATCGAGCAGATCAGCCGGGAGAAGCATATCGAGCCGGAGATTATCGTCGCGGCAATCGAAGATGCGATGGTCGTAGCCGCCCGAAAGTACTACCGCACCGAGGAAGAACTGCGTTCGAAGTTTAATCCGGAGACGGGCCAGATCGATGTGTACTCGGTGCACATCGTAGTCGAGGAAGTAGCAGACCCGCTGCGCGAAATCTCCCTGGCCGATGCGCGCAAGCAGGTGCCGGGCGTCGAGGTCGGCGGAGAGATCATCGAGCCTAAGCCCACCGACGTGCTGGGGCGCATTGCCGCCCAGACGGCCAAGCAAGT
>Ga0187851_10004866_pt1 | contig 10875 bp, 8 predicted proteins | sample June2016WEW_6_10_FD_132997 | JGI IMG/M metagenome (GOLD analysis project Ga0187851, IMG submission 132997) | Peatland microbial communities from SPRUCE experiment site at the Marcell Experimental Forest, Minnesota, USA - June2016WEW_6_10 | ecosystem: Environmental > Terrestrial > Soil > Wetlands... | reverse complement strand
GTGCCCTACACACCGCTCACCGCGCAGAACTTGAAAAAGCTCGCCGACCTAAAGCCCAAAACGCTCGCCATCATGCATGGCTCTAGCTTTACAGGTGACTGCGCCCGAGCACTCGATGAACTCAATGTGATGTTCCGCGAGGTCTTCGGCCCGCAGAAGTAGAGGGGGAACCTCCGATAAAAGGATCATTCTTAGCGGATTGAGCGGGACAGCCGACGAGTCGTCGGCACACCAACAAGTTATCAGCGTCACGAGGCCCCAGTGGCTTCGGTTCCCCGCAGTTCCCTGCAGCGCCTTGCAGCTTGACCTCGCGTCAAAAGGACGAATTACGGTACGTTTTGCATGAAGTAATCGATGAAGGCGATGCAGGTCAACAAGGCAGAAGGGAACAAGGCTCTTCCCCCGTGGAGTTACCGAAGCTCGAAGCTGGCTGTCGTGTTTCTTTATTAAGCAGTTGACGACGCCTTTGCCGTGGTCACTGCTACCAAGAACTTGGCAAGCCCCGTGTTGATTCGAGAGGAGTTATTAACCAAGTTCTTGGAGGAGTGCACTGGCAGGTATTTCCAGGGGTAATTCATCAATGTGAGCAAGAATTTTCCTTTGTTCGGCTCGTCCGATCAGAATTCGGAGCAGCCGATTCGCCGCTTCTTGGCAAGAACCAACCATCCCAATTCGTTTGAATCACTTGCGGAGCTTCGCGGGGGTGAGCTTGCACCTTAAGATAGCCAAAAAGACCAGCTCTGGCCGCAACTTTGGTGCGCGGGCCGGTTTTAGCAGAGTGCCTGGTTCACCACTGGGCGATTAGGGAGATTCCAAAATGCCTCATCTCAGCCCACTTCGTGCAGTTCTGCTGTGTATGCTAGCTGCTGCCTCCGCTGCCAATCTGCACGCCGCCGTCAACATTCTGAATGCCGGCGCCAAGGGCGACTGCAAAACCGATGACGCGCCCGCGATCAACGCAGCGATTCAGGCGATCGCGAATTCGACGACGCATGAGGGCAATATTTATTTTCCGCAGGCCCCGGGCGGGTGCTATCTGGTGGATGAGCCGATTGTTCTGCCGGGCGAGGTCTCATTCACTGTGAATAATGTAATCACGCTTGCCGGCGATGGGCAGGGCGTGACGATCATCAGAGCCGGGGCGGCAATCGAGACGGTGTTGGAGAAGAACGTCGTCTACAACACAGGCGACACGGTCGTCGACATCACCTTTGACGCGAATGCGCTGGCACAGCATGCCATTCTGATCCGGGGCGGGGCGGGCCTGCACTTCACGCGGATCGAGGGTCTCAACGGGTTGGCGGATGATTTCAATTCCACCATACCCACCACGATTTATGGTGGCGGCTTTACTGTGAACGACAGCAATTTCATCAACCTGAAGACGTTTCCGCCTTACAACATCTACCTGGTGAACACGAGCGACAGCGAATTTACCAACAATGTGTCTCAGAACGGCAGGATCGCCAACATCGCGGAGTCGGGCGGCGGATCGAACCACTTTGTGGGTAACCATGTGTTCGGCTACCCGCGACAGTATTGCCCGACTTATAGCTTTGTGGCGGAATTCACATCGATATGGATCGGCAACCAGAGCGATTGCTCGAACGAGGCGGCAATTTTGGTGAATAACTGGCAGGCGCAGATTCAGAATAACTTCATCCAAGGCGCGGCCAACCATGCCATTTGCCTTACCCCAAAGGCGGGCAATGTGCTGGTGCAGGGCAATGAGATGGGTTTTGCGAAAACGAACGCGCCAACCGACAACGCCATTGTGCAGGGCGTGATTGAGAACGGGCAGGTAAGTTGCGCGGGAGAAGCGGTGCACACTTCGACCTGGGGAAACCCGCTGAACTACGGGGCGACTAACTTTGTGCTTGGCAATTCGCCTAGCAGTAACGAGAATCTGTGGGCGGGCCTGTACATGGGCAAGGTGAACCAGACGGCAGCGATTGGCATCGGCACACCAGCGCCGCAAGCGACGCTGGACGTGAACGGGTTTGCACGGCTGAGTGTGAACAGCAGCGAGCCGGCGGTTTGCCAGGAGTCGAATAAGGGCGCGATTGCGCTCAACAGCGCGAGCCGGATCTGCGTGTGCGACGGCAGCGGATGGAAGATGGATAGCACGGGCCAGGCGTGCAGCTGGTAGGCAAAGTGCGCGGGTCCCGGATGGCGCGATATCAGGATCGCGTGAAGCGATTTCCGGAGTCCGCGGATGGAGGGCTGTAGAGATTTATCACCAACAAACAATTCTGGCTAGTTGTGCTACCCCAAGTTCGGGCAATATCAAAACCCCTCTCGACTCAGCTTCTTTGATTTCCACACATCGAATCGGGAATGAGGACCTTGACAATTGATTAAGCGCACGTCAAAAGAACGGCGGAGAATTGGGGTGCAGGGGGGAAGGAGCGGCAGCCCCTTTCCCTTGCTTACTCGCTGTGTAAGAAGGGATTCATGGGGGCGCTCCCAACATAGGCTCTAACTTGAGCTGTTTGGGCTTGAAGTGGCATGTCAACTTCCGAGAACTCCGTTTTCCGCCAACTTCCTGTTTGCCGACCATCCGGAGTTTGCCAAATACTAGCCGCACCAAAGCGGAGAACCGCCTCTGCAAGCGGAGCGATCTCCTAAGTGTTGCCGACAAGTCTCTCGAACTTTTTCCTGGCGGATTCGTTTTTGGGGTCTCTCCGGATGGCGTCCGCGTAAGAGTGCTGCGCCTGTTGCCGATCGTTCATAGCGAGGTAATAGTCGCCAAGCTCTTCATGAACCTTGGTTGCATCAGGGCGGCAGTGCACAGCCCAATCAAGATAGCGCTTGGCGCGGTCCCATTCCCGACGCCCCATTTCCTCCTGAGCAGCGTCAAGAAAACCACTCAATTTGAAGACCTTCAATTTGATCGATGTATCGTAGTCGGCGTTCGCTGCATCGAGTTCACCGCGCAGCCTCTGAGCGTCTGCCCGAACAACGTAGAAGCCATTCTGACCCAGTGCGATTCCACCTTCGCTTAGCTGAAGCGCCTTCTTCATGTCGCCTCCGCCAATCCACGGCGTGTTCATATATGTGTATGCGAGATAGTAACGGGCTGACACGTTACGAGGGTCGAGCTCGAAAGTCCGCTGGTATGCATCACGCGTCCGTCGTTGCCATTTCCATTGCTCGACCATTCCTGAGGCTCGCCGCAAATGGGCGAAGTTGACCATCGCCTGTTGGAACGCGTTCAGTGATTGCTTTGGCTGAAGAGCAACGGCCCTGGCCGCTGCGAGATCAGCTGCATCGAGCGAGCCACGCTGCCATGCTAGTTGGGCGAGTAGGTTCAATTCGCCGTCGGAGACATCCTTCGCGGTAGCCCGCAGTTGCAGATCCACTTCCACTCCGGCTGATTGTAACGCCTCGAGTCTAGCGACGTAGGGCGCCAGCGAGGGCCAGGTTGCAACATATACGGAGCGCTCGATGCCTGTAGGCTGATCCATGTAAATGATGTCGGATAATCGTAGATTCTGCGATCCACCCGGTTCTCCGAGAGCGTGTATCGCGAAAAAGCAAAGCAGCAGGAATTGGACTCTTTTCATCGAAGTGCTCCATCGTGCTCGCCCTCCCGGTGCATGCACGAGCAAGACGCGTTGTCGGTTTGACGCGACCGTCGTAGTGGATACGCACTAGTCGAGCAAGATGTTCCCGCCTCCAAAATCAAGCGTACCGTTCCCAGCTGGATTCTGATATCCGTTTCCGCATGACGCGCAAAACCGTCGGCTATCGGTTCAGGTCTGTGGAAAAACATTCCGCTCCAAGCCGAACGCCATTCCGGTGCAGGCAAAGACTGTTCGGCTAGCCACCGGAATCGGTATTCAGCTTCAGGCCGGAATGCTGTTCGGCTTCACAACGGGATGGCGTTCAGCTTCAGACGGAATCGCGTTCACCTTCGCCCGGATTCCCAGCGGCATTGATCGAAGATAACCTTGACGAAACGAAGCTTGCGAAGCCCAACACGCTGGCAGCCTATACAACGGCGTTGAACTATTTCACGGCGTCGTGCCACAAAGTCGACACTGAAGACATCGACCGCAATGACCTGGTCAAGTTCTGTGCCTTCCTGCGCGATGAGAAGGAGCGGGCCGCGCGCCGCGTCTGCAACAAGTTTGAGAATCTCATGGCTCTCATGAAGGCGCAAAGGATTTGCGGGCTGGTGAGCAACAATGACTGGCCGGGCTTTTCGCGTCCAGAGCCTGCACTACCGCCCGTTTCTTGCTGAAGAGGCGTTCGCATTCCAGAGCTATCTTGCGGAGCAGGAGCGGGAGAGTCCGCCAGCCGATGGCCGGTGCGGCGGGTGGCGGATTTTGTGAATTAGTCATCGGCGTTGGAGGCCAGCCGGGTGGGCGCGACCTCCGCTTGATATTTTCGGCTCTCGCGACGGTATTTTGGCACCCTCTCGCCGACAGGCAAGATGTGTCGTAGTTGTTGCAACATCTTACGCCACCGCCGCAATGGCATTTGGCATGCACAAGCTCATCCGGATGGGTGTCTCTTTGGCAAGCCTCATTGCTGACGCTTACCCATGGGAACGTCTTATGCAGAAACCACAGCGAGAACTCGTCTGCTCACTCTGCGACAAGCGAGTGACAAGGGGAGAAGATACATGCGTCGATAAAAGCGGCAAAGTCGTCCATACGGACTGCCGCGCACAACAGATCTTGCAAGGCGACAGTGCGGTCGCGGCTTAACCACCCGTGGTCCTCGATTCCTCCCGACCGCTGATTCTTTGTGCCTGGGTCAGATGGCATTCTTAAGGGCGTCCTCAAGCTTAGCTTTGTGGCTCAAGACCTCGTCGGTCAAATCTGTATCGACGTACTAAAGCCATCATTCGCCCGAGTAGGAGAACTCCAGTTGTCGATGTCGGGCAGTAAATTCCAAATCACCTTTGCCGCCGCAAGCCTCAAGACCGACCCTACCGTCGGTTCCCGCAGACTGGTCCAACGAAGACTAGTCTGGAAGATCTCCGCATTCTTCCGATGCCCCGTTTTAGGGCATAGGCTCCTCGCGAAAATCGACGACCTTTGCGCGTTGCTATGGAGCCGATATGACCAACGTAGAGTACCGCCCGACGAGCCTCGGCGACAAATGCGTCTGGTGCGTCAACGATGCCAAGCGAGAAGCTCTCCAGAGCCAAGTTAATCTGACTGCGGTCGGCCGCTGCTGCGATGATACGAGGTGCATTTGGCTATCAGCGGAGAGTTGCCGGCAAACCTGCGCAGCGTGACGGTCGGTTGATATAGATGTTTTGGCCCGGGCAGCTCTCCACCTTCCACCACCACAATGAAGTGAATTTCTGAATTTCAGTGACCAGAATGCCATTCTCGCACTTTGATTTAGCGTGGATGGACAGCGGAACGGAGTTCTGTAATTGGGAACTCCCGGTCCTCAAAAGCGATGACCTCTTCCGAGGTGAAATCGGTCCCCTGGCGGTCTGCGATCGAATACAGTTAGTTGCCACCGCCTTCGATCGCACACCTCGCACGCGATCTCGCGGAGGTCCATATCAGCAGCCAAGTCGATTTCCGTATCGCTTTTGCTGCCATATCGCTAGCCTCACTTAACTGTCTTACTGCTTCGGTTTGAGAATCTGCTGTTCGGCGCGCAGCCAGTCCTCTTTGTCCTGGCCCGGTTCACAACCACGACTTTCGTACAACTCATAGGCCCGCTCCCTGATCCTGTCTTGTGGAGCACTGACGGTCATCATCACAGCTTTGTCGGGAGAGCTTTTGGTAATCGTCAATTGCGCTTGTTTGGCGGGTTTAGGACTGATCATTGAGGAGCCTCCGGGTGCTAAAAACGTAAGAGGAAGGTACTTCAGATGAGCTGACTTAGTTCAGAGGATCTGAAAGAGGAGAGGAACTGCTCACTCACTTTAAAGCCTACGCTGAACCCTCATCCGTGTCCAGTCTAGATCCCGAACCGCCCGAACCGCCCGAACCCCCCGACCCCGCGAGAGCAAACGGAGAAAAAGCGCGTGTTGTTTTCCCGTCCACGCGGAAGACTCGGGGGGCAATGATTCGGGGGGCAATGATCAAGATGAATGGGAACTTCTCGCCGCCATCTGGGGTGCGGGCGACAGGAGTCTGGCCGCACAACGCATCAAAGCGGACAAATCTTGCGCCGCTACCAAGTATCAGCAGATCTCGATCACGGCATGGTGGCGATCGACAGGGAACTTGCCGCCGCCGGCAACGAGCTTTGCCTCGCCGTGCACGATAACAAGGCCGGCCTTGGCGCGGTTGGGGAGGCAGTAGGGCGGTAAGCCGGTGCGCCAGCGCCAGAGGAAAGGTGTATCGTGAACCTTGCCGCATCCTCTCCTTTTTGGAGGTTCTATGTTGCGCGACCTTCCGTTACGCATTGCCAGTGCATCCGCCCTGATTCTAAGTTTGACCGCTAGCCTAACGCATCTTGGTGCCCAGCAGGCACCCGACGACCTTCCGACTATTACCATCCGAGCCAACACCCGGTTGGTGGTTGTGGATGTCGTGGCGACGGATAGAAAGGGTCAGCCCGTGACCAAGTTGAAGCCTGAAGACTTCACGCTGGAAGAAAACGGTAAGAAGCAGAAGGTCTCGGTTTTTGTACCACCAGGCGTTGCCGGCAACAAGTCTTCATCTTTAGCACCTGTGCGTCCAGGCGTGCTTTCCAATCATTCCGAGAATGTGATTTCCGCTGGAATTCCGACCGTGCTGTTGCTGGATGCGGCAAACTCTGATTTCAAGGACCAATCCTACGCGCGCTCGCAGATGTTGAAGTATGTCTTGGAGCAGGGACAGGCTGAACGCGCGATGGCCGTTCTGACGCTGACGGACCGGCTGAGAGTACTGCAGCAGTTCACGAGCGATCCGCAGGCACTTGTCACCGCCATCAAGAACCTGACACTTCAGGAGCAGATACTACAGCCAGCGGCTGCGCGGCCTGAGGCGCATGCGTTACCAGACAGCCCTGCAATGGCGGCTTTGATCATCGCGAACGACATGGCGGCGGCTCAGACCTTTCTAGCCGCCCAGATTGGATATGCCACTGAACGTCGTACTCTGATTACAATAGAAGCGATGAAGGCGCTAGCGCGGATCCTCGGCGGGTTGCCAGGACGCAAGAACGTAGTGTGGCTGACTTCTTCTTTGCCGTTTGATTTGGTCCCCCAAGACCGAGACGTGAGCGATGCGGAATTATTGGCCGAACTCCCTGGCCAGGGAAAGCAGAGGTCGGTTGGAGTGAACGCCGCTGGCTCGCAAGCTGCGGAGCAACGCGAACTCCATGGCCAGGAGATCCGCGAAGCCGAATCGCAGTTGGCCGGTGCCGGCGTCGCAATCTACCCGGTCGATCTCAACGGCCTGGTTAGCGGGATGGAGAGCTCGGCGGACAGCGCAGGGTCGGTCTACAGCGACAAGGCACTCAGCAACCGAGCCTCGGCGCAAATTTCGGGCCTGCAATCCAGTCACGGCACGATGGAAGAAGTGGCCAAGCAGACTGGCGGCAGAGCATACTTCAATCAGAACGAAATCAAAGACGGCATAGCACTCGCAGCCTCCGACGAAAGAGGTTCTTACACTCTTGGTTACTATTCTGACAACAAGAAATGGGACGGAAAGTTCCGTAATATCAAGGTCAGAGTATCTCAGGACGATACTCAGCTCCGCTATCGCAAGGGGTACTTTGCGATTGAGCCCGGCCCGGCAAAGAATCACAACTACGAACAGGACGTAGCCGCCGCTCTGGCGGTTGACGTTCCGGCCACCCAAGTTTCTTTCCAGGCGCAGGCCAAGCCCATCGACCCTTGCAAGATCCGGGTCGTTTTCCTAGTCGATGCCCATACCCTAACCGCGGAAGATTCGGGCGGCAAAATGAAGATGAATGTGAACCTCTACGCCACGGTCTGGGGCGTGGGTGACAAGAATCTGGCCTCACAAAGCATCAAAGTGGACAAGTCTTTCGACACCGCCACGTATCAGCAGATTCTCGATCACGGCATGATGGTACCGATCGACATGGAGGTTCCCGCCGGTAGCAAGGAGCTTCGACTGGCCGTGCTCGATAACAAAACCGGCTTCATTGGCACCCTGAGCGGGCCGCTCGGACAATAGTACCCCGGGTGCAGGGTGGAAAATGTGGACACGAGGCCGGTTTGGCTATCTGGTAGCCAAAGGCTTCGGAGTTCCGGCATCCGGAGATCCACCTGATCGCAGACTGAGACGAAGCGGATTACCACACGCTCGTAGAATCAGGCGCGTGATGGAGGTCTTTTCTGTCATCGTCCCAAACGACTTGCCTAACCTCCTATCACTGGATCCGCGACTTCTTCACGCACTACTCGGGAGTCTTCGACCGGAACCTCCGCTTATGTCGTTAAACCATTTGATGTCAAATAGATATAAGGTATATTTGATATTTATTCGTGATTATAGTGTAATTATGCAGATATTTTGGTACACTGCAGCTAGCTGTTAGGAGCCAGACTATGGCTGTGTTCACCCCACCAAGACCGGACTTGTTGGCATACCGGGAAGCGACGACTCTGGAGTTTCCCAGACTTGTCAATGAATTGACGAAGATCATCGGAAAGAAATTGACGGCGTACATCGCATCTGTGAAAGACACGCGAGCCATCGACCGCTGGATCGCGGGCTCGGAATCGTACAAGGGTGCTGAAGAACGGCTGCGTTTTACTTATCGCTTAGCGAAGATGATCAATGATAAAGAAGGTCCGAGAGTGGTTCAGTCTTGGCTCTCGGGATTGAATCCCGAACTCAGGGACCGAGTGCCGATCCGCTTGCTCCGAGATGAGGACATCGAGACCATAGGCCCGGAGATCCTTGGGGCCGCACGCGCCTTCCTGGCTGGCGGGTAGTCGTTTGAAACCCTCCGGCGTAATTTATCGACTGGGCCGGGTGCCGGACCCTTGGGCTGTACCCGACTGGGCAGCCGGCCGGACCGGATGGAACATTCGGCAACCGATTTGATGATCCCGACGCGACATACCGAGTCGTCTACGCTTCCTCTCAACGGCTAGGTTGTTTTCTCGAAACGTTGGCCCGATTCCGCATCGATCCCACGCTAGCGTCTGAGTTGGCCCAAATTGAGGGAGAAGACGATTACTTTCCTCTGGGAGAAGTGCCTCTGGAATGGCTTCAGAGAAGAATCTTGGGGATTGCAACGGCAGGAGGTGACTATGCTGACATCTGCAGCAGCGAATGGATCAGTCGGCTGCGAAAGTTATTGGCCGTTCATATGACTAGATTTGGCATTGAAGATATCGACGCCTCTGTCTTGCAGAAAACGGCACCCAGAACACTGACGCAGTTCGTATCGCGCATCATTTTTTACGCAGGCTTTTCTGGTATCTATTATCTCTCGAAGTATGGGCACGATATCGAGAACTGGGCTCTCTTTGAACCTTTTCAAATCGATGTGAGAGATCCCGAGACAGTCGGGATCGAAGACCCGAACCTGCAAGCAGCGCTTCGACTTCACTCCTTGAAATTCAAAGAATGATGGCTGGCTTATCCGGTCAAAGGGTGCTGGTGCCGGATCGGGCAGTGCGAAGGAGGAGCCAGTATACTCGTAGCAACCGAGCATCCCTCGTCGCACCAAACAGGTTGGAACATCGTCCGGAGCCAAAACATTGAAATCGATGCTCTTCAGTTGTCTAACCAAAAGGCGCTTCTCTCGAACCGATGCGGAACAAGCTGTGCATCGATTGATTATGAATGACCGCGGAGAGCGTCCATGGTGGCCAAAATCACACAGTCCTGGAGTTTAACCATGAATAAGAGAACCTTTATGAAACTCTTCGCGGCCGCCATGACGATCCCAACGGTGTCGCGCAGGTTGGTGTGGGCGGGAGGGGAAAGACTCAAGAACTGGGCGTCGAATCTCGAGTACAGTACTGATCGCTTGTACGCGGCCACGTCGCTTGATGAAGTGAGGGACTATATCAGAAAGGAAGCCAAGCTGAAGGTCCTCGGCACGCGTCATTGCTTCAACGATATTGCCAACAGTAAAAATGGCTTTCTGTCGTTGAAGCCGATGAACGAGGTGATCGCAATTGACCCGGCAAAGCACACCGTCACGGTGGCTGGAGGCATTACGTACGGCCAGTTGGGCCCCTATCTGGACAGCGAGGGGTTCGCGCTACATAACCTGGCATCGCTGCCGCATATTTCCGTAGCCGGTGCCTGTACTACGGCCACCCACGGCTCCGGGGAAAAGAATGGCAATCTTGCCACGGCCGTGTCCGGACTGGAAATCGTGACGGCCTCCGGCGACGTGGTGAATCTGACGCGCGAACGCGACGGCGACACGTTTCTCGGGTCGGTCGTGGGACTGGGGGCGCTGGGCGCGATCACCAAGGTTACGCTTGATATTCAACCGACGTACCTGATTCGCCAGTATGTTTACGAGAACCTGCCACTCAACCAGTTGAAGGATCATTTTGATGCGATCGAATCGAGCGCGTACAGTGTGAGTTTGTTTACGGACTGGCAAAAGCAACGCATCAACGAGGTTTGGATCAAGAGCCGCGTCGAAGAAGGACGGGCATTTCATGCCACGCCGGAATTTTTTGAGGCGAAGCTGGCGACGCACAATCTTCACCCCATTGCGGAACTGTCGGCGGAAAACTGTACTGAGCAGATGGGCGTGCCCGGTCCATGGTACGAACGGCTGCCGCATTTTCGCATGGGTTTTACTCCCAGCGCAGGCAAAGAGCTGCAGTCAGAATATTTTGTTCCCCGACAGCACGCGGTCGAAGCGATTCTCGCGGTGGAACGACTACGTGATCAAGTAAGTCCGCACCTCCTGATCTCCGAAATCCGGGCGATCGCCGCCGATGACCTGTGGTTGAGT
>Ga0187851_10004864_pt1 | contig 10878 bp, 12 predicted proteins | sample June2016WEW_6_10_FD_132997 | JGI IMG/M metagenome (GOLD analysis project Ga0187851, IMG submission 132997) | Peatland microbial communities from SPRUCE experiment site at the Marcell Experimental Forest, Minnesota, USA - June2016WEW_6_10 | ecosystem: Environmental > Terrestrial > Soil >... | reverse complement strand
GCGCCGGGCCGAAGATCGTGCGCTCGGTCATTGCCCTTCCCTTGCGCGGGCGCAAGGGAACGTACGGCGTCATCGAGATCTTCAACCCACGCACAGACCAGCTCACCGACTACGCCATCGCCATGCTGCACATTCTGGCCGACCAGGCGGCCATCGCCATCGAGAACGCGCGCGATCTGGCCCGCATCCAGCAGTTGACCATCACCGACGACACCACCGGCCTCTACAACGCGCGCTACCTCTACGAAGCGCTGGATAAGGAGTTGAAGCGATGCAGCCGGAGTCGGCCGGTGAGCTTGGCCTTCCTTGACCTGGACCACTTCAAGTGGGTGAACGACCAGCACGGCCACCAGGTGGGCAGCGAACTGCTGGGGCGCGCCGGGCAGCAGATCAGGGAGCTGAGCCGCAAGCAGGACTTATGCTTCCGCTACGGCGGCGACGAGTTCGCGATCCTGATGCCGGAGACCGGCGAGGATGCCGCGCTGACCCAAGCCGGCAATCTGCTTCGCGCACTGATGAAGACGGAATTCCAGATGAAGAGCGGCGAGAAGCTGACCGTGAGCGCCAGCGTGGGCGTAGCCACCGCTCCCGACGACGGCGCAACCATTCATGCCATCATCGGCGCCGCCGACCTGCGCATGTACGCGGTGAAGGCGCGCGGGCGGGGGGCGGTGAGGGGGGCATAGGAGCCCTGAGGAAAACTGCGGGGGCTGGGGCGAGACCGGTGGTACCCAGCTCGGCTGCACGATTAACACAAACTCGCGGGACAGTTTAAGCTGCCACTCAGCTTACAAGTCTCTCGTGAATTGAGAGTGGAGCCTAGCCATGGAGAAACTGAGTAAGACCATCCTGCTGATCGCATCTGCCCTTTACGCGGTGGGCCTTCTCGCACAAAACGTGGTGCTGGCAACGGTGGGAGCTTCAGACCTCGAGTTGCTACGAGTAAGAGGCATATTCGTAGGCGCCTGGGTTGTATTGATTTTTGCGGCGATAACCGCAGTGCCGGTCTGGGCGATGGTTCCTGGCTTATGCCGGCTCGCCACGGCCACAAGGCTAATGCATTTCGCCGAGGACTGATTTGCGCAATCGCCATCATTTTGCCCGCATCATCCATGTGCCTGATTGATCTATTCCGTTATCCGGACATGAATCTTCTTAGCCGCTACGTTAACTGGAAAGACAACTTTAGCGTGACCATCCTGGCTGTGCTAACTGCAATCCTGGCCATATCCACGTGGAGAGAGCAACTTGTCACCCCAAGGCGATGGGGCAGGCTGGCGCTGTTAGCCGTTCTCGCCTGCGGAATTGCGGCTGTCTACATAGAGCAAGCTAGCGTCGGGGTAGTAATGCTTATTCCAACATCATATGGTGGCGCACGGGCGCCGCTGGTGCGTCTGGTTACTGGGCCAGAGATAGGGAAGCTCCTCCGTGCAGCCGGGGTTCAATTCTCGGAGCTGAACGATCCGATCAAGAAGGATCTCCTAGATGCCGGCTTGGTTGCCACAGATCAAAAATATGCCGTGACGCAGCCGATGGAGCTGGCGGACGAAACCGAGTCGGGGATCACCGTTATCCTTTCAATGCCAGACCCCCAAACCAAGCGCACATATTCGTCATCTCTGAATCTACAGAAGAGTGAATTAATTGCGATAATGAACGAACCAACTCTCGCATCACAAGTCGAAAAAGAGCATTGGGACAACCCTAGCGTCTGGCCACCACAATAACATGCGTGGGCATGATCATTATTCTTCCTTCCGAACCTTCTCGGTGATTTGCTCCCCGGCAAGCCGCTCCAGCCGATTGCATTGGGGGTATGCCTGTCGTTTTTCCGCTCCCCGACACCCCCGTCAACGGGACGCCGGCAGAGCGTGAGTTTCGAGGAAGCGGCGGATGATAGCGGCGCGCGGATCTTCCTTGCCATCCTCGGGCGGATAGGCAACCTCGACGGCGGTCTTGCCATCGATGTTCTGCAAGGAAGGATCGGCGCCCGCTTCGAGCATGGCCTGAACACCCTCGACTGTGCAGGATTGAAAGAGCGGCGTATTCCCATTGCGATCGCGGGCATTGATATTTCCGCCCCGCGCAACCAGGCCGGGAATCCAATTGGGCTGGCAGGTTTCGAGCAAAACATGGTCGAGATCCGTGCGATCGGCTCCCGCGGCGAGCAGGCGATCCACCAAGGGGAAGATCTCCTCATTCGGCGGCGCATCCAAGACCATGCTGACAAGCGCCGTGCGGCCTTGCGCATCGAGAGCGTGAATATCGTACGGCCTCGCCAGAGCATCCTCGAGCATGGCCCAAACTCCGGAGGATGCGGCGAGCGTGAGGTAAGTCTCGTTCTGCTCCGAATCCGCGGATTCGCCGGCGAAGCGCGCGGAAGGGTCGGCCCCGGCGGCGATAAGAGCGCGCGCAAGATCGACGCGGCCAAGCTCGACCGCGCGGGCCAGCGCCCGCTGCTTCCCGGCCTGGTCCGCGCGCACCGCTGGAGAAGCAAGCAGTAGCTGGAGCATCTCCAACTGCCTTTCTGCTTTCTCTGAATCGACCGCGAGTTCCAGAAGCGAGGAGTCGCGGTAACTGGCGGGAGCGATGCGGTCATCTTGTAAATGGGGCTGCTTGACGCTGACCGGCGTACCCGCGGCCAGCAGAGCGCGGACCGTGACCACGTCTCCCGCGGCAACAGCGGCGCGCAGGATATGCGCAGCTTGCGACGACGTCATGGCGATGCCGGCCTGCCGCATGGCCGCAACCGTTCCAGGGCTGGAAGTTACCCAGCGGGCCGAGTCCGCCGCCCGGTCCACGGCATCCTCAAGCTCGGTAACAATCGCCGGCATCCCCACCCGGCCGCCCACATAATCCCAGACCGTTTTCGTTCTTCCCGGCAGGCTGAGCGAGAGGTAGTAAGTAGGATTACCAGTAACTCCGGATTCGTAGCTTTCTTTCAGGGCAAAGAAATTTTCCTTGCGAAATCGCTCCAGGAGAGCCGCGAAGTCAGCGGCGGAAATTCGGGCATCGTGCGTGCCCGCGATGGAGACAAAGCGGTCGCCTGCGTAGACTACCGAACCATCCCCATGAATAGTCACCGAGTAAGCGGGGCAGGAGCCGGAGCAACCGGAGCGCGAAAGCCGGATGGCGGCCGCGGAGCGATCGGAGATCTTCGGAAAAGGCACGGCACGCGCGGGCTGGTCTTCGATTTCGATCAGCGAAAACGAATCCTGCGCCCAGGCATCCGCGGGGACGCCGCTGCGGGTGAATGGAGTATAGCGCAGGTTGCGAACGGCGTTCAGCAACTCGGCAGGATTAACCTCTGACTTATCTATCGCACGCACTTCGAGCACGCGGCCTTGCGCATCGACATGCAGCCAGACTCCGAGATCTTCCTGCGTATCGTGATGACGGGACAAACGTAGTGGAGGCGGAGCGGGGCGATGCGCGGCGGTCTCGCGGAAGCCGGCGAGCAGCGATCCTTGCGGCGGCTGGAATTGCTGCGCGGCCAAAGTTGCGGAGCCGGTCACGAGAAAGCCGAGCACGCTCAAGACAAGAACATTCACTGCTTTGGGGAGAGAAGGCAATCGGCTTGTCCAGGCTGCGATCATGCGGCGAGAATAACATAAGCTGGCTTATTCGTTCACGTCCGGCGGCTTTTCCGTGATCTGATCCCCGGCGAGCCGCTCAAGCTGGTTGCGCCAGTCGAGGGATTCGATGAAGCTGCGCGACTCGCGCCAGCCGGGTTCGACGATTACGTGCAGTTCCAGATAAACGCGCGTACCGAGCAGGGACTCGATCTGGCGGCGGGCGCCGGTGCCGATTTCCTTCAACTTGGCGCCGCCCTTGCCGATCAGGATCGCCTTCTGGCCGTCGCGCTCGCAGTAGATCGCGGCGGCAATGCGGGTAAGCGGCAGGCGGGCCGGAGCCTGATTTTTCTTGCGCGGCGGAGCGGACGGCTCGGCCTCCTCGAAGCGCTCGATGACGACGGCGGAGGCGTAGGGGACCTCTTCGCCTGTCTCGACCAGAATGCTTTCGCGGATCAGCTCGGCGACCATGAAGCGCTGCGGCTGGTCGGTGTACTGGTCTTTGGGATAGTAGCGCTCGCCGGTGGGCAGGGCCTCGACGATCTTGCGAACGAGCAGATCGAGTCCGTCGCGCTTGCGGGCGCTGACCGGGATGATCTGGGCGAAGTTGAATTGCCGGGTGAGCGTGTCGATCAGCGGCAGGAGCTTGTCCTTGGCGACGAGATCGATTTTGGTGAGGACGAGGAAGACGGGGCAGTCGAGCTTGCGAATGAGGCCGAAGAGAAATTCGTCTTCGCTGGCCCAGTTGGCGGGGTCGCGTTTGGGGGCCTGGGCTGGAACTTTGGAATCCCAGGTTCCCAAATGCGAGGGACCTGGGGCACCCAGTTCTTTGGCGAGTTCCGCCACCGTCTCCAACTGCACCCGCCGCGTAGCGTCCATCAGCACCAGCACCAGGTCGCGCGTCTCCAGAGCCTCGTAGACCTCCTGCAACATGCGTCGGTCGAGTTGCGAGCCGGGCTTGTGAACGCCGGGAGTATCGACAAAGACGATCTGCGCGGCCGGATGGATGCCCTTGCGCGCCGGGACCTCGACCACCCCGGCAATGCGGTTGCGGGTGGTCTGCGGCTTGGCGGAGACGATGGCTACCTTTTCGCCGGTGAGGGCATTGAGCAGTGTGCTTTTGCCCACGTTGGGCCGGCCGAGAATGGCGACAAATCCTGATTTCAAAAGATTCTTAAACTCCTAACTCCTATTATCGCGAATTTTAGAGACCGAGCGTTGGTACAATCGGCGCATGATCTGCGAAGGCACGACAGAACGGCTGATCCTGCGCCCACTGGAGCTGACCGACGCGCCGCGGATCCAGGAGCTGTTTCCGCATTGGGAGATCGTGCGGTATCTCCAGAGTCGCGTGCCCTGGCCTTATCCTCCCGACGGCGCGGAGTTCTATTGTCAGGAGATTGCGCTGCCGCAGATGGAGCGCGGAGAGGCTTGGCACTGGACGATTCGCCTGCGCAGCGCGCCGTCCGAGATGATCGGCTTCCTCAGCCTGATAAAGGGCGAGCAAGACAATCGCGGCTTCTGGCTGGCTCCTCCGTGGCAGGGCCAGGGGCTGATGAGCGAGGCCTGCGCCTGGGCCAACGACTTCTGGTTTGAGACGCTCGGATTCCTGGTCCTGCGTGTCGCCAAGGCCGCCGCCAACAAGGCTTCGCGCCGCATCTCCGAGCGGCAGGGAATGCGCCTGGTGGGCGTCGCGGAAAAGGATTATGTCTCCGGGCGGTTGCCGTCTGAGGTGTGGGAGATTACGGCTGAGGAGTGGCGGGCGTGGAAGGCGCGGAAGGAGGTTTCTGAAGAAGAACGGGCCTAGTGAGGCTCACAGTTTCTGGGGCAGGCTATCAAATCTCACGCTTCTATATACAAGCAATGGGTTCAACCTCGCAATCCAAAGACGACACATGGTGGAATGTACCGCAAATGGTTTGTTCCCGGAGAAACAAAGGGGATTGCTTCACGTTTTGCGCCAATTGAATAGCGTCTTTCATAGCACCTCTCGCGGCAGTACTGTGATTACCGTCAAGTCCTTGCTTTAATGCTTGAATAGCAAGTTCTCGAGCGTCTCTCTTGATGGTGGGTTGTGGCTTTGAGATGAAATGAAGTATATCCTCGTAGATCAGTTCTCCGAACATATTCATGAATTTTCGTTCCTGGCGAAGCCCTAAAGTAAAGCCAGCCATCTCAGCTATTGATGCGACTAGTGAACCGTTCTGAAAGGGCACTCCGAGAACTTTGGATTCCCTGCCAACCACAAATATAGCCCTTCCTGACGTCTTAATAACTCGACGAAGCTCAGTCAGCGCCGCATAAAGGTCTAAGCAATATTGGACAACAGTGAGAAAGCGATTGCCCCTATTTTTTCTATTGGAGCCAAACTCGGATTTTGCTACCTCCAAAACATCTACGCCAAGCAGTTCCATGGCAGGACGATTGTTCTGGTGATAGTTGAATACGTTGATATACGGTGGCGATGTTATAACCAGATCGACACTTGCATCAGCCAAGCATGTCCGTCGCGCGTCTTTTTGAAATACACGGCATTCCTTAGTACTGAACGGAAGTGATCTAACAATTTCAGCATACTGTCTAAACGTCTGATAGAGACTGCTTAAATCAATATCGGCGGTAGACTTCAGCGCGCGAAAAAGGCTGTTTGTAAGCAATAGACGGTCAGACGCTGAAGGCGCCTCATTTATCAGGCCCACGAGTCGGGACTTAATGCTCTCCTCGCTCCTGCGGAAAAGCGGCAGATCGCTTCCGAAAGTCTTATCGAGCAGCAATTCAGTCGCCTGAATTCTAAGGGAACGCTCTCGCAGATCAAGCGGAATAAATCCAACCGTTTCAGCCATGGCTACCGCTGCCGGATTGATTTCTGTGCCGCAGCTAGCTAGTTGTTTTCTAGATGATTCAAAAAGAGTTGTTCCGGCACCAACAAAAGGATCAAAAACACGATCCGTGTGTGAAGAATACTCGGAAAGCAGAACTTCGACAAGGCATGGTGAAAATTGCCCCCTCCATGGAAAAAGATTCGTGCGTCCGCGCAAATCGAGGTCCAATAGCTCCTGATGAATGCTCTCTCGGTCTATTGGAACATCCTCGAATACTTGGTGAAGGATTGCCATAGTTAAAAGTAACCCCTCTCCAAGACTGCAGTTTCATCAAGCAGAGTCGTCTCAGGATAGACCTTCCTCATGTGCTCCAACACTCTCTTAAAGCACTCCACTCTAAATGGATGTGCATCGTAGAAATTGACAAACTCCTCCCTATGAGCCGCCCTCTTTGGGACGGTGTTGAACCGTTTGCGCACCTGCGCGCCCAACCTGTTGCTTTTACGCAGGATAATCACCTCTTCGATGTCGGTAGAAGCTGTGTTAATCGGCCGCATATCGAGCCATTCGCACAGGAGCAGATATCGCGATCCTGACACTGCATGTTTTAATGCTCTTGCGGTCTCCATGCCTTCGTTGAACATCGTCTTGTCTAGGTTGGTCTTGCATTCTGCAGCAAGATAAGCCACGTCAACCTCAGTACAAAGCGTGCCGGCATCGTCAAACGATGGACCGTCTGACGCCTTGATATAAACCTTCCTCGATAACGCGTAATCTTGATCCTTCTTTTTGATATAGATTCCGCCATCGTTAAGGGGAGTCTGCGCGCCCCCAGAGAAAATGAAGGCTGCAAATGCCGCCTGCGGTCCTACGTAACAACTTTGGAGACGCGCTAATCCAGGCACAAGACGCGTGTCGGCTAAACGCGGCAGGAATTCTTCAAGAACGGAATTATCGACCTTGTGTTGACCCTTTTGCCGGAAAAGAAAATTGTCGGGAGAATCGAAAATCAGATCGATTTCGATGCTCCTCTTGTAATCATTGAGAAGCCGAACTAATTCGGCCAAGAGGGCTTCCCCCTCAAGATCAAGCGCATCCATCGCCTCAGTCCAAGCCCGGTAGCGCAGGACCGCAGCGTTTACCCGGGGGACGTCAACTTTTGGCAAACTATCGTTTACTAGTAGCGCCATGAGCTTCATCTCATGGGGCTTCGGCAGTTCACATTTGTACATAACCCCATTTTACTTCCGTTTAGGTAGAATTGGGCAAGATTGAGGTGGCTTCAACTTGGTTTTGATTGAGGCACTTCCATTGGCGGAAAGACGCGCAGGCGGTCGACGCGGCGGTCGGTCGAGGCTACGACTTCCATTTTCATGCCGGCGGATTCGAGCAGGACAACCTCGCCGGGGACCGGGATGCGGCCCTCGATCTCGCTGACCAGGCCGCCGAGGGTGGTGGCTTCGTAGGCCTCGTCCAGTTCGCTCAGGGCGGCTGACTCACCGAATAGCTCCGGCAACTGATCGACGGGAAAGTTGCCGGGAACCAGCCAGACACCGTGCGGCTCTCGCTGCGGATCTTCGACGAGAGTCTCTTCCTCGTGCTCGTCCTTGATGTTGCCGACGATCTGTTCCAATAAATCTTCAATGGTGACCAGACCGCTGACGCCGCCGTACTCGTCGATGACGATGCGCATGTGCTGCTTCTCGCGCTGCATCTCGCGCAGCAACTCGTAGCCGCGCTTGGTCTCGGGAACGAATGCCGCCTCGCGCTGGATGCTGGCCACGGTGCGGCTGCGGGCCTCCTCGTCGGCGATCTGCAGCAGGTCGTGGGCGAAGGCGATGCCGGTGACGTTGTCGATGGAGCCGGAGTAAACCGGCACGCGGGAGAAGTTATGTTCGCGCAGCAGTTCGAGAAACTTTTCGAGAGTGGTCTCCGCGGGGACGGCGAAGACTTCAGGGCGCGGAGTCATCACCTCGCGGACCAGCTTGTCGCCAAACTCGACGGCGGAGCGGACCAGGTCGATGTCGTTCTCTTCGAGGATGCCTTCCTCTTCGCCGGCTTCGAGCAGCGCCTCGACATCGACGGCGGTCTCCTCCTCGGGCGTGACCGGCTCCTCGGCCAGCGAGGCTACGGAGTTGAAGAAGCGGATGAAGACGGTGATGGGCGTCATCAGCCAAAGCAGCAGGCGGATGGGCCAGATGAGCCGAGCGGCCCAGCGGCCACGGGTGCGGTTGAAGAGGAGCAAGGGAAAAATCTGGTTGCAGAAGACCACCACCAGCACCACCGCGAGAATGGCTTGCGCGATTTCGGCGGGAGTGGGACGGGCCAGATGCGGCGCGCGATCGAAGAGGACCGCGCCGAATTCCAGGGCGATCAGCCCCAGCGCAAGCTGCTGCAGGACCGCCGCGCAGATGGCCGCATGCGCGCGCGTCAGGCCGATGTGCGGCTCGACCAGCTCCTCCCAGGCGTCGAGATTCTCCTGCTCCTCGCGAGTGAGGATCTTGCCGAATTCCGCATAGACGCGTCGGATGTAGGAGGCCAGCGTCTCGACCGCGGCAAGGAAGAGGATTAGGAAGGGAAAGATTGGGGTCATGGCTTGACACCCCGGCTGCGGGTTGAGGTTCGTGGTTTCCCACCCATTCGCAAAGTACGCGAATGGATGGGGCAAGGGGCTTTTGTGGAAACTTTGAGATACGGTTTTACATTCGAGCGCTCGATGAGGCCATGCGGCAGGCCGAGGCGCGCGCGGAGTTGACGCTCGTGACGGGCCATCTTGCCTTCGTCGGCTTCGTGGTCGTAGCCGGCAAGATGCAACAGGCCGTGCAGGATGAGGACTTTGATCTCGGTTGCGAGCGAGTGGCCTTGCCCGGCGGCCTGCTTTCGCGCGGTGGGGACGGAGATGGCCAGATCGCCGGCCATCCCTTCGGCGCCGACCCCGTTAGCAGGGAACGAAAGCACGTCGGTGGCCTGGTTCTTGCCGCGAAACTGGCGATTGAGTTTGCGAATCGCCGCGTCGGTGGTGAGCAGAACGGTAACCTCGCCTTTTAGGCGGACGGCAACTTGCGCTTGGCCAAGAAAGCGGTCCAGAGTCCGTGCGGAAGGCAGGCGGAGATTCTTGTTTTCAGTTGAAAGGCCGGACGCAGCCGCGTGCTTCGCTGATGTCGCTGGCAGCGCGGGGTCGGGGTCCAGGTCTGGGTCCAGAAGGATCATCGTGCTCGGGGCCGCGGAGTGCGTGGCACCGGTTCAATCTCAATTCTACGCTAAGGCATAAAGCCCCTATCAGGCGACGACTCGCTCCCTGGCCGCACGAAAGGCCCGCCGCAGTCGCGCATTGGGCTTGGGAGCGTGAATCAATGCGTCGAAAAAGGCGGCGCGGTCCCGGGCGCTGAGTACTAGACTCGCGTGGCGCTTTATGGCGGCGCGGGCGCGGCGTTCGGCGATGGATGCGGCGGTTGCGGATGGCGGCATGGGATCGCTCCTCGGTTCCGGTACTCTCTCAGTGTACGTCCAATGGGAGAACAATGCGACTTTGATGCGCCAAGAGCAATAAGTCACGGGTCCCGCAATTGTGGCTTGTTGCACCTGGCAGATCCATCCAGCGTGCTAAGCTGCCTTTCAGGAGGTTGAGATGGTAATGACCGTGGGCGAGTTGCTAACGAAACTTGAGGGCGTTGACCCGGGGCTATTTGTTTTCGTAGACCAAGAACACAATGGGACCGTGCTAACTGAAATAGACGATATCACCGTTGCGAGCGGACACCCGATACGGTATCCGAATAGCGGAAAGCACGGGCTAAAGTTTGACCATACCGGGCCGGTCAAATATCTGCTCCTATGGCTTAAAAGGGGCTGAGTCAAAGGTGAGGCGAGCACGCTTCGCGCATGGGGCTTCTTGTCTCCCGCTCTTGCAAAGTACACGAAGGATGGGGACCCGTCGTCTCTCTCTAGTCTTTAGTTAATCGCACGGCAGACAAACTCATCCTTGAGAATGTTTTTCTCTCGACGGCACTTCCAATCTGAAATCGTGTTCCTTTCAGGATCTCCCCAGAATTTCACAGGAATGTTGTGGTCACGGTGCGATCCCGAAACATTGCACGCAACGATCGCTACCTTACCCTTATCGTCCGGATACGTCTTGCAGGTTCGTTCCTCGTCGGGAAGCCAAAACGAGTCCATGTCCGTGTCCACTCGTATTGTCGTAGACCAATAACTGTGGAGTTCGCTGTAATAATTTGGTTCTTTCGCCTGTTCTTTCTCCCACTGAAGCATGCTGAAAAAATTCTGGGCGCTGGCGTTCCCTTGCTCCGCCGCCTTGTGGCACCAGAAAATCGCCTGCGCCTCGTCTTGAGGGACTCCTTGGCCTAGTGTAGTGTCTCAAGCAGATCGTCTATTATTCAGGACGGCTTTGGCGCGGGTCACTTTTTCCAGGATGTCGTTTGCCTTTGCGGTCCAGATGAAGGGCTTGGGGTTTTGATTGTGAGCGT
>Ga0187851_10004863_pt1 | contig 10878 bp, 10 predicted proteins | sample June2016WEW_6_10_FD_132997 | JGI IMG/M metagenome (GOLD analysis project Ga0187851, IMG submission 132997) | Peatland microbial communities from SPRUCE experiment site at the Marcell Experimental Forest, Minnesota, USA - June2016WEW_6_10 | ecosystem: Environmental > Terrestrial > Soil >... | reverse complement strand
CTCAGTTATTTATTTTTTTATATTTATTCTGTATACCGACATGCGATGCCAGATTTTCAGGAAATGAGACATTTTATCATTTTCTGGCATTTTGATTCATTGCAGTTGTAGAATGCTTTAATTAATGATGAATTTTTGCGATCCAATAAGATATTAAAAAGTTTCCAAAAAGTTTTTCCCGGCTATACAGTATTCATATTCACCTCTTTTTTTTCGCATGAATCCTTCTAAATCTTTCTCATTAATTTCTGTGTTTGACTTAATTTTTTATCTGACTTATTGTTATTTGATTTTAAAGATAGCTTCGCTATCCTTAAAATACACCTTTTGTTTTCAATGTCATAAAATGATAGAGATCATAACTAAAGGCTGTACTCAACATCTTTAGATCCACTCTTTGAACAGTAGTGAAAGGAATTTTTCCCGCTTTGAATATCTTTTTAGTTACTGAATAAACTCGTTCCTCTAAAGCTTTTTTAAGCGATTCTCTTGTTTCTTAATATATCACTTATTCCCAAAAGAATGTTATTATACTACTCTTTTCATTGGTGCATCATAATCTTTTGATTTTGCTCCAAAATATCCTTTATCTCTGCAAACAATTTATTTTTTTGAGAATTCTGCCTGAAAATCATAACGTAATTTAGTTGTTGTTTTAAATCTTCTGATAAGCTCATAATTTCTGTCTATTATGATATGAGGTTTATATCCAAAGTGTAACTTATCACTCTTTTTTATTCAGTTTCCTTTTCTACTTCTCTGTGTTTTTGCTTCATTTTCGTGAGCTCTATCCCTTTTGTATTTCAAGGATCTGAATAGATAATAAGTACCGTCCTGAATCATCCCCTTTTTTATTTTCAAAACCAAGGCAATCAGTTCAAGTCGATCAGTTGGCTTTTCAACAGTCTCTGGATTTATTCCCTTGCAGTTATTAATAATTCTTATTCTTATGACCATACTATGGTACTATTTGATATTTAATCAGGAAAACCAAGAAATTTTCTGAAAGAAATCCTATCAATACATTCTTTCTCAAGTTCACATTCGGAACGAGCATAAATTGCTATAAAATAAATATATTTAACATAACGATTACGTCAGGTCCAGGGCTGCCTAAGTAAACTGTTTTATTAAAATATATTGACTCAAAAATGAACTGAAAGATTTTCAATCTAATAAGGTATCAGTTTCAGCAAGTTTGTCTCCACCTTACTGAAGATGTTTGTATTCTTCTTTAAGAGCAAAATCAGTAAGAGTTTTCATGAGCAAAAATTAATGTTAAGGGATTTAAACTATCCAATAATAAAATGCACAAAAGTTTATTAAAATACAGTACCTGATTTCTGGATCATTCATGGTTCTTTCTTCAAACAACTTTTTCTCGGAAAATCCAGTTACCATTGAAAATTAAATTTTTTCAAGTTCCTTCATATCTATAAGCTTGATATTTTCTTCTTCAAGTGTTTTTATCGCAGCTTCAATATCGTTAACTCTGACTATTAGTAGGGCTTTCTGATCCCTGGTTACAAAAGCATAAGCATATTCAAGATTTATTTTAGCTTCACCAAACACTTCAGCAATATGAGACATGCTACCAGGTAGATCTTTCATTTCAATCCCCAGCACATTTGTTTCGGAAACGGTAAATCCAGAGGTATGAAGAACATTATAAGCATACTCAGACTTGTCCACGACCATACGGATTATCCCGAAGTCACCTGATTCAGCAATAGTAAATGCTTTTATATTTATCCCAGCGCTTTTTAACTTATTTGCTACGTTTGCGAGTCTACCAGGTTTGTTTTCCGCAAAAAGGGAAATCTGCTTTATGATTTTATGTTTTTTGCTAGTTTCCATGTCCTTACATCCCCTATTCTTTTTTTCTCTTTTTTCATCCTTTTAAATCTTTTTTCGGAATATAATATCAGCTTTTGTATATTTTAAGCTTACATCTTACCTACGCAAATGAACGCCTATGTAGAATTCGTTAGGCTATTTACCCACAATTATTTAGTGAAAGTTATATTAATTTTTAAGCTAATGCAATATTGAGAAAACAAATGGTATTCTATGTAGATTGGTTTGTATTATTTATGGCTTAACTTTATCTCTGTCTCTTTATTCGAAGAGAAATTTAAAGGAGATTAAATCCGAAAACGAGAAAAGCCTGAATGAATGTTGCATCCAGCAATTTTTATGTGTATGTCATACGTATCCACAAAATTCACATCTTCCGCTTATCAATGACTTTTTTTGATTTTCCTTTCGAACGGGGCAAGGAACCAGGTTCGATTAGTTCCACCTCGACTGCAAGATTCAGTGCACTTTTCAAAGCCTCCGAGATTTTCTTTTTAAGCGTCATCATGTCTGACATGCGATCACTAAAAGCAGATTCATGCATCTCTATTTGAATTTTGATGGAATCAAGAGGTCCGATTCGGTCTACAATTATCATGAAAAAGTTTCCAACTTCAGGTATTTCCATAAGGGCCGATTCGACCTGTCCGGGGAATACATTGATTCCACGAACTATAATCATGTCATCAGAGCGTCCGCTTATGCGTGTAATTCTTGGATGGGTTCTCCCGCACCTGCAGGATTCTGAAAGCTTTCGAGTAAGGTCATTAATCCTGTAGCGAATAAGGGGGAGGGCTTCTTTAGTAAGAGTTGTTATTACGAGTTCTCCGGTTTCCCCATCAGGCACGGGCTCTTCGGTATCCGGGTTCAGGATCTCCACCAAGAATTTATCCGCCCATATGTGGATTCCACACTGCTCCGAACATTCAGTAAAAAGCGGGCCACTCATTTCTGAAGTCCCATAAATATCATAAGCTTTAATTCCGGATTCGTCTTCTATTCGTTTCTTGAGTTCCTCAGACCAGGGTTCAGCTCCGAAAAATCCCATCTTTAATTTCGTATCGTTCCTAATGCTGATGCCTAACTTCTTTGCGGTTTCGATCATATATAAAAAGTAAGAAGGTGTGCATGCTATGATAGTTGTGCCAAGGTCTCTCATCAAGTCAAGTTGGCGTTCAGTATTTCCAGAGCTTGTAGGTAGTACTGTTGCACCAATTTTTTCGCTTCCATAGTGAGCACCGAGTCCACCTGTAAAAAGTCCGTATCCGTAACTTACTTGAAGTATATCGTTCTTCCCCACTCCAATAGAGGTAAATCCTCGTGCGAGCGACACAGCCCATTCTTCAATGTCCTTCTGTGTATACCCTAATACTATCGGCTTCCCTGTTGTACCCGAAGAAGCGTGGAAGCGGACAAGTTCTGAGTTAGGGACGCAAAACATGCCGGTTGGGTAGTTGTCTCTTAGATCCGTCTTAAATGTAAAAGGTAACTTTCTGACATCTTCAAGTGTATGGATGTCTTCCGGCCTAATGCCATGTTCAATAAACCTTTTCCGATAAAAATGAGAGTGTTCATATACATAATGTACGAGTTCTTTCAGCTTCCTTTCCTGCAGTTTTTTCAAATTCTCTACAGGCATTGTCTCGATTTCAGGATCCCAGTATTTTGGCATTTTTTTCACACTCTGAATGTCTCATATTGTGAGCTTTGTGCTGAGTTACTAAAACCATAGCCTCAAAAATATCTTTACATTTTTTTTCAAAAAATGGATGAATGCTTATTTTTCATATTTAATCATTTACTCTCCGTATTACTTATTTAGGAAGTACTCGATTTTGAGCGATGCTCATCCAGGAATAAAAATATTCTTGATGGTGTGGATTTTCGGCAGGTGTGCTGTGAAGATTAAGCTGCATTCACATCTAAATAATGTAGTTGTTGGGTTCAAAGGGAAGCTCTGATTGCTTGAAAGTTTATCGGATAAAAGCCAAAAGTCATCTGACTAAATATAGGTATGTATTTCTAAAAATAACATGATTCTATTTTTAATAATTGTTACAAATGACTTAAAACATTTCCAAGTTATCTTGACTCTCATGTCAAGTACCAATGTAAATTTACTCGGTTGCCTTTTAATTGTGGCCTTATCAGGCAATTTATTGGGTACTAGACAATGTTAGGGTTCTAAATTATTAAGATACTTATTTCAATAAAAATCATTCATCTCCAACGTCTTCTAGTTCACCTTCAATATATAGATCTTTTGACGTTGTTCCAAGTGAAGCTTCAAGAATTTTCTTTGTTCTTTCCTTGCATTTGTTCAACACTTCTTTCATATCTGCAATGACATCGATTCCGGCAGCTCCGGAATGCCCTCCTCCTGTGCCGTTATATTCGTTGCTTATATCTTCCATTAACTGTCCAAGATTAACTCCAGCATTAACAGCTTCACGTTTTGCCCTAGAACTTATTCGGACGCTTTCACCTTTTGCTGTGCCAACAAAAGCAATATCTGCACCGATATTTATAAGCATGGAAGATGCAGAGCCTCCGAAAGAACTTACATGTGAAGATGCAATTAGCATATCCTGCACTCTATCAAGTTCAACACGACTTGCTGCTTTCAGGATGGCAATACGCATAGATATATCCTGTGGGGTAATAGCCATAAGGTCCAGCACTTCTCCATACTCAACGCCACTTGCCTTTATAATTTTTGCTACTGTACTGAATGTGTTTTCTGATGCATGTTTAAAATGTCCGGTATCTGTCACTATTCCTGTAAGCATTCCGATTCCCACACGTCTGTTAATTGGTGCCCCCATTACTTTCAAAATATCATAAATAATTTCAACAGTTGACGTAGTGTTCCTATGCAGGTAGAAATCTGCATTTTCTGTTAGAGCAGTAGTTGTATGGTGATCTATCACGCAGTAACTGATAAGCTCTATATCATTTAATTGTGCTTTTGTAGAAGTGTCAACTACGACAACAAAACCATAATTCTCGGGATTTGGCTTATCCACTACTTCTATTCCAAGTTTCTCGATCAAAACCGATGCTACACGGTTACACCCATCTACAAGGCCGACGGTACCCCCAATAGCTTCAGAAAGAGCGAAAGCACTGCTAATAGCATCCGGGTCTGCATTCCGGTGACACAAATATAAGATGTTTCGATAGTCAAGGAGCCGATTGAAAAACTCCTCTTCATTAACTTGCATTGTCCACTCAGATGTCGTGTTATGGGCCTACATATCCTCGGTCTCATTCCCTCCGGGTTTCGGCATGACTTCTAATGAATCGATATCCTATTTATGTTCTACATTTATAAGGAATAAATAAAGAGAACTTGGACAAACCTTGGATTTCAACAAATTGCTTATATATACCTTATAAGCAAGCAACCAAAAAAAACAAAGTTTATCAAAATCCTCTCAGATTATTGTGCCCTGGGACCCAGTGCATGCTGGATCTGTTCCTGAAGCTGTTTAAAGCGAGAAGTGAGCCTTTCTTCCTGCCTAGAAATTGACTGAAGCCTGAGAGAGAGGGTTTCTTCCCTTTCTTTGAGTTTCGAAATGGATTCTTCTTTACTCGTTTTAATTAACAGCTCTCCTACATTACGATAGACTATCACATCTTCAGTCAGCTTTGCCAACTCGTCGAGAGCCATTTTTGACTCATTTTGCATGGCTTCAATTTTGGATTTTTGCATAGCTAGACCCTGGATCTGTTGCTGTAGCTGCTGTAATTGTGCTATTTGATTCTGAATTTGTGGAGGTAGTTCTGCAGTCATTTAGTTTTCACCTGAGTCCACAATAAACCTGAAGGGATTTTAATGTTTCTGTTCTTCCGATATCTGAAAAACCTATTTTTATAATATAAAGTTGTTTGTCATGCTCTAATATATTTATTTGATGTTTTGAAGATTGAGGTTCCAACTTGACGAAACTTTGAGGTCCCATTCATTGAAACATATCTCTCAAGCCTCACTGAACTATGGAGCAAAAGGGATTAAAAATGTACTTCGAGAGCATCTAACTTTTTGTTCAAAGCACTTACATTTCATATTTTGTTCTATAATGCATATGGAAATTTAATCACTAGTTAGCAAATTTATTGGCGAAGTCTCAACGGAATCTTCGCTTTACCCATATATAAGACATGATTGATGAAAGTTTCACCATCTTTTAACTTATCCATGTATTCGAAAGAGATTCAGCTTGCTTCAATACTCATTCTATGGTATCTGTATTCTTAGTTGGAACAGGATCTGACAATAAAATGCATGTGTTTAAAATTTCAAGTGCTATCACCCAGCCTTCGGATAATATCACAGTTAATGCAATAACAAAAGCTGAACATGAAAGCTTTTAGGCACTTGTAATTAGCCTGGCACACCTGGTGAAGAGCGGGAAGAAACACAGGCAACCATAAAAATAATTTGGAATACAATCGTTAATGTAATAGGATCTGTACCTGAAGGCGGAAGAGCTTGGTCAGCTGGTACTTTTATCCTGATCAGAATCCGTGGAGCTTAGAGTTTTTCTCGCAGCTTGCCTAAGTCTTATAGCGGGGCTAGCTCTAACTTCCTGAGTCTATCAAGGTTCTGTATCCCATGCTAAAGTCTATGGAGTTCTGATCCTATCAGCAGAGGACATTTATCGTTTCTATCTACTTAAAGCTCTTCATCAGCCTATGTCCTTGAATCTGACTGAAGAGAAACAGCTGTAGGAGAAATTGATGAGGTGATTATACCTAAACTAACAGAATAACGCTCCAGTAATCTTCGTTCTTTGTTCCATGAGAATATAAGTCTTTAAACTGATCGGACAACTTATAAGTGCATAGTTTAGAAAGAAGCTCATCATCAGTAAATTTAACCTCTGTTACAGATAAAGTCGAATTATCTATCTCGTCTATAGGCTTAAAATATTTAGCCCTTAAAGCTATAATTGCTTCCCGCGAATATTTTATAGTCGAAGGGCTATCAACTAATTTATGCCCGGTGACTGTTAAAAATTTACAGTACTGATAAATTTCAAGATTGCCTCTATGCACCCCTTCATTCACAGGAAAATGCCCATAGCAGAATCCTCTAAGGCCATCTGTAGGGGATAATTCAAAATATGTATTAAGTAATTGTATTTCTTCCGATAGTTCAGATTTAATTGAGTTATCATGAAGAACAGCCTTATCAAAATCGACACCAATGAGCCTATCAGTTTCATCCGAAAGGGGGTTCTGGGGAAAGTGCAATTTGGAGCCCTTTATATTTTCTTGATGAGTTGAAAAGCGACATCGCATCCTCAAAAGTCATCCAGGTTTTGGAATCATTACAAGAAACAGCTAATACTTCTTTATCTCCTGTTAGTATGTTGATTTGCCATGATAAAGGTATTTTTCCAGGTTTAGATTTACCTTTTTCTTGAATTGGTTTCCAAACCACCCATTGATTGAGTGCTTTAAGTTCTTTGGGGATATTCTCAGGAATTACTTGAAGATAATCAGGGAGAAACATGGTTTAGACCCTCCTATTCAGATTAACCGGAACTCCTACTACAGGCATCCCCCCTATGCCAGTTACTTTGCTGTACTTCTGCACACCATTAAGCTCACAGAGATATCTAGATTTAAGATAGTGACATTCAAAAAAAATTCTAGAAATCGATCTGAAAACATGTTTCAGACCTCCCTGAGCTGATCCAATAAGTTGTCGAATTCTATTTCCAACCCTCTGTTGTTTGCTGTCAGTTGGCCTTCTACATGGGCAAAAAAATTGTCGTAGTATTGTTATATATTCCCATTTCCTGTTCACCTGTTAGGTTTAACATTGAAAACAGAAAAGCCTAAGGCACTGGGATCGTAACCTTTCGGAGCTACAAATAGCAAAGCATGAATTCTTAAAAACAACCCGTATTATCGCACCTTGGAGATCGATACTTAGTCGTCAGAAGGAATTATACTCTAGACTATACCAGACCCAGAGACCTCTACTAGCAATCTCTAGCCTTTCTGCTTATTCCGTTAGTCCTGTGAATTTACACAGTGGTACGACAACAACGTAACATTAATTATATTATTTAGATATATAAATATTCGCTTTTGATTACGGTTTTTATATCATGATTTCCTAATTTGGTGAACTGCTATAGAGTAACTATATCTATGTTCTATTTTGCGATAATTATTTGACTATCTAACTATTACAAAAGCAAGTCGCGTTTCCTCAATAAAAATATCAAAAATATGCGTTTTGAATAATTACATGAAAGTATCACAGCTACTCAAATTATCTTTCCATTGTCACAAAAGTTATATTAAAAAAATAACGAAGTGTAAAATCAATAGTTATACCAACAGAGAGATTACGAGAATGCAGTTAGACGAACTAGTAAAACAAAATAAAAATGACCCACTTCCTTATCTTTATTTAGGGGATTTTGCACTTTCACTTTATAGTCTAGATGAAGCTTCTAGTTACTATAACAAATGTGTTTCTTTAGATAATTCAGTTGCTGCTGCATATGAAGGATTGGGACATATATATTTTCTAAAAAATGATTCTAACCGCGCACTTGATATGCTTAACCGAGCTTTCAATTTATCACATTGGAACGTAAATTACCTAAATAGCCTTGCAAGTATATATGGCGAAAAAAAAGATTATCTAAAAGCTAATGTTTATTATGCTACCATATTGGCTTTAAACCCAAATTATTTGTTACCATATTGTGGCTATGCCAACAATTTACGATTACTCGGTAACTTACCAGAAGCTAGTGATCAACAAGAACATTTAGTTGGTTTATTAGATGATAGTAACGTAACAAACCAAACAACTAATCAAAAAGTGTGGTCCTTCCCAAATAAACCAGGAACGATGGTATATTTAACTAATTATGATATGAAAAAGCATTACATTTATTATAATACAGCATTAACATATTATCTCTTAAATATGGATGACAAGGCTCAAAGATACGTGAATAAAGCTAAAGATTTACATTTAGATCCAGATTCAAAATCAAAAGTTAAAGAGATATTGGATTGTGATATAAAGAATCTTCAAGAAAATCAACCTAATTTTATGAATAAAACTAAAAACTTTATGAATAAATTATGATATTATATTTTTAATTAACTATGGTTTTTAATTCATAGTGAAGTGCTAATATATATTACTCAATTGATTAAAGTGCAAATGGCCCTATCAAACCCATGCAGTCTAAATTTACCACCACAGTATAATAAAAATACATGTGTAAATATAAAGGATATTTCATTTTCAAATTGTTTTGATGTAATTTTATTTTAAAAAGCAATATCATCGCATGAAAAACGTGAATCTAAAACGCACACAAAACACTGACGAATTTATCTAAGAACACGGAATCTGAATTATAAAACAATGTTCAAAACAAAAGTTCATTTTGAATATATTTTTAAAAACAAGTAACGAATTAGATCACGGGTTTTAATAGCTAATTGGAGAGCCTTAATAGTAATATTTTTTTTATATTAAATAATTTAAAATATAATGAATAAAATTATAAATTGTTCATAAACTTGCATAGTCGAACTGAGAATCACGTACGATAGTCCAAATTTATATTCCTGTGAATAAAAAAATTAATAAAAAAATGGATTTGCTTGTTTGATCCTTTGTTTTGTAGGTATATGTTTAACTGGTACTACAATTGGTGCTGTGAATGAAACTACCTTAACCATATCGGAAGAAGGTGCAATAAACTATGTTTATCAGGTCTAGTCACATATCATATTGGAAATATTACAGCTCCCGATGGGATGTATTATGTAACTGTGGCTTTGTAAATAGATAATCGAAGTGAAAAAGCAGTGCCTGATCCATCTCACTATATTTTAATATGTGATGGGATTGCATATCCATATGATTCAGCTACATATGATAACTCAATTGAGTCAACAAATGGGTATGTATTACCAGATAACATTGAAAAAACACAAATAGTTTGTAAAGTTAAAAGCACATCTCCAACATTTCACTTCATTTTTTAAATTTCTCAGCAGCAACTTTACATCCTATACGTTAGTATATGCCAAATCAACTAAAATATATTAGTAAGAATACTTATCCGATTAAAGGGTATTAAGTATAAATTTTAATTTTTAGGTTTTAGAGTTATTTAATTTTCATTTCTTTTTATCCTTTGCAAGATAGATATAGCAACTTTTTGGTTTTTGTATAGAACATATATTTTAATAAAAGCTGTGTTTTATCCGCACAATTCAGTAAAAATATTCGGTTATTTTGACTGAAAAATGCATAAATACATCAATTTTAGCACAAAACCTCTGTATCAATGAACCCTGGATTTATTATATGATCATAAAAAGAAGTCTATTTAGTCCTAAAAAAGAGATAAATTGAAGGTCTTACTCGTATAAAGTATCTATCGTGATTTTTTTTATACAACTCGGTGTAGGATTACATAAATAGTAAGACCCATAGCTACATTTTGGTCACATTTTAGTTACATTTTTTAAGTTGTGCGGTTTTGTTATTATTACCATTAACAGATCCATTCCCATTCTTGGTAGTTAGGGTTCCACGCCCAACAGTCATCATGATGATGGTGATGCCAATGATCGTGATCGTCGTGGTCATGATGGTTCCAATGGTCGTGGTCATGATGGCCCCAATTGTCGTGGTCATGATATGGTTCAGCGCTTGATGCTGCTATAGTAACTGATACTACAAATAGGACTGCCAGCAAAATAGTCAGTAACTTTTTAACTCTGCTCATTGAAGTTTATCTCCTTTCTTAATGATTAATTTTATTGTTTTTCGAGACTTATTTACTTTTAAACTATTTACATATTGTGGTATTTTAGATATCAGTTTTCTCGTATAGCTTAGCCATTATAAGAAATATTCAAGAAGAAATCAAAAAAGAGCTTGATATCTTCGACACTATCTATACTTTAGTTTTGTTTAGATTACTATCTCAGTATTTTTTTCTGACATTTTTTATTTAT
>Ga0187851_10004862_pt1 | contig 10879 bp, 11 predicted proteins | sample June2016WEW_6_10_FD_132997 | JGI IMG/M metagenome (GOLD analysis project Ga0187851, IMG submission 132997) | Peatland microbial communities from SPRUCE experiment site at the Marcell Experimental Forest, Minnesota, USA - June2016WEW_6_10 | ecosystem: Environmental > Terrestrial > Soil >... | reverse complement strand
GGACTGTGGCAGCTTCGCGGCCCGATGGCGGAACGGGTGAAGAGGGTTGTCAGTTCTCAGTTCTTCAGTTCCGGGCCAAATTGTCCCAAAACGACCTTTCTTCTGTCTCTCGATTTGTTTCCAACGACATAGGGGTGCCAGGCGGGGTTCAAGTTGCCGCAGTGGGCCAACTTGTCCCCTTCCGGCACTGGAACTAATCTTTTTAAGTTACTGAAAATGATTGGGTTATGGACATGGCGGTTGGCAGGGCGATTGCCTATTTAAGTCCAGGCAGGGAGCGTGTCGATAAGGCACGGCCCCCAAAAAATGCCGCCAAAACATTATGAACAACGACCATAACTCGCAAACACCAAAGGGACCGATTCAGCGTCCACTCGATTCTCCAAGCTTGGGTGCTGCTTGGGGCCGAGTTCTTGGGGTGGCTTTGCTGGTGCTTTCGGCAATGCCGTCTTACGCTGGCAAAACTGCTAAACATCCTAATTATTCGCCCGACCTTGCGGCATGGGTAGCGGCGTCAACCAACGGCATGGTGACGGTGAACGTTCAATACAAGACGTTTCCGACCAAGACCTACCTGAAGGGCCGGCAAACGGCTGGCGCGACCATACGGTGGCAACTGCCGACGATCGTCGGAGTGAACATGACGGTGCCGGTCAGCATGATTCCGACACTGGAAGGCGAAGCCAACGTTGTGTACATTTCGCCGGATCGCCCGGTTGGGCAGTTTTCGAATCCGGCGAATCCAATGACCGAGGAATATGCAACCGCGGTGCAGGCGGACCTGGCGGCATCGCAATATGGCTTTACTGGCAGTGGCGTTGGCGTGGCCGTGATTGACAGCGGGATCGCGAGCCATCCTGACTTGAACAATGCCAGCGGCACGAGCCGTGTGGTTTATAGCCAGAGCTTTGTGGTTGGCGATACGACCACGTCGGACAAGTTCGGACACGGAACCCACGTGGCCGGCCTGATCGGCGGCTCGGGCGCCAATTCTGGCACCGGCAACGGCTATGCGGCGACGTATGCAGGCGTGGCGCCTGGCGTCAATCTGATCAACCTGCGCGTGCTCGATCAGAACGGCTCAGGCACCGACAGCCAGGTGATCGCCGCCATCCAGGAAGCGATCGCGCTGCAGAGCAAGTACAACATCCGCGTCATCAACATGTCGTTGGGACGTCCGATGTTTGAAAGCTACACGCTCGATCCGGTGGACCAGGCCGTGGAAGCCGCCTGGAAGGCCGGCATTGTGGTGGTGACGGCGGCGGGCAACGAAGGCCGCTATCTTCCGACGGACGGCTTCGGCACAATCGTGGTGCCGGGCAACGATCCCTCGGTCATCACCGTGGGAGCAACCATGACCGAACTGACGCCGACGCGGGCCGACGATCAGATCGCCAGCTACAGTTCCAAGGGTCCGACCGCGATCGATCACATCGCGAAACCCGACCTCGTCGCCCCGGGAAACCGGCAGGTGTCATTGCGGGTTGCGGGCAGCACGCTGGATTCGACCTATCCAGGCTATGAGATCTGGCCGACCAGTGGAACCTCGATGTACTACGAACTGAGCGGCACCAGCATGGCGACACCGGTAGTGAGCGGTGCGGTGGCGCTGATGTTGCAACAGGACTCCGCGTTGACACCCGACCAGGTGAAATCGCGGTTGATGAAGACGGCATGGAAGGGCTTCACGCAATTCACGTCGTCGCACGACAGCCAAAACAACCTTTACAACAACGAGTACGACCTGTTCACTTACGGGGCCGGATATCTGGACATCGACTCCGCGCTCGGCAATACGAATCTCTCAACCGGAGTAGCACTTTCTCCGACCGCCGTGTTTAACACGAGCAACAACACGGTGACTCTCGTCAGTACCACGCCGGATTCGGAGTTCGCCGGCAGCAGCGTGGTTTGGGGAGTCAATTCGGTGGTTTGGGGAACTTCAGTGGTTTGGGGTTCGAACGTACTTTCCGCAACCTCGGTAGTGTGGGGAGCCACCAGCGTTGTCTGGGGGGCCACCTCCGTTACTGGTGACAGCGTAGTCTGGGGTGCAACTTCAACGGTCGAAACCGCGTGCGCAGCACTCAGCGATGGCGACCCAGGAGACAACTAGACAACCGACTGAAACCATATTCGGAGACTACCATGACAAATACACTACCAATCAAAGCCAAAGTCATGATCGGAATGGGGGCCGTTGCGAGTCTGTGCGCGCTGTCGTTCGGCGTCGTCAGATGGCAAGCGCAAGCCTGGCCACAGTTGGTGCTCCTGTTAGCGGCAGCCGCACTGAGTTCGCGTTTCAAGGTGAAGCTGCCTGGAATGACGAGCTCGATGTCGGGGAATCTGCCCGTCATTCTTCTGGGAGTCACGCAACTGGGATTGTTCGCGAGTCTGCTGGTAGCAGTTACGGCGGCGATCGCGCAATCTTATTCCGGCGGGAATAAAACCAACCCTGTCCAATTTGTATTTAACGCCTGCACCCTGCTGAACGCGGCCGGGCTCGCCTACCTGGTTTATCACAGCCAGCTATTTGCGGGCGGGGCCAGCTCGACAGCGCACACGATGCATCTGGTACTGGCGGCCGCCACTTACTTCCTGGCGAATACGGCGCCGGTAGCGAGCATCATCGGACTGACGGAAGGCGGGAATCCTTTTGCCCTGTGGCATAAGGTTTTCCTGTGGTCGTTCCCGAACTACGTAATCGGTGCGGGATTGACTGCGATTGCCTCTGCCTTCAGCGCCATGGGCGGGCTGACTACGGTGGCCTTGCTGATGGCGGTGTTGTTCGCGGTTTATCAGTCGTACAAGATGTACGTGGATCGCTCCGAACAGACTCAGCCGAAAGTAATGGCGGTGGCTGCCGGACATTAACTCTCCAACGCAGTTCTCTCGGCGCGCAGCCTTCGGGCTGCGCGCTTTTTTCTGCATTTCACGAATCTCGAAATCCAAATGGCGCGGGCGAGCGTACCTACTACGAGCAAGCAAATTCGCACCGAAAGGGATTTCGCATATGAAGCGCAAGATTTTAGTAGTTGTGACTCTGATGGGACTGGCCGTTATGTCCGCTGTGGCGGGGGAGAAAGATCCAATGGTGGGCGGCCAGCAGATGTATCCCACGAAGAACATTATCGAGAACGCGGTGAATTCAGCCGATCATACGACGCTGGTCGCAGCCGTAAAGGCGGCGGGACTGGTGGATACGTTGGAGGGTGCAGGGCCGTTCACGGTGTTCGCTCCCACCAACGAAGCATTCAACAAATTGCCGGCGGGAACGGTAGACACGCTGCTGAAGCCGGAAAACAAGGCGATGCTAACCAAAGTGTTGACGTATCACGTGGTGGCGGGAAGGTTATCCGCGCACGACCTGATGCAAAAGATTAAAGAGGGCAACGGCACAGCGGAATTGACCACGGTGGAAGGCGGCAAGCTGTGGGTGATGCTGCATGATGGCAAACACCTGGAACTGAAAGACGAAAAGGGCGGCACGGCCATGATCACCATCGCCAATGTGTTTCAGTCGAATGGGGTGATCCACGTGATTGATTCGGTGGTGATGCCGAATTAAGGGCGGCTGTTAGCTGTTAGCTTTTCGCTCGCTCGGGCTCGACGCTGCGGGTGTCGCAGACAGAGTCATAGCCCCGCTCTCGCGGGGCTTTTTTCGCAGGGCGCAAAACTCTACTTGACGTCTCCGCAGGCTGGGCCCAGGTATTTGGAGCTGGTGGTGAAGTCCATGGTGATGGCGTTCTCACTGGTCTTGGTGACGAAGTGCATCGTGCCCTTGACGGTATCCGAACTGATGGCCTCCATCACCGCCGTTCCGTCGGAGGTCGTGTCGTTATCGACGCAATGAATCTTCAGCTCCAGCTTGCGGCCGGTGGAACTGACAACGGTGCGGCTACACTCGCCGCGCTCGCCGCGGTTCTTCGTGAAGGCCAATCGCTTCTCCAGTTTCTCTTTTGTGATGCACTCCTTGCGCACATCGGTGCTCGGTTTCCCGCTCATCATGGCTTCGATTTTGGCGCGCTGGTCGGGAGACATTTTGGCGAGAACGTCGGGAGGGATGTTACCCATTTGGGCGGTCGGCATGCCCTTCATGGAATGCGTGGTGCTAACTTCCCAGAGCCCCTGCTTGACATCGAGGAACGGAACATCGTCGGCGGCGCAAAGAGTCAGCGAGCCAACAAAAAGCAGAGCAAGCACAAGTGTATTTCGCATTAGCACTCTCCGGTGTTATTTGATTTCGCCGTACCCAATAGCATTGCACACCGGAAATCGCGCAGCAAAGGAATTGTGCCGCAAATGGTTACCGAGTGGTGCCCGGCGCTGAATCGGCTGAATGCCGCCCATGACGCCATTCACCAGGGCGATGAGCGCGAGGAAGGCAATCAGCATGACGGCGATGTTGAGCGCAAGGCCCAAACCGTCGGTCGTGCCCATGCCCAGCACGACGTGGCATTACTTCGACGTTTGTCAGCAAATGCGGCTTGCTCTTGCAAAGGCACTCGCAGGCAGTACAATTCGAGTGATCCAGAGCTGCACAACCTAAGGAGGCCTGGATGCCGCCGAAAAGCTCAGCTAAAACCGCGGACAAGGCAAATTGGGCCAGCATCATCAGCCAAGCCGATACTCCCACGAAGCTTCTGGCCCTTTTTGCGCTGGTTGCGGACGCGTCATTTCTCGCATCGTTGGCAGTATTGCCCAAGGAACAAGTCCTGAAAGCTCTGATTGTCTGTGCGACGTTTCTGTTGTTGTCGATTGTTGGAATCCTGCTCGTCGAGTTTTTCAAAAACAAGAGCGCAGGTGCTTTACAGCCGCAACTCTCCCCAAGTCCTCTGACTCCCGATTCCCCGCCCTTGAGCGAACTGGTTAACACGGCAATTCAGGCGGTTTGCAGGGCAGTGAGTCTGCCTCAGAGTCCAGACATTGCCCGGCTGCGCGTATTCATCTTTCGCAAGATGTCTAATCAGCTCGTATGCAGTCACTACTGGGCGCAAAATCCAGTGCAGGAAATGGTAGGCAGGCTAAGATTTGAGATCAACTCCGAAATGGCGGAAAAGGTTGCGGTAGTGCGGGCGGTGGTGGATGGAAAGATCTGTCGCACTAAAGTGGAGCCGTTACCCAAGGATATGAGTGGCTACAATGGCAAGGTGTCCGATGAGGTGAGATTCGTCTTGGCGACACCCATCTATACAAAAGAGGGAGATATCTGGGGGACGGTAGACTTCGATGCTGGGAATGAGATCGGGGTAGCCTTATTGAGCAACGAAGTCTGCGACGCGACAATGTTCCAACTCGCACAGCACCTTCAGATCATCTTATCGGTTCCAACCTGGGGCCGCGCCGTAGTTGTGCCAAACCTGGCAAGCTCGTAACTCCGACCTATGAGAGGATCACGCAGAAAAAGATCTCAGGCGCATCCGAGTAAGAGCAGCCGCTAGAAGACCACGGCCAACGCTGCTAAACTAGAAGCAATGTCCACACAAGTTGCAACCTTCCCTGCAACCGCTCCCGCATCGGCCGGAGTTTTGCTGCCCGCTTTCACGCTCTGGTGGCGCGAAGTGGTGCGCTTCTATCGTCAGCGCGCGCGCGTGGTGGGCGTAATCCTTTCGCCGCTGCTGTTTTGGATTGTCATCGGCTCCGGCTTCGGAACCTCATTTCGCTCGGGACAAGCCGCCGGCCAGCAGCACTATCTGGATTATTTCTATCCTGGCACGCTGGTGATGATCATTCTTTTCACGGCGATTTTCACCATGATGTCGGTGATCGAAGACCGCAACGAAGGTTTCCTGCTCTCGGTACTGGTGGCGCCGGTGCCGCGCGCGGCTATTGTTTTGGGAAAGGTTTTGGGAGGCACGACGCTGGCCGCCGCCCAGGGATTGATTTTTCTGATTTTCGCGCCGTTCGTGGGCGTGCACTTCACTTTCGCCTCGTTTGGGCTCATCGTGCTCACCGTGTTTCTGGTCTCGTTTGCCCTGACCGCGCTTGGCTTTGCCATTGCCTGGCCGATGGATTCGACACAGGCTTTTCATGCCATCATCAATTTGTTTCTGATTCCGCTGTGGCTGCTTTCGGGAGCGCTCTTCCCTCTTTCCGGAGCCTCGGGATGGATTCGCTGGCTGATGTACGCTAACCCGCTCACCTATGGGGTCGAAGCACTGCGCACGCTGATGTATCCCGAAGCGCCCAGCGCGTTCTCACTGACCGCATCAATGTTGACGTTGCTGCTGTTTGCCATGTTTATGTTCGGGCTGGCCTTTGTGCTGGCGAATCGGCGCACGACAAAGCCGGCAGCGTAGAGCAATTTTGTAATTTTGTAATCTGGTAATTTTGTAATTTAAGAACACGGTAGTTCTTAGATTACACAATTACCAGATTACAAAATTACAAAATGCCTCTCGACCTTCTCGCCCTGGCCGCTCACCGCGACGATGTGGAACAAACCTGCGGCGGAACTCTGCTTAAGATGGCCGAGCGCGGATATCGCACTGGGATCCTTGACCTGACCCAAGGAGAAATGGGAACGCGCGGTACCGCCGAAGAACGCGCCAGCGAAGCCGCGGAGGCGGCGCGCATCCTGAAAGTTTGCTGGCGCCACGCGCTTGATATTCCCGACGGCCGTGTCGAAAACAACTGGGAGAATCGGCTCAAAGTCGCGCGCGTTCTCCGCGAGCAGCGGCCGCGCGTGCTGATTCTTCCCTACTGGGAGGGCCGTCACCCCGATCACTACACGGCCTCGATTCTCGGCTACGAAGCGGCGTTTCTCTCGGGACTGGCCAAGTTGCCGCTGGAGGGTTCGGCGCACCGTCCTTTCAAAATTATTTACGCTAGTCTGTACCGCGACATGCGGCCAACCTTTGTCGTCGACATCACCGAACAGTTCGAGACGCGCTTGGCTTCGCTGATGGCTTATAAATCGCAGTTCACCGACCAGCAAGCGGGCAGCGGAATTTTTCCTGCACAGAAAGAAATTCGTACGCGGATTGAAGCGATGGCTCGTTATTACGGCCTGCTTGGCGGGGTCACTTACGCCGAGCCCTTCGTGCAAAAGGAAGTTGGGCTGGTGGATGACGTGATGGCCATTCCGGTAAAGTCGATCTGATCAAGACCGCGATTCCACATCCGATTGAAGAGCCAAGGATGCGGGCGCGTTCGACGCAAACCCGCATCCTTGGCATTCTCGACGGTCACTGAGGCGTAATCTGGAAGATCACGCCACCGTTGAAGCCGTTGCCGCCGCCGTACGGCGTCGATCCATACAGGTTGCCTTTGCCGTCGAGAAGTAGTGAACATACCGGGTTCGAGCCGTCCGCGTGGTTAAACATCCACAGCGTCTCTTCATTCCACGTTCCACCGCCTGCGGGGCTGAGTTCGAAGACCGTCCCATACCCGTTACCGCCGCCGTAGCTGGTTGCATAGAGATTGCCCGAGGTGTCAAAGATCAGGCCGCCGCCTTGCGTTCCATCCGGACCGCCGCCGATATCGCTGAAGAAGTAGAGGGTCTCGTAGGTAAATGAGGAGCCGGAGCCTTGCAGTTCGTACACGCCACCACCCCACAGGCCGTAGAGATTGCCCTCCGCATCGCCGATCACCCCGCCCAGGGGAGCCGCAGCTTGGCCCGCGCTCGGCAATACGAAGACCTGGCCGTAGCCCCACCCGCCGCTGCCGTTTGACGTTAGTTCGAAAACTGTGCCGCCGTCGGGGCAACCGCCCTCGTAGGTCGCGCCGTACATATTTCCCTGAGCGTTGAGATATAGTTGCCCGGTGGGTCCGCTTCCATCACATCCCATTCCGTTAAGGGACCCTTGGAAGGCATGAATAATGGTCTCGGTCCATGGGCCCGACTTCGTGGGACTCAGCTCGAAGACGATGCCGCAGCCTACACCTTGGCAGTACTCGCCATTTCCGCCGCTGCCAGTCGTGCCGTAAATGTTGCCGTCGGCGTCCAGGGTCAAGGGTTGTGACGGGTTAACTCCATCGCTTCCTCCGGTAAAGTTATGGAGAATCGTCTCCTTCCAAGCGCCCTTGGCGGTTGGGGTGAGCTTATAGACGGTTCCCAAGTCTTCGGTGCCGCCCACGAATGTGACGCCGTAAAGGTTGCCGCTCCCATCCATGATGACTGCCGAGTAGGGAAAGGCCCCGTCGCTTTTGGAAGGTTTTTCGGAGTCATAGCCCTTGAAGCTGTGCAACACGGTTATCTTCCAAGGGTCTTTGCCTTTGGGGTTCGGCGTCAGTTTGAAGACGACACCGTTGGGGCTGTATTTCCCACCACCCTCGGCCGCGCCGTAGAGGTTGCCCTCGGAGTCCATGATGAGCGCACCGTAGAGATACGGGTCCTCACCATCTTTGGCGGGGGCGCTGTAGAAGTTGAACAAAAGGTTCTCGTCTTGCGCCCAGGTAAGCTGAGCCACACCGAGTGCCATGGTCGCGGCAACGAGAAACGTGGCCAATTTGTACGGCAACTTTCTCACGGCCAACTTTCTTACGGCCGATCGGATTCGAAGAAGCGTTCCAGTTAGAGTCGTTGCAGAGAATGGGCCCCGAATAGCATGCGCCGTCATAGCGACCTCCTGATTTTTGGAATCGGGCAGGGGAGGGGGAGCGGATCCCTATTCGGCCAGAAATTATACTACGGGAGCAACCGCTTCCAATAGCTACTTTACAAACTCTGGAAACGGTGGCGAATCGCGGGACGTAACGAAATCACTCCGACTTTGCCGGCAGCGTGTACTCGAAATCATAGGAGTGCTTGCCCTTGGTGATGATGATCGTCATTGTTCGCGCGCGGGATCAGAACGCGGCATTCGCCGCCGCGAAGTTGGAGGGACGGACTTCGCGTTCAGAGCAACCAAGCGATTCGCGGTCAGTCTTTCTCGCCGCTCGTTTTTTCGGCAATGGCCATTGCATCATGCACCATCTTCTCAATGCGCTTCGCCTGGGCTTCTGGATTCCGGTAATAGAAGATGCCAAATAAATGTCCGCGACGTCGCGAGGCCGACATCGCCTCCCAACCCTCGCGAGCTCGCGGATGCCGAGCAAAGGCGACTTCCAGCACAGGCGGCAATTCCCTCTCCGCCTCCATGACGCTGAGTAAACGTTCGGCAATCTGCTCGGTGCGGCGCTTACGCGCTTCGCCGCTTTTTGGTTCGGTAATCCAGTTGGCAATGTCGTTGCGTGTGGAGTGATTCAACTTGTCATACCAGCGGCGAAGCGCACGATCCTGATGGAGAATTCGTTGCAGCTCATCGGGGATATTCACGATTCGTGCTTCGTTTTTGTTCAGTTCAATGTCGAGTTCAATCTGGAAGCGCGCAATGCTGCCTGCGACTGCGCGCGCTCCCTTTTGCATGCGCTTATTGACCAGCAGAATGTGTCCACCAGCTCCGGTGGGAAACAGCGAAGTGCGGAACGCGAATCCATTCATCTCGCCCTTCACTGTGATCTGGCCTCGGATCTGGCCACGCAACCCCCACACTTTGGCGGCATCAAAGGGTAGGCGAATGATGACCCAATTCAGACGCGAGGGCATCCGCTCCAGCATGGCTTCGAAACGCTTCGCGGGCTTGGCTTTGGAGGCTTTCGGCATGGGCGAAAACCGGCATGCGCATTCTAATATGAACCGACCGCATCCTGTTAAACTGTAGCCGAAGAAATCCGGAGAACCCTCGTGATCTGCCCGAAGTGCGGTGAGGACAACTCGGACAATTTCCGTTTCTGCGGAATGTGTGGCACCGTGCTCGAAGCCCGTGTCGAGGCTCGACGACCCGCGGGAGCGCCCGTTCCGAATCTACCCAACATTTCCGATGCGCCGGAACCGCCACGACCTGTGCCGCAAGCAGCGAGTGCAGTGAACTTACCTCAGCCGCGCCGGAATCAGCCCGACATGGATTCGCTGCGGCAGGAAGCATTTTCAGGCCTGGACTCATTTTTCGAGCCCGAGCAACCAAAAACCAGCGGACGGCGAATCCTGCTGCTGGTGGCGCTGCTGGCCGCGCTCGGCGGTTCCACTTGGTGGATCTATACAAACTATCTCAGCACCGAGAACGGCCGAAAGCCGGAAGCTGCGACCGCAAGCGTTGAGACTCCAGACACGAAACCACCCGAGAAGCAAGCAACGGCGGAGCCCCAGCCTGCCGCTCCAGCGCCCGATGCAGGATCGTCGCCGGCAGCGGTTCCGCCAGCTCCAGTTCAGGCGAGCCCGCCTGAAAATGCTAGCACCCCCGAACCCGGAAAAAAGACGGCAGAAGCAATGGCAAAACCGGAAGCAAAACCGCTAACTCCTAAAATTGCGCTGGGAGACAGGAGCGCGGCGAAACGCGCGTCCGGCGCGCCGCCAGTCAAACCTTCAAAGTTGCCCGAGCCCGGTGCGGCGGACAGCGGAGACGCGGACTTCCGCAAAGGCGAAGCTTATCTTTACGGACGAGGCGCCCACGAGAACTGCGACGAGGCAGTGAAATATTTGAAGGCGGCTTCGGCGAAATCGAATGCCAAGGCACGGAGCGCCTTCGGAACCATGTATGCCACCGGCCACTGTGTGGCGCGCGATCTGCCAACATCGTATTTATGGTTTGCCATGGCTCTGCGGGTGGATCCGAATAACCAGATTCTGGAAAAAGACTTGAGCGCGATCTGGAATCAGATGACGCCGCCGGAACGACAGATGGCGACGAGAATGAAGCAGTGAACAGAAGATTGGGTGATCGGGTCATCGGGTGATCGGGCCATCGAGAATCCAAGGCTTTTGATCTTCGATCACCAGATGACCCGATTTTCTTATTCGTCGACTGGCACCAGATTCAGCGCTTTCTTCATCGACCCGCGCTCGGTCATGATTTTCTGCTGCAACAAAGTGATCGCATAAATCAACTGCTCGGGGCGCGGG
>Ga0187851_10004860_pt1 | contig 10880 bp, 8 predicted proteins | sample June2016WEW_6_10_FD_132997 | JGI IMG/M metagenome (GOLD analysis project Ga0187851, IMG submission 132997) | Peatland microbial communities from SPRUCE experiment site at the Marcell Experimental Forest, Minnesota, USA - June2016WEW_6_10 | ecosystem: Environmental > Terrestrial > Soil > Wetlands... | reverse complement strand
TGCCCGCGATCATAGGCCGTCAACAACTTGCATCGAAGATCATTTGAATAGGCCTTTGCCATTTCGATTTGCCGCGAAGGCCAGAGCAATTACAGTGTACACCTGACGGAGAGATGCTCTAAGGCCTCCGGCTGGCTCCACGAAGATTGAAACCGCGCCGCAAGCGCCGATCGAGCCGCAACGCTTTACCGGCGCTTGCTCTTTCTGCGGCTGTGCTTCCTGGCCCGGGCCGACCTGGGCGCGGTGTCCTTTCGCCTGGCTTTCTTCGCCTTGGGCGGGGCCTTGGCGGTTTTCTTGCCAGTCAGCAGCAAACCCTCTTCCACAATCGAGAACTGCAAGCGGCGTTCCTGGGCCAGGATGCGGTCCAAGATTACCCGAACTCGGTCGCCCGCCCGGAAGCGGCGTCCCCGCCGCTCGCCAATGATCTCATGCGTGTTCTCGCGCCAGGCATAGCGATCGTCGCGCAGACTGTCGATAGGCACCAGCCCCTCAACAAAGAGGTCGGTCAGCTCCACAAAGAGGTCGAATTTGGCTGGGTTCAGCACCAGGGCGGCAAACTCCTCGCCTACCCGGTCCTGCATGAATCGAACCTTCTTCCATTCGACCAGTTCGCGCTCGGCCTCCGCGGCGCGGCGCTCGGTCAGGCTGGCCTCCTCGGCGATCTGAGCCAGCTCGGCCTCGGGAATCGGCGGCTCGCCGGGGAAGGCCGCTCCGGAAGCCACACCAATGTCCGTGCCCGATCCTTTCGCCTTTTTCCTGGCGAAAGGGTGGGAATCCAAACTGCCCGGCGCCAGCCCCTCGTTCGGATGATGCCACGGTGAACTCTGGCGTCCGCGCGCTATCTCGGCTTGACCGCTCACCCCGGCCCGGAGCAGCGACTTCACGATGCGATGGACGATCAGGTCGGGATAGCGGCGGATTGGGGACGTGAAATGCGTGTAGGTGGGCGCGGCCAGGGCAAAATGGCCCTCGTTGATCTCGGAGTAGCGCGCCTGCTTGAGCGAGCGCAGCATCAGGTAACTCAGAATCCGCTCCTCCGGCTTGCCCTCGATGCGCGCCGCCAGCTTCTGGTACATGCGCGGCGTGACGGGAATGTCTTCGGGCGCCTCGTGCATGCGGGGATTGCGGCCGCGCCCGTGCGAGTCGCGCCGTTCGGCGCGGGTCTGGAAGCGCTTGACGGGCAAAGCGCCGAGACCCAGCGAGTAGCCGAAGGCGGCGGCCAGCTCCTCGAATTGAACGACGCGGCGCGGGTCGGGCTTCTCGTGAATCCGGTAGAGCGAGGGCACGCCCAGGTCCTCCAACCAGGTGGCCACACATTCATTGGCGGCCAGCATGAACTCCTCGATCAGGCGGTTCGCCCAGGTACGCTCGGATTTGGTTACCCCGCGCATCTGGCCCTGCTCGTCGAATTCGATCACCGGCTCGGGCAGGTCGAAGTCGATGCTCCCCCGCTCCTCGCGCCGCTTGTTCATCAGCCCGGCCAGCAGCCGCATCCGCTCGAACTCCGGAACCAGAGCCGCGTGCCGCGCGCGGGCCTCGGCATCTCCTTCGAGAATGGTATGGACCTCGGTATAGGTCATGCGCGCCGCGGAGCGGATGACCCCCTCGACGATCTCATAGCTCTCGATGCGGCCATCGGAATCGAGTTGCATGATGCAGCTCAGGACGAGCCGGTCCTCGCCGGGGCGCAGGCTGCAAATTCCGGTGGAAAGCTCCTGCGGCAGCATGGGGATGGCGCGATCGGGGAAGTAGACGCTGGTTCCGCGCAGCCGCGCCTCCAGGTCCAGGTCCGTACTCGCGAGCACGTACTCGGCCACGTCGGCTATATGCACCTGCAGTTCAAACCCGCTGCCGGCGCGCTCCCTCACCAGCACAGCATCGTCAAAGTCCCGAGCCGTCTCGCCGTCGATAGTAACGATGGGCAGCCCGCGAAAATCTCGACGGAGTAAAACCTCGGTGAGGTCCAGATGGGCAACCAGCCGCGCCTCGGCCAGCACATTCTCCGGGAAGACGCGCGGCAACTGGTGCTTGCGGATCATCATCTCCACGTCCACGCCGAAGTCGTCGGGCAAGCCCAGCACTTCGATCACGCGGCCTATGGGGGGCCGGGTCGGGGTGGGCCAACTGGTGATCTCCACATCGACGATCAGGCCCTCCAGATCGTCATATTGTGCGGCGGCCGCGGCTTCCGCGCCCAGCATCCGGTGCGGCGTGGCGGACTCGCCGGCCGAGGGCAACTCCTGCCCGGGGGGAATGAGGATGGGCTGCGCCATGCGCTCGTCGAATGGAACAACGGTATGACCCTGCGCGCGGTCCGAGCGAACGTAGTGAAAGGTGCCCACCACGGTGGGGTTGCGCCGCTCCAGCACGCGGACAATGCGGCCCTGGCGGCGTCCATCGGCCTTGGGCGGCTCCACTTCAACCAGCACCTGGTCGCCCTGCATGGCGCCGTTGATCTCATTCGGAGGGATAAAAACATCTTCCTCGCCCGAAGCCTGCCGCGCATCCGCCGCGCCGGACCTTCGGTTGGGGCACACGAATCCGTAACCGTCGCGGTGCAGGTCCAACCGCCCGGCGGCCAGGTTTTCGCGCGTGCCGAAGGCAGGCCGGGGAATGCTCCAGTGCTCGCGATCCAGCTTGACCAGCTCGCCGCGCGCGGTCAGGCGGGCCAGTTGCTCCAGCAGCAGACGCCGCTCGCGCCCGCCGCCCAGGCTCAACTCGCGCACCAGTTGCTTATATCCGGCTTTTTGGCCGGCGGAGCGGGCAATCCGCGCCACCAGTTCCCGATCGGTCATAGATCAAGAGTAGGGCAATTGCTTCCCGTGCGCTCCCGATAGTCGGTCATTCGGAAGGTTTTGCCCGTCGGATGCTCTTTCGTTTTTTAACCGTTCTCGCAGGCGCGTATACGGTAATCGCGATTCGCGTTTTGACATCGCCAGCGGCTCGAATCGCCTCGGGGCCAACTGCGGACCAGTAGTGGCTCCCCCGTTTCGGCGCTTCAATGCCGATATCGAAGCTTCGCGATTTGGCCTGGTCCCAAAGTTCCCGCGCGGAGGGAGGGAGTTTTTGAATCAGCCTGCAGAACCGAATGATTCCGATTTCCGGTGTTTTAGGTTGCTGGGCCAGATCAACGTAGGCCTTGAATAGTCGGAATTCCATTCCCAGGTAATGGACGTGAACTTTCGAACCCATCGCGGCCACTAGTGGTTGCAAATCCGATTTCGAGAATACCTCGAGATCCACATTGAGAAAGCTGCTCTGGTCCAATTTGCTCACGCCCAAAAACGGTATTACTGCAACTGCAGGTTGTTTCACCCTCTTCATTTCAACCCCCGAAGTGACAAGTTCGGTACCATGGCAGAATTACACTCAATGTTGTCACAATTGGCTACTAATCGGTCTTATTTGCCGTCCTCTCGCTAAACTGCCGTGCAACGGCTTAGAATAGCGGCAACGCATTCTTTTGGCGGACCGCGAGGGAATCGCATCCTGCGCGGAACCGCCGACTGGGCCGCCGATGACACTTTGGCCGGCGGTCCGCACCCTCAGTTTTTTTGGGCCCGCGGCAGTGGCCCCTGCCTTGGCAGCCCCGTCCCAGCAGGACAGAAAAGGAATCGTCGTGAGCGCAATGTGGAAACCCAACCAGCCCGGTCCTACGAATCTTCCCCCCACCCCTGAACCCCCCGTCCGGCCCGCACCGCCTCCTCCTCCGGTCGTCGAGCCCGTCGTGAACCGCGCCCCGGTTGCCAGCGCCGAACAGGCCACCATCGGCAAGAGCCTCTTCATCAAGGGTGAGATCACCGGCTCCGAGTCGCTGTTTGTCGACGGCAAAGTCGAGGGCAGCATCAACCTTGCCGGCAACCGCGTCACCATTGGCCGCAACGGCCAGGTGGCGGCCAGCATCACCGCCCGCGAGATCGTCGTCCTGGGCAAGGTGCGCGGCAACGTCTCCGCCACCGACCGCGTGGACATCCGCGCCGAAGGCTCGCTGAGCGGCGACGTCTCCGCAGCCCGCATCAGCATCGAGGATGGCGCTTTCTTCAAGGGCGGCATCGATATCCGCAAGCCCGAGGGCAAGGCGGGGCCTGCGGCCGCTGCTCCGGCCCCGGCAATCCCTGAGACACCCAAGCCGCCTCAGCCGTAGTTGAATCTCAGGTTTCCCACCAGACGCAAGCGCCCCGGCAGCCGCGGGGGCGCTTGTGTCTTTTTGGGGAACTGGGAATGCCCGGCCGCTGGGGATCGCGACGGTGCGCCGGCGGACGGAAAGGAGGCAAATGAGCCGGAAATGAACTCGAAATGAAATGCAAGACTGCCGTTGTAGGTTTAACAAAATGAAACATATAGCTAGAAATGAACTGGAAACGATCTCGAATTCGCTTATCCCAGCCCCAGCCGCTTCATCGTCACCCTGGGCAGCGCCGATCCGGTCTTCTCCAGCACCCATCCCGCCACCACCACCCAAACCAAAGTTCCGGCCAGCAGTTCGCCCAGATCGGTCCAGCGGATTTGCGCGGGCAGGTGCGACTGGCCCAGATAGCCCAGCAGGCCTCTCAGACCCCAGGCCACTGCCCAGACCCCCGCTCCGCTCGCCAGCGCGGCCAGCAGGCAGCGGCCCAGTTCGGCGTAGTCCAGGCCGGCCAGCGAGACCATGCGCCGCTGGTGCAGCAGGATGGCGATGGTCGCGGTTTGCAGAGCGATTCCCAGGTCGGAGGCGATGGCCAGCCCCATCGCTCCCTGCCAGCGATAGAACAACCCATAGATCGGTATAGAGGCCAGAGTGACAGAAGTTGCGGCGACCATTGGAATCAAAGTGTTACCGGCGGCGTAAAACGCACGGGAGTAGATAGCCTGCGCCGCCCACAAGAACAGCGAGAGGGAGAAGATGATAAAGTAGGCGGCGCACTCGCGGCAGTCAGCTGCCGAGAAGCGCCCTCCAAGGTAAATCAACTCAACCAGCGGCGCGGCCAGGGCAGCCATGGCCGAAGCCGCCAGCAGTCCCAGAGCGGCTACGCGGGCAACGGAGTCGGCGACTCCAGTCGCGAATTCGTAGTGGCGCTGGCTGGACCAGAGATTGGCGAAGAAAGGCATCGAGGCCATTCCCGCCGCGCCCGCCAGAATGGCAATGGGGGCGGCAAAAAGCTGCTTGGCTACGTTCATCAGCGTGATTGCGCCGTCGGATGAGGAGGCAAAATAGGAGATGATCCATGGATCGACCGAAACCAGCGAAGCGCCAACGATCAACGGCAGCGAAAGGCGCACCCACTCTCGCAAACCCTCGTCGCGCCAATCGAAGATGGGCCTGAAGCGGAGGCCAGCCCGGTAGACGAAGACGGCATTCAAGAGAAAATTGCCCAGAAAGGCCCCGGCTACCGTGCCCACGGCCAGCGAAGAGATGCCCATGTGCTTGACGAGCAGAAGGCCGCCGGCGATGGTGCCCAGGTTGTAGATGAGCGGGGCAATTCCTGGCACCGTGAACTGCTTGCGCACGAACAGCACCGCGCCAAAGACTCCGCTGGCAAAGAAGCACAACTGAGCGGGCAGCAGGATGCGTGTCAGGCGGACGCAAAGCTGGGCTTTGTTCGCATCGAATCCATGAAACATATGGCGGACATACAATGGCGCGAAGAACTCGGCAGCCACGATGGCGCTCCCCAGCACCAGAGCCATGGTGGTAAGAATGACCGAAAGCGACCGCTCTCCCTCCGCCTCGCGCCCATTATCGCGGTAGCGGGTAAGGATGGTGACCAGAGTGGCCGAAAGCGCGCCGCCAACCAGAAAGTACGAGACCATGTCTGGAAGCTGGAATGCGGCATAGAAGGCATCGGTGTCATGGCCGAAGAGCCACGCGATGTATTTTGTCCGAACCAGCCCCATGATCCGCGAGAGAAAACCAAGGGCCATCAACAGGACGGTGGCGGAGAAAGCCGAATGCGCGTGCGACGGGCGCAGCATCCCCAGGCCCCGCGCCCACCGCGAACGCGCGCGCCCCAATTCCGGGTCCAGGAGGGGTTCAGTTGGGAGCGATCCTGCCACTGGACTCGATTCTACCGGGCTGGCGAGCGGACGAGGGGCCGCTTGGCGAAGTATCCTGTCCGCATGAGGCATTGCATGCAGCGGACCTTTGGATTGGGATTGGCGCTTTGGCTGACGGCAGGCGCGGGCGCGGCGGCCCAGGCCATTCATGGCCGTGAAAGCATCACCCTGCCTCCTCCGCCCGCCGCGGAGGCCATTCCCGTCGCCGACGACTACTTCGGGACGAAGATTCTCGACAGCTATCGATGGCTCGAAGACGGCAAGAGCGCTGAGACGCGGGCCTTTATCGATGCGCAGAATGCCTACACGGCTCGCTATCTGAAGCAGGCGCGCATACGGCCCCAGGCAGCGGATGATCTGGAAGAGCTGGAGAACGTCTCGGCCGCGAAAACACCCTTGCAGCGCGCAAACAGCTACTTCTTCCTCAAGCGGTTAGCCGGCGAGCAGCAGTTCTCCATTTACGTGCGCCATGGCGGGACGGGTAAGGACGAGCGGCTGATCGACCCTGCGCAGTTGAGCCGCGACCCGAACACGTCAGTCTCTCTCGAAGATGTCTCCCGCGATGGGAAGCTGATCGCCTATTCCGTGCAACAGGGCGGAGCGGATGAGACCTCTATCCATATCTTCAACGTGAAGACCGGGAAGACGCTCGAGGATGAACTGCCAACCGCGCGCTATTTTGACGTCAACTTCTCGCCGGATGGGGCCGCCATTTACTACTCGCGCAATAACCAGCAGGGAACACTGCTTTACCTGCACACGCTGGGGACGCGCAACTCTGGCGACAAACTGCTCTTCGGCCGCGAGTTTCGCGGGGAGCGGCTCGGCGGCGACGACCTCTTTTCCGGCGTGGTGACCGATGACGGCCGCTTTCTTGTCGTCACCATCTGGCGCGGCGTGCCTGCCCGGCGCGTGGATATCGTCTTCCGCGACCTGACCAAGCCGGGTTCGTTCTTCGAGGTGCTGGTATGGGGATTGGATTCGCGCTTTGAAGCCATCCGCGCCCAGGGGGCGTGGTATGTGAAGACCGACTACCAGGCGCCCAACGGACGCATTCTCAGGGCCGATCCGGGCATTATGCCCGACGTGTGGAAGGTCATCGTGCCCGAGGGGAAGGATGCGATTGACGACTGGTCGATTGTGGGCGGAAAGGTCTACGTCAACCGGTTGAAGGACGCAAAGACGGAGATGGCGGTTTACACGCTGGACGGAAAGCCGGCTGGAAAGATCGATCTCGACGGAATCGGGTCGTCTTCGGCCGTCGTCGGCCGGACGACGGATCGCTATGGCTTTTTCAGCTATGAATCGTTCCTCATGCCGCCCACCATCTACCGGTTGGATACCGCAACCGGCAAGCGCGATGTCTTTTTCCAGCCCTAGGTTCCCTTCGACTCGAGCCAATATGAGCTGAAGCAGGTGTTCTACAAGTCGAAGGACGGGACGAACATTCCCATGTTCATCGCCGGGAAGAAGGGCCTGAAACAGGACGGAACCGAGAGGCTCTTGATGACCGGCTACGGCGGCTTCAACTCCAGCATGACCCCGGAGTGGAGGCCGGTCTACGCGTGGTGGCTGGAGCAGGGCGGCTGGTTCGCGTTGCCCAACCTCCGCGGCGGCGGCGAGTATGGCGAGAGCTGGCACGAACAGGGCATGTTTGAAAAGAAGCAGACCGTCTTCGACGACTTCTTTGCGGCGGCCGAGTATCTTATCGCCAATAAATACACCTCGCCGCAACGCTTAGCCATTTTCGGCCGTTCCAATGGCGGTCTGCTGATGGGCGCGGCCATCACCCAGCGGCCGGATCTCTTTTCGGCCGTCTGGTGCGGCTATCCACTGCTGGACATGCTGCGCTTCCAGAGGTTCCTGGTCGGTTCATACTGGACCACGGAGTACGGCTCGGCGGAGAACGAAAAGCAGTTTCCCTACCTTCTGAAATACTCGCCCTACCAGAACGTGAAGCCCGCCACGAGCTATCCGGCGGTCATGTTCTTTACCGGCGACAGCGATACGCGCGTGGACCCCCTCCACGCGCGCAAGATGACGGCGCTGTTGCAGTCGGCCTCCTCCAGCGGGCGGCCCATCCTGCTGCACTATACCGTGGCGGGTGGGCACAGCGGCGGGCTGGGCATCGACCGCCAGATCCAGGACGATGCCGACCAGCTTGCCTTCCTGTGGACTGAAACCGCACAGCCCGCCATTAGCAGGTAACTCGCCGGCTCACGCTGGGCAGGTACTCAAGAACACCGCTCCGCCGTAACCTCATGCCGTTGGTATTCCCTTCCGATAAGGGAAATACGAGACCAGATCGGCCTTTTCGCACAGGCGGCCTCACTGGCCGTCTCTGTGTTGATCGGGTTTGGAAATACCGGAATGGCCGCTTTCGGCGCTTTCCACGGCCGCAAGTAACGCTGGGCGCTAAGCCGGAGTGAAGATGCAACAAGCAGACTTGGAGACCGGCGGACTGGTTCATCAGCAGGAAGTTGCAAGGCTGGCTGCGCTTATGGCGACGGGGATTCTCGACACCCCGCCGGAGTCCGGCTACGACGCGATTACCCGGCTGGCCGCCGAGTACTTCCAGGCCGACTCGGCGGTTCTCGGTTTTGCCGACGAGAGTCGCATCTGGATGAAGTCGTCCTGGGGCCAGCAAGTTCGCGAGTTGCCGCGCAAGAACTCCATCTTCGACCTGGTGCTGGCGGAAGACGGCCCGGTGGTGGTCTCCGGCTTCTCCCAAAGCCCGCAAGTCGATGGGCCCCTGCTCATTCTCAAGTTGCTCGAGGCAACCTTTTTCGCCTCCGTTCCGGTGCGCTCATTCCACGGCAAGATCCTGGGGGCGCTGACCATCTTTTGCCGCGAGCCTCGTCACGGCCTGGCGCCGGACGAGCTGCGCATGCTGGAGAGCCTTGCCGATATGGCCGCCAGCCATTTGGAACTGCGCAGGCTGCGCAAGTCGCTCGCCGGGAATAGGCCGCGGAGGTCGCGCGCCGCCAAGGTCTGCGCCGCTTGGCCGCGCCCGGCGGACCTGAGTCACGCTCTGAACGAGCGCCAGTTTGTGCTCTACTACCAGCCCGAGGTCGAGCTCTCCACCCGCAAGATCGTTGGCCTGGAGGCGCTGATCCGCTGGGCTCACCCCGAGCGCGGGCTTATCCCTCCCATGGACTTCATTCCGCTGGCCGAGGAAAGCGGCTTGATCCTGCCCATCGGCGACTGGGGACTCGCCGAAGCCTGCCGACAGATTCAGAAGTGGTGCCTCGAGGATCCCCTTCACATTTCGCTGCGAATCGGCGTCAACCTCTCCGCCCGCCAGTTCTCCCGTCAGGGGCTGGCCGACCACGTCGAGGCCTTGTTGCTTGAATCCGGCGTCTCAAGCCGCCAGCTCGGTCTGGAAATGACCGAGTCCAGCCTGATTCCCAACACCGGCATGGCCATGGAGGTGCTGGGTGCGCTGCGCAGACTCGGCGTCTCCCTGCTCATGGACGACTTCGGCACCGGCTACAGCTCGCTCAACTACCTCCACTCCTTTCCCTTCGACGTACTCAAGATCGACCGCACGTTTGTCAGCCGCATGACCGAGGGAGACCAGCCGATGCAGATTGTGCGCACCATCATCGAACTGGCGCGGGTGTTGGGGATGGACGTGGTAGCCGAGGGCATCGAAACCTGCGAACAGTATCGTCTGCTGCGGCAATTGGGCTGCCGCTTCGGCCAGGGCTTCCTCTTTGCGCGCCCCTTGAGCGCCGAGGCTGTCACCCAGCTATTGCGGCTCCCTGGGCGCGTGCTCCCCGAGCCGGTGGCCTGCGCAAGCTGATGGGATCGGATCGAGAGCCGGCAGTTTCATTCTGGAACTCGCGAAACGCCTTTCCTTTTCTGGAATCCGTTCCGCCCGTTGCCTGGAAAACCACTCACGATAGCCGTCCGGCTTCGCGATATGCTTCAAGCCATGCAGCAGCCAGCCGCAGCCACGCCCGCCCCACCGTCTCACAGTTTCGCGGAGTTGCTGGCTGCTCTTGCCCGGCCTTCCCAGCAGAGCACCCCGGCCTGGAACGACGATGGTCTCGCCGACGACTACGCAACCCTCAGCTATGAGCGCGCCTTGCGCGCCCACGCGCGCCACCGCTCCGCAGATCCCTACGAACCGGCAAGCGATTCCTCGCTGACCGTGTCCGCCGATCCAGGGCTATTCCGAAACCGCGAAGTGGTTCCAGCCGCCGCACTTCCGGCCGGGCTGGCGGCAACTCCGAATGCGGCCTCTTCGGCGCGGGAAGACGTTCAGCCGCGGACCGCTCTTGGCGTGCCGGCGGCGCTCGATCGGAATCTGAAGTCCGCCAGCATCACCATCCGGATGAACAGGGCGGAATGCGCCCAGCTGCACAAGCGCGCCGCCGAAGCCGGCCTGACCGTCTCAGCCTACCTGCGCTCCTGCACCTTTGAGGCTGAGTCCCTGCGGGCGCTGGTCAAAGACACGCTGGCTCAGTTGCGTTCGGAACCGCTCAACGCGAACCGGGCCAAAGAAGATCAGGCGGCGGCGAATCAGGTCGATTCCAAGCCCATCCGCCGATCCTGGCGTCAATGGTTGAGACAACTCTGGCCGTGGGCGCGCGACAGCCGCTGCATGGCCCGCGCCTGAACTGGGTTCCCGTCAGCCGTCCACCGGCTTTGCCGACCCACGGTGGGATGAAACTTTGGGTGCCCCACCCTCGCGGCGTGTCGCCGCGGCAACTTTTTGCTGCTAGTATTGTGTCCCATAACTAGCTTTCATAAGTAACGAGTTTGCGGTAGGGTAGAAGTATGTCGATGGGACGGCCCTTACCGATTCTGAAGTTGAGTGCGGAGGAGCGGAGCCAGTTGAG
>Ga0187851_10004858_pt1 | contig 10883 bp, 8 predicted proteins | sample June2016WEW_6_10_FD_132997 | JGI IMG/M metagenome (GOLD analysis project Ga0187851, IMG submission 132997) | Peatland microbial communities from SPRUCE experiment site at the Marcell Experimental Forest, Minnesota, USA - June2016WEW_6_10 | ecosystem: Environmental > Terrestrial > Soil > Wetlands... | reverse complement strand
CTGCGGATCGCGATGATGGGCTTCTTCCAGCGCCGCCCAATCGCGCCAAACCATCACGATTTTGTAATCCCACGCAGGCGTCTCCGCGTGGAAGCGCCGCTCATAGAGCTTTTCGCTCTTGAGGATTCCCTCTTTGATAAGTTGTTCGAGAATCGGGTTGTGATTCTTCTTGTAGAGCGCCAGCCATTCCGCGCCGGCGCCCGGCGCCAGCTTGTAGTAATACTCGATCACCAGCGATGTACCGGCTTGCTCGCTCCCTGTAGGTTGCATCGGATCTCCTTTTTTGATGGTCTTGCCATAAGACTTTTGATCGCGGCCAACTCAAACGGGTCAGCGGCTGTATTGTATTCGTATTTTCCCCGACTCATGGGAAAGAATGAGGGGAACGGCTTGCCATCCGTGATTTGACGAGCAAATCCATCGCTGTGTCCTTCTGGCTTGCGTCTCACCGCGCTATTCATGAATGTCTCGCCGTTGCGGCGTCACGCTGTCCAGCGCCCCGAGCGCAACGCGGCAATCCATTCTCGACAGAGTTTTGCCTCCTGGCGCAATTCTGCCGCGAGAGGCTCTTCTGATTTCTCTGCCTTCTGCTCGCACTCAGCAGCCTTCTTCTCATACTCCGCGATAGTCGCATCTGGCGGAACGAAGTGGCTGCGCACCGGCCTCAGTTCTCTGACTCCGAACGGTGGTGGATCTTGGTCCGCCTTGGGCTTGTCTTTCACAGGGTGTTGTCCGCCCAACAGTATGACGCGATGATCCGCATGACCCGATGGCTCGATGAGCCGATGACTCAATTCACCGGTGTAATTCCACCACGTCCTTATCCTCGAGCACATGATCGCGGTTCACCATCTTGCCCTCGAATCGTCCCTCGCTCCACAGCCGGGCATACTTGAGCTGGGCCAGAAAATCCTGGTGGACGTGGGCAGCGAGGTCGACCAGGTGCGAGCCTCGCTTGAGGATATACGGGGCAATGCGCTCCAATTTCTTTCCCGGCGCTTTGGTGTAGACGCGAATGACTTCCAACAACTCGAATACCGCCTGACGAAAGGGCTCCAGGGCCTCGCCGGTCTCCGCGGATACTCGGGTCAAGGCGAACCGCGCCCCGTACAGGTTACGCAGAATCTCAAAATCCTCCGGGGCGCCGCTCGCGTCAATCTTGTTGGCCACCAGCAGCGTGCGCTTGCGAAGCCAACCGGGCGTGTTCAGTAATTCGGCCTGGTCAAGTTGCACCTTGGCGTTCGCGACCTGGCCGAGCGTGGTCTCAAGATCCTCCAGCAAGTCGGGGTCGCTCAGGTCAACCACCAGCAAGGCGGCGTCGGCGTTACGGATGATCTGGTAGAGCCACGACTCGGGGAAATCCGGATGCACCGGAGGTAAATCCACAAGTTGGATTTGCACGTCTTCAAACGGCATCATTCCCGGCAGCGGCACGCGCGTGGTGAAAGGAAAGTCGGCCACTTCCGGCATCGCATGGGTAAGCCGCCGCACCAGCAGCGACTTGCCGCTGTTGGGCGGCCCCACCAGCGCCACTTGCCCGGCCCCTTCCTTCTCGACGCGATGAATGATGCCGATGCGGCTGGCCGGCCGGCGGTCCTGCTCCGCGCGCAGCTTGGAGAGCCGCCGCTTCAGGTCCGCTTGCATCTTCTCCGTACCCTTGTGCCGCGGAATCGTGGCCATCATTTCTTCTATGGCCGCGATTTTCTCCGCCGTCGTTTTAGCGCTCTTGAAGCGTCTCTCCGCTTCTAAATAGTCGGGTGTGAGGTTCGCAGGCATGGCGATCCGCCGCGCGGGCGGCCCCTTCTGTGCGCCGAACTGCGGCTTTGAATCCAGCGGGCAACGTGATCGCCGCTATCGCGCCGGGCATTTACTTATGCCAACATTCCGGCTCGGCGTGAAGATCGCTCACCGGTGCTTCTTGTCCCAAAAGCCCCATTCTTGACATGACATTTTGTCAGACGGCGGCTTGTTTTCATGTATATAGTCGGGCCATCCTTCATTTTTAACATCTTTTTGGATCGCTGCCTCTCCCCTGACCTTCTGCACGCTAACTCCCCTATTTTCAATGGATTGACTTTTCGTGTCCCCTCAGCCAATTCCCGATTTTCCACTAACCCCATTTTTTTCATAGACATAATCGTTTTACGCCGGCTTCCGTCAATTACCGCTGCCCCGGGGGACGGTTATCATGAAGACACCACACTTGGCGTATGCTGGAATCCTCCCTCTTTGCCTGATCTGCGATCTTTCGTTTTGGGGAGCCATCAGCGCGCCGAGGGTGCCGGGTGATCGAGCGCTACCGCCATCCGGCAGGAACTTGCCGGTGCCGGCCTCAGTCATCATTATAGCACCGCCATTTCGCCTGTCAACAACAAACCGAGGCTACATCGTAAAATTCATGGCGCAGGATAAAATGCCGGAATCTACCCCTTCCGGGAGGAGAAAAGCCTGTCGAAGGGTGTCTACCCCGGATTTCGCGCCACAGTTTTGGAAGGGCGGGGCTTTACAGGCTGCGGAAAAACCCTACAATGATGTCATCCTGAGTGGGGATGGGCCTTTTCGGCCCACCCATAGTTATGAACATCGCGACGCCAGCCGTTACTGAAAATAAATGGGTTAGCGCGCGTTGCTCGACGGAGCCCGTTCGCTGTCATTCTGAGCATCGACAGCCTTTCGGCTGCCCATGCTAGCCAGAAACTCGGGCCGAGGAAGGGTAGCGCGGACCTGTTTTTTGGGTCCGCGGCTTTTCCTTGCCCATCGGGGACGAGCCGCGGACCTATAAAAACAGGTCCGCGCTACGCCTGCTGAATTCCAAGGACTTACGCGTCGAGTTTCTGCAGAGCATAGCGAAGAATCTCGCTCTGCCGCTCAGGGTAAGCTACGCGAAGGATCTCGGTCTGAGCATTTTCAAGGCAATGCGAGATTCTTCGTCGCCGCTGCTCCTCAGAATGACAGGGCTTTCGAGTTTTTCCGCAGCCTGTAAAGCCCCGCCCCTCCGGGGTAGTGACTCATTTTGAATTTTCCGAACAAATAGTATGCATCGGCCCGGAGAGATGCGCAACGATCCCGGCAAGCGGAACCACGGCGTCACAGTCCCGACAGAGGAGCGCAACCCGCACAGTTTTTCCGTGTGGTCCTTGAGGACAATTTTCAAGGTCGTCCCTTCCAAACCAAACCAGTCCACACTCTCGGCACTGAAAAAATCCACTAATTTTGGCGTCCTCAGTTAGATGTTTGGGCGAAAACAATTCCAGCATATCTATAATTCCTCCTTCAGGCCGCGCGCTTCTTGTACGGTCCGCGCGGTTTGGATACCGGCTCTGGCAAGAGCACCGCGATTTCTTCAATGTTCCACACGTGATCGCTTACCCCTGCCTCCATTGCCGGTGTCACCCTCAGTGTACCGTGAACCTTGGCGAAGTTGTAGTGCATGAAGTATAGCGCCACCATGTACGCGTGATTTTCTACTTTCTTGCTGAATCCGTTCGTCAGGCGAGTGAACCTCCGCATTCCCATTCTCATACTAAGGTTCTGGCGCTCGACATAACTTGTCGAAACGTGGGATTGGTCTGGCGTTCCCATGATGACCTTGCGCCCCACTCCAACGCACTTTGCTGGGCTGTACCGGACCTCTTCTTGGCTGGATGCGTACAGTTTTGACAGCATCGCGTAGTCGATCTCGCTCCCGAAAGAACCTTCGACGGCATCGAGATAAACCCGCAATCCATCCGTGGTAAGTTGAATTCTGCTGGCGAGACGACCCGCAAGATCGTCAATGAACATGCGGGCGCTCCGAAGGTCACGGTTTCCCACCATGAAAGATGGAACCACCTTTGTTTGTGCATCAATGGCGACCCACGTCCACACGTCTCCGAAGCCGAATTGCCCTTTCATAGTGGCGGGGACGTTCTTTTGTTTGACATACACAAAAGACCAGCATTCATCGCACTGGATGCGCTTACAGTTGAGGTTGACCAGTGTGCGGTCCTGATAGTCGGCGCACGCATTCCCGATATCTGGAAGGAAATTCAGAACCGTATTGAATGCTACGTCACACATACGAGATGTGGCCCTGAGAGAATTCCCCTCGACAAGGGAACTAATTATCTGGCATTTCTTCTGCGTTGTTAGCTTGTTCATGTCGCATATTGTGCCTGTTCGCTCACGCATTGTCAACAACTATATCTTGCGTTGTTTCATATAAGTACATATTCAAAACAAACTAGTATTGAATCCGCGATGATCTTGACAAGTACATATAGCTTTGTCGTGTCTCGACTAAAAGGATTTACCGACAGGGATAGTTACAACTGCCGCTTGACAAACTAATTGGTTGGGCGTACCGTAAGAAGTGTAGAGAGTGAGACCGGATTTGGGTTTGTATCTTGGCGGACACACGTCCCAAACCCGGCCTGGAAAGGCGGTGGGGTTTATGTCATGAGAAGCGGCCTTTGACAGGCCGAAGGGCCAGTGAAAGCTGGCCCTTAACACCCACACGCCTTTTTATTTTATAGCACATTTTGAGGGGGTTTTCAATGGTTGATTCACTCGAAGCTGAAAGGATCGTTTTGGAAAATTGGAAGAAGGAGCGCGCCGATTTGGACGAAGCGATTGCCACTCTGGAGAGAAGGATCGCTGGTCGCGCTGCGACTACCGCCAATCCCCTAGCAGCTTCCGGTAGTAATGTTTTGCCGGATACCTTCTTTCGAATGACAGTACCTGACGCTATTAAACAGTTCCTAAAGATGGTAGGTAGACCAGCGCGGGCGACAACAGACATCGTTGATGCATTGAATAAAGGGGGGCTGAATGTTGCTTACCCGACCGTGTATACCTCTTTAGGAAGGCTGAAGGATAAAGGTGAAGTCGTGAAAGCGGGAGAAAATTGGGGTCTGGATTCCTGGTATCCTCCAGCCACCCAACGAATAAAGATAAACACGATCTTCGGAGGTGTCAGCGAACCGGAAGCAACTCTTGAGACTGAAGAACCTTCTGTAGAGCTTCTCACCGATGAAAATCTGCCAGTCGAAGAACAAAGTCAATCTCCGAAGCAAGAAAAGCAGCCAAGTCGAAAGGATCTCGTCGCCGAATTTCTAAAAACACACGGCCCTTCGACACGTGCCGAGATCATGGCTGCGACAGGTATCGGCGCAAGTACCTATGCTTTTTGCATGAAAGACGGTAAACGATTCGTCAAAGGTGAAGATGGGAAGTGGCGGAATGTGGAGTGAGGACACAATATGAATCTAGCGTCAGAGGTTGCAGCAGCGGTAGAAATGGGCAGGGAATCCGGTTGGGATGATCTGAGAATCCTAAAGTCAATTCTATCTGGGGAGTTCGGCGGAAACCATAGGCGGGAAATGGTAGTTTTCTGGGGAGATGCGATCGGCGTCGAACCTAAAGAGGCTTTGCGCAGAGCGCGTGCGGCTGGCTTGATTCCGACGACCCAGCCCCCCAAGTCCTTGCGCGAGGGAACGCTTCAGCGTAGAATTCTGGAAATCGCTCCTGAATGAATTTCATTGTATTCGGAGATGCACACAATTTCTTGGTTCTCTTGATCCTCTCCGATTTACTTAGAGTTTTCCATTCTGACGTGATTTCACGAACAAAATCCTCCATCGCCATAGCCGCTTCCCTCCAGATCGAGTCCATCACCTTGCATTAAGCTGAGTATATCATTAGATGGGCGCCCCAGCAAGCGGCTTGGGCGCCCATCTAGTCCTAGCCGCTTTCCGAGCACTCTCCCGCTTTTCTTCCGCAGACATCTTATCGGCCCGTGCCCTTCCTCCCTTAATTCCTCCGAGTCTCCCAAGAGCTACCGCTGATGGATTCTTTTTCCTGGGCGGTGACGTCTCGCCAGTGAGTAATCGTCCGATCTCATTGGCACGTTCGTTCGTATCGCGTGAGAGCTTCTTGGGGGTTATCATGCCTCCATTATGGCACGCGACTTTCAGGTGTCTAGAGAAAATTAACGCGGTAGAATTTCAAAATGAGTCAGTACCCCCTCCGGCAGCCCCTAAGAGGCTCCAAGGCAGGCCGAGAAATCCGGCCTAACTGTCTGAAACCGCTCCCGCACTCCAGCCTGCTGCGCGGGGTATAATGCTCGGCGAGTAAGGCCGGGCGACGGCAGCGGCGTGCCCCATCCCGATTTACGTAGTGCGGTTGGCGCCAGGGGATTGGGCATGCGAAAAGCCCAAGGTCCGGGGTTCCGTCAAAGTCGCGGGCGCCGGATACCTCCGTGGCCATGAATGCATCACCCGCGAAGAAGCCCCTCACCCGCCTTGCGGTCCCCCCCATAGGCGCTAGAATAATCCACGCGACGATTCGCCGCCTTCCTTCCCGCGAAGCGGGACACCGTGAGTAGCCGTAGGTGAAACCTACGGAAACCGGAGGCGAGAAAGGAATTCGGCCCTGAAGGGGCCGACCTTTCCCACGGTCAACCCCGTCGGGGTTGAAGGGGCCATTGGGTTCCGCGAGCCGCAGGTTAAAACCTGCGGCTACCCACGGTTGGCCCCTTCGGGGCCGGACGGGAAATTGCTTAGTCTAGCGCCTATGGCGGTCCCCACTCTCCCCACGGGAGAGGGTGCCCGACGGAGGAGGGCAGGGGAGGGGTCCCTTCGAAGCCCATTAGACTTTGAAGGCGCCCTGGCCCAAAGTCAGCACTACGGTAATCGAGGCCGCTATGGTGCGCTACGAATACGAATTCAACTGGGAGGCCCGAGTCATGCGGCCACGATACGTCCTGTCAATTCTTATCCTGTTTTTGACTTTCCTTAGCCGGGCGGGTTGGCCGCAGGCACGCGACCCACAACTGACTTCGAGCTTTCCCTTGTCGGCCCCGGCGGAAGGCCTACCGGTTAAAATCAATCCCAGTGGGGAGACCATCCTTCCCAACGGGCGGCTGATTACGCCGCTCGGCAGACAGGTCAAAGTTGCGCCGCATCCTTACGGCTTGGTACTCAGCCCGGACGGCAAGACGCTGGTCACTGTCAACAGTGGCACGAAGCCGTTTTCAGTCTCGATCCTCGCGGGGCTCGATAGCCCGCAGCCCCAGGTGGCGCAAATTCCTCCCGGCTTTGATTCCTCCGATGCCGATCCTGAAAGCGTCTTTTTGGGCGCCGCCATTGCGCCGGACAATCGCACCCTCTACATCTCCGAAGGCGACAACGGGAAGATTGGGATTTTCGACCTGGTGACGCACCGGCGGCTTGACGCGCTCAGCCTGGACGGGACATATCTCGGCGCGACATACAAGAACAGCCTGACCGGCTCCATCCTGCTCACTCGTGATGGCAACTACCTGCTGGCGCTCGACCTCGCGCATTTTCGGCTGGTCGTCCTGGATACTACCTCAAAGCAGATTCTCTCCAGTGTTCCGGTGGGGCGAATGCCATTCGGATTGGCGCTTTCCCCGGATGGAAAGCGCGCCTACGTTTCCAACGTGGGGATGTTCCAGTACTCGCTGGTGCCTGGGTACGATCCCAAAAAAACCCGGACGACAGGTCTGGAGTTCCCGGCGTTCGGTTTCCCCTCGCCTGCGGCGGCCCAGGGTGCGACGGTTGAGGGCAAGCAGATTCCTGGCCTGGGCGACCCCAACGTCCCCGATTCGAATTCGGTTTTCGTGATCGATATTCGCGAACCGGCGAAGCCCAACCTGCTGGCAAAAGTCCGGACCGGGATTCCCGTGGGCGATAAATCTGTCGGCGGATCGAGTCCTGGGGACGTGGTGGCGGGGAAGAAGGAAGTGTTTGTGTCCAACTCCGCCCAGGACAGCATCACTATCCTCGATGCTCGCACGAGTCAGGTGAAGAAAACGGTGGTGCTTGAACCGGCGGAATCCGTCAAAGACTTGCGGGGAGTGCTGCCCTTCGGCATGGCGCTTAGCCCGGATGAAAAGCGGCTGTACATAGCGTGCTCCGGCATCAACGCCATTGCCGTGTTGGACGCCCACAGCGAGAAAGTTCTGGGTTATATCCCGACGGCGTGGTTCCCGGCCCGTGTGGCCGTCAGCGCCGACAATCGAACTCTATATGTTGCGAACGCCAAAGGATTCGGTGCCGGACCGAACGCCGGCCCTAATTTTCAGGAGGGGCCGGAGGGAACTTACATCGGGGACATTACGAAGGGGATCGTTTCGATTATCCCCCCCGGTGCGCGAGATCAGTTGGAAGACCAAACCGTTCGCGTGATGCGGAACAACGGCTTTCTGCCGCCTTCCATTTCAACCATGGTGCAGTACAGGAATTATATGAATGTCCTTCGGGATGAAGCCAGGTACGGTGATAAATACTTTGGATGCCAGAGAAGACACCTTCTGAAATTTTCCTGCATCGATGCCGCACCGGCGCCACCGCCCTCGATTGTGGCGGAGAGAATTCGGCACGTCGTCTTCATCGTGAAAGAGAATCGCACTTTCGACGAAGTTTTCGGCGACCTGCATTCGCCGGGCGCAGAGTTTGCGGGCGAACCGTCGCTTGCCCGCTGGGGCGAGACCGCACAAGTTAAGGAAAAGGACGAGCCCACGGTGGAAGATGGCCATGTCACGCCCAATCATCACGCCTTGGCGCGGCGCTTCGGCATCAGTGACAACTACTACGTGGACTCGGACGTCTCCGTCGATGGGCATCACTGGCTGGTGGGGAATTATCCCAATGAAGTGCTGGAGACCGCATGGTCCGCGGCTTACGGCGGGCACTTCAGTTTCCAGGCTGACCCCGATGCGCCGGGCCGCCTCGCCATCGGGTCCACGCATCCCTTCCCCGAGACCTATCTCGAAGCCGGCTCGTTGTGGGAGCACCTGTTGCGCGGCCACATCAGCTTCCGCAACTACGGTGAGGGCCTTGAAGTCGCGGGAGAAGATGAAGGAATTGGCGACCAGCCCACAGGAGTTCGCGAGGCAACTAACATGCCCATGACGGAAGCGTTGTTTGAAAACACGTCGCGCGGTTACGCCACCTTTAACACCAACATCTCGGATCAGTACCGGTATGGCCAGTTTGAGCGCGAATTCCAGATTCGTTATGCCAGCGGGAAGGAACCGCTGCCGCAATTCATCTTTATCTGGCTGCCCAACGATCACACGGCAGACCCGCGGCCCGAAGACGGGTACGCGTATCGCGCCTCTTACGTCGCGGACAACGATCTGGCGCTGGGCAAACTGGTGCAACTGTTTTCGCACAGCCCGTTTTGGAAGGACCTGGCGATTTTTGTGACGGAGGATGACGCGCAGAGCGGGCGCGACCACGTGGACGCGCATCGCAGCGTGTTGATGGTCATCAGTCCCTACGCGCGCCGCGACTATGTTTCACACTCCCATACCAGCATGGCCAGCATTCTGAAGACTTTTGATTTGACCCTGCATCTAGGCTTTCTCAATCAGTACGACGCAGCCGCCACCGACCTCACAGATTTCTTCACCGATCAGCCCGATTTCACGTCATACGACGCGCTGCCCAGCGATGTGCGCATTTTCGATCCTGCCAAGGTGCGTGAGCCGGGATTGGACTTGAAGGCGCACCACGGCACGCCGCTTGACGACCCCGCCACGATCCGCCGCGACCTGCGCGAGAACGACCACGATTGACGTTGCGGGCTGTCATGAATGCAGCCCCAAAACTAAGAATCCGTTTTCCGTCGCCCCCTGGGGGGAGAGGGATGGGGATCAAAGAATGGGTCTAGCCCGCACTTCTCACCACGTTTGGACGATGCTGGAAGGGCGGGGCTAAACAGGCTGCGGAAAAACGCTTAAGTGCTGTCATCCTGAGCGCAGCGAAGGATCTCGCTCTGAGTGTTTTCAAGGCAACGCGAGATTCTTCGTCGCCGGGGGCTCCTCAGAATGACAGTGCCAACGGGTTTTTCCGCAGCCTGTAAAGCCGCGCCCTTCCAGGGTCGTGGTGAGAAATCCGGCCTAAGAAGGTTGAAGTGTGCGCCGGGGAGAAGCCAAGAGCCAGAATTCAGAATATAAGATCCGCTCTGCGAATCTCACCTCGTGGTTTCAGCGCAGGCGGCGCGGAGGGCGGGGGCGTTTTCGTTTATGGCTTGCCAGGCTTGGGCGCGCGAAGTGGTCCAGGAGCGCCAGTCGGGGTTTTGGGGGGGTGACCAACGCTTGAGCAACTCACTCGCCAGCGTGCAGCGGTCCTGCGGGTTCAGGGCCGGCAGGCCGGCAACCAGTTGCGGTACTGCGTCGGCGCTCAATCTCGATGCATAACGGGCGTCAAAGATTTGCCCGGCGCGGGCGCGCGCCAGGTTCGTGCGGGCTATCAAGGCGTCGGGGTTCAGCGCATGGAGCGCTGCAATCAGCAGGAAGCCCGCCACCATGGCTCCAAAGGCAAACCGTTCACGACGCCCGCATAGGACGGTAAGGCAGAACCAAACAAACACCACGGCGAGCCAGCCCATAAAGGCTGTCGGGTACAGGCGCTGCTCGCTCAGCCCATATTCCGCCTGGTACATCCGCATGCGCGCGAAGGCCGATGCCATGATGACGAAAAGCAGCGCGATCTGTATTCCCGCCAGCCACTTGAACAGGTGCTGGCCGGGAGCGTCGTCTGGCCGCAAAAGCCAATGCACGATCAGCAGAAAGGGCAGAAGCAGTGCGGCCACGGTGAGCAGTTCAAAGAATCCCCGCCGGGCGTACTCCGCAAAGGTTAATCCCGTGGTGGCGTGTACCTCGGCCGACCCGCCGAAGAAATATCGGATTTGCACGGCCACGAAGGCCAGGAAAAGCAGATCGAGCAGGCCCAGCATCACGCCCATTTCGATGGCGCCCAGGGAAATCGTCAACGGACGTTTCTCGACGCCCAGGTTAAGCTCCTTGCCAAATAGCAAGCCGCGCAGGTATCCCCCGACGCATATCGTAATGAACGCCATCACCACCACGTGCG